>Ga0255140_1000038_pt1 | contig 62619 bp, 59 predicted proteins | sample Law_Colum_RepC_8_FD_188547 | JGI IMG/M metagenome (GOLD analysis project Ga0255140, IMG submission 188547) | Freshwater microbial communities from St. Lawrence River, New York, United States - Law_Colum_RepC_8d | ecosystem: Environmental > Aquatic > Freshwater > River | place: USA: New York...
GGTGCGGCCCCCTGGGCCCGGGCGATCATGCGCTTGGCCACCTCTTGCGCCATGAAGAAAGCACCGCGCGTGTTGGTGTTGAAGATGTGGTCGAAGTCTTCTTCACGCACATCTTGAAGGCGCTGCGTGGTGCTCACACCAGAATTGTTGATAAGGATGTCGATCGGCCCCACCTCCGTTTCGGCATGGGCCACGGCCGCCTTGATAGAGGCCAGGTCGGTCACGTCGAGGGCCACCGCATGGGCCGCGCCGCCTTCGGCCTCGATGTGGGCCCGCAAGGACATGAGGCGCTCGGTGCGACGGCTGGCCAGCACCACCGCCGCGCCCGCCTTGGCCAGGGTTTTGGCGAACTGCTCGCCAAGGCCGCCGGAGGCGCCGGTGACAAGGGCCACGCGGCCGGAGAGGTCCAAACTGTAGGCCATGAGTGCTCCTGAAATTTGCGTTTTCTGGTCGAAAAATAGAACGACCGTTCGATTTTGTGCAGGTGCCGCATAGAATGCGGTCCGTCTGGCGTCAGGCCTGCCTGCCCGCCCTGCAAAACCATTCCAACCATTATGAGCGAGACCCCCCATGACACACGATGAGATCCTGGCGCAATACGGCCCCCGGGAAGCCATGGAATACGACGTGGTGGTGGTGGGTGGTGGCCCGGCCGGGCTGTCCACCGCCATCCGCCTGAAGCAACTGGCCGCCGAGCGCGGCAGCGAGATCAACGTGTGCGTGCTGGAGAAGGGCTCGGAGCCCGGGGCGCACATCCTCTCGGGCGCGGTGATGGACCCCAAGGCCATTACCGAGCTGTTCCCCAACTGGAAGGAACTGGGCGCGCCGCTGAACCAGCCCGTCACCGGTGACGACCTGCTGGTGCTCAGCGAGACCGGCTCGCAGCGCACGCCCGACTGGCTCATGCCGCGCAACTTCCACAACGACGGCTGCTACGTCATCAGCCTGGGCGCGGTCACCAAGTGGCTGGGCGAGCAGGCCGAGGCCCTGGGCGTGGAGATCTTCCCCGGCTTCACCGCCGCCGAGGTGCTCTACCACGAGGACGGCTCGGTCAAGGGCGTGGCCACCGGCAACCTGGGCCTGGGCAAGGACGGTGAGCCCACCGAGAACTTCCAGATCGGCATGGAACTGCACGCCAAGTACACCGTGTTCGCCGAAGGCGCGCGCGGCCACCTGGGCAAGCAGCTCATCGCCAAGTACAAGCTGGACGAAGGCAAGGACGCGCAGACCTTCGCCATCGGCATCAAAGAGCTTTGGGAGATTCCGGCCGAGAAGGCCAAGCCCGGCCTGGTGGTGCACACCGCCGGCTGGCCGCTGGGCGACGACACCTTTGGTGGCGGCTTCCTGTACCACCTGGAGGGCAACAAGGTCACCCTGGGCTACGTGATCGGCCTGGACTACCAGAACCCCTGGCTGAGCCCGTTCGAGGAAATGCAGCGCTGGAAGACCCACCCGGCCATCAAGGCGCACATCGAAGGCGGCAAGCGCCTGGGCTACGGCGCGCGCGCACTGAACAACGGCACGCCACAGGCCCTGCCCAAGACCGTGTTCCCGGGTGGTGCGCTGGTGGGTTGCGACGCCGGCTTCCTGAACGCCGCGCGCATCAAGGGCAGCCACGCGGCCATCAAGAGCGGCATGCTGTGCGCCGAGGCGGCCTTCGAGGCCGTGCAGGCCGGGCGCCAGGGCGACGAACTCAGCGCCTTCGAGGCCGGCTTCAAGGCCAGCTGGCTGCATGAAGAGCTGTGGACCTACCGCAACTTCAAGAACTGGTTCAAGAAGAGCCCGCTGGTGGGCAAGCTCATGACCGGTGTGGAGCACTGGTTCCTGCCCAAGGTGGGCGTGAGCGTGCCGCCCTGGACGATCCACAACACGGTGAAAGACCACACCAAGCTGCGCCCGGCGGCCGAGATGCCGCAGATCAGCTACCCCAAGCCCGATGGCAAGCTCACCTTCGACCGGCTCTCCAGCGTGTTCATGTCGAACACCAACCACGAGGAGAACCAGCCGGCGCACCTGACGCTGAAGAACGCGGCGGTGCCGGTGCAGATCAACCTGGCCAAGTACGCCGGGCCCGAGAGCCGCTACTGCCCGGCCGGCGTGTACGAGTTCGTCAACAAAGACGGCGCGGACCAGCTGGTGATCAACGCGCAGAACTGCGTGCACTGCAAGACCTGCGACATCAAAGACCCCACGCAGAACATCGTGTGGGTCACGCCCGAGGGCGGCGGTGGCCCCAACTACGCCGGCATGTGACACCCGTCACGCCCACGCCACACAGCCGCCTTCGGGCGGCTTTTTTGTGCCTCTGGGTCACCCGTTCGTCACATGGCATTGAGACAGTGCGGCCTTCTTCGCACTTCGCCCCACGCCATGCTGAACAAGACCGACAAGGGCCGCGCCGAACTCCAGCCCGGCCAACGCACCCTGGGCCAGCGCGAGCGCGCCGTGTTGCTGGTGGCCGATGGCCGCCGGGCCACGGCCAGCCTGCAGGCCCTGTTCGATGGACAAGGCAAGGCCATCGTGGACCGCCTGCTGGCCGAGGGCTACCTCGTTGACGACGCTCCGCCGGCCCCGGCGCCGCCGCCACGTAAGCCCGCCGCCGACACCTTCTCCGGCCCGCCCTCACTGGCCAGCGCACGCATGTTTCTCTTTGACCTGAGCGAGCGCATGTTCGCCCCGCGCGACAAGGCACTGGCCGAGCGCTACCGCCACGCCTTGCGCGAGGCCCGGGACGTCGAGCCGATGCTGGCCGTGGGACGCGACATGCTGGCCGATGTGGAGAACCTGGCCGGCGGCGAGCGCGCGCAAGCCATCCGCGAACGGCTGGCCAAGCTCCTGCCCGAATCGGTGCTGTCGGGCGGCTGAAAGGCCGGTGTTGGGCGGGTGCAGTGCGGTTACACTTCGCGGGTCAGGAGAGAGCCCCCGGCTTGGGGGCCGCCGAAGGCGCAGGAGGCCCGAACCGAATGGTCGGCGCCCTGAACGCTCAGGCAAAAGGACTGGCAAACACCGGCCAAATGGCGGGTGTCCCCCACTGGAGAGAGGCAGCCCACGGCTGCCCACCGAAGGAGCAAGCGCGGCATCGCCCGGGCGAATCTCTCAGGTAAAGCGGACAGCGGGGCAGCACACGGATGAACCGTGTTTCGCCCGAAAGGGCCTGCCCCCATTGAGCCGCTGCCATGTCCGATACCGATCTTCTGCAAACCCCGCTGCACACCCTGCACCTGGAACTGGGCGCCCGCATGGTGCCCTTTGCCGGCTACAGCATGCCGGTGCAATACCCCGCCGGTCTGATGGCCGAGCACCACCACACCCGCAATGCCGCCGGCCTGTTTGACGTGTCGCACATGGGCCAGTTGCGCCTGGTCGGCCCCGACGCCGCGGCCGCCTTCGAATCGCTGATGCCGGTGGACGTGATCGGCCTGGCGGTGGGCAAGCAGCGCTACGGCCTGCTGCTCAACGACGAGGGCGGCATCATCGACGACCTGATGTTCGTGAACCGTGGCGATGACCTCTTCGTCATCGTCAACGGCGCCTGCAAGCATGGCGACCTGGCGCACATTCAGGCCCGCATCGGCTCGCGCTGCACCATCGAGCCCCAGTTCGACCGCGGCCTGCTGGCGCTGCAGGGCCCGCAAGCCGTCACCGCGCTGCAGCGCCTGGTGCCTGGCGTTGACAAGCTGGTGTTCATGACCGGTGCAGCCTTCACCTGGAACGGCGCCTCGCTGTTCATCACGCGCAGCGGCTACACCGGCGAAGACGGCTTCGAGATTTCCCTGGCCGCGGCCGACACCGAGGCCTTTGCCCGCGCCCTGCTGGCACAGCCCGAGGTGAAGCCCGTGGGCCTGGGCGCGCGCAATTCGCTGCGCCTGGAAGCGGGCTTGTGCCTCTACGGCAATGACATCGACACCACCACCACCCCGGTGGAAGCCGCGTTGAACTGGGCCATGCAGAAGGTGCGGCGCACCGGCGGCGCCCGTGCCGGCGGCTTCCCCGGCGCGGCCCGTGTGCTGGCCGAACTGGACGGCACCGAACCCCTGCTGCGCGTGCGCGTGGGCCTGGTGGGCCAGGAGCGCGTGCCCGTGCGCGAGCACACCGAACTGCAAAGCGAAGCGGGCGACACCATCGGCGAGGTCACCAGCGGCCTGCTGGGCCCCACCGCCAACGTGCCGGTGGCCCTGGGCTATGTGCCACCGGCCTTGGCCGCCGTGGGCACGCGGGTAAACGCCATCGTGCGCGGCAAGGCCGTGCCCATGGTGGTGAGCGCCCTGCCCTTTGTGCCCAACCGCTATTACCGCGGCTGACACCGCTTTCACGACAGAATGCGCCGTTGACCAGGGCATCGCATCAGGCCCCGGGCAAACGGCCCCACCTCAACCCAAAGGAAACCCCATGACCACCAAGTACACCGAAGACCACGAATGGCTCACCGTTGAAGGCGACACCGCCATCGTGGGCATCACCCACCACGCACAAGACGCCCTCGGCGATGTGGTGTTTGTTGACCTGCCCGAAGTGGGCAAGGCCTTTGCCCAGAAAGACGTGGCCGGCGTGGTCGAGTCCGTCAAGGCCGCCGCCGATGTGTACATGCCCGTCAGCGGCACCGTGACCGAAGTGAACGAAGCCCTGCGCGCCGACCCTTCCCTGGCCAACAGCGACCCGCTGGGCGCTGGCTGGTTCTTCAAGGTCAAGCTCAGCGAGCCGGCCCAGCTGGACGCCCTGCTGGACGCCACCGCCTACGACGCCCTCACCAAGAACGCCTGATCGCCTGCCCTGGAGCCTGTTGCCATGCTGATGCCGTCTGTCAAACCCCTGGGTGAACTCGAAAACGCCAGCGAGTTCATTGCCCGCCACATCGGCATCAGCGAAGCCGATGAAGCCCACATGTTGAGCGTGATCGGCGAGTCGTCGCGCCGCGCGCTGATCGACGGCATCGTGCCGCGCAGCATCGCCCGCAGCGCCGGCATGGACCTGCCGCCCGCCATCACCGAAGCCGCCGCGCTGGCCGAACTCAAGGCCATCGCGTCGAAGAACCGCCTGCTCAAGAGCTTCATCGGCCAGGGCTACCACGGCACCCACACGCCGGGCGTGATCCTGCGCAACATCCTGGAGAACCCCGCCTGGTACACGGCCTACACGCCCTACCAGGCCGAAATTTCGCAGGGCCGCATGGAAGCGCTGGTGAACTTCCAGACCATGGTCACCGACCTCACTGGCATGGCCATTGCCAACGCGTCCATGCTGGACGAGGCGACCGCCGCCGCCGAGGCCATGACCCTGGCCAAGCGCTCGGTCAAGAGCAAGGGCAACACCCTGGTGGTGTCGGCCGACTGCCACCCGCAAACCATCGAAGTGGTGCAGACCCGCGCGCAGCCGCTGGGCATCACCGTGGTGGTGGCCCAGGCCGGTGCCGAGTGGGCGGCCGCGCTGGACAACGCCGATGTGTTCGCCGCGCTGGCGCAATACCCCGCCTCCAGCGGCCGCGTGGACGACCTGCGCGCCGACGTGGAGAAGGTGCACGCCCGCCAGGGTGCCTTCATCGTCGCCGCCGACCTGCTGGCCCTGACCCTGCTCACCCCGCCGGGCGAATGGGGCGCTGACATCGTGGTGGGCACCACGCAGCGCTTTGGCATGCCCATGGGCAACGGCGGCCCGCACGCCGCCTTCATGGCCTGCCGCGACGAGTTCAAGCGCTCCATGCCCGGCCGCCTGGTGGGCGTGAGCGTGGACAGCCACGGCAACCCCGCCTACCGCCTGGCGCTGCAGACGCGCGAACAGCACATCCGCCGCGAGAAGGCCACCTCCAACATCTGCACGGCGCAGGTGCTGCCGGCGGTGATCGCCAGCATGTACGCCGTGTACCACGGCCCGGCAGGCCTCAAGCGCATCGCCAGCCGCGTGGCGGCTTACACCGCCGTGCTGGCGCGTGGCCTGCAAGACCTGGGCTGGGCCCTGGGTGCCGACACCGCGTTTGACACCATCGCCGTGCAGGCTGGCGACCAGGCCAGCGCGCTGCTGCAGCGCGCCCGCGACGCCGGCATGAACCTGCGCGACCTGGGCCACGGCCGCCTGGGCATCAGCCTGGACGAAACCACCACCCGCGACGACATCACGGCCTTGTGGGGTGTGTTCGCCACCAAGGGCCAGGCCCTGCCGGGCTTCGAGCAGGTGGAAAAGGGCATTGAGCCGCTGATCCCCACCGAGCTGCGCCGCACCAGCGCCTACCTGGGCCACCCGGTGTTCAACAGCCACCACTCCGAAACCGGCATGCTGCGCTACATCCGCGGCCTGTCCGACAAAGACCTGGCGCTGGACCGCAGCATGATTCCGCTGGGCTCGTGCACCATGAAGCTCAACGCCACCAGCGAGATGATCCCCATCACCTGGCCGGAGTTTGCCAACGTGCACCCCTTCGCCCCGGCCGATCAGCTCGAAGGCTATCGCCTGCTCGACGAGCAGCTTCGCGCCTGGCTGTGCCAGGCCACGGGTTATGCCGGCATCAGCCTGCAGCCCAACGCCGGCTCGCAGGGCGAGTACGCCGGCCTGCTGGTGATCCAGGCCTACCACCGCGCGCGCGGCGAAGGCCACCGCAACATCTGCCTGATTCCCAGCAGCGCGCACGGCACCAACCCCGCCAGCGCCCAGATGGTGGGCATGCAGGTGGTGGTGACCAAGTGCGACGACAACGGCAACGTGGACATGGCCGACCTGCAGGCCAAGTGCGAGCAGCACAGCGCCAACCTGGCCGCGGTGATGATCACCTACCCCAGCACGCACGGCGTGTTCGAGACCACCGTCAAGGAACTCTGCGCCCTGGTGCACCAGCACGGCGGGCGCGTGTACGTGGACGGCGCCAACATGAACGCCCTGGTGGGCGTGGCCGCCCCGGGCGAGTTCGGCGGTGACGTGAGCCACCTGAACCTGCACAAGACCTTCTGCATCCCGCACGGCGGTGGCGGCCCCGGCGTCGGCCCGGTGTGCGTGGTGCAAGACCTGGTGCCCTACCTGCCCGGCCACGCCACGGCCGGCCTGCCGGTGAACGGTGTGGGCGCAGTCTCGGCCGCGCCCCTGGGCAACGCCGCCGTGCTGCCCATCAGCTGGATGTACATCCGCATGATGGGCGCCGACGGCCTGAAACACGCCACCGAGGCGGCCATCCTGGCGGCCAACTACATCAGCAAGCGCCTGGCGCCCCACTACCCCACGCTGTACGCCAGCGCCAACGGCCACGTGGCGCACGAGTGCATCCTCGATTTGCGCCACTTCAAGGACACCTGCGGCGTGATGGCCGAAGACGTGGCCAAGCGCCTGATGGACTACGGCTTCCACGCCCCCACCTTGTCGTTCCCCGTGGCCAACACCCTGATGGTGGAGCCCACCGAGAGCGAGACGCTGGAGGAGCTTGACCGCTTCATCGACGCCATGATCGCCATCCGGGAAGAGATCCAACGGGTGGAGAACGGCGCCTGGCCGCAGGACGACAACCCGCTGAAGAACGCGCCGCACACGGCCGCCAGCCTGCTCAAGGGCGAGTGGGCCCATGCCTACTCGCGCGAGACCGGCGCGGCCGTGCTGGACAGCCAGCGCCACGCCAAGTACTGGCCGCCCGTGGGCCGCGTGGACAACGTCTACGGCGACCGCAACCTGTTCTGCAGCTGCGTGCCGCTGAGCGACCTGGCCTGACGCCGTCGGCAATCCCCGGCCATCAAGCCCCTGCGCCCCGATCGGCGCCGGGGCTTTGTGCTTCCTGGCGCAGGCCAAGCCGTAAGATCGCCCCCTCTTCCCGCCTGCCCGCCCCATGACCGACCGCGCCCTGCGCGTGCTGAGCCTCATCCCGCCGATGACGCAGCTCAACACGCCCTACCCCTCCACCGCCTACCTCACCGGCTTTCTGCGCTCGCGCGGCATCGACGCGCGCCAGGCCGACCTGGCGCTGGCCCTGGTGCTGCGCCTGTTCACCCCGGCCGGGCTGGACGCCCTGCGTGAGCGCGCCCTGGCCGTGCCCGAGGCCCGGCGCAGCGGCAGCCTGCACGCCTTTCTGGACCAGTTCGCGCGCTACCGCCGCACCATCGGGCCCACCATCGCCTATCTGCAAGGGCGCGACAGCACACTGGCCCACCGCATCGCCGCGCGGGAATTGCTGCCCGAAGGCCCACGCTTCAACGCGCTGGCGCAGTACGAAGACGACGGCAGCGGTGACCCGCTGGGCTGGGCCTTTGGCGCCCTGGGCGTGCAAGACAAGGCCCGCCACATCGCCACGCTCTACCTGGACGATCTGGCCGACGTGATCCGTGACGCGGTGGACGAGCGCTTCGCCTTTGTGCGCTACGCCGAGTCGCTGGCCAGCAGCCAGCCCAGCTTCGAGCCACTGGCGCAGGCCCTGGCCGCCCCGCCCACGCTGATCGACGACGTGCTGCGCGAACTCACGCTGGAGGTGATGGAGCGCGAGCAGCCCGACCTGGTGCTGCTCTCGGTGCCCTTCCCCGGCGCGGTGTACGCGGCCTTGCGCATCGGCCAGACCATCAAGGCCCGCTGGCCCCAGGTGCGCGTTGCCCTGGGTGGCGGCTACGCCAACACCGAACTGCGCGAGCTGAAAGAACCCCGCGTGTTCGACTTCGTGGACTTCGTGACGCTGGACGCCGGCGAGCGCCCGCTGCTGGCCCTGATCGAGCACCTGCAAGGCCAGCGCGGCCCGCAGCGCCTGGTGCGCACCTTTGTGCGCGACGAGGCCGGCGCGGTGAAGTACGTCAACCTCGCCGAGCCCGACGTGCCCTTTGAAGACGTGGGCACCCCCACCTGGGACGGTCTGCCGTTGCAGAGCTACCTGAGCCTGGTGGACATGCTCAACCCCATGCACCGCCTCTGGAGCGACGGGCGCTGGAACAAGCTCACCGTGGCCCACGGCTGCTACTGGAAGAAGTGCAGCTTCTGCGACGTGGGGCTCGACTACATCGGCCGGTACGAGACCGCCACCGCCAGCACCCTGGCCGACCGCATCGAGCGCATCGTGGAAGAAACCGGCCAGACCGGCTTCCACTTCGTGGACGAAGCCGCACCGCCCAAGGCCCTGAAGGCCCTGGCCGAAGAGCTGCTGCGCCGCGAGCTGCCCATCACCTGGTGGGGCAACATCCGCTTCGAGAAAACCTTCACCCCCGAGCTGAGCCAGTTGCTGGCCGACAGCGGCTGCATCGCCATGAGCGGCGGCCTGGAAGTGGCCAGCGACCGCCTGCTGGCGCTCATGAAAAAAGGCGTCACCGTGGACCAAGTGGCCCGCGTCACCAAGGGCTTCAGCGACGCCGGCATTCTGGTGCACGCCTACCTGATGTACGGCTTCCCCACCCAAACCGTGCAAGACACGGTGGACGCGCTGGAATACGTGCGCCAACTCTTTGAGAACGGCTGCATCCAGAGCGGCTTCTTCCACCGCTTCAGCTGCACCGTGCACTCACCCGTGGGCCTGCACCCGGCGGACTACGGCATCCAGCTCGTGCCCCTGCCACCAGTGAGCTTCGCCAAGAACGACATCGGCTTCATCGACCCCACCGGCGTTGACCACGACGCCCTCGGCGTGGGCCTGCGCAAGGCGCTCTACAACTACATGCACGGCATCGGCCTGGACGAAGACGTGCGCGCCTGGTTCAGCCACCTGCCCCACCCGGTGCCCCGGCCCACGGTGAAGAAACACCGGATTGCGCGGGCGTTGGCGGGCTGAACCCGTCCACTGCAGCAATACCCCCTCGGTTCCTCGACTCTCGCCCAGGCCACAGTGAGTGCCCCTGTGTCACCCTGGCGAGGTCTTCATGTTCACCGCCCTCTGGATGCTGCTGGCCACCAGCGCGTTCACGTTGATGGCCTTCATCATCAAACTGCAATCGGCGCGGATGCCGGTGGCCGATCTCCTGTTCGTGCGCTGTGCCTCGTCGGCGCTGGTGGTGATGGCGTGCCAGCCGCTGCTGGGCTTTGCGCTGCGCTCACGCGCGATCGGCCTGCACGTTCGGCGCGGTGTGTGCGGGCTGGTGGCCATGGCCATCTGGTACCACACGCTGGGCGTGCTGCCGATGGCGGTGTCGGTCACGCTGAACTACATGTCGCCGCTGTTCCTGGGCCTGGTGCTGCTGGCCACCGATCGCGGTGCGCAACGGCCCAGCGCGGCCGAGCTGGCCTGTCTGGCACTGGGCTTCGTGGGCGTGGTGGTGTTGCTGAACCCCTTGGGAACGGGCGCGGGCCCACGGGGCGCCATCGCGCTGGGCGTGCTGGGGGCGGCCATGGCGGCGCTGGCCTTTAAGGACGTGCGCGCGCTGAAGACCGCCGGCGAGAACGAGTGGCAGATGGTGTTCTTCTTTTCTCTGGTGGCAGCGCTGGGTGCGCTGCCCTTCACCGCGCTGGTGCGGCTGGACACCTCGGCCGGTCTGACCAGCCACGCGTGGGTGGTGCTGGCCGGCCTGCTGGGCGCGTTGGGCCAGTGGGGCGTGTCCAAGGCCTTTGGCTCGGGCGACGCGGTGGTGGCGGCGTCGATGCAGTACCTCAGCGTGGTGATGTCGCTGGGCTTGTCCTGGCTGGCACTGGGTGAGGCGGTCAGCGCACAGGCCCTGGCCGGGGTGGCGCTGATCGTGGCGGCCGCGGTGCTGACGGTGTGGCAACGCGGCCGCTGAGGTGGCTCACACCTCGCCGGCCGCAATCCGCCGCAGGGCCTGCTCGAACACGTCGGCCGGTTGGCCGCCGGAGATCAGGTGGCGGTTGTTGACGATGACGGCTGGCACCGAGTGGATGCCGTTGGACGTGTAGAAGCGCTCGTGCTCGCGCACCTCGTCGGCAAAAGCGTCGCTGGCCAACACCTCGCGGGCGCGGGCTTCGTCCAGGCCTGCCTCGCGCACGCAGCCCAGCAGCACGTCGTGGTGGCCCATGGCTTCGCTGCGGCCGTGGCAGGCGGCGAACAGGGCCTTCTTCAGGGCGAGTTGCTGGCCGGGCGCGCCTTCTTCGGCGGCCCAGTGCAGCAGGCGGTGGGCGTCGAAGGTGTTCCAGATGCGACCGCGCCCGGCGGGGTTGAAGGTGAAGCCCACCTCGGCGCCACGGGCGGCAATGCTGGCGCGAATCTGCGCCTGCTGCTCGGGCGTGCTGCCGTACTTTTCGGTGAGGTGCTCGCCGATGTCCTGGCCCTCGGGGCCCATCTGCGGGTTCAACTCGAAGGGCTGGAAGCGGATGCTGGCGCTCACGCTGCCTTGCAGCCGCTCCAGGGCCTGTTCCAGAGCGCCCAGCCCCACCACGCACCAGGGGCAGGACACATCGGAGACGAAGTCGATTTTGAGAGGGGTGTTCATGGCGGGCATGGTAGCGGCCTGGTGCTGCGAGACAATGCCGGCTCCCGCAAGACCCTTCACGCATTGCTCGCATGACCGACCGCTACGCCGTCGTGGGCCACCCCATCGCCCACAGCAAATCGCCCCTGATCCACGCCGCCTTCGCGCAGGCCACGGGGCAGGACATCGCCTACACCGCCATCGAGGCGCCGCTGGACGGGTTCGAGGCCACGGTGCGGGCGTTCTTTGAGGGCGGCGGGCGCGGCCTGAACGTGACCCTGCCCTTCAAGCTGCAGGCCTGCGAAATGGCCACCGACCCGAGCGAAGCCGCGCGCCTGGCCGGGGCGGCCAATGCCTTGAAGATCGACGGCGATCGGCTCTGGGCCGAGAACTTCGACGGCGTGGGCCTGGTGAACGACATCCAGCGCAACCTGGGCCACGCCATCGCGGGCAAGCGGGTGCTGCTGCTGGGCGCGGGCGGCGCCACGCGCGGCGCGATCCTGCCCATCGCCGCGCAAGGCCCGGCCGTGCTGGCGGTGGCCAACCGCACCGCTGCCAAAGCGCACGAGCTGCGCCACGATTTCGCGGCCCACGTGGCACTGCAGACCGGCGGCTACGACGAGCTGGCCGGCGAGGTCTTCGACGTGATCGTCAACGCCACCTCGGCCGGCCTGAGTGGCGAGGCACTGCCCCTGCCGGCCGGGCTGTTTGCCCCGGGCGCGTTGGCCTATGACATGGTGTACGGCAAGGGCCTCACGCCCTTTCTGCGCCAGGCGCAGACGGCCGGCGTGGCGGCGCTGGCCGATGGCGTGGGCATGCTGGTGGAGCAGGCGGCCGAGGCCTTTGTGTGGTGGCGCGGCGTGCGGCCCGACACCCGCCCCGTGATCGCACAACTGAGCGTGCCGCTCGTTTAAGCTCAACCGACTCGGAGACCCACCCATGCCCGCCATCCTCTTGCTCAACGGCCCCAACCTGAACCTGCTTGGCACGCGCGAGCCCGGCGTGTACGGCGCCACCACCCTGGCCGATGTCGAGGCCCAGTGCCGCGAGGTGGCGCAGCGCCTGGGCTTCACGCTGGAGGCCTTTCAAAGCAACCACGAAGGTGCGCTGATCGACCGCCTTCACGAGGCGGGCCAGCGCTTCAAGACGGGCGAGCTGGCCGGTGTGGTGTTCAACCCGGGGGCCTACACCCACACCTCGATCGCGTTGTTCGACGCCATCATTGGCGTGAAGCCCTTGCCCGTGATCGAGGTGCACATCTCCAACGTGCACGCGCGCGAAGCCTTTCGCCACCACTCCTACATTTCGCCGGCTGCCGCTGGCGTGGTGGTGGGCTTTGGCACCGACGGTTATCGCCTGGCCATCGAAGGGCTGGCGGCCAAGGCCCGCGCGGCCTGAGTCTTGCGCGCGACAAGGCCGCCACGCGCGGCCGACCTGTGGCACCGCACAATGCCCAGGTGAGAACCCGCCATTTCGCCCAGCTGCTGGGCTTGTCCGCCCTGTGGGGCGCCTCGTTCCTGTTCATCCGCATCGCCAGCCCGGCCCTGGGGCCGCAGGTGCTGGCGGGCACGCGGGTGGTGCTGGCGGCGCTGACGCTGGCGATCATCATGCGAGCGCTTCGCCACGACTGGCCGCACGGCCACTGGCGCCAGATGTGGTGGCTGGGCGCCCTCACGGTGGCGGCGCCCTTTTTGCTGTTTGCCTGGGCGGCGCTCTACCTGCCTTCGGGCTACAGCGCCCTGCTCAACACCACGGCGGTGCTGTTCGGCACGCTGGCCTCGGCCTGGTTCAAGGAAGACACGCTTACCCTGCGCAAGCTGCTGGGCTGCGTGTGCGGCTTTGCCGGCGTGGGCCTGATCGTGCGCCTGGGCCCGGTGCAGGCCACGCCCGAGACGGTGGCCGCGGCCCTGGCCTGCGTGCTGGCCGCCGCCAGCTATGGGGTGTCGGCCCCGCTGATGAAGCGCGCCACCCAGCGTGTGCAACCCCTGGCCATTGCCGCAGGCATTCACCTCACGGCCATGGTCATGCTGCTGCCCGGTGCCGCGTGGACCTGGCCACAGGCGCAGTTCACGCCGGGTGCGTTGCTGGCGGTGCTGGTGATGGGCATCGTCACCTCGGGCTTGGCCTATTGGTTGCACCTGCGCATCCTGCGCGACGTGAGCCCGGTGGCGGCCATGAGCCCCACCTTCATGATCCCGGTCTTCGGCGTGACCTGGGGCCACCTCGTGCTGGGCGAGGCCCTGTCGCCCGGCATCTTCGCCGGTGGCGCCCTGGTGCTGCTGGCCACCGCACTGGTGACCGGCTTCAACCCCTTGCGGCGCTGGCTTGCTGAAGCGCCCAAACCCTGAGCGCAAACAACGCAGCCAGCGCGCCGCAGGCGGCCGACAACCAGAACACGCTGCCCAGCCCGAAGCGAGAACTCAGCAATCCGCCCACCAAGCCACCCAGCACGCCAGGCAAGCCGTAGCCCAGCACAGAGTACAAGGCCTGACCACGCCCGCGCAGGCGCCCTGGAAAGTGCTGGGTGATCCAGGCAATGCACACCGAGTGATGGGCGGCGAAGGTGATGGCATGCAGCGCCTGCGCCAGCAGCAACAGCGGCCACACCGTGGGCAGTCCAGCCGTGAGGACCATGCGAAACGCCATGACCGCCCCGGCCAGCACCAACCAGCCAGGCAATGACAGGCGCGGCAACCACCGCCCCTGGGTGAAGAACCACAGCACCTCGATGGCCACTGACAGGGCCCAGAGCAGCCCGATCACGGTCTTGCTGTATCCCAGGGAGTCGAGGTAAAGCGAGAAAAAGATGTAGATGAAGATGTGCGCCAGCACGTGAAAGAAGGCCGACGCAAAGAACCAGGCCACTTGCGGCTGGCGCAGCACGGGCCACACCCGGCCATGGGACTCGCTGTGGTGCACGCCCTCTCGGGCGTCAGGCAGGGCCCAGGCACTGAGGGTGACCGCCGCCAGGGTGAGCGCCGTCCAGGCGGGGAAATGCCCCATGCCCCAAACCTCGAACCAGGCACCGGCCACCACCACGGTCACCAGAAAGCCAAGCGAGCCCCACACGCGCACACGGCCATAGCGGCGGGCATCGAAGTGTCCGCCATGGCTGACCAGGTGGGCGAGCGCGGCCTCGCTCATGGGCATCATGCCGCTGGTGTGGGCAAACATCAGCAAGAGCACGGTCAGCAGGGGCCAGAAGCTCAGCTCAAACCACAGGCCAGCAGAAATCAGCAGGGCCGCGCTGGCGCCGTAGCGCAGCAGCTTCACGCGCTCGCCGGTGTGGTCGCTCAACCAGCCCCAACCGTAAGGCGCGAACAGGCGGGTGGCCGACTGCACCGACGTGAGCACGCTGATCGCCATCAGCCCCAGCCCCATGTCCTTGAGCCACAGCGGCAGGTAAGGGTTGAAGAAGCCGATGTGCGCGAAGTAGCTGGCCGACAGCGCGGAAAAGGCGAACAGGTGTTTGTTCTGGCTCACGGCAATGTCCGTCGGCGCCAGGCGCAAGGCTGCGCCGCAGCGTTGGCGGCGCCCCTTGCGGCCCCGGTATCAGGCACGCGATTGCGCGGCGATATCGGGCGTGTCCACGCGCACATCGCCGCATTGCGCGCGGTGGCGCAGGGCATGGTCCATCACCACCAGGGCCAACAAGGCCTCGGCGATGGGGGTGGCGCGAATGCCCACGCACGGGTCGTGGCGGCCTTTGGTGATGACCTCGGTAGGTTGGCCAGCGGTGTCGATGGTCTGGCGCGGCACCAGGATGGAGCTGGTCGGCTTGATGGCGATCGACACCTCCAGGTCTTGCCCGGTGCTAATGCCGCCCAGCACGCCACCGGCCTTGTTGCCCTGGAAGCCCTCGGGCGTGAGGCTGTCTCCGTGGGTGCTGCCCAGGTCGCTCACGCTGGCGAAGCCGGCGCCGATCTCCACGCCCTTGACGGCGTTCAGCCCCATCATGGCGTAGGCGATGTCGGCGTCGAGCTTGTCGTACAGCGGCTGGCCCAGGCCCACCGGCATGTTCTGGGCCGTCACGCGCAGGCGCGCGCCGCAGGAATCGCCACTCTTGCGCAGGGCGTTCATGTAGTCCTCAAGCGCTGACACATCGGCCACCGGGGCAAAGAACGGGTTGTTCGGCACGTGCTCCCAGCTCTCGAACGGAATCTGTACCGAGCCGATTTGCGTCATGCAGCCCCGGAACGTGGTGCCGAACTGCTGCTGGAGCCACTTCTTGGCCACGGCGCCGGCGGCCACAGTGGGGGCGGTCAGGCGGGCGGAACTGCGGCCACCCCCGCGCGGGTCGCGGATGCCGTACTTCTGCCAGTAGGCGTAGTCGGCGTGGCCGGGGCGGAATGTCTGAAGGATGTTGCCGTAGTCCTTGCTGCGCTGGTCGGTGTTGCGAATGAGCAAGGCAATTGGGGTGCCCGTCGTTTTGCCTTCGTAAACACCGCTGAGGATTTCCACCGCGTCGGGCTCGTTGCGCTGGGTGACGAACTTGCTGGTACCGGGGCGTCGGCGGTCCAGATCGGCCTGAATGTCGGCTTCGCACAGGTCGAGACCAGGCGGGCAGCCGTCGATCACGCAGCCAATGGCCGGGCCATGGGATTCGCCGAAGTTGGTGACGCAAAACAGGGTGCCGAAGGTATTGCCGCTCATGCGCAGGATTATCCCCCAGGCCTGCAATGGGCTCGAGTGAAGCGAACAGGCTGCCCTCAGGCCATTGCCACACGTTCAACTGCTGCCGGAGGCGGCATCGGTTTCTCCCATTGGGGTCACGCCCATGCAGCGCGTCGGTGGTCACGGTCACACAGCATTGCCTTGCGCAGTTGGGCACGAGGCATACAAAAGGAGACAAAAGGCATGAACGACGACCCCGCTGAACGGGCAGTCCCAAGTCCATCGAACGGAGACCTGCAAGGACTGCAAGCCTTCATCAAGCAAGCCCTTATCAACACAAGCAAGGCGTTTGTGGCCCCTACCGTGGTGGGCGCCCTGTTGCCAGCCCCATACCGATCGCTGGCCTTCGTGCCGGCGGGCGCCGCGCTGTCGCACCAGCGGCTGCACCCAGGCCCGCAACGATTTGATCCTGCGTTGTCGCGAGATGAGAACCTCGTGGCCGCTGGCATCGGATTCTCGCCTTTCCTTCTGCTCTTGCCGCTTCACGCGAAGTTCGCCCACCTAGACAACGCAATGGGACAAAAGATCCGCAGCGTCTGGGTACGCGCCACCGGAATCCTGCGCGGTCCGTTGGGCCGGTGGCTTCAACAATACCCCGTGAACTTCGTGTTTGTGCGCGCAACGGCCCAGCTCGGCGCATCTGCACTGGGCGCATCCATGGCCTTTAGCCATGTCACGGCAACGAGTGGTTCGCGCTACTGCGTGACCAACCACGCGCCCAATCACCAGCCCACCAATCAAAAAACCGCGCAGGCAATGGCCGCAGGTGCTGCCTTTTTCACCGTACCGGCGGCCCTGGGCATGCCTCAAATCCGATCCCGCGTGCCCGGCCTGCGTCACATGGGCCCAATCGGCACCACCGCCTTTGTCACCGCCAGCCTGATCGCCGCGGCCTTGGGCACGATCGTCCACGTTCACCCATCCCCCAACGAGTCGGTCACCAGCGACTGATCAACCCACCACAGAAGGAGTCACCCATGGACAACACGAACAACCCCACACCGCTAAGCGTCGATCTCTCCACGCTGATCGACGGGCTGATGACCGTTGCTCAAGAAAAGCAGATCCGGGCCGAGAAAGAGGGCCAAGACAGCCTGAGGCTTGAGTTCGACGCAGCCAGTGTCACGGTGAATGCTCCCATCGGGAGTGAGTTGCTGGTCTTCGATTGCGCCAGCAAGACAGGCGATTCCACGGAGGTGGTCTCGACCTGCATGCCTCTGGCCGCGGCGGCTGGCGAGAGGGGCGCCGCCAATGCCTTTGACTTTGCGGAGATGCTCACCATGCTTTTGGGCTTCACGCCAGCCCCGGAAATAGCAGAACTGCAGGAGAAATAAGGAGCCCGTCAGGTGGCCGGCTTATCGCCACCCTCGGCTGGCTCGGTTTCTTCGGGCCAGTCACGGATGTAGGCCTTGAGCATCTTGTTCTCGAAGTTCTGCGCGTCCACCACGGCCTTGGCCACGTCGTAGAAACTGATCACGCCCATGAGCATGCGGTTGTCGATGACCGGCATGTAGCGGGCGTGGCGGTCGAGCATCATGCGCCGCACCTCGTCCATTTCGGTGGCCATGGTGCAGGTCAGGGGCCCAGGGTCCATGGCGCGGTAAACGGTGGTGGTGCCGAAGTTGCCGCCGTTCTTGACCACCGCCTGGATCACCTCGCGAAACGTCAGCATGCCCACCACCAGACCGTGGGACATCACCACCAGTGAGCCGATGTCGTTGTCGGCCATGAGCTTGGCCGCGTCGGCCAGGCTGTGTTCGGGGGTGATGGTGTAGAGCGCGCCGCCTTTGACGCGCAGGATGTCGCTGACTTTCATGGGCCTTCTCCTCGGGAATTCTCTGTGGCGCGGTGGCCGTTGGTGCGGCCAATATAGCCCACAATAAATCGCATCACCAACGGCCTGGGCCCTTGCTGCCCACGCTTCCCCAGGAGACCTCTTCATGTCCGGTTACTCAGACCCCGGCTTCGACACGCTTGCGCTGCACGCCGGCGCCAGCCCTGACCCTGCCACCGGGGCCCGTGCGGTGCCCATTCACCTCACCACCTCTTTCGTCTTCGAGTCCAGCGACCACGCCGCCGCCCTGTTCAACCTGGAGCGCGCGGGCCACGTTTATAGCCGCATCAGCAACCCCACCAACGCGGTGTTCGAGCAGCGCATGGCCGCGCTGGAAGGCGGCATCGGCGCCATTGCAACGGCCAGTGGCCAGGCCGCCCTGCACCTGGCGGTGGCCACCCTCATGGGGGCGGGTTCGCACATCGTGGCCAGCACCGCGCTGTACGGTGGCAGCCAGAACCTGCTGCACTACACCATGCGCCGCTTTGGCATTGAGACCACCTTCGTCAAGCCTGGCGACATCGACGGCTGGCGGGCCGCCGTGCGCCCGAACACCAAGCTGTTCTTTGGCGAGACGGTGGGCAACCCGGGCCTGGACGTGCTTGACATCCCCACCATCGCCCAAATTGCCCACGAGGCGGGCGCCCCGCTGCTGGTGGACAGCACCCTGACCACGCCATACCTCATCAAGCCGCTGGAGCTGGGCGCCGACCTGGTCTACCACTCGGCCACCAAGTTCCTCAGCGGCCACGGCACCGTGATCGGGGGGGTGCTGGTGGACGGCGGTTCGTTTGACTGGGAGGCCAGCGGTCGCTTCCCCGAGCTCACCGAGGCCTACGAGGGCTTTCACCACATGGTCTTTAGCGAGGAAAGCACGGTGGGCGCCTTCTTGCTGCGCGCGCGCCGCGAAGGCCTGCGCGACTTCGGGGCCTGCATGAGCCCGCACAGCGCCTGGCTGATCCTGCAGGGCATCGAGACCCTGTCGCTGCGCATGGACCGCCACATGGCCAACACCGAAAAGGTGGTGCAGTTCCTGGCCAGCCACCCGCTGGTGAGCCGCGTGGGCCACCCCCTGCTGGAAAGCCACCCCAGCCACACGCTGGCGCAAAAACTGCTGCGCTTTGGCGCGCGCGGCGCAGGCTCGGTATTCAGCTTTGACATCAAGGGCAGCCGCGAACAGGGCAAGGCCTTCATTGAAGCGCTCAAGATCTTCAGCCACCTGGCCAACGTGGGCGACTGCCGCTCGCTGGTGATCCACCCGGCCAGCACCACGCACTTCCGCATGAGCGACGAGGCACTGGCCGGCGCGGGCATTGGCCCCGGCACCATTCGCCTGTCGATCGGCCTGGAAGACGCCGACGACCTGATCGACGACCTCAAGCGCGCGCTCAAGGCCGCCGAGAAAGCAGGAGCCTGACATGGACATCACCGTCAACGGCGCCAAGACCTATGCCTACACCGGTGGCCGGCCCTTCGATGCCACCAAGCCCACCGTCGTGTTCATCCACGGCGTGCTCAACGACCACAGCGTGTGGATTCTGCAAAGCCGCTACCTCGCCCACCACGGCTTCAACGTGCTGGCCATCGACCTGCCCGGCCATTGCCGCAGCGAGGGCGAAGCCCCTGAAACCGTGGAGCAGGCGGCCGATTTCATTGCCGCCCTGCTGGACGCCGCGGGCGTGCAGCGCGCCGCGCTGGTGGGCCACAGCTGGGGCTCGCTTATCGCGCTGGAAGCCGCCGCGCGCTTGCAAGACCGGGTGACGCACCTGGTGCTGGTGGGCACGGCCTCGCCCATGAAGGTGTCGCCCGCGCTGATCGAGAGCTCGCTCAACGAACCCGAGAAGGCGCTCAAGCTGGTGAACGTGTTCTCGCGCAGCACGCTGGCGGCGCCGCCCTCGGCGCTGGGGCCGGGCACCTGGGTGTATGGCGCGGGCATGGCGCTGGGGCGGCGCGTGCTGCGCAGCAACCCCAAGGTGAACGTGTTCCACCGCGGCTTCGTGGCCTGCGACCGCTACGCCAATGGCGAAGCGGCCGTGGCGGCCATTGCCTGCCCGGTGCTGTTTCTGCTGGGCGAGCAAGACCAGATGACGCACCCCAAGGCGGCGCAAAGCCTGATCCACGCGGCCAAAGCCGCCGGCAAAGCCGTGAGCGTGGTGAAGCTGCCGGTGGGCCACCACCAGATGACCGAAACACCCGACGCCACGCTGTTCGCCCTGCGCGACTTCCTGCGCGGCTGAGCTTGCTCAGTCGGCCGGTGGCCGCGACGACAGCGCCTGGGCGACCGTCATCTCAGACAAGGCACTGTTCGCCCAGAACGCCTCGGTGCCGGGCGAGCGGGCCAGCAGCAGCCGCTCCACCAGCGGGGTGACGAGAATGAGCGCCGGGTCGATCAGCAGCACGTAGCGCTCGCCGTCTTCGTCCAGGCGGGCCACCCAGTCGAGCGCCACCAAGGCGGCCACCGGCTCTTCCAGTTGCAGCACATCCACCCGCAGGCGCTGGGCCAGGGCCTCCAGGGCCAGGCCGTGCCCAGGCTCGTGCCGCACCGTCTGCAAGGCCTCCATCAACTCCAGCGCGAGCTGAAAGCCCCAACCCGGCGAGTCACCGCGCCGCGCCACGCCGGTGAGCAGGCTGGGCAGGTAGGCGGCGACCACCGCGCCCAGCAGCACGATCACCCAGGCCACGTAAAACCACACCAGCAGAATCGGCACGGCGGCAAAGGTGCCGTAGAGCGTGGAGTAGGTGGGCACCTCGGCCAGGTACCAGGCCAGCAGGGTCTTGGCCAGCTCCAGCCCGGCGGCGGCGAACACACCGCCGGTGATGGCATGGGCCCAGCGCACATGGGTGTTGGGCACGTAGCGGTACAGCGCGGCCAGGCCGGCCAGGCCAATCACGAATTGAAGCGAGTCCAGCAGCAGGCGCACCGTGCCGGTGAAGCTGCCCGAGACGCTGCGCGACAAGGTAAGGGCATACGACGTGGCCGCCACGCTGCCCGCCAACAGCAGCGGCCCCAGCGTGAGCACCGCCCAGTACACCAGCACCCGCTGGGTCAGCGGGCGCACCTGGCGCACGCGCCAGATGTCGTTGAGCTTGCGGTCGATGGTGAGAATCAAGGCCAGCGAGGTGAACAGCAGAAACAGCGCGCCGGCCCAACCCATTTGCTGGGCCTTGCTCACGAACTGGTTCAGGTACATCAGCACCTGGCGCGCGATGTTGTCGGGCACCAGGCTCTGCACCAACCAGCGCTGCAAGGTCACTTGCAGGCGGTCGAACATGGGGAAGGCGCTGAACACCGCCAGGCCCACGGTGAACAGGGGCACCAGGGAGATGGTGGTGGTGAAGGTGAGGCTGCTGGCGGTCACGCCCAGGCGGTCTTCGCGGAAGCGCTCGCGCAGGGTGATGGCGGTGTTGCGCCAGGGGAAATGCAGGGCCACCTGCCAGAGGGTGGACCACCAGGTGCGCAAGAGGGAATCGGCGGTCTTCAGGCGTTCTGCGATGCTCATGCCGGTATCATGCCAGCCCCACTTTCCCGCCCGAACATGAGCCCAATGCCCGCCGATCTGAACCGTGCCATCCAAACCACCCGATGGCTAGCCGTGGGCAGCCTGCTGGGGCTGATCGTGCTCGGCCTGGCCTGGGAGCTGTGGATCGCACCGCTGCGCCCGGGTGGTTCGTGGTGGGCCATCAAGGTGCTGCCCTTGGTGCTGCCGCTGGCCGGCCTGTTGAAGAACCGCATGTACACCTACCGCTGGGTTAGCTTGCTGGTGTGGCTGTATTTCACCGAAGGCGTGGTGCGCGCCGCAGGCGAACCCGGCGTTTACCGTGCCATGGCGCTGATCGAAGTGGCGCTTTGCATCGCCCTGTTCGTGGCCTGCGCCTTGCACGTGCGCATCCGCCTGCGCGCGGCTGGCCCGCAAGCCGTGGCCGCCGATGTGGCGGCCGCCAACGCCGCCGCCCAGGACGCGGTGGCCCGCCAGCCATGAACGCCCTGCTAGACGCCCTGCGTGGCGCGGTCGGCGAGGCAAATGTGCTCACGCCCGACCAGCAAGACCTGATCGCTTACGAACAAGATTGGCGCCAGCGCGCCCGGGGCCGCGCCCTGGCCGTGGTGCGCCCGGGCAGCACCAACGAGGTGGCCGCCGTGGTGCGCGCCTGCGCCGAGGCCGGTGTGTCGGTGGTGCCCCAGGGGGGCAACACCGGCCTGGTGGTGGGCTCGGTGCCCGACGAATCGGGCCGCCAGGTGGTGATCAGCCTGCGGCGGATGCAAGCCGTGCGCGCGCTGGACGCCGCCAACCTCACCCTCACGGTGGAAGCCGGGTGCGTGCTGCAGGCGGTGCAGCAGGCCGCCGAGGAAGCCGGCCTGCTCTTCCCCCTGAGCCTGGCCGCCGAGGGCAGCTGCACCATCGGCGGCAACCTGGCCACCAACGCCGGCGGCACGCAGGTGGTGCGCTACGGCAACGCGCGCGACCTGTGCCTGGGCCTGGAGGTGGTGACGCCTCAAGGCGAAGTCTGGAACGGCCTGACCGGCCTGCGCAAGGACAACACCGGCTATGACCTGCGCGACCTGTTCGTGGGCAGCGAGGGCACGCTGGGCATCATCACCGCGGCCACGCTCAAGCTCTACCCGCAACCGGCCGCGCGCCTCACCGCCTGGGCCGCCGTGCCCTCGCTGGAGGCCGCCGTGGGCCTGCTCGGGCTGGCCCACCAGCAACTGGGGCCCGGCCTCACCGGCTTTGAGGTGATGGGGCAGTTCGCCCTGTCGCTGGTGGACAAGCACTTTCCGCAGTTGCGCGTGCCACTGTGGAAGGACACCCCGTACTGCGTATTGCTGGAAAACAGCGACAGCGAAGACGAAGACCACGCCCGACACCAGTTCGAGCGCCTGCTGGAGGCCGCGCTGGTGTCGGGCCTGGTGACCGACGCGGTGGTGGCTGAGAGCCTGGCGCAGGCGCAGGCGCTGTGGCACATCCGCGAGAGCATTTCGCTGGCGCAGTCGCAAGAGGGCCTGAACATCAAGCACGACATCAGCCTGCCGGTGTCGCGCATTCCGGCCTTCTGCGCCGAGACCGATGCTTTGCTGCAGCGCGAGATTCCCGGCGTGCGGCTGGTGAACTTCGGCCACCTGGGCGACGGCAACCTGCACTACAACGTGCAGGCCCCCGAGGGCGGCGACGCCGCGGCCTTTTTGCGCGAGCAGGAGGGCCGGGTGAACGAACTGGTGTTCGACGCGGTGCGGCGCTACCATGGCTCGATCAGCGCGGAGCACGGTGTGGGCAGCCTCAAGGTGGGGCACCTGGTCCACCACAAAGACCCCGTGGCCCTGTCGCTGATGCGCTCGATCAAGCGGGCGCTGGATCCCCAACACCTCATGAACCCTGGCCGCGTCATCGAACCATGAAGCGTCTGCTGTCTGCCCTGCTTTGGCTGGGCGCCCTGATGGGCGCTCCGGCACAGGCCGCCGACCCCGCCCAGCGCGTGGCGTGGCGCGAGCAGGCGCAGGCCTTCGAGCATGGCGAGGGCGTGCCACGCGATGCCCAGCGCGCCGCTCAGCTCTACTGCCAGGCCGCCCTGGCCGGTGACGCGGTGGCCGCCTACAACCTGGGCTGGATGTACGCCAACGGCCGTGGCCTGCCCCGCCACGACGGCTACGCCGCGCACTTTTTCGCCCGCGCGGCCCTGCTGGGCGATGACTCGGCCCAGCGCATGTTTGATCGCCTGGGCGTTCCAGCCGACAAGCCCGAGTGCGTTGTTCAGGCCGAGCGGGTCAGCCTGCTCAAGGCCCAGGCCCAGCAAGAAGCCGCTGAAGCCGAAGCCCGCGCCCAGCGCTACCGCCTGCTGGCCGACACGCCCGAGAAGCAGCGCATCCTGAAACTGGTGGACAAGCTCGCGCCGCAGTACGGCATCCACCCCGGCCTGGCCTTCGCGGTGATCCGCGCCGAGTCCAACTTTGATGCGCACGCCGTGTCCGAGAAAAACGCCCAGGGCCTGATGCAGCTCATTCCGGAAACGGCCGAGCGCTTCGCGGTGCGCAAGCCCTTCGACCCCGAACAGAACATCCGTGGCGGCCTGGCCTACCTGCGCTGGCTGCTGGCCTACTTCAAGGGCCAGGTGCCGCTGGCCCTGGCGGCTTACAACGCCGGCGAAGGCACGGTGGACCGCTACCGCGGCGTGCCGCCCTTCCCCGAGACCCGTGGCTACATCCGCCGCATCCAGGACGTGTTCGGCCTGGAGCAACACCCTTATGACGAGCGCGTGGCCCCGACCTCGCCCCTCTTCGCCCTGAAATAACCCGCTTGCCCTGGCGCTGCTTCAACGCGGCGACCGCGCCTGCCCACGCCATGACCACCACGCCCAGCCGCCCCATCCGCTCCCAGTACGAAGACTTCATGCGCCACGTGTTCACCACGGGCGTGCCCAAGACCGACCGCACCGGCACCGGCACCACCAGCGTGTTCGGCCACCAGATGCGCTTTGATCTGCGCGAGGGCTTTCCGCTGGTGACCACGAAGAAGGTGCACCTGAAAAGCATCATCCTGGAGCTGCTGTGGTTCCTGCGTGGCGACAGCAACGTGAAGTGGCTGCAAGAGCGTGGCTGCACCATCTGGGACGAGTGGGCCGGCGCCGATGGCGAGCTGGGCCCGGTGTACGGCGTGCAATGGCGCAGTTGGCCCACGCCGGACGGCGGCCACATCGACCAGATCGCCGAGGTGGTGAAGCAACTCAAGACCAACCCCGACTCGCGCCGCATCATCGTGAGCGCCTGGAACGTGGCCGATCTCTCGAAGATGGCCCTCATGCCCTGCCACGCCTTCTTCCAGTTCTACGTGGCCGAGGGCCGCCTGAGCTGCCAGCTCTACCAGCGCAGTGCCGACATCTTCCTGGGAGTGCCCTTCAACATCGCCAGCTACGCCCTGCTCACCCACATGCTGGCCCAGCAGTGCGACCTGGAGGTGGGCGACTTCATCTGGACGGGTGGCGACTGCCACATCTACAGCAACCACCACGAGCAGGTGGCGCTGCAACTCTCACGCCAACCCCTGCCCTACCCCACGCTGCACATCAAGCGCAAGCCGGCCTCGATCTTCGACTACGAATTCGACGACTTCGAGGTGCTTGACTACCAACACCACCCCGCCATCAAGGCGCCGGTGGCGGTCTGAATCGGCCAGCGGCTCGGCCACGGCGTCACTCGACCGTGGCACGTGTCTTCATCTCCCGACACCATGAATCCCCCTCGCCTGCACCTCATCTTTGCCCGCGCCAGCAACGGCGTGATCGGGCGCGACAACACCCTGCCCTGGCACCTGCCAGAAGACCTGGCCCACTTCAAGCGCACCACACTGGGCTGCCCGGTGATCATGGGTCGCAAGACCTGGGATTCGCTGCCCCCGCGCTTTCGCCCCTTGCCAGGGCGCCTGAACATCGTGCTCACGCGCGACGCGGGATGGCAGGCCGAGGGCGCCGCACGGGCCGCCTCGCTGGACGACGCGCTGGCCCTGTGCCCCAGTGATGCCGATGTGTGGGTGATTGGTGGCGCCCAGGTCTATGCCCAGGCCCTGCCGCGTGCCCGAACCGCCGTGGTCACCGAGATCGGCCAGGCATTCGACGGCGACGCCTTCGCGCCGAGCTTTGGGCCCGAGTGGCGCGAAACCCGGCGCGAGGCGCACGTGGCGGCCAATGGCCTGCCCTACGCGTTCGTCACCCTGGAGCGCCAGCCGTGAGCTACGCCGTCAAGGAAATCTTCTACACGCTGCAAGGCGAGGGCCTGCGCGCGGGCCGCCCGGCCGTGTTCTGCCGCTTTGCCGGCTGCAACCTCTGGAGCGGCCGCGAGGAAGACCGCGAGCGCGCCACCTGCCGTTTTTGCGACACCGACTTCGTGGGCACCGACGGCGCCCTGGGCGGGCGCTATGAAGCGCAGGCGCTGGCCGAGCAGATCGCGGCACTGTGGCCGGCCGGGCAGGCGCACCGCTATGTGGTGCTCACCGGCGGCGAGCCGCTGCTGCAGGTGGACGAGCCCCTGCTGCAGGCGCTGCACGCACAGGGCTTCGAGATCGCGCTGGAGACCAATGGCAGCCTGCCCGTGCCAGCGGGCGTGGACTGGATCTGCGTGAGCCCCAAGGCCGGCGCCGACTGGGTGCAGCGCCGGGGGCACGAGCTCAAGCTGGTGTTTCCGCAGCCTGGCCTGATGCCCGGCGACATCGGCGAGGTCGATTTCGAGCACCTCCTGCTGCAACCTATGGACAGCCCCCTGCGCGCGCAGCACACGCGCGCCGCGATCGACTGGTGCATGGCCCACCCGCGCTGGCGCCTGTCGCTGCAGACCCACAAAATCCTGAACATCCCATGAGCGACGTGTACGAGCTGTCCCAGCGCTTTTTCTTTGAATCCGCCCACACCCTGCGCCGCGACATCGAGGCCGAGGGCAGCCGGCGCGTGCACGGCCACACCTACGAGGCCGAGGTCACCGTGCGCGGCACGCCCAACGCCATGGGCATGGTGATGGACCTGGGCCACCTGCGCGCGGCCATCGCCGGTGTGCGCGAAAGGCTTGACCACCACTTTCTGGACGAGGTGCCCGGCCTGGACGTGCCCACGCTGGAAAACCTCTGCCGCTACATCCGCGAGCAACTCGCTCCCACCATTCCCGGCCTGTGCGCCGTCTCCATCCAACGCCAAGCCAGCGGTGACCGCTGCGTGCTTCGCTGGTAAGCCCCATGCCCAAACAACTCGCCACCTGGAACATCAACTCCCTGTCCGTGCGCCTGCCCCAGGTGCTGGACTGGCTGGCCGCCCACCCCGTGGACGTGCTGGCCCTGCAAGAGCTCAAGCTCACCGACGACAAGTTCCCTGCCCAGGCCTTCGCTGACGCGGGCTACCAGGCCCAGTGGTTCGGGCAGAAGACCTACAACGGCGTGGCGCTCATCAGCAAAGCGCCCGCGCAGGACGTGATTCGCAACATCCCCGGCTTTGCCGACGAGCAGTCGCGCGTGCTGTGCGCCACCATCGACGGCGTGCGCGTGATCGGGGCCTACTTCCCCAACGGGCAGGCGCCGGGCAGCGACAAGTTCGCCTACAAGATGGCCTGGCTCACGGCACTGCGCGAGTGGGTGCGCGACGAAATGTCGCGCCACCCCGAGCTGGTGCTGATGGGCGACTTCAACATCACCTTCGACGACCTGGACGTGTGGGACCCGGACGGCCTGCGCGAGACCATTCACTGCACCACCGAAGAGCGCACCCACCTGCAGGCGCTCATTGGCCTGGGCCTGCACGACTCGCACCGCCTGTTCGAGCAGCCACCCAAGAGCTACAGCTGGTGGGACTACCGCATGCTGGGCTTCCAGAAGAACCGCGGCCTGCGCATTGACCACATCCTGATCACCGACGCGCTGAAGGCCCGCGCCACGGCTTGCACCATTGACCGCGCGCCGCGCAAAAACCAACAGCCCAGCGATCACGCACCGGTGGTGCTCACCCTGGGTTGAAGCGGCGCCCCCGCCTGGGGGTCACTCCATGCCCAGTTCCTGAATCTTGCGGGTAATCGTGTTGCGCCCGATGCCCAGCTTGTGCGCGGCCTCGATGCGGCGGCCGCGCGTGGAGGCCAGCGCCGTCTGAATCAGCCGGGTCTCGAAGCGGCGGGTGAGCACGTCCCACACATCGGTGCGGCCCGCTTCCAGCAAGGCCATGGCCTCGGCTTGCAAGGCGTGCTCCCAGTCGTGCGCGGCATCGGCTGGCGCCACCATTGGCGTTGGCGTTGGCGTTGGCGTTGGCGGCGGCGCGTGCATGCCACCGTTGACCAAGGGTGGGTGGTCGTCTGCACCCGCCGTGGGCACCGCGGCCATGGGCGAGAGCAGGGAAACCGGGGCGGCTTCCATGCCCACCAAGGCGTCGGCCGTGGCCGCCGGCCCGCCCAACACCTCGGGCGGCAGGTCTTTCACCTCAATCACCTGGGCCGGCGCCATCACGGTGAGCCAGTGGCACAGGTTTTCCAGCTGGCGCACGTTGCCCGGGAAATCGAAGTTGCTCAGCAGCTTGAGGGCCGGTTCGGAAATGCGCTTGGGCTCCACGCCGAGCTGCTTGGCGCTTTGCTGCAAGAAAAAGCGCGTGAGCATGGGCACGTCTTCGCGGCGCTCGCGCAGCGCGGGCAGGCGCAGGCGAATGACGTTGAGGCGGTGGAACAAGTCTTCGCGGAACACGCCTTCCTTGACGCGCTGCTCCAGGTTCTGGTGGGTGGCCGCGATCACGCGCACATTGGCCTTCACCGCGCTGTGTCCGCCCACTCGGTAGAAGTGCCCATCGGACAGCACCCGCAGCAGACGGGTCTGCAGGTCAAAGGGCATGTCGCCGATTTCGTCGAGGAACAGCGTGCCGCCTTCGGCCTGCTCGAAGCGGCCGCGGCGCATGGTCTGCGCGCCGGTGAAGGCGCCGCGCTCGTGGCCAAACAGCTCGCTCTCCAGCAGGTCTTTGGGAATGGCCGCGGTGTTGATGGCCACGAAAGGGCCACCCGCGCGCGGCGAGTGCTTGTGCAGCGCTCGGGCCACCAGTTCTTTGCCCGAGCCCGACTCGCCCGTGATGAGCACGGTGACGTTGCTCTGGCTCAGGCGGCCGATGGCGCGGAACACGTCTTGCATGGCCGGCGCCTGACCCAGCATCTCGGGCGCGGCGCTCATGCGCTCTTCGGCCACCTCTTCGCGCTGGCTTTCCTCCACCGCGCGGCGGATGAGCTCCACCGCCTTGGGCAGGTCAAAAGGCTTGGGCAGGTACTCGAAGGCACCGCCCTGGAAGGCCGAGACGGCGCTGTCCAGGTCGGAGAAAGCGGTCATGATGATGACCGGCAGGCCAGGGTAGCGTTCCTTGACCTTCTCCAGCAGGTCAAGGCCGGAAGCACCCGGCATGCGGATATCGCTCACCAGGATCTGCGGCCCTTCGGCCTCCGTGGCGTCGGCCAGGGCCTTCAGCACGTCCTGGGCGTTGGTGAAGCTGCGGGTGGGCAGGTTCTCGCGCAACAGCGCTTTTTCCAGCACGAAGCGGATCGATTGGTCGTCATCCACTATCCAGATCGGCTTCATGTGTGGGGGGTCCCTTCTTGTGGCGCTTGGTCGTTGTCGATGAGGTCTAGGGCAACGGAATCAAGATTTTGAAATCCGTTCGTCCCGGTTCGCTCTCGCACTCGATCAGGCCATGATGCTGCTGCACAAAGGTCTGGGCCAGGGTCAGCCCCAGGCCGGATCCACCGTCACGCCCCGACACCAGCGGGAAGAAGATGCGATCCTTGATCGAGTCCGGAACACCGGGCCCGTTGTCGATCACATGCAATTCCAATGCCAGCCGGTAGCGCTGCTTGCCGAAAGTCACCTGCCGCCCCACCCGGGTGCGGAAGGTGATGCAGGCGTCGCCTGCCGCGATGCGCTCGGCCAGGGCCTGGGCCGCGTTGTGCGCGATGTTGAGCACGGCCTGGATGAGCTGCTCGCGGTCGCCACGAAACTCGGGGATGGAGGTGTCGTAGTCGCGGATGACGCGCAAGCCCCTGGGAAACTCGGCCAGGATGAGCGAGCGCACCCGCTCGCACACCTCGTGAATGTTCACGTCGCCCACCACGTGCGGGCGGCGGTGCGGCGCCAGCAGGCGGTCCACCAGCGCCTGCAGGCGGTCGGCCTCGTGGATGATGACTTGCGTGTATTCAATGAGCTCTTTCGAGTCGAGCTCCATTTGCAGCAGTTGCGCCGCGCCGCGAATGCCGCCCAGCGGGTTCTTGATTTCGTGGGCCAGGTTGCGGATGAGTTCCTTGTTGGCCTGGGCCTGGTCGATCAGGCGCTCCTCCCGCTCTTGCCGGGTCTGCTGCTCCAGCGGCAGAAGTTCGACGATCACCTCGTCGGGCTGGTCCGTCTGGGCCACCACCACGTGCACCGGCAAAGGCTCGTGGCCAACGCGGCGCAGATGGGCGTCGTAGCGCAGGGCCGCGAACTCGTTGCCGCGTGCGCCCATCAAGGCCGTGTCCAGCAAGGCCGGGTCGGTAAAGCAGTCTTGCATGCGCACGCCGGTGATGCTGCGGCGTGACATGCCCAGGGCATCTTCCAGCGCGGCGTTGGCGAACAGCACGTGGCCCTGGGTGTCGACCACGGCCACCAGGGTGGCCAAGAGGTCCAGCGAATGAAATCGCGCCGGACTGGCCGGCGCGCTGGGGTCGGGTGAGGTGGGTGGCGTCACGGTGTGAGCGGATGGGGTTCAGCGTGGGCCCAGGCGATCGAGCTCGCGCTTGATGCCGGCCACGTCGTTTTCTGCGCGGATCACGGCGGCCTTGAGTTCGGCCACGCGGTCCAGGTAGCGCTGGTAGTTGCGCGATTCGATGCCCTGCTTCTCAGGCTCGCCGTTGGCGTAGGCCTTCTTGGCCTCGGCCAGGCGTTCCTCGGCCTTGCGAAGCTCGGCTTCCAGGATGGCGCGGGCGTCGCTGTCGCGCGCGCGTTGGGCGGCGTTGTCCACCCGCTCGCCACCGTTGCGGGGCGCGGCGGCCGGGGCACCGGCGGTGGGAGCGGCGGCGGGCTTGGCCGCGGGCTTGGTGCCTTCGATGATGGTGATGTTGCCGCCGTCCATGAGCGTGCAACCCTTTTGCTTGGCCACCTGGGGGTTGTTGGTGTACTCATTGCCGCAGCGGTAGATGCGGTCTTGCGCGTGGGCCGATGCGATCAGCAGGGGCAAGGCGACGATCAAGGAGGCAGACGGAAAGAAGCGGTGCACGGGGACTCCAGGGATATCGGGCAAGCGGGTGGGAGTATGACCCAAACGCATGACGAGAGTGCCCGCACGCAAGCCCGACGGCCAGCCCTGCGGCCTGTGCGGCCAACAAAAAAGGACGGCCGGAGCCGTCCTTTGCTGTGGTGGAACCCGGCCAGGGCCGGGCGCCCGATCACAGGCTGAAGTACATGTCGTACTCGACCGGCGACACTTCCACGCGGCTGCGGTTCACTTCGCCTTGCTTGAGTTCGATGTAGGCATCGATCATGGCGTCGGTGAACACGCCGCCCTTGGTCAGGAAGGCGCGGTCCTGGTCCAGGTGCTCCAGGGCCTGGTCCAGGCTGTGGCACACGGTGGGCACCAGCTTGTCCTCTTCGGGCGGCAGGTGGTACAGGTCCTTGGTGGCGGCTTCGCCCGGGTGGATCTTGTTTTCCACGCCGTCCAGACCCGCCATCAGCAGGGCGGCAAAGCCCAGGTAGGGGTTCATCAGGGGATCGGGGAAGCGGGCTTCCACGCGGCGGGCCTTGGGGTTGGCCACGTAAGGAATGCGGATCGAGGCCGAGCGGTTCTTGGCCGAGTAGGCCAGCTTCACCGGGGCTTCGAAGTGCGGCACCAGGCGCTTGTACGAGTTGGTGCCGGGGTTGGTGATGGCGTTCAGGGCACGGGCGTGCTTGATGATGCCGCCGATGTAATACAGGGCGAAATCGCTCAGGCCAGCGTAGCCGTCACCAGCGAACAGGTTCTTGCCGTCTTTCCAGACCGACTGGTGCACGTGCATGCCAGAGCCGTTGTCGCCAGCGTAGGGCTTGGGCATGAAGGTGGCGGTCTTGCCGTAGGCGTTGGCCACGTTCTGGATGACGTACTTCTGCAGGATGGTCCAGTCAGCGCGCTCGACCAGCGTGCTGAAACGGGTGCCGATTTCGTTCTGGCCGGCGCCCGCCACTTCGTGGTGGAACACCTCAACCGGGATGCCCAGCGATTCGAGGATCAGGGACATTTCGGCGCGCATGTCTTGCGTGCTGTCCACCGGGGGCACGGGGAAGTAGCCACCCTTGACGGTGGGACGGTGGCCGCGGTTGCCGCCTTCGAGCTTGGCGCCGGTGTTCCAGGGGGCCTCGTACTCTTCGATTTCGTAGAAGCTGTGGCCCGGCTGGGTGCTCCAGCGCACGCCGTCGAAGATGAAGAACTCAGGCTCCGGACCGAAGAAGGCGGTGTCGCCCAGGCCGGAGGACTTCAGGTAGGCCTCGGCGCGCTTGGCGATGGAGCGCGGGTCGCGCTCGTAGGCCTTGCCGTCGGCCGGCTCGATCACGTCGCAGGTGAGGATCAGCGTGGTCTCTTCGAAGAAGGGATCGATGTTGGCGGTGTTCGGATCAGGGATGAGCTGCATGTCCGACGCCTCGATGCCCTTCCAGCCGGCGATCGACGAGCCGTCGAACGCGTGGCCGGAGGAGAACTTTTCCTCGTCGAAGTGCGACACGGGCACCGTGGTGTGGTGCTGCTTGCCACGGGTGTCGGTGAAACGGAAGTCAACGAACTTGACGTCGTTGTCCTTCACCATTTGCATCACGTCTGCGACGGTCTTGGCCATCAAATGCTCCTGTTCGGGATGGGTGGGTTGAATGGTTTAGCGATGGACCTGAAGCAGCTTCCGTGCCACCGCAAGCGAGTGCCCAAGCTTGGGGTCCGTCGGCCAGCAAAACCGCGCGATTATGGCGCAGCGCCTGCGCCAAAACAGGTCGCGCTCACCGGTCGCGCCGTGGAATGGGGCCTAGCCGGACCGAAGGTTGGGCGGGCACTCTCGATATGCACTTATATGGTGCAAATTGAGCAGGAAGCCCCATTTTGGTGCTCAGTGAGATCGCACCATTTCGGGGCCCAATTGGGCGCCATGGCCGCGCAGGCCTTCCAGCAAATCGGCATAGGCCGGCGCCACCGCACCCGGCTCGCCTTTGACCCCCAGCTCAATGTGGCGCCCGTGCACCGGGTGGTCCACGCTGGGCAGGCTGAACACCTTCACCGGGTGGCGGGCCTCCAGCGCTTCCATCAGGGGGGTGAGCGCCGCCTCCATCGCGCCGAACACGATGACCGAGCGCTCTTGCCAACTGTCGGCCCGGTGCAGGTGGGCGTAGCGGTGGTCCAGCACCCACTCGATCATGGGCCAGGCCATCACCGGAAAGCCGGGCACAAAGTGCACCGCGCCACCGCCGGCGCCCTGGCAACTGAAGCCAGGGATTTTGTTGTAGGGGTTGGGGATGATGTCGGCCCCTGCCGGGAACACGCCCATGTTGTAGCGGTGCAGGTTGTCGGGGCGGTTGGGCTCGAAGGGCACGCCCTGCTCGGCCGCCACGTCGCGCATGCGCTCTTCGATCAGTGCCTTGGCCTCGGGGTGCAGGGCCAGCTCCACGCCCAGGGCAGCGGCGGCGCACTGGCGGGTGTGGTCGTCGGGCGTGGCGCCAATGCCGCCGCAAGAGAACACCACGTCGGCGCTGGCGAAGGCATCGCGCAGGGCGCCGGTGATGCGGGTGCGGTCGTCGCCCACGATGCGGCACCAGCTCAGGCTCAGGCCGCGCCGCTTGAGCAGGTCAATCACCTGGCTCAGGTGCTTGTCTTGGCGTTTGCCGGAGAGGATTTCGTCGCCGACGATGATGAGTCCGAAATCTGGCGTCATGGGGTGTTGGGGCCGGCTGGGCCGGCGCTGGAATCGGCGCCCGGCAGGGCCTGGGGCGCGGGTGAAGGAACCGGCGTGGCGTTCACGTCCACCACCTCGCCGCTGGCCGCTGGGGCCTGGCTGGCGCGCATGGCCTGCAAGGCGGCCAGGCAGAAGTGGGCGAACCACAACGAGGCAAAGGCGAACACCAGGGTGTAGACCCAGATGGCAATGGGCACCAGCAACGGCGCCAGCGCAATGAACATGGCGCCCGAGGCCCACAGCAGGCTGGGCGCCGCGCCCAGGTAGCCGCTGAGCACACCCATCACCAGCAGGGTGCCGCGATGGCGACGAACCAGTTCGTGGCGCTCGTCGGCGCTGGCGTGATCGGCCAGGGAATCGAAGGCGAACACGCGGTAGGTGAGCCAGCCCCAGATCAGAGGCGGCAACACCAGCACCAGGGGGGGCACCAGCCACAAGGGCATGGAAATCACCAAGGCCACAAAGGCCAGCAGCGTGGAGGCCAGCGACCAGGCCAGGCTGCCCCACCACGAGCCCCCATGCAGGCGCTTGAGCAGCGGGAAACGGCGCTGGCCCACCAGCTCGACCATCGCCGGCGTCATGAACACCGACACCAGCAGCAGGCACAGCAGCACGATGGCGGGCGTGGCCAGGGCCAGCACCACCAGGGGGGCGAACACGGTGCGCAGACTGCCCAGGCCAATGCGCTCCAGCCAAGAGAGAAAGGCCTGCAGCAGCTCGACACTCTCGAACCAGATCGCCACGCCGTTGACGGCCGGCTCCCAGAAGAAATACCCCAGGGCAAACGAGAGCAGCACCATGAGGATCAGGGGCAGCAGCGACAAGCCCACCACCCGCGGGTGCACGCAGTAAATCACCGCGCGCCAGAACGCATCGAACATCAATCGCATGGCCGGGAGAATACATCGGCCCCATGGCAAAGGCTGGGCGCAGATACCATGCCCCCCATGGATGCCATCACGATTCGCGGGGTGCGGCTGGAGTTGCAGCACATCCCGGGCCCTGCCCACCTGGCGCCCCTGGTGTTTCTGCACGAGGGGCTGGGCAGCGTCTCGGCCTGGGGCCGGGGCGCCCATGCCTGGCCGCGCCAGTTGTGCGCGGCCACCGGGCGGGCGGGTTGGCTGTATTCGCGCCGGGGCTTTGGCCAATCTGACCCGACGCCCGACTTCCGTGGCCCTTCGCGAGACGAAGGTGGCTGGCCGGTGGGCCGCCGCCGGGCCGACTACCTGCACCACGACGCCTGGGTGGTGCTGCCCGAGTTGCTGCGCCAGCTCGGCGTGCGTACGCCCGTGCTCATAGGCCATTCGGATGGCGCCAGCATCGCCCTGCTGCATGCGGCCCGCCACGAGGTGACGGCCTGTGTGGCCATGGCCCCCCATGTGTTCATCGAAGACATGACGGTGCGCGCCATCGAGCAGGCACGGGCCGCCTACGCCGATACCCTGCGCCCCAAGCTCGCCCGCCACCACCGAGACCCGGACAACGCCTTCTGGCCCTGGGCCGATATCTGGCTGGACCCCACCTTCCGCGACTTTGACATTCAGCCCGAGTGCCGCGACATTCGCTGCCCGCTGCTGCTGGTTCAAGGCGAAGACGACGAGTACGCCTCGATGGCGCAACTGCACGCCATTGCGCGAGCCGCGCCCCAGGCCCGGGAGTGGGCACTGGCGCACTGTGGCCACAGCCCGCACCGCGACCAGCCCGGGCTGCTCACCGCAGGCATTGCGCAATGGCTGGCGACGCTGCTGCCCGAGCCCACAGAGCGAACCTGACGGCGCCTCAACCGTCCAAAGGGCCCCTCGGGCAGCGTGACATTGGCCTCAATTTGGGTCTTGCGGTGTGGCAATTTCGCCCACTTCTTCATACCAAATACCAACAAGATCACGCAAAACCCAACCCATTGCATTCAAGTTGTTGAAAGCCCAATTGCGATCAATACACTTTGAAACAACCCGACGCCTCCACCGAACCCTTTCGATGAACGCCCTCACTTCCCCCTGGCTCCTTGCCGCCCTTGCACCCGCGCTGCTGGTGTTGGGCGCCATGGGCTATCGCGCCTGGGAAGTGCGCCGCGCCCGCCAGCGCCGCCGCCTGCCCAAGCACTGGCCGCTGAGCCAGCGACCGCTGGCCAACAGCGAAGAGGCGCGGGTGTGGCACTGGCTGGCGCGGGCTTTCTATGACCACCACGTGATGATCAAGCTGCCGGTGACGCGCTTCACCCTGCCGCGCGACCGCGAGCAAGGCATGGAGTGGTACAAGCTGCTGGGCAGCGTGTACTGCACCTTCACCGTGTGCAAGTCCGACGGCCGGGTGGTGGGCTGCGTGGACGTGCCGGGCAAGGTGGGCATTCCGCGCAGCACGCGCTCGCTCAAGCATTCGCTGCTGAGCCAGTGTGGCCTGCCCTACTGGGTGGTGCGCTCCAACAGCCTGCCCACGGTGGCCGAAATTCGCGCCGAGTTCCTGGGCGAGTCGCCGATTGCGCAGTCGATGCGCGAGCGCGAGATGGAAGAGCGGGCCATGATGTCGGCCCAGGCCAACTTGCGCGGCGCCATCAACCGCCAGCGCAGCCACCGCGGCCACAGCGACTTCGGCGCGCTTTCCACCTGGCCCAGCAGCACCGCTGGCGACCCGCGCAGCGAGTACCAGTCGCAGTGGCCGGACAACAACTCTTTCCTCTCGCCGCTGGACAGCCGGCGCGGCGACCTGCTCTGAGCGCGACCAGTGCTCTCCGTGACTTGACGATCAGCGCCGGCCCGTGAGGCCGGCGCGCTCGTTTTCGGTGAGCCAACGCCACTGCCCCGGCGGCAGGTCGTCCGTCAGGACAATGTCGCCAAAGCTGCTGCGGTGCAAGCCCTCCACCCGGTTGCCCACCGCCGCCACCATGCGCTTGACCTGGTGGTACTTGCCCTGGGTGAGGGTGAGGCGCAGGTGCAGCTCGTCCACCAGCTCACAGGCCTCGGCCCGCACGGGTTTGGGGTCGTCGTCCAGCACCACGCCGTCCAGCAGGCGCTGCACCTGGGCCGGCTTCATGGGGTGCTTGAGCGTGATCTCATACACCTTGGGCACGTGGTGGCGCGGCGAGGTGAGGCGGTGGATGAACTGGCCGTCGTCGGACATGAGCAGCAGGCCGGTGGTGTCCTGGTCAAGCCGCCCCACGGCCTGCACACCGGCCGCCGCGCCGCCGCCGCGCTGGCGCAAGGGGGCCGGCAAAAGGGTGTAGACGCTGGGGTAGGCGCTGGGTTTTTGCGAACACTCGAAACCTGCGGGCTTGTTCAGCATCAGATAGGCACGTTCGTGATACGCCCACCGCTGCCCTTGCACATGGAACACCAGCCCTTCTTCTTCCACCTCGGCCAGGGGGTCGGTGCAGGCCTGCGGCGGCTCACCCACCGTGACCCAGCCCTGCTGAATAAGGCCGGCGCACACCCGGCGGGTGCCGAAGCCTTGGGAAAACAACACGTCTTGCAATGCCATCATGATGGGGGCGATTGTCGCCTCCCCCTGGTCGTCTGCCGCCACTCCGCCCATGCTTGATTCCCTGAAACGGCGCCTGCGCGCCCTGCTGCCCGACCCCGAACGCCTGCAACAGAACCGCTGGCTGCGCTGGCTGGGCCCGGCCCTGCAGCGGCGCCACCTGTGGCATTTCAGCCGCAAGGGCGTGGCCCTGGGCGTGGCGCTGGGGGTGTTTTTCGGCTTGCTGATCCCGGTGGCGCAGATTCCGGCGGCGGCCACTGGCGCGGTGGTGCTGCGCGCCAACCTGCCCATGGCCGTGGCCAGCACCCTGGTCACCAACCCGGTGACGTTCGCCCCGGTGTACCTGGCGGCCTATCAGATCGGGCGGCTGGTGCTGGGCGAGGACGCGGCACCCGCCGCGCAGGACGACGCCGCCCGCGCCCCCGCCGTGCTGGCCACCGAGCCCGCGCAGGATGCCAGCTGGCTGGCCCGCCTGGGTTCGGTGGGCAAGCCGCTGGTGGTGGGCCTGGGCATCCTGGCGGTGGGCTGCGGCGCGCTGGTGTATGTGCTGATCAGCGCCGGCTGGGCCTTGCGGGTGCGCTGGAAGCGCCGGCGGCAGTTGCGGCAACGCCAGGCGCGCTGAGGCTCAGCGCCCGGCAGAGCCGGTGAGCAGCTCGCGAAACAGGCTGGCCGGTGGCGACAGCGGCCGCCCCGGCTGGCGCAGCAACACCAGGGTGCGCGACACGCCGGGCCGTCCCACCGGACGGGCCACGAGGTGCAACCAGTCCACCAGCGGGCGCAAGGCGGTGGTGATGACGGCCACGCCCAGGTGCTCGCGCACCAGGCCGAGCATGGTCCAAGGCAGTGAAACTTCGTGTGCATACGAGAGGCGAATGCCCTCGCGACCCAAGCGTTCGTCCAGGTGGCGGCGCACCGGGTTGTCGGCCAGCGGGCCCACGACGGGCACACCCTTGAGCTGTGCCCAGGTAAGCGCGGTGCGCTTGGCCAGCGGGTGATCGGGCGGCAAGGCCACGATGTACTGGTCGGTGTAGAAGGGCGCGGCCACCAGCTCGGTGCGGGTATCGGTGGCGGTGGCGATGCCCAGGTCGGCCACGCCGTCGCGTACCAGGCCCTGCACCTGCTGCTCGCCCACGTCGTGCAACACCAGTTGCACCTGGGGCAGGCGCTGGGCAAAGGCGCGCATCACGGGTGGCAGCATCAGGGCGCACTGGGCCGTGGGGGCGGCCACACACAGGCGCCCGCGGCCCAGGGTGGCCAGGTCGCGGGCGTTGGTGGCCATGTGCTGCCAGTCTTGCACCAGGCGGCTGAACGAGGGCAACAGCGCGGCGCCGGCCTCGCTCAGGCGACAACCCCGGGTGTGGCGGTCGAGCAGGCGCACGCCCAGCTGGGCTTCCAGCCGGGCGATGGCGTGGCTGAGCGTGGACTGCGACAGGCCAAGGCGCTGTGCGGCGCGGGTGAAGTTGCCGGCCTCGGCCACGGCCAGAAAGGCTTGCATCTGGTCAATGGACGCTGTCATGGAAATCTTCGATGGATTTATCGGTGAATTCGGCTTCATCGATGACAAAGCGTTTCTACCATGAGGGCGAATCTCCTCCCACCTGCCCCACCCCACCCGGTCGATCGCCCATGAACATCACCCCTCGCCACACCGCGCTGCGCCGCCGCGACTTCGCCGCTTCGCTGGCGGCCCTGCCCTTAGCACTCCAACTGGGCCCAGCCTGGGCCCAGGCCGCTTCCAACCGCCTGCGCTTCACGCTGGACTGGCGCGTGGACGGCCCCGGCGCCATCGTGCTGCTGGCCCTGGGGCGCGGCTACTTCGCGCAAGAGGGGTTGGACGTGGTGATCGACGCCGGTGCCGGCTCGGCCGCCTCGGTCCAGCGCATCGCCAGCGGCACGCACGACATTGGCTTTGCCGACACCAGCGCGCTGGTGGAGTACTTGGCCAACAACCCCACCAGCCCGCGCCTGCAGGCGGTGTACATGTTCATGGACCAGGCGCCGTCGGCGGTGTTCGCCCTTAAGAAAAGCGGCATCCTCAAACCGGCCGACCTGCAGGGCCGCACCCTGGGCGCGCCCGTGTTCGACGCCGGGCGCAAGTCGTTCCCGCTGTTCGCCAAGGCCAACCGCTTCGACGCCGGACGCGTGCAGTGGACCAACGCCGATCCGGCCCTGCGCGAGACCTTGCTGATCAAGGGCGACGTCGACGCCATCACCGGCTTTTACTACACCAGCCTGTTGAATCTGCAGGCGCGCGGCGTGAAGCCCGAGGAACTGACCATCCTGAAGTTCGCCGACCACGGCGTGCGCCTGTACGGCAATTCGGTGGTGGTGTCGCCAACGCTGGCGGCCGAGCGGCCCCAGGCGGTGCAAGGCTTTCTGCGGGCGCTCAACCGCAGCATCAAGGACTGCATTGCCGACCCGGCGGCCGGGGTGCAGTACGTGAAGGCCCGCGACAGCCTGCTTGACGCCAAGGTGGAAGAGCAGCGCCTGCGCCACTTCCTGGAGAACTTCGTGGCCACGCCAGCGGTGCAAAAGGCCGGCCTGGGCGACGTGGACTTGCCGCGCCTGCGCAGCCACATCGTGCAGGTGAGCGACGCCTTTGGCCTCAAGCGCTACGTCCCCGCCGAGCAGGTGTTCAGCGCGGCCTACCTGCCGCCGCTGAAGGAGCGCCAACTGTGAGCCGCGTGGAGACCGGCCAGGGCCCCTTTGTGCGCAACGCCTGGTACGCCGCCGCCAGCAGCGAAGAGGTGGGCCAGGGCCTGCTGGCGCGCACCCTGCTGGACGAACCTCTGGTGTTGTGCCGCACCGGCGCGGGCGAACCGGTGGCCCTGCAAGACCGCTGCGCGCACCGCTTCGCGCCGCTGTCACTGGGCCAACGCTGCGGCGACGAGATCGCCTGCCCCTACCACGGCATGCGCTACGGCCCCGACGGCGTGTGCACCCACGTGCCAGGCCAGGGCACCGTGCCGCCGCAGGCGCGGGTGCGCCGCTACCCCACGCTGGAGCGCTACGGCCTGGTGTTCGTGTGGATGGGTGAAGTCGGCCTGGCCGATGCCGCAGCGCTGGTGGACATTGCCCAATACGGCCAGCCTGGCTGGGGCCTGTCGCGCGGGCATGCCCTCTTCCAGGCCTGCCTGGACAACATCCTGGACAACCTCATCGACCCGGCACACACCACCTTCGTGCACCAGCGCACCATTGGCTCGGACGCGGGCGCGCAAGTGGCGGTGCAGGCCAGCCTGGAGGACGAGCACACCATCGTCTGCGGCCGCTGGGTGAACAACGCGCCGGCCGTGCCCATGGTGCAGCGCTTCGCCCGACCCGAAGGCCCGGTAGACCGCTGGCAGTTCTACCGCGTGCGCCCACCCTGCACTTCGTGGGTGGACTTCGGCTCGCTGCCGGCGGGCTCGCCGCACACGCCTCAAGCCATGGACGCGGCGCCCTACCGGGTGCTGTCGTACGCCTTCCTCACGCCGCAGGACGCCAGCCACACGCACTACTTCTCGTTTCAGTTGCGGAACTTCGCAGCCGACGAAGCGGCGGTGACGACCGAGTTCAACGCGCTCTACAAGGCCACCTTTGACGAAGACCGCGTGCTGCTGGAGGCCATCCAGCGCGAAGAAGAGCGCGCCCCAGGCACGCCGCCGGTTCGTATCGCGTCGGACGCGGGCGTGGCCCGGCTGCGCCGGCTCACGCAGGCATTGCGCGAGGCCGAGCGACCGCCCGCGCCGGATCAGGCCAGCACGGTGCGCGCGATCAGCCCGAGCTGAATTTCCGCCGCGCCGCCAAAGATGGTGAAGGCGCGGCTGTTGCAATGCTCGGGCACCAGGATCTCGGCCAGGCCCTGGTCCACACCGCCATCGGGCGCGGCGCTGCGCCAGCGCAAGGCGGCAGGGCCCAGGGCGGCCACGCCCAGTTCGGCAATGGCCTGCTTCAGGCGGCTGGCGCGCAGCTTGAGCACCGAAGACGCCGGGCCCGGGCGCTCGCCCGGCCCCAGCGAGGCCATGGTGCGCATCTCCAGCCACTCGAAGGTGTCCAGGTCGGCCACCACCTCGCCCAGGCGGCGCAGCAGGTCAGCGGGCAAGGGGCGGCCAGCGGCTGGCGTGCGCAAGGCATGGGCCACGCGCTTGAGCTGGGCACGCAGGCGCGGGCTGAAGATGCCGGCGCCGCGCTCGAATTCCAGCAGGTAGCGCGCGCATTCCCAGCCGGCGTTTTCTTCGCCCACGCGGTTGGCCACGGGCACGCGCACGCCGTCGAAGTGCACCTCGTTCACGTCGTGGTCGCCACCGATGGTGTGAATGGGGCGCACCGTGATGCCGGGGCTGTGCATGTCGATCAGCAGGAAGCTGATGCCTTGCTGGCGCTTGCCTTCGTTGCTGGTGCGCACCAGCGCGAACATGCGGTTGGCGTGGTGGGCGTGGGTGGTCCAGATCTTGGTGCCGTCGAGCACGTAGTGATCGCCGTCGCGCCGGGCGCGCAATTGCAGCGCGGCCAGGTCAGAGCCGGCGCCGGGCTCGGAGAAGCCCTGGCACCAGTAGTCCTGCCCGCTGAGGATGCGCGGCAGGTGCTCGCGCTTCTGGGCCTCGGTGCCGTAGTGCAGCAGCAGCGGGCCCACCAGGCGCACGCCCATGGGGTGCACCAGGGGCGCGCCGGCCAGGGCGCACTCGGTCTCGAAGATGAAGCGCTGCAGCGCGGTCCAGCCGGTGCCGCCCCATTCGCGCGGCCACAGCGGCACCAACCAGCCTTTGTCGTTGAGCACGCGCTGCCACGGGCCAGAGACCTCGGGCTCGGGGTACATGGCGGTGGTGCGGCGCTGGCCTTCGCGCCAGTCGTCTTGCAGGTGCTCGGCCAGAAAGGCGCGCACCTCGTCGCGGAATGCGCGGTCGCCGTCCGATAGGTCCAGGTTCATGTTCAAGCTCCGAGGGTCGCGCTCTGCGCGTGGGCACCGCTGTCCAGCGACCAGGCGCCCAGGCGGGCGGCCTGTTCGGCCAGTTCGCCGTCGCGTTGGGCAAAGGCCAGCAGGGCGCGGAAGGTGGCGGCGATGGGTAGCTCTTCGCACACGCCCATGGCGCCATGCAACTGCACCGCCTGCTCGGCCACGTAGCGGGCGGCACGGGCCACCTTGCTGCGGGCCATGGCCGCCAGCCAGGGGCCGTTGGCCGGCTCGCGCGCCAGGCGCATGGCGGCCAGTTCGCAGGCGGCCTGGGCCTCGGTGGCCTGCACGGCCATCTCGGCCAGGCGGTGCTGCACCACCTGAAAGTCGGCCAGGGCCTGGCCGAACTGGCGGCGCTGCTGGGTGTACTGGGTGGTCTGCTCCAGCGCGGCCTGCAAGGCGCCGGTGGCCCACCAGCAGCGCGCCAGCCAGCCCTCGGCCAGCACCTGGTGCAACGTGGCCTGGGTGTCAACGCCGTGGCCCAGGCGGGCGCTGTCGGGCAGCCACACGCCTTGCAGGCGCAGGTCGGCGGCGCGGGCGCCGTCGGTGGTGTCGTAGGCGTCCACCGCAATGCCCGGCGTGTCGGGCGGCAGCAGCCACACGCCGGTGTGCTCGCCTTCTTGCGCCGACACCAGCCACAGGGCCGCGCCCACCGCAGCGTCCACGCCGGTCTTGTGGCCGGTGAGGCGCCAGCCTTCGCCGTCGCGGTGGGCGGTGGTGGCGCGCGGAGCCCAGGGCCAGTGCTCGCCGGCCTCTGCGTGGGCCAGGGCCAGGCGGCATTGGCCCGAGGCCACGGCGGGCAGCCACTGCGCCTGCTGCGCGGGGGTGCCGGCCAACGCGATGAGGCGGGCGGCCTGCAGCACGCAGGCCTGGTAGGGGGCCACGGTGAGGTGGCGGCCCATGGCCTGCTGCAACACGCCCACGGTGAGCGGGTCGGCCTCGATGCCGCCGTGCGCCTCGGGCAGGCCCAGGGCGAGCCAGCCGAGTTCGGCCCAGGCGGCCCACACCTCGGGCGCGCCGCCATCGCGGTGCACGCTGGCGGCGCGGGCACGAAAGTCGTGGTGCCGGGCCAGCCAGTCCAGGGCACTGGCCTGGATGAGTTGCTGGTCTTGCGTGGCTTGGAACTGCATGGGTCAGTCGGCCTTGATGTTGGCGCGGCGGATCACACGGTCCCACTGCTGAATGTCGCGCTGCAGGAAGCTGGCGAACTCGGCCGGCGAGTTGCCGATGATGTCCAGGCCCCAGCCCTTGAAGCGCTGGCGCACGTCGGGCTCTTGCAGCACCTTGGCCACTTCGCGGTGCACGCGGTCCACCACGGCCTTGGGCGTGCCGGCCGGGGCCACCAGGCCGAGCCAGGGCATGGCCTCGTAGCCTGGCAGGCCCGACTCGGCCACGGTGGGCAGCTCGGGGATGGACTCGGAGCGCTTGGCGGTGGTCACGGCCAGGGCGCGCAGCTTGCCCGAGCGGATGAAGGGGCCGGAGGAGCCGAGCGCGTCGAACATCACGCTCACCTGCCCGCCCACCAGGTCGGTGAGGGCCGGGCCGCTGCCGCGATAGGGGATGTGCACCATGAACACACCGGCCATGCTCTTGAACAGCTCGCCCTCCAGGTGGGTGGAGGTGCCCGAGCCGGTGGAGCTGTAGTTGATCTTGCCGGGGTTGGCCTTGGCGTAGGCCACCAGGTCTTTCACCGACTGCACCGGCATCGAGGGGTTGACCACCAGCACGTGCACGACCGAGGCCACCTGGGTGATGGGGGTGAAGCTCTTGATGGCGTCGTAGTCGACCTTGTCGTAGATCAGCGGCGCCGTGCCCAGCGATGAGGCGGCCATGAGCAGGGTGTGGCCGTCGGCCGGGGCGCGCGCCACCAGGTCAGAGGCGAGCACGGTGCCAGCGCCGGGCTTGTTGTCCACGATGACGGGTTGCCCCAGGCGCGGCGAGAGCTTCTCGGCCAGCGCACGCGCCAACAGGTCGGTGACGCCGCCCGGGGGAAAGGGCAGCACCAGGCGCACCGGCTTGGTGGGCCAGGCGTCTTGCGCGCTGGCGCCCAGGGGAGCCACCACGGCGGTGGCGGCCAGCGCGAGGGCCAGGAGGCGGCGGGACAGGGAGATGGGCTCGGACATGGTGTGTCTCCTTCGGGTGGGGGGATTCTGTGGCGGGGAACAGGCGGGGAAACGGCTAGGAAACCGCCGAGTCAGGGCGCGGTGACGATCAGGGCGTCCAGCGCCGCGGCGCCTTCGCCCACCGCCCGCACCAGCAGCGGGTTGACCTCGATCTCGCTGGCTTGCGGCCCAAGGGCCAGCGCGGCGCGTGAAAGCGATTCGATGGCGGCGGCAGCGGCGGCCACGTCGGCCACCGGGCGGCCACGAAAGCCGTCGAGCAAGGGCCAGGCCTTGAGCGAGCGCAGCATGTCATCGGCCATGGCCGCGTCCACGGGCAGCAGGCGGTGGCTCACGTCGCGGTACAGCTCGGTGAGCACGCCGCCCAGGCCCACGGTGAGCGCGGGGCCGAACACCGGGTCGTGCGTGACGCCAGCGATCAGCTCGGCCACGCCGCCGCCCACCATGGGCTGCACCAGGTAGCCGTCCACCTGGGCCTGCGGCGCGTGCTGCGCCACCGAAGCGGCAATGGCCTCGCAGGCGGCACGCACCTGGGCCTCGTTGGCCAGGGCCAGGCGCACGCCGCCCACCTCGGTTTTGTGGGCGATGTCGGCGCTGAGCACCTTCACCACCACCGGGTAGCCCAGGGCGGTGGCGGCGGCCACGGCGGCATCGGCGTCGGCCGCCACGCGCTCGGGCGGGAAGGGCACGCCGTGCACGGCCAGGGCCTGCTTGGTGTCGTGCTCGTTCAGGCGCGCCGGCAGTGCCTCGGCGCTGGCGGGTGCCTGCGCGCTGGCGCGCAGCGCGGCCCAACGCCGCACGGCAGGCTGCGCGTGCAGCCAGCGACAGAACGGCGCCAGGGCCTGCGAGGCGCGACCAATGTCGTCAAACACCGGCACACCGGCAGCGGCCAGGCGCTGGCGCGACTGGGCCGCGCCGGTGTCAATGGCCACGAACAGGCGCGGGTGGCGCGCACACACCTCGGCCATGGCGTCGGCCATGCGGTCGAGCAGGTAGCCGGGGGCGTAGACCACCACCACGTCCACCTCGGGCGTCTGGGCCAGCGACTCGAACACCGTGCGCACGAACTCGGGCGAGTTGACGACGTTGCCGGTCACGTCCACCGGGTTGGCCACCATGCCGTAGTCGGGGATGCCGGCGCGCAGTTGCTGCTGCAGGCCGTCCGACAGGGTGGGCACGTCCAGACCGGCGGCGATGAACTTGTCGGCCAGGATGGCGCCCAGCGCGCCCGACATGGTGACGATGGCCACGCGCCGCCCACCCTGGCGCTGGCGAAAACCACTCAGGTAGGCCAGGTCGGCCATTTGCGCGAAATCGGTGCCGCGAATCACGTTGAGCTGCTCGAACGCGGCCTGGTAGATGGCCAGGTCACCGGCCAGGGCCGAGGTGTGCGAGCGCACCGCCTCGCTGCCCTTCTCGGTTTCGCCGGCCTTGTAGATCACCAGCGGCTTGTGGGCCTGGGCGAAGGCCAGCGCGGCCTCGATGAAGCGCGGGCCGTGGCGCAACTGCTCCACGTAGCCGATCACGCAGTCGCTCTGCGGGTCTTGCGCGAGGAACTGCAGGTATTCGGAAAACTCCACGCAGGCTTCGTTGCCGGTGTTGATGAACTGGCTCACCGGCACGCCCAGGCGGCGCATCAGGGCGAACACAGCCGAGCACACGTTGCCGCTCTGGGTGACGATGCTCACGCGGCCCGGTTCGGTCTGCGGCGGCACGGCGCGAAACACCGAGGCGAAGGCGGTGTGGGCCTGCAGGTTCAGGTTGGCAAAACCCATGCAGTTGGGGCCGGCCACCACCATGCCGCTGCGTTGGGCGAAAGCCTCCAGCTCGCGCTGCAGGGCCGCGCCCTGCTCGCCCGCCTCGGCAAAACCGGCGGCGTAGACGATGGCCGCCCGCGCGCCCTTGGCGTGGCAGCGCTGCAGGGTGGCCGTCACCTCCTCGGCGCCGATGGCCACCACCACCAGGTCGGGCGCTTCTGGCAGCGACTCCACGTCGGGCCAGCAGCGGTAACCGAACACCTCGTCGTACTTGGGGTTCACCGGGTACACCGCGCCGGCGTAGCCAAAGTGGCGCAGCAGGTCCAGCGGCATGCCGCCAATGCGCCCGGGGTTGTTGCTGGCGCCAATGAGGGCGATCGAGCGGGGTTGCAGCAGAGGATCGAGGCGATGCGTCATGCCTTGGCTCCCCGGGCAATGGCCGTGGCGAGGCCGCCTTCTTTGGTCTGGCGGTATTCCTCGGTCACGTGGCTGAGCTGGTGCAGGTCGAAATGGGCAGAGAGGGCCTGGCGCATGCCCTGCACGTCCACCGAGCGGTTGAGCGATTTCTTGAGGATCTGCATGGCAAACGGCGGCGCCTGCGCGATGCGCTGGGCCAGGGCCAGGGTGTCGTCTTCCAGGCGCTCGCGCGGCACCACGCGGTTGACCATGCCCAGGGCCTTGGCCTCGGCGGCGCCCAGGCGCTCGCCGGTGAACAGCAGTTCCTTGGCCTGGCGCAGGCCCAGCACCCAGGGGTGGATGAGCACCTCGGTGGCGGCCGCGCCCATGGTGTGGGTGACCGGGTCGCTGAAGAAGGCGTCTTCCGAGGCCACGATCAGGTCGCACATATTGGCCAGCATCAGGCCGGCGGCCACGCAGGCGCCCTGCACCTGGGCCACGGTGGGTTTGGGAAAGTCCCAGATGCGCAGGCAGTAGTTGAAGTACACGCGCTGCTCGTAGGCCCAGCGCTCTTCCACGGTGAACTCGGCGCGCTCGGCCTGGGCCTGCTTCAGGTCGTGCCCGGCCGAGAAGTGCGGGCCCACCGCGCCCAGCACCACCACGCGGGTCTGCGGGTCGGCGGCGGCGGCGTCAAAGGCCGCGTCGAGCTGCTCCAGCATCTGCTGGCTCTGGGCGTTGCGCGCCGTGGCGCGGTTGAGGATGAGGCGGCGCACGTGGCCGTGCTGCTCGGTCAGGACAAGGGTTTCGCTCATGGGACAGCCTTTGAAGAGATGGCCGCGATCTTTGTGCGAGCATTCCCACATGCCAAACACTTTTGCACCCGATTCCCACATGTTGAGCAAACCTAAGGAAACCCCGGGGGCGCAGACCATGCGCCGTGCGCTGCAGGTGCTGCGCGTGCTGGGCAACCACCACGAGGAAGGGTGCAGCGTGAACGAGGTGATGGCCGCCACCGGCCTGGAGCGCTCCACCACCCACCGCCTGCTGACCTGCCTGGTGGAAGAGCACTTTGCCGACCGCGACGCGCTCACGCGGCGCTACCGCCTGGGGCTGGACGCCATGCGCCTGGGCTTTGCCTCGCTCACGCGGGCACCGTTGGTGGCCTCTTACGAGGCCAAGGTGCAACGCCTGGCGCGGCTGTCGGAAGACACGGTGTTTCTGCTCGCGCGCCAGGGCGACTACACCGTGTGCCTCAAGCGCGAGGACGGCGCCTTTCCGGTGAAAATCTTCAGCACCCGCGTGGGCGACATTCGCCCGCTGGGCATTGGGGTGGGCGGCATGGCCATGCTGGCGGCTTCGCCCGACGAAGACATTGCCCGCATCCGCCAGCAGCACGCACCGGCCTTCGAGGCCGCGGGCCTGAGCGCCGACCGGCTGGACAAGATGGTGGCGCGCACACGGCGCAGCGGCTACGCCGAGCTGTTGGACACGGTGACCGAGGGCGTGGCCGGCGTGGGCGCGGTGATTCCCGACCCCAGCGGCGTGCCCTTCGCGGCCATCTCGATCGCGGCCATCAAGCCGCGCATGACGCCCGCGCGCCGCGCCGAGCTGGGGGCCTTGCTGATCAAGACCCTGACCGAAGAGTGAGCCGGCCCGGCGCACCCGGGCCGGGGAGCGATCAGAGCGAGCTGACCAGGTGCGCGCCGTCCACCGCCAGGGTGGCGCCCGACATGGCCGCGCCGGCATCGCTGGCCAGCAGCAGCAGCGGGCCGTCGAGGTCGGTCATTTCGCCAAAGCGCCGGCTGGGAATGCGCTCGCGCAGGCGCTGGCCGGCGTCGCTGAGCAGGAAGTCGCGGTTCAGGTCGGTGACCACGTAGCCGGGCAACAGCGCGTTCACGCGGATGCGGTGGCGCGCCAGTTCCAGTGCCATGGCCTTGGTGGCCTGCAGCACACCGGCCTTGCTGATGGCATAGGGCGCCACGCCCCCGGCCACGCGCTCGCCCAGGATGGAGGCCACGTTCACGATGCTGCCGCCCTGCCCCGCGGCCACCAGGCGGCGCGCGGCTTCGGTGGCCACCAGCCAGCAGCCCTTGAGGTTGGTGTTGATCACGCTGTCCCAGTCGTCCTCGGTCTGCTGCAGCACACCGCGCGTGACGGTGACGCCCGCGTTGTTGATGACGATGTCGGGCACGCCCCAGTCGGCCAGGGCGTCAAAGCAGGCCGACACGCTGGCCGATGAGGTCACGTCCAGCGCCACGGCGCGGGCCTGGCCGCCGGCGGCTTCGATCTGGGCCACGGTGTCGGCCAGCTTGTCGGTGCGACGGGCCGCCAGCACCACGCGCGCCCCCACCGAGGCGAGCAAGTGGGCGAAGTGCTGGCCCAGGCCGCTGGAGGCGCCGGTGACGAGAGCGGTGTGGCCGTCCAGGCGGAAGGCGTTCAATGCAGAGGGGTTCATGTGGGTCATCGGGTTCAGGCGGCAACGGTGGCTTTGGAGAGTTTCTTGGCCATGCTCCAGCGGTGCACTTCGCTGGGGCCGTCGTACACGCGGAAGGCGCGCATGTCGGTGAAGATGCGCATCACCACCGATTCGGCGCTCACGCCCTGGCCACCCAGGATCTGCACGCAGCGGTCCACCACGCGCCACTCGGCCTCGGAGCACACCACCTTGGCGCGGCTGGACTCGAAGCCCCCGCGCTCGCCCTGGTCCAGCAACCACGCGGTGTGCCAGATGTGCAGGCGCGCGGTGTGCAGGTCCATGTCGTTGTCGGCCAGCATGAAGCCCACGCCCTCGTGCTCGCACAGTGGCTTGCCGAAGGCGCGGCGGCGGCGCGCGTAGTCCAGCGCCACGTCGTGCGCGCGGCGGGCCTGGCCGAGCCAGCGCATGCAGTGCGTCAGGCGCGCCGGGGCCAGGCGCACCTGGGCGTAGCGGAAGCCCTGCCCCACTTCGCCCAGCACGTTCTCGGCCGGCACGTAGAGGTTGTCAAAGCGCAGCACGCCGTGGCCGCCGGTGAAGCAGCGGTCCATGGCGTCCATGTTGCGCTCCAGGGTGATGCCGGGGGCGTTCATGTCGGTGAGGAACATGGTGGCCGAGCCGTCTTCCATGCGCGCCATCACGATGGCGTAGTCGGCCCCGTCGGCGCCGGTGATGAACCACTTCAGGCCATTGATGCGGTAGCCCTCGCCGTCGCGCGTGGCGGTGGTCTGCAGCATGGACGGGTCGGCCCCGGCGCCGGGGTCGGGCTCGGTCATGGCGAAGCACGAGCGGGTGTGGCCTTGCACCTGCGGGCGCAGCCAGCGCTCTTTCTGCGCGTGGCTGGCCACGGCCTCCATCAGGTGGATGTTGCCTTCGTCGGGCGCGTGGATGTTCAGCGCCGTGGGGCCCAGCCACGAATAGCCGGCCTCTTCGAACACCACCGCCTTGGCGATGTGGCTCAGGCCCAGGCCGCCCCACTCGGCACCCGCGTGCGGCGTGAGCAGGCCAGCGCCGCGCGCCAGTTCCACCAGTTCGCGGCGCAAGGCCTCGTGCGGGCCGTGCGAGTCTTGGCGCGGGTCGTTTTCCAGGGGAATGATGGCGTCGCGAATGAAGTCGCGGGTGCGCCGCTGCAGGGCCTGCAGCTCGGGCGAGAGGTCAAAGTTCATTTGGGGTCAGAGGTCAGGCGGCCTGTTTCAGTGGGATGCTGCGCCGGTACAGCCGCTGCAAGGCGGCCTCGCGTCGCGCGGCGGCGCGCTGCAGGTGAGCGTGCTTCACGTGTCCGAACCCACGGATGTGCTCGGGCACGCTGAGCAACTCGACAGCAGCCGTGAGCTGCATCGGATCGCGGTGGGTTTCTAGCACCGACAGGGCCTGCTCGATGTCGCCTTCGTACCTCTGTTGCCACTCGCGCTCGGCGCGGCGCTCCTCGGTGCGGGCAAACACATCAAGCGGTGTGCCCCGCAGGCCGCGCATAGCGGCCAGGGCGCGCATGCCCCACCACATCCAGCGGCCAAAGGTCTGTTTGCGCGGCAGGCCGGTGCGCGGGTCTTTCTTGGCCAGGGCTGGCGGCGCGAGGTGGAATTCGATGTGCCAGTCGCCCTCGAACTGCTGCTCGAGTTGGCGGCGGAAATCGGTGTGGGTGTACAGGCGCGCCACCTCGTACTCGTCTTTCACGGCCAGCAGCTTGAACTGGTAGCGCGCCACCGCCTCGGCCAGCGCCTGGCTGCCCGGGAACAGGCGGGCTTCGGCCTCGCGCACCCGCTTCACGGTGGCCAGGTAGCGCTGGGCCAGGGCCTCGCTCTGGTAGCCGCGCAGGAAGTCGGCGCGAAGCGCGATGCGCTCGTCCAGGCTTTGCAGCGGCGCGGGCGAGAGCGACACGCTGGCCCGGGCCTTCAGGGCCTGCACCGCCTGCTCCACCAGGGCATGATGGTGGGCGCAGCGGCGGCCCCAGACGAAGGCCTCGCGGTTCAGGCGAGCGGCCGCTCCGTTGAGTTCGATGGCTTGCTCGATGGCCTGGGCCGACACCGGAATCCAGCCGCGCTGGTAGGCCGCGCCCAGCAGGAACATGTTGGCCGCGATCGCATCGCCCAGCAGCGCGGTGGCCAGGCGGGTGGCGTCCACAAAGGCGCAGCCGGCTTCACCCACGGCGGCCTGCACGCGCTGGCGCAGCTCTTGACCAGGGAATTGCAGGTCGGGCTGGCGGGTGAAATCGCCGGGCATGGACTGGTGGGTGTTGGCCAGCACCCGGGTGTGGCCGTGGCGCGCGGTGGCCAGCGTCTTGGCGTGGCCGGTGACCACGAGGTCGCAGCCCAGGATCAGGTCGGCACCGCCACCGGCGATGCGAATGGTCTTGATGTCGGCCGGCTGGGCGGAAAAGCGCAGGTGGCTCCAGACCGAGCCGCCTTTTTGCGCCAGGCCGGCCATGTCCAGCAGGCCGCAGCCCTTGCCTTCAAGGTGAGCGGCCATGCCCAGGATGGCGCCAATGGTGACCACGCCGGTGCCGCCCATGCCGGTGACCAGGATGCTGTACACGCCACCGTCGAGCACCGGCAGCGCGGGCTCGGGCAGGGCCTCGAACACCTGCGTCTCGCGTGGGGCCTGCGGCTTGCGCAACTGCCCGCCCACCACGCTCACGAAGCTGGGGCAAAAGCCTTTGGTGCACGAGAAGTCTTTGTTGCACGACGATTGGTCGATGGCGCGCTTGCGGCCGAACTCGGTCTCCAGCGGTTGCACCGACACGCAATTGGATTGCACGCCGCAGTCGCCACAGCCTTCACACACCAGGTCATTGATGACGACGCGGCGGGCCGGGTCTTCATAGGTGCCGCGCTTGCGGCGGCGGCGCTTTTCGGCGGCGCAGGTCTGGTCGTAGATGAGCACGGTGGTGCCCTCGATCTCGCGCAGCGTTTCCTGCACGGCCTGGATGTCGTCGCGGTGGTGCACCGTGAGGCCGGGCGGCCAGGCGACGCCGGCCGGGTACTTGTCGGGCTGGTCGGTCACCACCACCACGCGGCGCACGCCCTCGGCGTGCACCTGCTGGGCAATGGTGGGCACGTCCAGCGGGCCGTCGTGGCGCTGGCCGCCGGTCATGGCCACCGCGTCGTTGAACAGGATCTTGAAGGTGATGTTGGTGCGCGCCGCCACGGCCGCGCGCACCGCCAGCAGGCCTGAGTGAAAGTAGGTGCCATCGCCCATGTTCTGAAACATGTGCGCGCGCTTGCTGAAAGGCGCCTCTCCCACCCACGACAGGCCCTCGGCGCCCATCTGGGTGTAGCCCTGGGTGTGGCGGTCCATGGTCTGGGCCATCCAGCTGCAGCCAATGCCGGCGTAGGCCTTGCTGCCATCGGGCACCACGGTGGACGAACTGTGCGGGCAACCGCTGCAAAAGTAGAAGCTGCGAGCCATGGGCTCGCTGCCCGGCTGGGGAGGCTGCAGGGCGCGCAGGGCGTCCACGCGCTCGCGCAGGCCTGCGTGGTCGGGGTGCAGGCGCAGCAGGCGCTCGCCCAGCGCGATGGCGATCTGGTTGGCGTCCAGCGCCATTTCCGACTGGAACATCGTGCGGCCTTGCTCGTCGCGCTTGCCCACGACACCGGGCGCACCCGGCAAGCCGTACAGGTGGTCCTTGAGCTGGAACTCCAGCAGGCTGCGCTTTTCTTCCACCACCACCACTTGGTCCAGGCCCAGTGCGAAGTCGCGCGCGCCCTCGGGCTCCAAGGGCCAGGGCATGCCCACCTTGTAGAGGCGCAGGCCCAGGGCGGCGGCCCCGGCCTCGCTCAAGTGCAGCTCGTCCAGGGCTTGCAGGGTGTCCAGGTAGCTCTTGCCGTGGGTGATGACACCCAGGCGCGCTTGCGGGCCGTCGATCACCACGCGGTCGATGCCGTTGGCGCGGGCAAAGGCCTGCACCGCGCGCAGCTTGTGCTGGTGCAGACGGGCCTCTTGTGCGTGCGGCGTGTCGGGTTGGCGAATGTTCAGGCCATCGGGCGGCAAATCCAGGCCTTGCGGTTCGGTCACTTGCACACGAAACACGTCCACGTCGATGGAGGCAGTCGCCTCCACCGTGTCTTTCACGCACTTGATGCCCACCCAGCAGCCGCTGTAGCGCGACAAGGCCCAGCCCATGACGCCGTAGTCCAGGATCTCTTGCACGCCCGAGGGGCTGAGCACCGGAATCATCGCGTCCACCATGGCGAACTCGCTCTGGTGGCAGGTGGTGGACGACTCGCAGGTGTGGTCGTCACCCATGAGCACCAGCACGCCGCCGTGTCGCGACGAGCCGGCCAGATTGCCGTGCCGAAAGGCATCGCCCGTGCGGTCAACGCCAGGGCCCTTGCCGTACCAGATGGCGAACACGCCATCGAAGCGCCCTTCCCCACCGATCTCGGCCTGTTGCGAACCCCACACCGCCGTGGCGGCCAGGTCTTCGTTCACGCCCGGCACGAACACCACCTCGTGGGCCTTCAGGTGCTTGCCGGCGCGCTGGAGTTGCTCATCGAGCCCGCCCAGGGGTGAGCCCCGGTAGCCGCTGATGTAGCCGGCCGTGTTCAGGCCGGCGGCCTGGTCGCGCTGGCGCTGGGTCATGGGCAGGCGCACCAGGGCCTGCGTGCCGGTGATGAGGATGCGGCCCTGTTGCAGGGTGTACTTGTCGTCGAGGCTGACGGTTTTCAGGCTCATGCGGTCTCTCGCTGGGTGGGTTCAGGAAGGGGAACACGGACGGGCGCGCTATGCCCCGTTCCGTCGGGGTGCACGGTGCGCCCGTTTGGGGCGTGAATGGCGTCGTTCTGGTGCCATTCGATTCACTCTCGACACAAGTGTCGGCAGTTGTTTATAGACAAATGAAGAATGGCACATCACTTGCTTTGTCGAGTCTAGGGTAATCACCAGTGATGGCAACGAATGCTACTGCTATAAATTGCTGACGTCACAACTGTCGACACTTATTTTTAACCACACCGGGAAACGCTTGTCGAGACCAGCCCGGATACCCCCAAGGAGAGACCCCTCATGAACATTCAGCGCATCCAGCCCAACGCCCGCATGAGCGCCGCCGTGGTCGCCAACGGCTTTGTCTTCGTCAGCGGCCAGGTGGCCGACGACACCAGCGCCAACGTGGCCGGGCAGACCGCGCAGATCCTGGCCAAGATCGAGCGCATCCTGGCCGAGGCCGGCAGTAGCAAGGAACGCATCGTCAGCGCCAACATCTGGCTGGCCGAGGCGGCCACCTTCAATGAGATGAACAGCGTGTGGGACGCCTGGGTGCCGGCCGGCAACCCGCCAGCCCGCGCCTGCGTGGAGTCCAAGCTGGCCTTCCCGCAGTACACGGTGGAAATTGGCGTGATCGCGGTGGTCTGAGGCAGCGGGCCATGACAACCGTGATCCTGGGCGGCGGCATCGTCGGCGTGACGACCGCGTACTACCTGGCCCGCGAAGGCCGCGACGTGGTGGTGATCGACCGCCAGGGCGGCGTGGCGCGCGAGACCAGCTTCGCCAATGCCGGGCTGGTGGCCCCGGGCCATGCCTACACCTGGGCCTCGCCCAAGGCGCCGAAGATCTTGCTGAAGTCGCTGTTCATGGAAGGCCAGGCGCTGCGCCTGAAGCCACGCATCGACCCGCGCATGTGGGCCTGGGGCCTGGAGTTCCTGCGCCACTGCACGGCCGAGCGCTCGCGCCAGAACACCACGCGCAAGCTGCACCTGTGCCGCTACTCACAAGAGCGGCTGCAGGCCCTGTCGGCCGACGAAGGCCTTCAGTACGACCGCGTCAGCGGCGGCTTGCTGTATGTGTACCGAGACCTGCCCAGCTTCGAGCGGGGCACGGCGGCCATGTCCATCCTGGCCGACAACGGTCTGCCACTGCAGACCCTCACGCCCGATGAAGTGGTGCAGCGCGAGCCCTCGCTGGCGAGCGCGCGCGACAAGATCGCCGGCGCCATCTTCTGCCCGAGCGATGAAAGCGGCGACGCGCACCTGTTCTCGCAAGACCTGGCCAAGCGCTGCGAGCGCATGGGCGTGCGCTTCCTGCTGGACCGCGACATCCAGGGCTGGGAACACGCGGGCGACCGCATCACCGGCGTGCGCACCGACAAGGGCACCGTGGCAGGCACCGAGTTCGTGCTGTCATTGGGCAGCTACTCACCGTTCCTGGCGCGGCAGTTGGGCTACAAGCTGCCGATCTACCCGGTCAAGGGCTATTCGCTGACGGTGCCCATTCGCCCCGGCGACGACCCCCCCACCCTGGGCGGCGTGGAAGAAAACCACCTGGTGGCCTGGGCACGTTTTGGCGACCGGCTGCGCTTCACCGCCACGGCCGAGTTCACCGGCTACGACACCAGCCACCGCCCCAGCGACTTCGCGCACATGCTCAGCGTGGCGCGTGAGCTGTTCCCGCGCGGGGCCGATTACGACCAGCCCTCTTACTGGTCGTGCCTGCGCCCCATGACGCCCTCGGGCGCGCCCATCCTGGGCAAGACGCGGCACCGCAACCTCTACCTCAACACCGGCCATGGCCACATGGGCTGGACCATGGCCTGCGGCACGGCGCGCATCGTGGCCGACATCGTGTGCGGCCGCCAGCCTGAGCACAACCTGGAGGGCCTGACCCTATGAGCACCGACACCTCGCTGGCGCGGCCCTATGCCCGCCACGCCTTCACGCTGGACGAAGGCCTCTCGCCGCGCGCCGCCATCGGCCTGGTGGTGCTGGCCACCGACCAGACCATCGAGCACGAGTGGCGCCAGATGATCGACCTGCCGGGCGTGGCCTTCTATGAGGCGCGCATGTTCAATTCGCCCGAGATCAACGCCCAGACCCTGGCGGCGATGGAGAGCGACATCGCCCCTGCCGTGGCCCTGATCCGCCCCGGTGAGCGGCTGGACGTGGTGGCCTTCGGCTGCACCTCGGGCGCCATGGTCATTGGCGAAGAAGCGGTGTTCGCCCGCATTCGCGAAGCGCGCCCGGGCGTGGCCTGCACCTCGCCCATCACCGCCGCGCTTGCGGCCTTCCAGGCCCTGGGCGCGCGCCGCGTGGCCCTGCTCACGCCCTACGTGAAGTCGGTGAGCGACTGGATGGCCGACTACATCGCCGAACGTGGTTACGCCGTGGTGGGCAGCGCCTCGTACGAGCACGGCAACGACAACGAGGTGGCGCGCATCGACGCGCCCTCCATCCGCGAATCGGTGCTGGCGCTGGGCCAGAACCCCGAGGTGGACGCGGTGTTCGTCTCGTGCACCAGCCTGCGCGTGGCCGAGCAGGTGGCCGCGCTGGAGCAAGCGATTGGCAAGCCCGTGCTCTCCAGCAACCACGCCATGGCCTGGCACGCGCTGCGCCTGGCCGGCGTGAAGGACGCCCTGCCCCAGTGGGGCCGGTTGTTCACCGTTTGACGCCCTGATTTTCCCGACCGCGGCTCCGCCGCACCCCTTGGCCGCTGGCACCCGCCGGCACCTTTCGCAACCGCTTCCGAAGAGGAGTGAACCATGAAGACCCTTGCAATGAAGGCCCTCGCGGCCGCCGGACTGCTGGCCGCCTCGGCTGGCATCGCCCACGCCCAGGACGTGACCATCGGCGCGGTACTGCCGCTCACCGGCCCCAGCGCCAGCATTGGCGAAGACCAGCGCCGTGGCATGGAGTTGGCCGTGGAACGCGTGAACGCCGCGGGCGGGGTGCTCGGGCGCAAGCTGCGCGTGATCATCGAAGACTCGGGCGGGCGGGCGCCCACCGCACTGGACGCCGCCAAGAAGCTGGCCACGGTGGACAAGGTGCCGGTGGTCATGGGTGAGTACTCCTCGGGCATCACCATTCCCACAGCGCAGTACCTGGTGAAAGAAGGCGTGTCGCACCTGAACATCGGCAGCTCCAGCCCCCGCGTGCGCGGCATCGGCGAAGGCTCGTTCAGCGTGATCGGCCTGGACGACGTGTCGGCCAAGTTCGCCGCCACCGACGTGTTCGAGCAGAAGTTCCGCAAGGCCGCCTTCATCGCGCCCAACAATGCCTACGGCCAGGGCGTGGCCGAAGAGTTCAAGAAAAACTTCGAGGCCATGGGTGGCCAGGTGGTGGCCTCCATCCTGTACACCGCCGGCCAGTCCACCTACCGCCGCGAGCTGCAGCAGATCGAGCGCGCCGCGCCCGACGTGTACGTGTACAGCGCATACGGGCAGGAAGCGGCCATCATCAACCGCGAGGCGTTTGACCTGGGCCTGAACAAGACCCAGTGGTACGCCATCTACCAGACCATGTGCACCACCGACACGCCGGCGCAGATCGCCAACGGCCAGATCGGCATGGAGGTGAGCGCCGTCGGCCCGGCTGGCAAGCCCTATGAAGAGGCCTACAGCAAGAAGTACGGCGAGAAGTTCAAGTCGGCCTACAGCGGCTACGCGTACGACGGCGTGATGCTCAGCGCCGCGGCCATCGCCAAGGCCGGCTCGACCGAGGCCGCCAAGGTGCGCACCGCCCTGGCCGAGGTGGGCCGCAAGTTCGACGGCGTGACCGGCGAGGTGGTGTTCGACAAAGACCGCCAGCGCGCCGTGCAGCCCTACCTGCGCACCCGTTACCAGAACGGCGTGCTGCCGCGCTGACCCCGCCTGGGGCGCGCCACGGCGCGCGCCCCCACCCCCGTCCCTTCCCCTCCTCCGAACCTGAGGACCGCCGATGTTTCAGTTTGTCCTGGATGTGCTCATCCGCACGGCCGACCTGGCCCTGGTCGCCGTGGGCCTGAGCGCCGTGTACGCGTTGGTGAAGTTCCCCAACGTCTCCCACGTGCAGTACGCCGCGCTGGGCGCCTTTCTCACGCTGGCCGGGCAACGCCTGGGCCTGCCCTTCGCGTTGGCCATGGCGCTGTCGTGCGTGGTCACCGGCGCGGTGGCGGTGCTGCTCAACACCCTGGTGTTTCGTCGCCTGCTGCGCTCGGGCCCGGCCATTGCCATGATCGGCTCGCTGGCCGTGTCGATGGTGATGGTGGCGCTGATGCTGGGCGTTGCCGGCTCGCGCCCGCTTCGCTATGACTTCGAGATCGTCTCGCCGCTGGTGATCGCCGGCGCCCGCGTCTCGCACGCCCAGGCCTACTCCATCGGCGCGGCCCTGCTGGTGCTTGGCGGCTTTGCCTGGCTGCTCTATCGCACCCCCATGGGCCGGCGCATGCGCGCGCTGGCCACCAACCGTGCCCTGGCCGAGGCCACCGGCATCGACGCCCACCAGGTGACCAACCTCATCAGCCTTATCAGCGGCGCGCTGGCGGCCATCGGCGGCACCATGCTGGCCATGACGAGCGATGTGCACGTGAACCTGGGCACCGACCTGCTGCTGCCCGTGTTCGCGGCGGCCATCATCGGCGGCCTGGGCAACCCGCTGGGCGCGGCCGCTGGTGCGCTGCTCATCGCGGTGGCCGAAACCGCCGTGACCAACCTGAACTTCGGCTGGCTGGTGGGCCAACCGCTGGCCTTCCTGCCGGTGACCTACATCGGCGCGGCGTCCTTCCTGTTCCTGCTGGTGGCGCTGTTGTTCAAGCCCTACGGCCTGTTTGACCGGGAGGTGCGCCGTGTTTGATTTCTTCATCCACGCCGTGAGCGTGGCCGCCATCTACGCGCTGGTGGCCGTGTCGCTCAACATCCAGGCCGGCTACGCGGGCCTGCTCAACCTGGGCCACATCGCCTTCGTGGGCGTGGGGGCCTACGCGGTGGGCATCGCGCACCACCTGCAATGGCATCCCGGCCTGGGCTGGGCCATGGGCATCGCAGCCGCGGCCGTGCTGGGCTTCTTCATGTCGCGCCTGGGGCGCAACCTGGGGGCCGACTACTGGGGCATCGCCACGCTGGCGGTGGCCGAGATCGTGCGCACCATTGCCCTCAACGAAGACTGGCTCACCGGCGGCGCGCAGGGCATCAGCGGGGTGACGCCGTTGTGGTCATCGCTGGACGCCGGCAGTGCGCGCTGGGCCTTCCTGGCCACCGTGCTGCTGGTGCTGGCCCTGGCCATGGGGCTGAGCAGCCGCCTGGGCGCCGGTCGCTTCGGCCGCGCCCTTCGCCTGCTGCGCGAAGAGCCCGCGCTGGCCACCAGCATGGGCTACGACCTGGTGGCCCTCAAGAGCAAGGCCACGGTGGCCTCGGCCATGCTGGCCGCGGTGGCTGGCGCCTTCCTGGGCCACTACATCAGCTACGTGGGGCCGGACTTCATGCTGGCCTCGGAAACCTTCCTGATCTGGACCATGCTCATGATCGGCGGCCTGGGCCACGTGGGCGGCGTGGTGCTGGGCGCCTTCCTGGTGCAGGCCATCTACGCCTCCATGCCCTTCGCCAAAGACTGGCTGGGCATTGGCTCCGACGTGGCCGGCGCGGTGCGCCTGGGCCTGATCGGCTGCCTGCTGCTGGCCTGCCTGCTGTGGCGCAAGGACGGCCTGGTCCCCGAAACCCTGAGGAAACTGTAATGGCTGCCCTTCTCGACGTTCAAGACCTGTCCAAGGCCTTCGGCGGCAACCAGGTGCTGCAGGGCGTGAGCCTGCAGGTGCGCCCTGGCGAAATCGTGGGCCTGCTCGGCCCCAACGGCTCGGGCAAGAGCACGCTGCTCAACGTGGCCTCGGGCTTCGCCCCGGCCGACGGCGGGCGCGTGCTGCTGCAGGAGCAGGACATCACCCGCCTGCCGGCCCACCGCATCGTGCGCCACGGCATGGCCCGCACCTTCCAGCTGCCCTCCATGCCCAGCCGCATGAGCGTGCTGGAGGTGACCCTGGCGGCCGACACCCGCCACCACGGCGTGTGGAGCACCTTGCTGCGCCCCGGCGCCCTGCGCCAGGCCGAGGCCCAGGCCCTCACCAGGGCGCACCAGTTGCTGGACGAGCTGCTGCTCACGCCGGTGAAGCAAAACGCGGCGTCCGCGCTCTCAGGCGGCCAGAAGAAGCTGCTGAGCATCGCCTGCGCGCTCATGGGCGACCCGCGCCTGCTCATGCTCGACGAGCCCACCGCCGGCGTGCACCCCAACCTGCGACGCGACATCGTGCAGACGCTCAAGCGCCTGCGCCAGCAAGGCATCTCGCAGCTCATCGTGGAGCACGACATGCACTTCGTGCGCGAGGTCTGCACCCGTTGCGTGGTGCTCGACCGCGGCCAGATCGTGGCCGACTGCCGCCCCGACGAGCTGGCCTCGCACCCGCAGGTGATCGAGGCCTACCTCGGCCGTCAGGCCGCGGCGGCCGCCCAAGCCCCCACCGCCAAGGCCGCCTGATGACAAGCGACAACACCCACCTCACCCTGGTCAGCCCCGGAGCCGTGCCCATGAACACCCCCACCCCGCCACGCGAAGTCGACGCCATTGACGTGGTGGCCGGCTACAGCGCCGAGGTCGACATCCTGCGCGGCATCTCGCTGCACGTGAACCCCAGCGAGATCGTTTGCATCCTCGGCCCCAACGGCTGCGGCAAGTCCACCCTGCTCAAGACCATTGCCGGCTTCCTGCGCCCGCGCAGCGGCAGCATCCACATCCGGGGGCAAGACGTGGGCCGCGTGCCGGTGCACCGCAAGGTGCGCAGCGGCACCATTGGTTTCGTGCCGCAGACCGACAACGTGTTCGGCTCGCTCACCGCCTGGGAAAACCTGGCCCTGGGCGGACAGTTCATGGCGCGCGAGGTGTGCGCCCAGCGCATCGACGAGCTGTGCGAAACCTACCCCGTGCTCAAGCGCAAGCTCAACGCGCCGGCTGCCTCCATGTCGGGTGGCGAGCGGCAGGTGCTGTCGCTGGCAAGGGCGCTCATGCCCCGGCCCAGTGTGTTGCTGCTCGACGAGCCCTCGGCCGGCCTGTCGCCCAAGACCCTGGCCGAGGTGTTCGAGGCCATTGCCGCCACGCGCGAGCAAGAAGGCATTGCCGTGCTCATGGTCGAACAAAACGCCATGGAAGCCCTGCGCATCGCCGACCGCGCCTACGTGCTCTCGGTGGGCACCGTGGCCCTGGAAAACCAGGCCCAGGTGCTGATGAACAGTCCCGAGATGCGCGAGCTGTACCTGGGCGGCCGCCCGCACTGAACCCGCTCCCTTCCCTTGTCATGAACCAGTCCATCCCCCTTCCCGACGTCGCCTCCCTGCCCAGCGGCAGCCTCGTGGCGCTCATCACCCCCTTCACCGCCGACGGCGGCATCGACTGGGCGGCGCTGCGCCGCCTGATCGACTGGCACGTGCACAGCGGCACCCGCGCCCTGGTGGTGGCCGGCACCACCGGTGAGGCGTCCACCCTGTCCATGGCCGAGCACGAGGCCCTCCTGGCCGCCAGCGTGGAGCACGCGGCCGGGCGCATCCACGTGATGGCCGGCGTGGGCGCCAACGCCACGCGCGAGGCCGTGCACCTGGCCCAGGCCGCCGAACGCGCCGGCGCCCATTCGCTCTTGAGCGTGGTGCCCTACTACAACAAGCCCACGCAAGAGGGCCTGTACCGGCACTTCATGGCCCAGGCCGACGCCACCGCCCTGCCACTGGTGCTCTACAGCGTGGCCGGGCGCACCGTGGTCGACTTCCAGCTGGACACCTTGCAGCGCCTGGCCCGCCACCCTTTGGTGCGGGGCATCAAAGACGCCTCGGGCTGCCTGGTGCGCGCGCAGCAACTGGCCGCGGCCCTGGGCCCGGGCTTCGTGCGCTACAGCGGCGATGACCTCACCGCCGTGCCCGCCATGGCCCTGGGCGCGCACGGGGTGATTTCGGTCACCGCCAACGTGGTGCCCGCTGCCGTTCAGGCCCAGTGCGAGGCCGCCGCCACCGGCCAGCTGGCCCAGGCCAGCGGCCTGGTGGCCGACCTGTTCGCCCTGTCGCAAGCCCTGTTCGTGGAGGCCAACCCCATCCCGGTGAAGCACCTGGCGGCCCGCATGGGCTTGTGTCAGCCCGCCTGGCGCCTGCCCCTGGTGCCTCCCGGGCCCGCCACCGCGCAGGCACTGGACCGGCTGCGCGAGCAATCGCGCTGGATCGCCCAGGCCGAGCGCGAGGCACTGGCCATGCTGACAACCGCCTGAATCCCACGCAGCCGAGTGCGGCAAAGGGACAACGGGGCGGGTGTACGATTTCGGCTTTCGCAAACTGTCTACACTTGTCGAGACAAAAATTCGGGGCCCTTGATCGCTGAGCCCATCGGGCGATCAGACCTCCACCTAGCCCCAACTCGCACCATGGCCACCACCACCACCCGCCGCCGCGCCCCGAAGGCCGCCCCGCAACCCCGTGAGGAAAGCTCGGTCGAGCGCCTCTACCTGGACCTGCGCGACCGCGCCATGCGCTACGAATTCCGCCCGGGCGCGCGCATCAACGAGCAAGCCCTGGGCCGCGAGTTCGGCGTCAGCCGCGCGCCGCTGCGCGAGGCGCTGAACCGCCTGGTCGCCGAAGGCCTGCTCGACTTCGTGATGAACAAGGGCTTCTTTCGCAAGCAAATCAGCGTGGACGAGGTGTTTGACCTCTACCAGGTGCGCATCGCCCTGGAGCGCCGCGCCGTGCTGCTGGCCATCCAGCGAGCCACAGACGACGAGATCGACGCGGTGGAACGCTACTGGACCGAGGTGATGGCGCAGGGCGCGCAAATGACCTCGGGCGACTTCCTGCTGGCCGACGAAGAGTTCCATCGCCGCATGATCGCGCTGGCCAAAAACAAAGAGCTCAGCGCCTTCATGGAAATCGTGACCCGGCGCATTCACATCGCCCGCCACATCGACATCCAGCAATCGGCCTGGAATGCCGCCGCCTTCGACGCCCATCACCGCGTGCTGCAGCTCATCCGCGAGCGCCGCGCCGACGAGGCGCTGGCCTGCATCACCGAGCACATCGACCTGAGCCTCAAGCGCGCCATCGAGATCACCAAGGAAATGGTGGCCACCTTCTTCCTGGTGGGGGCTTCCTCGCCCTATGAGCGCGAGGCCAGCGCCCCGCGCAGCAGCGCCACCCCGGCCTGAAGCGCCGCGCACCGAGCCCCCCGCCCGTCGGCGGCGGAGGCGGTGCCCAAATCGTTTCTAATTAAGGGTTTTGGCCCGTGCCGCCGCCCTGGCGTGGCGGGCCTTGCCAGGCGCCGGCCCATGGCCGGGCGCCGCAGCACCCCACCACGGGGCTTGTTTAGGTGCTCGCCCCCCGGGGCGGGCGAACGGTAGTGCACCCACCACTTGAGGAATCTCCCCTGGTCCGCGTGATCGGCGACTGGGTCGACCTTGACCCTGAAGCCGGCACGCTGGACGTCGCGCAGCGCCTGGGCCAATGGCTCAGCGTGCACGACACCATTCGCCTGCACGCCTGGCAGCAGGCG
>Ga0255140_1000039_pt1 | contig 62447 bp, 52 predicted proteins | sample Law_Colum_RepC_8_FD_188547 | JGI IMG/M metagenome (GOLD analysis project Ga0255140, IMG submission 188547) | Freshwater microbial communities from St. Lawrence River, New York, United States - Law_Colum_RepC_8d | ecosystem: Environmental > Aquatic > Freshwater > River | place: USA: New York...
GTGTAGGTGTAGGTGTAGGTGTAGGTATAGGCGTAGGCGTAGGCGTAGGAGTCGGTGTAGGTGTAGGCGTCGGAGTCGGAGTCGGAGTCGGCTCAGGGGTCGGCGTCGGAGTCGGTGCAGGAGTCGGCGTTGGCTCAGGGGTCGGCGTTGGAGTTGCCTCAGGTGTCGGCACGGGTGTCGGAGTTGGAGTCGACTCAGGTGTCGGAGCGGGTGTCGGAGTAGGAGTAGGATCCGGCTGTGGGCACAAGGTTGCGTCAGTGGCGCAGGTGAGGGCGCCATTACCACTGTCATTTGGGTTGATGCTTACCGGCTGTGCCGAGCCTTGGCCGGTGCCAGCGGTATTGCCGCCAGTCGTGATGGTGCCCGGGACAATGGCATTGACAGTATTCTCGTCGCGCAGAGTCACCAGAGTCGTAACGGGAGGCAATTCGCGATTGTCTGGATTGTTGTTGGTATTGCCAGCCGTATTCCCCGCACCGGCATTGCCAGCGTCTGCATCGGCATCGGCATCGGCATCGGCATCGCCGTCACCATCCGCGCCGCCGTCTGCATCGCCATCTGTGTTTTCCTCTTCTTCCTCTTCTTCCTCTTCGTCACTGAGTTCTTCGTCAGTGGCAATGGCGATACTGCCTGTGCCAGGGGGCCAGTCCAGAAGTCCGGATGGAGCCTAATTGGGATCTTCCACCAACCCAATGTCAAAATCCGCATCAGTGCCCAGCTCCAGCAATCCGAATTCGTTTTCGATCTGTGTGCCCCCACGGAACACACCGGCCACCAGGCCTCCGGGCGTAATCTCCCCGAGGTGATCCGTGCCGCGAATACCGATGGTCGCAAAAGGTGTTTCGACTCTGTAGGCTTCCTTGTTGGCGTCGCCGATCGTCCCTGTAATGGTGCGAAAGCCGCCCTGAATAAGGCTCATGGTGGCACTGTCTTCCTGGCCGGAAGCCGCCTGGAAGCTGTAGTCACTGATCTCGAAAACGGTATCTGCCTTCAAGGCAATGATGGCGTCGTCAGTCAGACGCAGCTGCGCATACCCGTCGGCGCTGGTTGTAATGGTGTCACCCACGAAAAGATCCACACCGCGTGTCAGCGGTCGCGTCGATCCGTTCGCAGAGGCAGTGACCTGGCCCGTCACCTTGACTACTTTGCCGACTGTTGTTTCTTCAGCTGCGTGACTGGCGAGCGAGCAGAGCACCAGACTTGTAGCCAGGCACACAATTTGGAGCTGTCGATTCAGGCGCTGCAAGTGCTTGTTCAATTGATGTGCTCGTCACTTCCTGGTGCTAAAGCTGGAATCTGAACCCAGCCTGGAATTTGGATCGCGTGTATTCGAACAGCGGGATGTTGCTGTCACCGCTGCTGTAACTGGCCTCGGCGCTCATGGTCAGTCTGTTGGAATAAGTCCAGCTCCACCCTACGGCTGCATTGGTGCTGGTGTCATTTCTGACGTCATTGAAGAAAACAGGGTGTTGATCGGCATGTTCAGTTTTCTGCAAGGAGACTCGCACATAGGGCGTATGGCTATTGTTGAAGCGCCAAAGCACATTGTGCGAAATGCCGTAATAACTGCGTCCGTTGTGTTCTCCTGCAGAGTCACGCACCCGGTCATCGGCGTAGAAGAGCGTGAAGCTGTTGGTAAATCGGTCCGATAACTTGGTCAGGGTGCCAGAGATCAGGGCCTGATTGGTGTCCTTCAAGTCATTGCGTGGAGCCGTAGGCGTATTGTCGTTGCGCGTGGTCGACACTGAGACTGCCAAGCTCTGGTACCAGCCATTCTGCCCGGCTCGCTGCCATGAGTTGTTGAAGCGCAGCGAGCCCTGAAAGGCTTCCTTGTCCAGATACACCCTCTGGAACTGCACGCTGTGACGGAATCGATTGACTTCGCCACCCCAGCCGTAAGTAAGGTCTGCCAGGGAGTAGTCCATGTCGAACTGACTGGAGGATTGATTGTCGTGGCGGTTGAGTATGAGGTTCGCGTCAATGCTGGTGTTGCGGGTAAAGGGCCGGCGGTAGCCAAGACCGACTGTGAGGTCTGCGAAGTCGTCGGCTGTTTTCAGGCCGTCGGCACCCAGTTCAATCTCACCAATCAGGGGGGTATCGACCAAGCCGTTGGCTGTGGCGCTGTTGATATTGTCATCGTGCCCGAACTGCGGTGCGACTGAGAAGGTGAATTGCGAGCGCTGGCTGTTGCGACGTGCTTCAATCAGGGCGAGAAATGCCTGAATATTGTCCTGCACATTCTGGGGAGGATTGCTGGCCAGAACTTCAGTGAACAGCGCTTCGGAAGCGGGAAGATTGTTGGTCAGCTGGTGTGCCCGAGCCAGCTCCAGACGAGCTCTTTGTCGCAGGATGCTGGTCTCTCCAGTGACGACGACACGTTCCAACGCGAATATGGACTCATTGACGTTCCCTGTTTCGAGGGCGGCGATACCGAAGAGGATGTCGAATTCGGAATCACCCTCCCATGCATCAAGCTGACTGTTGCCCACTTCGAAGGCTTCCGCGAATTGGCCAGCTGAAACAAGCTGATTTAGCTGCGCAGTTGGCGGCGGTGTTTGCGCCAAAGCTCCGGTGACGCAGGTGCCGCTGGCAATAACCAGACAGATTGCGCGATTCAGTCTCATAAAGTGGCCCATTGCTGACAATCTGTGACAGTGCCTGGTGCGGCACTGCTGTTTTTGGTTTTTTCCCGTTACTGCGTGAAAAATTTCGTTCTGGACGAAATAATTAATTTATTGTCGTAACTTTACCTGTAATAAATCATTTTTAAACGTAGGTCATTAATTCCGTGGGAAATTTGTGATGAGCTTCGAATCCCCGGTGGTCATTCACCATTTTCCATGTCAGAAGTGTCGGCATCCGGCGTGAAAACTTTGACATCCCCAGTGGCGGTCGGTACTTTGCCTTGCAACCAGGAGACGTCTCAATGTTAAGGTTTGTGATTGCCATACCGGTTGCTGCCGCCGTATTTCACTCCTCCGCAAGCAGTGCGCAGAATGTGCCTGCATTGCCAAACAATGTTGCGACGGGCGCCTACTTCAGTACAGGTGATTATGGTCTGCCTGATGACACGTCCATCTACTTCATTCCCCTGTCTTATGAGCGCAGCGTTGGCAACTGGAACCTGCAGGTGTCAGCGGCGCACCTGCAGATCTCCGGCTATGGCAATGTGCTGGTGAATGTTGGCGGTGTCGGCCGCAACGAGTTTGTCGAACTTGAACAAGACTTGCAGACCACCAGGACGCGCGGTGTCGGCGATACGTTGCTTTCTGCCACCTACCAATGGCCGACCTATTCAGAAAATGCGGCATTCATGGATCTGGGCTTCGAGGTCAAGCTGCCGACGGCCGATGAATATGCAGGACATGGGACGGGGGAGGTGGATTACGGTGTGCAGCTTGATGTCTACAAGCTGCTCGGGACTACGACACTGTTTGGCACGCTGGGATACAAGTTCCGCGGGCAATCCACGCTGTTTGACCAGATGTCCGATTCAGGTCTTGTGTCTCTTGGATTCTCACAACCCCTGAGCGAGCGCTGGAACTATGGCGTGATCTACGATTTCCGGGAGGCTGCATCGACCAGTTCGGGTGAAACGCATGAAATTCTGCCGTATCTCTCCTGGTCGCCTGTCCCGGCGTGGTCTGTCATGTTCTACACCGCGAAGGGCTTTACACAGGACAGTCCCGACATCGCAGTGGGAGCGCAACTCGGCTACCGCTGGTAAGACCGCAATCAGATGCGCATGGGCTGCACCCGACTGGGTAGCAGAGAAGGGCGCTCTACTGGTCGGATTCTCTGAAACGGTGGCAGGTCCGGTCGTTGAATGCGTTCCGGCATGTTGTCGCGTGCGATGTTTTCCTGTGACTCTTCTTCCGATTCATGGGCAACAGTCATTGCTTCTGCTGGAATTACAGAGGGTTCCACTGTTGCATCAAGCATGCCTGGCGTTGCTTGCTCGGCCGTTTCGAAAGTAGCCACGGCATGCTGTTCCGCCAAGGGAGTGACAGTCTCAATGATGAGGGGCTGTGGCTCGGTGCCCGCAATCTCGGCAGGTGACTCCTGACGTTCAATTGGTAATTGTACCTGCGGTGGCGCTTCGGCCAGCTGCTGTGTCAATCGTTCATCGGATTCTATCGCAATCACTTCCTGCGCTATGACATCGAAGCTGACCGCATTGCTTTGCGCTTGTTGCGTCAACGCATTCTGTTCCAGCGCTTGAGTGAGTTCTGTCTTGACCTCTGCGATTGCTGGATCTCCAACGTGATTGGGAGCAGCATTTTCATGCTGTTCAATATCATTTGCGGACGTGAAAAAGGGAGAAGGACCGCCTGTTCCGCCGAAGCCACTGCCTCCGAACTCGCCTGACTTGCCAGTCCCTCCGATACCACTGCCCCCGTCACCGTCATCACCACCGCCACTTCCAACGGTACCGAGACTGCTTGCCGTCATGACAAGGGTGGCAAGGAATAGCACTATCGCGAGCAGCATGGTCGCTGGATAGCGGCGCAAGGCGAGAATGGCTCTAGGCATTTTGGCTGTCCTCGTCTGAACTTCGTTGTGCTGGCAGATCTGCGCTGAAATGGAATACACCGAAGTTCATGCGATGGTGTCTGTCCTCACCGGAAATGTCCTTTTTCTGTAATTGCAGCGCAGTGCGGTTCATGGTGGTCAGGGCATTCATGCCGGTTTCCCTGGCGAGCTCGGTCAACGTCTGAATCGACTCCAGGCTGAGGTTGTCAAAATAGACGCTTCTGTCGAAATAGGAAGGCGAGTGGCCGAGCAGGTTGTGCGCGCCCGCGCTGATGTGGTCGTGAATATTCTTGCCGAAGAAAAACGCCTTTTCGTCAAATCCTTTTGCAGGTGTGAATGCCCCGGTATTCAAGACAACTCGATTGGCGTCGTCCTGTGTGGCAATTCCCAGATTCAACCATTCATCAAGAATCACCCGGGGGCGAATGTCCTGCCTGCAGACGATTTCCACAAGATCATCGAAGGTCTTGCCGAGGACAGGCCTGGAGGTTGATCGCAGCGGCAGCGGCAGGGGAGCGCCGGTGTCGTCCAGAAATTCTGGTGATCCGAGCCAGACGCCAATAACTTGAGCACCTACAGAAACGTTTCGGGGAGTATTGCGATCGTCGGCGGCTTCGCTACGCAGGCGTTTGACGTCTTTGCGGTGCACACCGGTCAGAAGATTGATGCGGCTGTCGGTCTGGCGTTTGCTGTCGACTTGAAACTCCTGGTCAGCGACTTCGACATAGACGGATTTAAGCAGGTTGATCAAATAGGGGTAAGTGATCTGATAGGAAAGCAGCAGTCGCACCAGCGGACGCAAAATCTTCCGGAGTGCAGACACTAGTGCGGCGGGAGGCCGCCCCAGTGCGTTGACGCTGTCATCTGAGAGGTTCATGAGGTCAGTATATCGCAAGGGTGGGAATTGTTCCCACATGTTTATGGTGAGTGGAGGAGCTCTGGGCTGATTGACGTGGGAATTATTCCCACCTATGATGTGCGCCAGCTACCAGAACTCCAGGTCACCGGGCAGAGCTGACGCATCTCCCCTCGGGCCACCCAAGGTAAACATGACTTCGCATTCACTTACTCAGTCCCGTAGCGATACACGAAGTGCACACTCCGAGCGCGGTGCAGCTCAGCGATTAAACCTGAATGACGGAAGGCAACTGGCGTACGCTGAGTATGGTGCTGTCAGAGGATTCCCCTTGCTGTATGTACATGACTCCGGAAGTTCGCGTCTGGAGGCTGCCTTTTTTGATGTCGAGGCGCGTCGAAAGGGATTTCGACTTGTGGCGCTGGATCGTCCTGGTGTCGGAGAATCAGATCCGCATGCCGCTTTTACGAGGGAGTCCTGTGCTGAGGACATTCTGCAACTTGCCGATCACCTGGATTGCGACCACTTTGGCATCCTCGTCACTGGGGCGGGCAGTGGTATCGCGCTGGTGACTGCGTCTATGGCGCCCAATCGCGTTGCCATGGTGCTGGGGCTGTCCAGTCAGTTGCCAGTCTGTGGTGGTCAGTCTGGCCTGTTCTGCAGCCTTTTGAGAAGGTTGTTTGGAACGTTCCTGCAGGGGACTGTAAGTCTGCGGCTGTTGCTACGCAAATCCAATCCAGAACACTACATACAGCGTCTGCGTGAGTCTCTTTCCTACCCCGACAGGCAGCTGCTTGAAAATCCGAGAATCAGAAATCAGTTGATCGAGGTGGGATTGGAGGCAGTGAGATGCGGCGCTACTGGCGTGTCACGGGATGCGGTACTGGCAATGACTCCGCTGCACCTGGACTTGCAAAAATTGAGGATGCCTGTGCACTTTTGGCAGGGAGGGTGTGAGATATCCACTTTGCACAACTCTTTGCGAGGTATTGCTGCTGCTCTGCCTGCTGGAACGCTGCATCGCCTCAACAACAGAGGGCGATACTTTTTCTGGCGCCACACGGAAGAAGTGTTTGCTGTGGCTCATGCTGCGTTGCGATGCAAGGAATCACCCGTCTTGGCAACCACTATTCGCAAGGATCGGTTCGTTCTGGATGACGATGTGATTTCTGTTGCCATGGCAAGCTAGTGCTTTACATGCAGATCAAAATCACACACATGATGGTTGTAATGCAGCCCGCCGTTGTCTCCTTCTGAATTGCTCTTTCCTTCAATGGTCTTGTAGGCAGCACTTTCGATGAAAACGTTGATCAGACTCTGATCGATAGCACCTGCTTTTGAATCCTTCTGGAGAATGTCCAACGCAAACTCTGCAGGTACCGCCGCTTTGTAAGGTCTGTCAGAGGCCGTCAGTGCATCAAAAATATCGCAGATCGTCATGATCTTCGATGCGAATGGTATTTCCAAGGCGCTCTTTCCTGAAGGATATCCGCTGCCGTCGAGCTTCTCATGATGTGACCCTGCAATCTCGGGAACATTGCGGAATTTTTAAGTCCAGGGGATAAATTGCAGGAAATTTCTCGTATGTGTGACATGTGACTCAATCTCCAGGCGCTCCTCCAGCGAAAGACTACCCTTGGGAATTGCGAGCATTGCAAATTCGTAGTCGTTGACAATGGAGAAGCCATGGCGCCTTTCAAATGGAGGGCAGTAGGCCGCAATTCGATTGAGGTCAGTAGCACGCGCGCTTTCCAGAAGGCTGGGTTCGTTGGCTGCCACAATCGTTTCGAAGAAATGATCCAGCTGTTTCAATTCAAGCATCAATGTATGGTCAATTTTCTGAGCTTTCTCTGCTGAGTAACTTCCTTTTCGATACAGCTGAAGCTGCTGCTGCAGTGCCCTGTTCTTGAGTTTTTCCTTGGCCAGCATGATTCGGCAATGAATATTGTTGATGTTCTCCATGCTCAACTTCTTGGACTTCACCAACACGGACTCTCGCACGCCTACCTTGCCGAAGTCGTGCAACAGCGCGGCGTAGCGCAGCTCTCGAATTTGCGCTTCAGAATGCACATGGCAGTAGTGTTCCGGATGGGAATTGCAATTGACAGCGCGTGCCAGCGCCACGCAAAGATCTGCAACTCTGAAGGAGTGACTGCTTGTAGTGGGATCGCGTTGTTCAATTGCCATGACTGCTGCGTTGACGAAGCCTTCAAACAATTTCCGAATGTCGTTGTGCAGAATAGCATTCTCGATTGCTACGCCAGCCTGGCCTGCAAGGGCCTGCAGTAGTCGAAATGTTACATCGTCAAAAGGAAGTATGTGCTGCTGTGTATCTGAGCCCGGGGTAAGCTCAATGTCTCGCTGCCTTTTACTATTGATGAATTGCAATACGGCAATGATGTTCTTGTTCTTGTTCAATGCAGGCAGCGTCAACATGCTGACGGTGCGATATCCTGTGCTTTCGTCAAAATTCTTGTTGAAGCCAAAGGGCGAATTGTGTGGGAGTTCGTATGCATCGCCGATGTTGAGAGGTTGCTTCGTGAGCGCCACATATCCCGCAATCGAGGCTGAACTGAGAGGGAATCGCCGCTCTTCAAATGGGAAATCCATGGAGTCATTCTGGGTAAGCTTGAATGTTATCTGCTGGCCCTCTGCATCAACCAGAAACAATGAGGCTGCATCACAGTTGGATATATTCTGTCCCTCCGACAGAATTTTTCGCAGCAAGGTCGCAAGGTCATTCTCTGCAGACAAGGCTATTCCCACGCTGGCGAGCTGGTCGAGATTACCTTCGATTGCAGCCAGCGCCTGCTGGCTGTCCGCCAGAAGTTTGCGCGCAATCCATGCTTCGCAGGCACTTTGGAGCATTTTCCGGGACTGCACTACTGGGAATCCGTCGCTAAAGATCAGGTCACATTCTTCGATGGATTCATCTGAGCTCATCAATATCGCGGACGGAAATGCGTTCCGCCATTCGTGTTCGGTGGCGTATTCGAGCAGAGTGCTGTCCAGAAGAATCAAGGCCGGGGAATATGTGCCCGCCTCAGCAACAGAGTGAACGTGCCTGAGAGCCAATTGAGGGATATCCAGTTCTCGCCAGAATCTCACGGCAAGAGCAGAGGTACTGAGACAGACAGTCAGTACAGTAGTGGGTACTTCCATGTGGCTCTCAGAGTGTCTTCGCACGGCTGACTCGCTCATGGGGGGGCGCCCATAACCAAGGCGAGTGTTGGGAAGAATTGGGGGCGAGTGTAACTCAGGAAACCGGGGAAGGCGATCGTGCGAAAAATTGACTTCAGGACATCAGCTCAAACACTGACGTCCTGTACTCACGAAACAACTTTGGCTCAGGGTCAATTCCCAAAGCCCATCGCTCCCATGCTTCCTCGAGCACTTCTGGCGATGGCATTCAGGCGAAAACGCGGCTTGCCGGACTTTGCTGCAACAACATCCGCTGCCTGCATGTCACGAATGAAGTTTTGCAGCATCTGGCGTGCTTCAGACTGATAACGGAACGGGCCGATATTGCCGCGATCGCGTGTTCGGAAGTACTAAAGGCCGCCATTGTCGTACACACGTTCTGTACGTTCGGGAATTATTCGATCTGTGCGGTCTTGCTTGCGAAGGATTGCCATTTTCTTGATCCTCATGTTGTCTCCGTCAACTCAGGACCGCTTGGTCGCAAGGATTCTTTCCTCATGATCCACGCATGGCCCTGAGTTGACGAGTGATCAGAAAATAGTACGAGTAATTTGGGCTGAGAAGAGCGCAATTACTATGCCATTCCTGAGAGGCTGGCAGAGTGCCATGGCATTCTTTGGAATTTGTAAAAGGCTTTTATTTCAATATTTTGAGAAAATAATCGTTAGATCACATACTCGTGAAATTCTTCGATTCATCAAGGTGTTAGAGCTGGAATCTAACCGAGCTGATTTCCAACGTTTCTTACCGTTGTTTGGCTTGAGTTACGAGTTCCTCTACTCAAGAGTTACTTTCGATTCAAAGAGTTGGAAAAGAATTGGGAAATATAAATTTTTAATGCCGATTTTTGGCTGCCATGCATCATCAATCGTGGGTGAACTGTTCAGCAAATGTCCTTGCCAAGATCATATCTTCAGGCGAGTTGAGGTTCAGGTAATAGCCTGGCTTCGTTTCGGCTAGAACCAGAAGTGAATTTGAATGCGACCTTGTGAAGGCCATGGGACTGTAGTGACCGCGCTCCAATGCCAAGGCAAGCAGTTTTTCCATGCGTATGTCCCACACCGAAAAAAGCGGCTGGTGTTGCTGTTCAGTTTGCAACCAGCCTATCTGAGTACGCTCATGCCTCATCAGGTCAAGCACGCGCTGCACGTAGTCATGGTCGAACCATGGAACATCGCCGGGAAAACAGGCGACGTGGGTGCATCCTGGGTCATTGGTCAGGCTCCAGAGCATTGCAGCATGCAGACCTGCAAGTGGGCCTGGGTCATTGCTGAAGGAGTCAGAGATCAGGGGCAGGCCAAACTCCGCGTAGCGCTCGGCCGCTTTGTTGACGTTGATTAGAAGCTGGGAAACTTGCGGAATCGCTGATTGAAGGATCCAATCCATGACGCGCCTGTTGCCGAGCGGCAGCAAGGGTTTTTCCTGGAATTGCATGCGGGAGCCTTTGCCGCCAGCCAGAATGACACCATTGACACAGATATTTGCAGGATTCACGAGCGCCTCTGCAGCAACACAAATGGCCAGCGAGAATAGTTCAGCCGGTCAGTACTCACAATATTCACAATTGAATATAAGCAGGCAGTATGGGAGAATCGCGCACTTCAGAAACCGGGAAATACATCTTAAGCCGTTGAATTATAAGCACTTAAATGGAGTGTTTTGGGGCGGGCAAAGGTGTATGAATCCTGGAATTCAGTTTTCACTGCGAATTTGCTGGGTCAGAGCTGTGATCCGGGCGAATTCTTTCCAGAATGACAATGAAAGGTCGACACACCAGGTCTGCCGATAGTAGAGGGTTATCCATGCAAGTTTCCATCGAGACAATTTCCGAACTCGAGCGTCGTATGACCGTAGGAGTTCCCGCAGCAGTCGTTGAAAGCGCTGTCATGGCGCGACTTCAAGAAGCCGCTGGCAACGTCCGACTCAATGGTTTCCGTAAAGGCAAGATTCCTTTGAAGGTAATCAAGGGGCGCTATGGCAAGGGAGTTCGCCAGGAAGTAGTTGGTGAAGTCATGAGCAAGACCTACTACCAGGCTATCGCGGAACAGAATTTGAAGCCTGCTGGCCAGCCTCGCATCGAGCCCAAATCGCTTGCGGAGGGCAAGGATCTTGAGTATGTCGCATTGTTCGAAGTTTTCCCCGAAGTCACGCTGGCTGATTTCAAGGAATTGAAAGTTGAGAAACTGGTTGCGCAGGTCGAAGAAGAAAATATAGACAAGATGATCGAGACACTGCGCCAGCAGCGGCAGACATGGGATCCCGTAACGCGTCAGAGCAAGACCAAAGATCGATTGAATATTGATTATACCGGCACCATGAATGGTGAAGGCTTTGCCGGCGGCTCTGCACAGGGCGCCAATCTCGTGCTGGGTTCCCAGCGTATGATTGAAGGCTTCGAAAAAGGCCTTACCAAGAAGAAGTCAGGCGATGATGTCGTTCTCGAATTGGTATTTCCTGAGGATTATCAGAACAAGGACCTCGCCGGGAAGCCTGTGAAATTCGAGATCAAGATCAATTCCGTGAGTGCACCGGTACTTCCCGAATTGAATGAAGAATTCTTTGCTGTCTTTGGAATCGATGAAGGGGGTCTTGAGGCTTTCCGCAAGGAAGTGGCGGCCAATATGGAGCGCGAACTCAAGAACGCCAGCAAGGCTAAAGTGAAAAGTCGTGTAATGGAGCAATTGCTGGCTCAGAACAAAGTAGCCCTGCCCAACAGTCTGGTACTGGGCGAGATTGGGTCCCTGCGTCAGCAGGCCATGCAGCAGTTCGGCGGTGGCAAGCAGAGCATCGATGCCTCCATGCTGCCGGACGAACTTTTCCGTGAACAAGCTGAGAAGCGCATTGCTCTTGGCCTGATTCTCGGGGAAGTCATCAAGAGCAAGAGTCTGAAAGCAGATCCTGTACTCGTTAAATCGACTATTGAAGATATTGCTTCTACTTACGAAACCCCTGAGCAGGTGGTGCGTTGGTACTACAGCAACAAGGATCAACTTGCCACGGTGGAGTCTTCCGTGCTTGAGGATCAGGCCTTTGAAGCGATTCTGGCGGAAGCCAAAGTGAAGGAAAAGCGCGTCAGTTATGATGACGTCATCAAGCCGGAAACGGCAAAAGCAGCCAAATAACGAGTCTATATGGATCACACGCAGGAATTGATTGTGTCTACACTGGTGCCGATGGTTGTTGAACAGACTGCCCGGGGTGAGCGCTCCTATGACATCTATTCGCGCCTTCTCAAGGAGCGGGTGATCTTTATGGTGGGGCAGGTTGAAGACTACATGGCCAACCTCGTCGTGGCACAGTTGTTGTTCCTGGAGTCAGAGAATCCCGACAAGGACATTCATTTGTACATCAATTCGCCTGGTGGGTCCGTCACCGCGGGCTTGTCGATTTATGACACCATGCAGTTCATCAAGCCTGATGTAAGCACCATGTGTATCGGTCAGGCCGCGAGCATGGGTGCACTTCTGCTGGCAGGCGGCGCTAAAGGCAAACGATTTGCCTTGCCTCATTCCCGCATGATGATTCATCAGCCCAGTGGCGGTGCACAAGGGCAAGCTTCGGATATCGAGATTCAGGCAAATGAAATCATCAAGTTGCGCCATCAGCTTAACAACATCATGGCCATGCATACCGGAAAAGACCTTGAAGCCATCGCGCGCGATACTGAACGCGACAACTTCATGAGCGCTGATGAAGGCGTCAAATACGGCCTCATCGACAAGGTCTTGAGCCATCGTGTGATGTAAATCCGGGAAATGCTCCGAAAAACACTCGTGCACGACGATTTTCTGCCGATTACCTGCTTCGAGAGCCCGAAATGCCGTGTCTATGGCAGTGGCACAAGTATTGGAGACTGCCCGAAAGTCCTGTAATCTGGACCGGCGTCGAATTTGAGGATAAGTTTAATGTCAGATGATCGTTTCAACAAAGGCGATGACAGCGGCAAGTTGCTGTATTGCTCATTCTGCGGCAAGAGCCAGCATGAAGTCCGGAAACTGATCGCTGGTCCCTCAGTCTTTGTTTGCGACGAGTGCGTAGACCTTTGCAATGACATTATTCGCGAAGAGATCCAGGAAAAGGACTCCGAAGGGGGTAGCAAGAAGTTACCTATCCCCGAAGAAATCAAGAGCACCCTCGACGAATATGTCATCGGACAAGAGCGAGCCAAAAAAGTACTGGCTGTTGCTGTTTACAATCATTACAAACGTCTGAACTATGAACATTCTTCCGGTGGTGTCGAGCTTGGGAAAAGCAATATTCTCATGGTCGGTCCTACTGGCACAGGCAAAACGCTACTTGCCGAAACGCTTGCCAGGCTGCTGGATGTCCCCTTTACGATCGCAGACGCTACCACCTTGACAGAAGCGGGGTATGTTGGCGAAGACGTCGAAAACATTATTCAGAAGTTGCTTCAGAAATGTGATTACGATGTCGAGAAGGCGCAGATCGGTATTGTATACATAGACGAAATCGACAAAATTTCCCGCAAGTCCGACAATCCCTCCATTACACGCGATGTGTCGGGAGAGGGTGTGCAACAAGCATTGCTCAAGTTGATCGAAGGTACCGTAGCGTCAGTTCCTCCTCAGGGTGGTCGCAAGCATCCGCAACAGGAATTTCTTCAGGTCGATACCTCCAATATCCTGTTCATTTGTGGCGGCGCATTTGCAGGCCTTGAGAAGATCATTCGAGATCGGTCCGAGAAAGGCGGAATTGGCTTCGGTGCTGAAGTGCGCAGCAAGGACCTGGATCATAAGACCGGAGAAACACTTCGGGATGTAGAGCCGGAAGATCTTGTGAAATATGGTTTGATCCCTGAATTTGTTGGCCGATTGCCCATGATTGCCACGTTGGACGAGCTTGATCTGGATGCTCTGATGCGCATTTTGAAAGAGCCAAAGAACGCGCTGATCAAGCAATATCAGAAGCTTTTCGAAATGGAAGGTGTGGAAATCCAGTTTCGGGATGAAGCCCTGAAGGCAGTGGCTCAGAAAGCCAGGGAAAGAAAGACAGGTGCGCGCGGTTTGCGCTCTATCATGGAGAGCGTGTTGCTCGATACGATGTACAAAATACCCTCCATGGACAAGGTGAGTAAAGTCATAATTGATGCTGCCGTCATAAATGGAGAATCAGAACCCCTTCTCGTCTACGAGAATCGGGAGCAGCAAAGCAGGACAGCATCTGAAGAACATTGAGGGTTTTCCCTGCTGCTTTTCATTCAAACGCAATTGAATTTGAGTTGCGTGCCCCAAGAATTGAGTCTGAAAGCCATTGAGTGTGATTTTCCACTCCTAACCTCCAGGATGTATTTATGGGTCTTCTTTCAGAGTCCTCCGAAGTCGCGAAGAATGTGTTGCCACTATTGCCTCTTCGTGATGTTGTCGTTTATCCGCAGATTGTACAGCCACTCTTCGTTGGGCGGCCCAAGTCCATAAAAGCTCTTGAAGTTGCCATGAGCACTGGAAAGCAGGTCCTGCTGGTTGCGCAAAAAAATCCTACCGAAGATGACCCCAGTATTCGCGATGTCTTTGAGATCGGGACAATAGCCAGCATCTTGCAGCTGATTCGTTTGCCGGACGGCACTGTAAAGGTTCTGGTGGAGGGCGTGAATCGCGCGCGCATCAAGTCCGTTGATTTCGATGCTGAGTATTTTCAGGCTCAGATTTCTGTGCTTGTCGCTGAGCCGCTGGTGGAAAAGCAATCCGAACTTCTCGTGCGTTCGCTGCTTGCGCAGTTCGAGCAGTATGTACAACTCAGCAAGAAAATACCGCCCGAAGTCATGACCTCCATTTCAAGCATCGATGAGCCAGGCAGGCTCGTTGATACAATAGCATCGCACATGACATTGCAGATTCAGGAAAAACAGAATCTTCTGGAACTGGTCAGTCTGCAGCCGCGCATAGAACACCTCATGAGTTTGATCGAATCCGAAATCGACCTTTTTCAGGTCGAGAAGCGCATTCGTGGTCGTGTAAAAAAGCAGATGGAGAAGAGTCAGCGTGAGTACTATCTGAATGAGCAAATGAAAGCTATTCAGAAAGAAATGGGCGAGCTGGACGACTCTCCGAATGAGGCCGAAGAGCTCAGGCAGAAAATTGATGCTGCCGGCATGCCGACCGAAGCAAAAGACAAAGCCCTGTCGGAATTGAACAAGTTGCGTATGATGTCTCCCATGTCATCAGAAGCGTCTGTGGTTAGGACGTATATTGACTGGATGGTTAATATACCTTGGAAGGCGCGCAGCAAAGTCCGCTTCGACCTGGACAAGGCAGAGCAGGTGCTCGAGAACGATCATTACGGGCTCGACGAAGTCAAAACACGCATTCTCGAGTATCTGGCGGTGCAGAAGCGGGTTAAGAAATTGAAAGGCCCCATACTCTGCCTCGTTGGCCCGCCCGGCGTAGGTAAAACATCACTTGGGGAGTCGATCGCCCGTGCAACAAATCGTAAATTCGTACGAATGGCATTGGGTGGCGTGCGAGACGAAGCTGAAATACGGGGGCACCGCCGCACCTACATTGGTTCCTTGCCAGGAAAATTGCTGCAGAAGCTTGCGAAAGTAGGCGTCAGTAATCCACTGTTTCTGTTGGATGAAATCGACAAGATGGGCATGGACAATCGCGGCGACCCCGCGTCGGCGCTGTTGGAGGTTCTCGATCCTGAGCAGAACCACAGTTTCAATGATCACTATCTGGAAGTGGATTACGACCTTTCGGAAGTGATGTTCGTCTGCACATCCAATACCATGAATATTCCGGGGCCACTTCTGGACCGTATGGAAATCATCCGACTTCCTGGCTATACCGAAGATGAGAAGATCAATATCGCGACGCGTTATCTTGTGCCCAAGCAGCAGGAAAACAACGGTATTCGTCCCGGCGAATTGATCATTGGTGAGGAGCCGGTCAAAGACCTGGTGCGCTATTACACGCGGGAAGCTGGCGTACGTGGTCTTGAGCGCGAGATCGCAAAAATATGCCGCAAGGTAGTCAAGGAGCATTCTGCTCAGAAGCATTCAGAGCCAGTGTTGCTGACGGGTGAGCTCCTTGAGAAATATTCTGGTGTCCGCAAGTATGATTTTGGAATCGCGGAAGAACACAACCTTGTTGGACAGGTCAATGGACTGGCGTGGACGCAGGTAGGCGGAGAGCTCTTGACGATTGAGGCTGTTGCCTTGGAAGGCAAGGGCAAAACTATCAAGACGGGCTCTCTTGGCGATGTCATGCAAGAGTCCATACAAGCAGCCATTACTGTTGTGCGAAGCAGGGCCGCGGCTTTGGGTCTGAAGCCTGGCTTTCATGAGACCATCGATTTGCACATACATGTCCCGGAAGGCGCGACGCCCAAAGATGGGCCAAGCGCAGGGGTAGGGATGTGTACTGCTCTGGTATCGGCGTTGACTGGCATTCCAGTAAGGGCGGATGTGGCCATGACAGGGGAAATAACGCTGCGTGGCCAGGTATTGCGTATTGGTGGACTTAAAGAAAAGTTGCTGGCTGCTCACCGTGGAAACATCAAGACGGTCATCATTCCTGCAGACAACGAACGGGACTTGCGTGAGATACCGGATAACGTGAAGGCTGAACTGTACATCCGTCCTGTGCGCTGGATAGATCAGGTTCTGGAGCTTGCGCTGGAGTATCAGCCAGTTCCAATTTCAAGCGATCTTGCAAGCAAACCGGCCATAGGTTCCGCTGCAGAGGATGCAGACAAAAACAAGGAGGAAATGCCTGTAAATACGCACTGAATCACATTGGGGGCCGGCGTTTTCAGTTGACACGGCTTTCCGTGGCTTGGTATAAAGTGCCGGTCGTATTGGTTATCAAGCCATTTCTTGGATAAAAAATCAGACAGAATATGTACACTCAGGGCGGGATTTGAACTTTCATTTCACCGCCCGAGTTTCTTGTAATAATTCAACTTAGAAAAATAAGGGGATAACGTGAACAAGTCAGAATTAATCGATGCTGTGGCAGCAGGTGCCGATATACCAAAAGCAACAGCTGGACGAGTGATAGATGCAATGATCGATGCGATCACTGACTCACTGAAGAAAAGCGATCCAGTTGTGCTGGTTGGCTTTGGTACATTTACTACTAAAGAGCGTGCTGCTCGCCAAGGCAGAAATCCCCAGACTGGTGCCACAATCCAGATCAAGGCAGCCAAAGTGCCTACTTTCAAAGCAGGCAAAGCGTTGAAAGATTCTGTCAATCTTTAACTGGACATTCTAAATTCGTGAGCACAGGCGCCGGCTGATGAGACGGTTGCGATTCGGACAGTGACACTTCCGGGTGCTGCGGAAACACAAAGAGCCGCAGGCTTACGAATTTACAAGGCGCATCTTCGATGCGCCTTTTTAGTTTAAAAAGGGACGTCAATTTCACATTTTTGTGATGACCTCCTGGGTTCACCTCCAGTATCACGACAGGGTTAGATATGCTGCAAACAATTCGCGAAAATTCCCAAGGTCTTGTCGCCAAAGTTATTATCGGCTTCATTATCGCCATCATGGCATTGTTCGGTGTTGAGTCCATAATGAACGGATTCATCACTAATCCAACCGTTGCAGAAGTGAACGGCGAGGAAATTACTGAGCCCGAGCTGCAGACAAGCGTCCAGAATCTCATTGCGTCCGTTGGTGGCAATCTGGAATCTCTCGATGAGGATCTGATTCGCCAGGTTGCGCTCAATCAGATTATTGAAGACCGATTGCTGCGCCAATCTTCCAAAGACGCCGGACTGATCATATCCAGCGATGCAATTGATCTTCAGATCATCAGCAATCCTCAGTTCCAGGTTGGCGGAGTTTTCAATTCCGATCTTGCTGTTCGAACCATGGCCACCCAGGGCTTTACAGTTGCAGGCTACCGGCAGGCCTTGGCAGATCAGATGGTGGTAGGGCAGATCGCCAATGCTTATGCTTCGTCCGGATTCGTCACGCAGAGTGAGATGGAGCGTATTGCGGCTTTGTCTTCTCAAACTCGTGATTTTCGTTTTGTTTCTGTCACTCTGGGCAATCGTACTGGTGGTGAAGCAATACCTGCCGATCAGGTCGAGTCTTATTATCAGAACAATCAGTCCCAGTTCATGGTCGAAGAAGAAGTGGCTATCGACTACGTAGTGCTGGACAAAGCCACTATTTTTTCTGAAGTCGAAGTCGGTGAGGCCGATGTTCTGGCCAAGTACGAAGAGGAGCGCGCTGCATCCAGTTCCACTACGCAGCGCCGCGCGTCACACATTCTTCTCGAAATAGGCACAGGAGACACTGAAGAGTTGGTAATCTCAGAAGCGAGCGCATTGAAGGCTCGTCTGGATCAAGGTGAAGATTTTGGCACTATTGCACTAGCTGCCTCCTCAGATACAGTTTCTGCCGAGCAGGGCGGTGATATTGGTTATTCCGATGGTTCCGCTTTTCCGGCAGGAATTGAGCAAGCCCTCTTGAGCATGGAAGTCGGCCAGGTTTCCGACCCGGTAGTCACAGAGTTCGGAGTGCATCTCGTCAAGTTGACTGAATTCGATGTCAATGAATACCCAACATTGGAAGAGTCGGCCGAGCGTATTCGCCGGGACCTGAGCAGCGCAGAAGTTGACGAGATCTATTTCGCACGACTGGAATCTCTTGCAAATCTGGCTTTCGAAACGACTGATCTTGTCGAAATTTCTGAGGAATTGTCGCTCCCGATAGAGCAAAGCGAATTGTTCTCCCGTGGTGGCGGCTTTAGTGAAATCACTACCAATGCCAATGTCATTGCAGCTGCATTTGCAGACGAAGTTCTGGTGGAGGGGAACAACAGTGACGTTGTCGAAATGGGCAATGACCGTGCACTGGTGCTCAATATCAATACGCACAATGAAGAGTCACTTCGGACGTTGGATGAGGTTCGCGGTGAAATTGCCGCAATTCTCAGGACAGAGCTGGAGAAGGAAAGAGCGGCAGCGCTGGGTGAGCAACTTCTTGCCTCGCTGCGCAATGGAGAGTCCATCGACGAGACCATGCAGGCCAACGAGCTGCAGTGGATTGTCCAGTCCAACGCATCCCGAGATCAGACTGGTCTCAATTCCGAAGTCATGCAAAACGTATTCGCGTTGTCAACGCCAGCGGAAGGGGACTCTGCCTATAGCGGCTTCGCTTTGACCAATGGCACTTACATTGTTGTTGAACTTCAAAAAGTGAACCGTGGTTCGCTTGCTCAGATGGAGGAGGAAGCGAAACAAACTATGGTGAGTTCCTACGTAGAGCGAGACGGGAGAGCCGCGTTTGATGCCTTCCTCGCAAATACGCGCAACAACTCTGAAATTACCGAGAACCTGACTCCCATCGAGACCTTCTAGACACAATAGACTCTCAGTTGAGTTTTCCTGTGCCCGGGTAAAGCATCAGTGCTTGCCCGGGATGAATCAAATCACCAGCTCCAATGCTGTTCCATGCAGCCAAATCTGCAACCCCCACTCCAAATTGCTGAGCAATCCGGGAAAGTGAATCACCTGATCTGACATTGTATATCAGGGGGGAGCTTGCATCAGTGGGGCTGCCGGATTGGACAATGGCTGTATCGGTCTTAACATTCAAAACCTGGCCTGGTTTGAGAACATCGTTCAATGCAATGTTGTTCATTCCTGCCAGTTCGCCGACCTTGAGGTTGTAACGACTGGCTATGCGCCAAAGTGTATCGCCGGAACGAACCGTATATTGCGGACTGGCATCCGGTGGGGCGACAAGAGTGGCGGGCGTTGATGAATACTGAGGCGCATTCGGTACCGGTAGCGTGGTACCTGCTGCATAAGCGCGAGGAATCAGAAGTGACTCGCCTGCAATGATGCGATTGCCATCCAAGCCATTGGCCTGCTGCAGGGCACCTACCTCGGTTCCGAACTGGCGTGCAATTTTGCTGAGACTGTCTCCTCGTTGTACTAGATAGCGATCCCAGGTCACCTGCGGACGCTCAGGCGCATTGGCAAGGGCGCTCATGAAAGCCTCTTTGCGCTCGATAGGCAACAACAAGCTGTGTGGGCCGTCCGGGTGAGTCGCCCACTGCCGATATCCCGGATTCAACTGATAAAGTTCAACCGGGTCCAGGCCTGCAAGGGCAGCGGCAAATTGCAGATCCATTTGGTAGCCGATCTCGATGCGCTCTACGACCGCAGTATTTTCAATATCGGCAAGCTCTACACCAAAGTGGTCACGAGCTGCTACAAGCTGGCTTAACGCAATCAGTTTGGGAATGTATTCCTTGGTAACTGAAGGCAAATTCAGAGACCAGAAGTCAGTTGGGCGATCACGTGAAGCATTACGATCTATAGCCTTCTGAATATTGCCCGGACCTGCATTGTACGCTGCCAGGGCCAGCAGCCAGTCGCTGTCAAACATTTCATAGAGGGTTTCAAGGTAGTCCAGTGCGGCCTCAGTAGAGGCAAGCGGATCTCGACGTCCGTCGTACCACCAGTCCTGCTTCAGCCCGAGACTGCGTCCCGTCGAACCCTGTATCTGCCACATGCCGACAACGTTGCCAGGTGCTGCGGCATTGGGATTGAAAGCACTTTCCACAATAGGCAGCAGGGCAAGCTCTGCCGGCATGCCGCGATGCTCCAGAGCCTGTGCAATTTCAAACATGAAGGGCTCGGCGCGCTCGGAGCCAACTCTTAGCAGGTTTGCGTTCTTTTGATAGAACGCGATCTGATCCTGTACCTGTTTATTGTCGAATTCGTGGGCAAATTGAAAACCATGAGTGAGCCTGCTCCAGATATCCTCGAATACCATGGCGTCAGATGGCAGTTCGTCGCCTGGATGAATCTGTACGCGGGCTGCAGAGCCTCGGTTGGAGATTGCGCGACCAATGACCTGTTCGTTGCTCGACAGTGACGCTTCTTCCGAATATGTCCCGGAACCGTCATCCACCACTGAACATGCGCCTAGAAATAGCGCTGATGCAATGGACAGAGTCAGTTTATTCAAGCGAAGAGTGTGACGTTGGATCAAAATATTTCCCGAATAAAAACAATCAACTGGATCATAAAATTGAGAGAAACTCTGCAATTGCACAAATGGAATTCACGCTGGGAAATTGTCTTTCCATTGGCGCAGTTGCGTAAAAACATCAAGCTCGCTGGCGAGAAGAGGCCCGAATTGTGTCTGGATTATTGCAGAGACACTGTCACTATGACAACGCAGGAACGGATTAGTTCGCAATTCCACTCCGATGGTTGAAGGCAAAGTAGGATGCCCTTCGGAACGCAAGATGGTGCATTCCTTCATGCGTTCCAAGTAGTCGATATTATCCGGTTCGATATGCAAGGCAAAGCGCAGGTTGCTCAATGTGTATTCGTGAGTGCAGTAGACTCGCGTTTTCTCTGGTAGTGCGGCCAGTCGTTGCAGTGAGTTCAACAACTGGGCATAAGTGCCTTCGCGCAATCTTCCACAACCAGAAGAAAAGAGTGTATCTCCACAAAATACAACAGGCTGCAAATCATTTGTGTCCCCTTCTGTGAAGAAGGCGATGTGGTCCAAGGTGTGACCAGGAACCGCCAGTACCTGGAAATTACAGCCAAGAATTGCTATTTCCTCATTGTCTTGCACCCGCATTGTGAGTGCTGGAATTCTGTCGTTGTCCGGGCCAATCACATGAGCCTCAGGAAAGGCTGTCAGGAGTTCTCGAATTCCACCGGTGTGATCAGGATGGTGGTGGGTGACAAGAATATCAGTCAGAGTCCTGCCACTTTTCTTCAGCCAAGCAAGTACTGGAGTTGCGTCTCCGGGATCCACCACTGCGACATCACTGCGTCCTCCACACCCTATTACCCAGATGTAATTGTCTTCGAATGCCGCAATGGCAGTGATATGCAACGTCATAAGATTTGATTTTCAAGGAGGAAGGACGCGATCATAGTGCACACTCTGAATTAGACAAGTCAAAATTCCCCATGCGCCTGCTTAAACCATTTGCCGATCGCCTTAATCGTCGCCGTAGACTCCCGGAGCCAGCTGCATTGTATCGCGATATGGAAGCGTGGCTTTCCTCTCCTATAGGTCAATCTTTGGTGGAAAGTGAGAAAAAGGTACTGGAGCCGATAATCGCCCGTATTTTCGGCTACCACTTCCTGCAGATAGGAGTCAGCACCGATTCGTTGCTTGATGAAAGTCCTGTAGGCCATCGATTTCTCTTTGTGCCTGATGCCAGCTCGACAACAAGATACGCAATTGCCAGCAATGAGGCTCTGCCAGTGCAGTCGGAGAGCGTCGATGCTGTCCTTATTCATCATGCGCTCGACTACACTCCCGACTGTCACCGACTTCTTCGTGAAGCTTCAAGAGTGCTCATGCCGGGAGGAAAACTCCTGATCGCGGGCTTCAATCCTTTGAGTACCTGGGGCTTGCGGAGCATCTTCCGGGTTGGCAATCGCTTGCCATGGAGTGCTCGTTTCATTTCCAGCGCGCGCGTTTGTGACTGGCTCAAACTGCTCGAATTCAGTGTGGACAAAATTGCATACAGTGGGTATTTGCTGCCTTTTACACATCCCCGAGTGGTCCGGTTTGCATCTGGACTGGAACAATTCGGGCAACGCTCTGCGTTGCCAGTGGGAGCGGCGTACGTGATCGTTGCCTGCAAACAAGTCATGCCTGTGACGCCAATTACACCGCGTTGGCCCATGATTGCACGCCCCATTATTGCTCGCACCCTTGGCGAGCCCGCGCGATCACGGCCCCAGGCCGTCGAATCTGATACCCAGCATTGAGTGCGAATACACTCATTGCCTCCACCATGGAAGCTGCCAATGTGTCAAAACTGATCGAACTGTTTACCGACGGCGCTTGCAAGGGCAATCCCGGGAAAGGCGGATGGGGTGTCCTTCTGCGCTACAACGGTCACGAAAAGCGCTTGTATGGTGGGGAAGCTCATACCACGAACAATCGCATGGAGCTAATGGCCGTCATAAAGGGGCTTGGCGCTCTCAAGCGCGATGACTGCGAAGTGCGTGTAGTCAGTGATTCGGTCTATGTTCTGAAGGGTATAAGTGAATGGCTTCCCCAATGGAAAAAGCGCGGTTGGAAAACAGCAGCGAAGAAGCCTGTGCTCAATGCGGACCTGTGGATGCAACTTGACGACCTGGCTGCCCGACACAAAGTGGAGTGGAAATGGGTAAAAGGGCACAGTGGCCACAGCGAAAATGAGATAGCAGATGAGCTGGCCAATCTTGGAATTGAGGCGCTTGCCAGCGCCCTTGATTGAGCAACGATTTTCTGGATGAATTGGAAACTTATGCGACAAATCGTACTGGATACTGAAACGACTGGCCTCGATTCGGCACAAGGGCATCGTGTCATTGAAATTGGCTGTGTGGAAATAGAGAATCGCCGACTTACGGGGAGGCACTTCCATTGCTACCTCAATCCTGACAGGGATATTGATGAAGGAGCTGTGCAGGTGCATGGCATCACTTCGCAATTTCTGGCAGACAAACCTCGTTTTGCACAGATTGCAGCGGATTTTCTTCACTTCGTTTCCGGTGCAGAGCTGGTCATTCACAATGCGCCGTTCGACCTCAGCTTTCTAAACAGCGAACTGATGCTTGCGGGATTCACTCAGGAGTCTTTGCAGGATCTGTGTACCATTACAGATACCTTGGTGATGGCGCGCAGAAAGCATCCCGGTCAACGCAATAGCCTGGATGCCTTGTGCAAGCGCTATGAAGTCGACAATTCTCAGCGTGAATTGCACGGGGCCTTGCTGGATGCGGAAATACTGGCCGATGTCTACCTGTTGATGACAGGGGGGCAGACCATGTTGCATCTGGCCACGGAGGAATCTTCTGTAGAAGCGAAGGAATCCGCGCACGGGAAATTGACGGGAGTACCTGGACCCTTGCCGTTGACGATGCCGGACGATGAAGAGCTGCAGGCGCATGCGCGATTTCTCGAGCGCATCCAGAAGTCCAGCAAGAGCAAATGCATATGGCTGAATTCATCAAGACCGCAAAGCGCTACTGACATCGCATGAACGTTTCATTGTCCTGTGTTCTTCCGCTCCAGGATGTCGCCGCGCCGGCCAGCCTGATCTTGTTTCAGGGTGGTGATCTGCTGGTGGGAGCTGCCGGATATGTGTGGCCATTGGATCTTGCTGCGAAACTCCAGCCGCGCTTGCGTACGGCCGTCCTGATTGATGCATCGGCCTATGTTCCCTGCTATGCCGTGGCGCTGGATGCCGACGATGACATCGCCTGGCTGGAGGGCGAGCTGCGCCAGCCCAGGCAGATCCTGATGGCCGGCTCCTTTGCCGACTTCTTGCCAATTGGGAAAGCGATGCAGCTGTTGCACTGGGTAAAAAGTCACCGTTTCTGCGGGTACTGCGGTGCTGAAATGCAGGGTCATCTTGCCGAGAGGGCGTTGTGCTGTTCTAGATGTGATCTGCGTGTGTATCCCCGGATAAGCCCTTGCGTGATTGTACTCATCACCCGCGGTGATGAAATTTTGCTGGCGCGACATGTCGGACGTGGAGGCTCATGGTTCAGCTGCCTGGCAGGTTTCATGGAAGTGGGGGAAACGCCCGAGGAAACAATTCGCAGGGAAGTGCGGGAAGAGACAGCCATTGAAGTAACGAATATCCGCTATGTCAGCAGTCAGTCGTGGCCATTTCCTTCGCAATTGATGCTGGGATTTTTTGCCGACTATGCTGGTGGTGAACTCCAGGTTGATGGAAATGAAATTGCGGAAGCAGGCTGGTTCTTGCCCAAGGATCTTCCGAAAACGCCTGGGCCTGGCATCAGTGTCGCAGGGCAACTCATTGAGCTATTCTTGAAATCAAGAAGCAAACGATCAACCTAATGCAAATGCAAGGAGTAGATTTTTGGAGTACTTAATTGAATACGGACTGTTTCTCGCGAAGCTTGTTACTTTGGTCATTGCCTTCGTTTTTGTACTCACTGTTATTGTCTCGGCAGGTAGCAAGAACAGAAAGGGAGGTGAGCGGGGCCACATCGCTATTACTCACCTGAATGAAGAGCTCGACGAAATGCGCGAGTCCATGAAGAAGGCGATTTATGACAAGGCTTCCTACAAATACGAGCAGAAACAAGAGAAAAAGCGCCAGAAGCTGGAGGAGCGAGAACGAAAGCAGCAATTGAAGCTTGCGGCGGCGGCATCCGAGGATCTCGAAGACAACGCTAGAAAGAGAGTGTATGTCGTTGATTTCAATGGCGACATAGAAGCAAGCGATGTGGGGTCACTGCGCGAGGAGATAACGGCAATTTTGTCTCTTGCGACTCCGCGGGACGAGGTGCTGCTCCGCCTCGAGAGCCCCGGTGGTATGGTGCACGCCTACGGACTGGCGTCTGCCCAGCTTGAGAGAATCAAGTCGCAGCAGGTTTCACTTACCATCTGTGTTGACAAGGTGGCTGCAAGCGGCGGATACATGATGGCCTGTCTGGCTGATCGACTCGTGGCTGCACCTTTCGCCATTCTTGGCTCGATCGGAGTTCTCGTGCAGCTGCCCAATTTCAATCGGCTACTGCGCAAGCACGAAGTTGACTACGAAACCATCAGCGCCGGCGAGTTCAAGACCACGCTGACGACATTTGGCGAGATCACGCAAAAGGGTCGTGACAAGGTCAAGGAAGACGTCGAGGAAATGCATGTTCTGTTCAAGTCCTGGGTCAAGGATCATCGCCCGTCCGTCAATATAGACAATATCGCCACAGGAGAAACCTGGGTCGGCCTGCAGGCCTTGGAAAAATCCATGGTCGATGAGCTCATGACCAGCGATGAGTGCATTGTCAAAGCTTGCGAAGATGCCGATGTGTACGAGGTACGCTTCGAGATTCGCAGAACTCTGGGCGACAAGATCGGCGCCGCCATCTACAAGACTGCAGACCGCACGGTGCTGGCATGGATCAAGCGAGCTCGCGAGAGCTCTTTCTACTCTTGAGATAAAGTCAAGGCGCTGCATGATCGACGAAACCCTGGAATTCAAAGCCTTCGAAGTGAGCGAATTCACGGGCAATGCTGCGCCAACATTCTCGGGACACATTGTGCAACGCACGGTGAGTGATCTGCCGCTGGGCAACGTCCTGGTCAGGGTCTCCTGGTCTTCACTCAACTACAAGGACGCTCTTTCAGCCAGTGGCAACAGGGGAGTTACGCGCACTTACCCGCATATCCCCGGAATTGATGCGTCCGGCATTGTTGCGTATTCCGAGGATTCGGCTTTTCAGCCTGGAGATCACGTGCTCGTGACTGGTTACGACCTGGGCATGAATACTTCTGGTGGTTTTTCCCAATACATTCGCATTCCTTCCCGCTGGCTTGTTCGTCTGCCCGAAACCTTGTCTCTCAGGCACAGCATGGTGCTTGGCACGGCAGGTCTAACGGCAGCGCTATGCATTGAAAAACTCCTCAAAAATGGCGTGCGTCCGGAGCAGGGGGATGTCCTGGTGACAGGCGCTACCGGAGGCGTAGGTTCCATTGCAGTTGCGCTCCTCAGCCATCTGGGATTCTGCGTGACTGCCTGCACCGGAAAGCCCCAGCAGGCAGGCTACCTGTCTTTACTTGGCGCGCGTGCAATTGTCTCCAGAGCGGAACTCGTGGATTCCGGTACCCGGCCATTGCTCAAGGAGCGCTGGGCCGCCGCTGTGGATGTAGCGGGTGGCGATTTGCTCTGGAGTATCCTGCGCAGCCTGCATTACGGGGGGAGTGTAGCTGTGTGTGGTCTGGTTGGTTCGCCAGCTCTGCAGGCTTCTGTTTTTCCTTTCATTCTGCGCCATGTAAATCTGCTCGGCGTTGATTCGGTGAACATGAATTACGAGCAGCGTTGCAGCCTGTGGCAGAAGCTTGCCAGTGAATGGCGGATTCCGCAGCTTGATTCAATATCAAAGACTATTAATTTCAATCAGTTGGATTATGAATTGAAGCTTATGCTGGAGGGAGGTGCGGTAGGCCGGCGTGTATTGGACGTCAATGCTTGAAAAGAATTGACGTCAATTTGCACTTAACCGCGGCGACGGAACAAGGGTAGTGGCTTGTCAACACTGGCCTGATATCCATCCTTGAAGTCTTCAAAGCGCAATGTGGCGACGTCAAGATTCTGGTCAGGGCGCATGGCGAATGCATTGAAACCGCAGCGGGACATGTAGAACAGCTGATCACACAAGACATCGCCTATTGCGCGCAATTCGCCTTTGTAACCCAGGTTCTCGCGGAGTTCACGGGCAGAAGTATAGGCGCGGCCATCCGAGAATATCGGAAACTCGAGTGCTATTACCGCAAGCGAAGGTAAATCCTCGGCGATCGATTGTGGCAACTCATGACTTTGCAGCCATACGCCAGTGCGTCCCTTGCGCATGGAGACTGCTTCGCGCTGTAACAGCCACACCTGCAACGGAACAATGACGTCCTGGCCATCCAGACCCTCAAGGAAGTTCGGCTCAATTGCATCTCTTACGAGAAGCCACTGATCCTCTACGACTGCGCGATCCTTAATCAGCCTTGCCATAGACATCCTCCTTGAACGGGGTCATGCCGATGCGTCGGTAGGTGTCCACGAAACGCTCATCAGCGAGTTTGTAGCGCTCGAAAACCCCAATCAGCTTGTCCATGACCTCTGGAACATCCTCCTGGGCGAAAGAAGGCCCGATGATATCGCCCAGTGCCGTTGTGTTTTCAGCGCTTCCGCCCAGTGATATCTGGTAAAACTCGGCGCCTTTCTTGTCCACGCCCAGAATTCCGATATTGCCCACGTGATGGTGACCGCAGGCATTCATGCAGCCAGAGATATTGACGCTGAGTTTGCCGATCTGCCGTAGACGCTCTGCATCATCAAAGCGCCGCTGGATTGCCTCGGCTATCGGAATTGATTTGGCATTGGCAAGCGAGCAGAAGTCGCCGCCGGGGCAGCAAATGATGTCTGTCAGCAGGCCAAGATTGGGAGCATGCAAGTCTTGCGACTTCAATGCGCGCCAAAGGGAGTGGAGCGTATCTTTTTCGACGTCCGCCAGAATCAGATTCTGCTCGTGGCTGACACGCAGTTCTCCGAAACTGAAGCGCTCGGCCAGATCGGCTACGAAATTCATTTGTTCGCTCGTCAGATCACCAGGGGCGACGCCGGTTTTCTTGAGGCAAATAGTGACTATTCCATAGCCGGGCTTCTTGTGGGCACTGACGTTTTGCTCGTACCAGCTTGAAAACAGCACATCGGTATTCAAGGCCTTTTCCAGCGCGGGACTTTGTGGTTCAAAGTGCTTGTATGCTGGATCGTGGAAAAAGCGTTTGCAGCGTTGAAACTCCGTATCCGTCAATGTCAGTGGGCCGTCCTTCAGCTTGCGCCATTCCTTTTCTACTTTCTCACGGAAGTTCTCGACGCCTGTCTCTTTGACGAGAATCTTGATGCGTGCCTTATACTTGTTGTCACGTCTTCCTTCCCGGTTGTACACACGCAGGATGGCGTCAAGGTAACTCAGCAAGTGTTGCTTGGGCAGAAACGCACGAATTTCCTTGCCGATGACAGGGGTCCGTCCAAGTCCGCCCCCGGCCAGTACACGGAATCCTGTTTCACCTTCATCGTTGCGAACGATGAACAGGCCGATGTCGTGCACTTGCGTTGCAGCCTGATCGTCTTGGGTGCCACACACTGCAATCTTGAACTTGCGCGGCAGATAGGCAAATTCCGGATGGAAAGTGGACCACTGGCGGATGATTTCGCAGTAAGGACGGCTGTCCTCGATTTCGTTGGCAGCACTACCCGCGAACTGGTCCGTTGTTGTGTTGCGGATGCAGTTGCCGCTGGTCTGGATTGCATGCATCTCAACTTCGGCCAGATGCGCAAGAATATCGGGGACGTCAGCAATGGCAGGCCAATTGAACTGAATATTCTGCCGTGTTGTGAAGTGCCCATAGCCTTTGTCAAAATGATCGGCAATATAGGCCAGCTTGCGGAGTTGCTTGCTGGACAACATGCCATAGGGAATGGCGATTCGCAGCATCGGTGCAAGGCGCTGAACATACAAGCCGTTCTGCAGTCGCAGGGGCAGGAACTCTGCGGGTGCCAGTTCGCCGCTCAGGAATCGCGCTGTCTGGTCGCGAAACTGGGCAATGCGGTCGGCCAGCATCTGGTGGTCGTATTCGTCGTATTGATACATGATTCAGGTGTGTTGTGCTTCCCAGGTTCTTTGGAGTTACGTTCCGGCCCGAAAAATTGCGGCTGGCAATTGTAATGAATGACCGGAGCAAGTACCAGTTCATGCCGTCACTTGAACTGGCAATCCGACGTCAAAAAATCCCAACTTGCGCGATTTTTCGCTTGCTTAAGAAAGTTGAGACATTAGAATGCCGCAGTGATTCAATTATCAGTACTCAACTCTCAGGAATATCCGACCATGAGCCATCACGACGTTAGCGAATCCCCCGAAATTGATCAGCAGGAAATGGATGCCAACAGCAGCGCTGATGCACTGGCCATGTTCTCACTGGTACTTATCATTGTGACAATGGCTGTGTTTTACGCCAGCCGTTGACATTCTCACTGCTGCCTAGCCCTGGCCTGCGTCGCCGAGTCAGGGTTTTTGGCTGCGCACGCGGCATCATGGCAATACCAGATTGACGACCGTTGCCACTGTAATGACGAACAGTATGGTGAAGACAAGGGCTGCGATTACAAAACCCTTGATACTTCCGCTAGCAAAATCCCGCTCTTTGTTTTTCTTGCTCTGCACGCCGAAACTCGCTTGCATGACACTCAGCATCATCCTCCAGAACGGCACCTTCACCGCTTCTCTTGCTTGTTCCTGATCATCTGATTCTTGCATTGTAAGTCCTGTGTTGCCTTGAAGCGCCGTTGCCGGCAGATGTCAAACCAGATTCGGGCTCAGAAGTCGCGAAACTTCTTCAATACTCAGGCCCTTGCGTTCGGCAAGTGACTGCACCTGATCATCATTGATCTTGCCAACCGAGAAATAGCGTGACTCGGGATTCGCAAAGTAGAAGCCGCTTACGCTGGCCGCTGGCATCATTGCAAAACTTTCCGTCAATGCCATGTCGATACGGCCATCAATGCCAAGCAATTCGAAAAGGGCTACTTTGTCTGAGTGTTCCGGGCACGCTGGATAGCCCGGTGCCGGCCTGATTCCTTGATACTTTTCCTCTATGAGCTCCTCTGCACTTAGTGATTCATTCGAGGCATACGGCCAGAATTCGCGACGCACGCGCTGATGCAGTCGTTCCGCGAAGGCTTCTGCAAGACGATCAGCCAATGCCTTTACCATCAGCGCATTGTAATCATTGTTTTCGCGCTCAAACTGCTTTGCTAGCTCGTCAGCGCCGATGCCAGTAGTCACTGCAAATCCGCCAACGTAGTCGGTGGTTGCACTCTCCTCTGGTGCAACAAAATCAGCAAGCGAGAGATTGGATATCCCCGGCGCCTTGCCCGCCTGTTGGCGCAGGAACGTGAAGCGCGCGAGCTCGCTTTGGCGCGTTTCATCCGCATACAGCACAACGTCATTGTGATTGCGCTGTGCGGCAGGCCAGAACCCTGCGACTGCCTGGGCCTTGAGCAATTTGCCGTCGATGATCTGCTTCAACATGGCCTGTGCATCCTTGAACAGATCGCGGGCGGCTTCTCCCACCACCGCGTCCTGCAAAATTGCTGGATACTTTCCGGCAAGACTCCAGGTAATGAAAAAAGGCGTCCAGTCGATGTAGGGCACCAGTTCTTCCAGTGGGTAGTCGTCAAAAACCCGTGTACCGAGGAATGACGGCGCAACGGGCCTGTAGCGGGTCCAATCGGGCTTCAATGCGTTGGCAGTAGCATTTTCAAAACTGATGAGACTTTTGCGCTGATCTCGATTGGCATTGCGCTCCCTTACGGCATCGTATTCCGCACGTATTTGTCGTTTGAACTCGAACTGGCCTTCTTTACTTAGCAGGCTGCTGACGACCGTCACGCTTCGTGAAGCATCAGGCACATACACAGTGGCGTTGTTGAGGTAGTTCTGCTCGATCTTCACCGCTGTATGGGCTTTGGATGTTGTAGCGCCACCGATGATCAACGGAATCGTGAATCCAAGTCGCTGCATCTCCTTGGCAACATGCACCATTTCATCGAGAGAGGGCGTTATAAGCCCACTTAAGCCGATGATGTCGACTTTCTCGTCAATGGCTGTCTGTAGAATTCTCTCGCAGGACACCATGACACCCAGGTCGATGATGTCGTAATTGTTGCAGCCGAGGACTACTCCGACGATGTTCTTGCCAATGTCGTGTACGTCACCCTTGACTGTCGCCAGCAGGATCTTGCCCTTGGCTTTGACCACCTGACCCTTCTTGCTCTCTTCGATGTAGGGCAGCAGATAAGCGACGGCCTGCTTCATGACACGGGCACTCTTGACTACTTGCGGCAGAAACATCTTGCCGCTGCCAAACAGGTCCCCAACGACATTCATGCCATCCATGAGCGGACCTTCGATGACTTGAATGGGCTCCGCCAGCTGTTGCCGTGCTTCCTCTGTGTCCTGTTCGATGTAACGAGTGATGCCTTTTACCAGTGCATGGGCGATCCGGGCACTCACACTCTGGTCACGCCATTGCACGTCTTCATGACTCTCCAGACTGGATTCGCCACTGTATCTGCCTGCGATTTCCATCAGCCTGTCAGTGCCATCAGGGCGACGGTTAAGGACGATATCTTCTACTCGCTCCTTCAACTCGGCGGGAATCTCGTCATATACCGCCAGCTGGCCCGCGTTGACAATGCCCATGCTAAGCCCGGCCTTGATCGCGTGGTAAAGGAATACGGAATGAATGGCCTCGCGAACGGGCTCATTGCCCCGGAACGAGAAGGAGACATTGCTGACACCTCCGGAAATCAGGGCGTGCGGCAGTTCGCGCTTGATGTATTCGCAGCTCTGAATGAAGTCCACTGCATAGTTGTTGTGCTCTTCGATGCCGGTGGCGACGGCGAAGATGTTCGGGTCGAAGATGATGTCCTGCGGCGCAAAACCGACGGTGTTGACCAGAAGATCATAGCTGCGCTTGCAGATGGCACACTTGCGTGCAAACGTATCGGCCTGTCCGGTTTCGTCAAAGGCCATCACCACGACAGCGGCACCGTACTGCATGCACAGCCTGGCCTTGGCAATGAAGTCCTCTTCGCCTTCCTTGAGACTGATGGAGTTGACGATCCCCTTGCCTTGAATGCATTTGAGACCAGTCTCCAGAATCTCCCACTTCGAGGAGTCGATCATGATCGGCACGCGGCTTATGTCAGGTTCGGATGCGATCAGACGCAGGAATCGTGACATGGCGGCATTGGAATCCAGCATGCCTTCATCCATGTTGATGTCGATGATCTGCGCACCGGCCTCCACTTGCTGCAGCGCCACCTCGAGTGCCGTATTGAAATCGCCTTCGCGAATCAGCCGGGCGAAGCGCTTCGAGCCAGTGATGTTGGTGCGTTCCCCGACATTCACGAACAATGAGCTTGCATTGATAGTGAAGGCCTCCAGTCCGCTCAGACGACAAGCTGGCGCAATTGCTGGAATGGCCCTCGGCTTATAGCGCGCGACTGCATCGGCGACAGCACGAATATGCACAGGCGTACTCCCGCAGCAACCGCCTACGATATTGAGGAAACCGCTGCTCGCAAATTCCTCGATGATATCTGCCATCTCTTTGGCACTCTGGTCATACTCACCAAACGCATTGGGCAAGCCCGCATTCGGATGGGCTGACACATGTGTTCCTGCCAGGCGCGAGATCTCTTCAATGTGGGGACGTAGCTGCGCTGCTCCCAGTGCGCAGTTGAAGCCAATCGAAATGGGTTTCGCATGGGCCACAGAATTCCAGAAAGCTTCGACCGTTTGACCGGAAAGCGTGCGTCCGCTGGCGTCGGTTATCGTGCCGGAGATCATGATGGGCAACTTGCGATTGCTGCGCTGGAAATACTCCAGAATGGCAAAGATAGCGGCCTTGGCATTCAGGGTATCGAAAATGGTTTCAACCAGCAGAATATCTGCGCCACCCTTGTCCAGGGCTTCAGCGCTCACAAGGTAGTTTTCAACCAGCTCCTCGAAAGTCACATTGCGAAATGCGGGGTCATTTACATCAGGCGAGATTGACGCTGTGCGGCTGGTCGGGCCGATGACGCCTGCAACAAAACGCGGCTTGTCTGGTGTCTGCTGTTCCACTTCATCACATATGCTTCTGGCGAGGCGGGCAGCTTCGTAATTCAGCTCATAAGCAAGTGCCTGCAAGTGGTAATCCGCTTGTGATACCGCCGTGGAATTGAAGGTATTGGTTTCAATGATGTCGGCGCCGGCAAGCAGATATTCGCGATGGATCTGGCCAATCACATCCGGGCGCGTCAATGTCAGCAAGTCATTGTTGCCGGCAAGAAACTGCTCGCAATCCGCGAAGCGCTCTCCGCGAAAGTCTGCTTCGGTCAGTTTGTGGGCCTGAATCATGGTGCCCATAGCGCCATCCAGTACCAGAATCCGACGTTGCAAGGCGTTAAGAAGGCGCTGTTCGGGAAGAACGTTTGGCATCATGAGCTCTCATGTTTCGATCGAAATGAAGTCAGGCGATCGGGCAGTTGCAGAAGAAAAGGCGCGCAGTTTATCAGAAGTCATCCAGTGCAGCATGTTGCGGTCGGAGCATTCTAGCGCGCAGGCACACGCAATACCCAAGCAAATTAGTCGGCTATTTATATTGCGGCCAACTTAGCGTAAACTCGCGCCCAATTTGAATGGATCAAGCAGGATACCCCATGATCAACATCACTGAATCTGCGCAGGAATACTTGTCCGAACTGCTGCGCAAACAGGATTGTGAAGGAATTGCAGTTCGCGTCTTCATCCTCGATGCGGGCACTCCAAAGGCAGAGACCTGCATTTCATTCTGCCGTCCAGGTGAAAACCAGGAGTCTGACGAGTTGCGGACCTACAGTGAATTCAACACCTACATCGAGCAGCGCAGCATTCCCTATCTGAAAGACGCCGTTGTGGACTACTCCAAAGATGCAATGGGCGGGCAGTTAACCATCAAAGCGCCTAATTCCCGGCTTCCGCAAATTCAAGATGACAGCCCTATTGAAGACCGCGTCAATTACGTCCTTTACAACGAAATCAACCCCTCGCTTGCCGCGCATGGTGGCGTGGTGACTTTGGAAGAGATCTTTGAAGGCACTGTCGCGGTGCTCAAGTTCGGCGGCGGGTGCCAGGGCTGCGGCATGGTGGATCTGACGTTGAAGGAAGGTGTTGAAAAGACGCTCTTGGAGCAGGTTCCCAAGCTTACAGAAGTGCGCGATATCACGGACCACACCAAGCGGGACAACGCCTACTTCAAGTAAGCATCGGTTCAGCCCGGATAGCGCGATAGCAGCCCTTGGTACAACAGCTCGGGATACTCGGCGCTTTCCGTGTCCAGACAGTCCATGAGCTCCACCAGATGTTCGTTGTCTTCACGCCCTTGCCATAATTTCTGATAGAAGCCTTCCTTGTATCCATGCTCCTGTCGGAACATGTTGAGGACATTCTTGCTGACATATTGTTTGTAAAGTGAGTTCCAGCTCAGATCGCAATCGAGCATGATAGAGCGGAACAGGAGCAGTTCCAGGCGCCGCGCTGTCGAAATTCCAATAAGAAGCTCAAGTTTTCCCAGAAGACTCATGGACTCGAGCACATAGTCATGCTTGTCGAAATTCACTTTGTAAGTTGATGTTCCCTGCTCATTCGCTGCGCTCAAGAATTCTACTGCAAGTTGGTGATTGCCTTCAGTTCTCAACAAAATGTCTGAGAGTATGAAGTGCCAGATGTCGATTATCTCCATCTGCAACTGTGGCAAGTCCCGGTCCTGCTTCTTCCACCATTTCCATCCATGATGTTCTATGGCCTCCGCGGCTTCGATTACAACCGCTCTGAGATAAGGAAATTTCTTCTCGAGCCATTGTGAATCTACTTTGTCGTTCATACGGGATTGTAGGGTCAACATGACGCGTGCGTGTGTTTCGTGAAGAGTGCTCATTGTGATCCTAATGATTTCCTGATTGGTTCAGCAAAGCTTGCAGTGCGTCACCATGCAGTTCGCGTGCATGCCGGTGCTTCAGTGGCTCGCCCCAGCTCTCTGCAAGCAGTTTCCAGTCTGTCGCCCCAAGAAGCGCCAGTTGTTTGTTTCCGAGTTTCGCGTAATCAACAGGAATATCGTCAAGCTTCAATATTTCCAGTGACTTGAGCTTTACAGAAGAGGGTGGCACGTGGCCTTCCCATTTTCCGTGCAGCAAGTCTGCCCACACTGCTATTCGATACAACAAATCGAGGTTTCGCTCCCAAGGTTCTCCCGAGCTGCGAAGAGCGCGGATTCTGCCGCGCAGGAGCGTAGCAGCCTGACGGAAGGCGCCCATCAGCGGAAACGCCCGGGCACAGTTCATCAAGGCTCGGGCATAGTCGTTTCTCTCTGCATGAAATTTGCTTCGAGCCTGCCAATCAGGCAGCGCTGGACTGTCTCCGTTGTCGCAGGCCAGTATTTCGATCAAGTAGCCTTTCCCTGCCTGCCTGACAGTCTGAGCTTTGTGGAGCGCCGTATCGGCCGAATCCACTATTGCAAGGATGCGTTTCCTGTCGTACAAGTCGAGCGGAGGCAATGGAATTGCCCGATCTACAGAGTCCACCTTCTGGCGATGCTGCATTTTATGCAGCAACACAATGGTCGATAGCAGAAGAACTCCCGCGGCAAGCATGCTAAGAAGCACCAGCATTCAATACTCACTCCTGCTATTTCGTGGTACTCGTTCGCGCTGTTCAGGCTTTGAAAACGTCTATCGCATGATAACAATCTTCTGACTTCATGGTCGATCGCAATCAAGATTGTCAGATTAAATGCCGAAAAGGAGGCACTTCATTGGATACCAGGTCCTGCAGCGACAAGAAGATAGAATCCTGAATTTAGTGCTTGACGAGCAAGCTGTCGCTTTCTAAAATGCGCCGCCTCATGTGAGAAGAAGCAGGAGGCAGTTTGACTCTAGTCCCCTTCGTCTAGAGGCCTAGGACACCGGGTTTTCATCCCGGCAACGGGGGTTCGAAACCCCCAGGGGACGCCACACAATGAAAAGCCTGACCATTGGTCAGGCTTTTTTTTTGTCTTTGTCTTCCATAGTGCCCCAGGAGTCAATTTGCTATGCTTGCCGCCTCTTTGCGGTGCCCTTCATCGGTTTCGCGGAACTCTAAACATGACCAGCGCCATTTCCATCAGCAATCTGCAAAAGACCTATGCCAACGGTCATCACGCGCTTCGCGGCGTGGACCTGGATGTTCAGCAGAACGACTTCTTTGCATTACTCGGACCCAATGGGGCAGGGAAATCCACAATTATTGGCATCATTTCGACTCTCGTGCGTCCCAGTGCAGGTATTGTTTCCGTTTATGGTCGTGATGTTGCGACTCACGTCTATGAGACGAAGCTTGATTTTGGCGTAGTACCGCAGGAAGTGAACTTCAATCCCTTTGAAAAAGTGGCCGACATTGTAATGACCCAGGCTGGGTACTACGGATTGCCGCGTGCGCTGGCTCGTGAGCGCACTGAAAAATATCTGCGCAAACTGGGTTTGTGGGACAAGCGCGACACGCGTTCGCGGACGCTTTCCGGCGGAATGAAAAGACGCCTCATGATTGCCAGAGCCTTGGTTCATGAGCCTCGCCTGTTGATTCTTGATGAGCCGACTGCGGGAGTTGATATCGAACTGCGTCGCTCAATGTGGGATTTTCTGCAAGAGATAAACAACAATGGTACCACCATCATCCTGACCACCCATTACCTTGAGGAGGCAGAGCAGCTTTGCCGCAACATCGCCATCATTGATCAGGGGCGCATCATCGAAAACTGCAATATGAAGTCTTTGCTGAACATGCTGGACTCGCAGACACTCGTCTGTGATTTGAGAAATGAACTGTCTGAAGCTGCTTTCGCCGCACCTGCGCTGGCGCGATTTCGCTATATTGATGCTCACACAATGGAAGTCGATCTTGGCCGAGACCAAGACGTCAATGAGATATTTGCAATTCTGAATGCAGCGAATATTCAAGTGAAAGGCATGCGCAGCAAGTCGAATCGTCTTGAGCAATTGTTTCTGTCCCGATTGAAGAGCAGCTCCACCTGAATCTACAGAGAGCATGAGTATGCTGAACAATCACAAGTACATTGCGTTCGAGACAATTCTCGTCAAGGAGATTCGTCGTTTCACCCGGATCTGGGTGCAGACGCTGGTACCTCCCGCCATAACCATCGGGCTTTACTTCCTGATATTCGGCAATTTGATCGGCAACCGCATTGGCGGAATGAATGGCTTTGCTTACATGGATTTCATCGTGCCCGGTTTGATCATGATGGCCGTCATTCAAAATTCCTATGCCAATGTCGTTTCTTCTTTTTTCAGCCAGAAGTTTCAGCGCAGTATCGAAGAATTGCTCGTTTCTCCTGTGCCCAACTATATAATACTCGCGGGCTTCGTGGCCGGAGGCGTTGCGCGCGGCATTGCAGTTGGAGTCATTGTTGTGCTGATGTCGTTTGCATTTACAAACCTCTTCATTCATAGCTGGGGCGTCACCATTTTCGTCGTGCTCATGACAGCGATTGTATTTTCGCTGGCGGGTTTCCTGAACGCTCTGTTCGCGAATAGTTTTGATGACATTTCCATCATCCCGACATTTGTTCTCACGCCATTGATTTACCTTGGGGGAGTTTTTTATTCCATTGATCTCCTGCCTGAGGCAGGTCGCATACTTTCCAGTTTCAATCCTGTTTTCTATATGGTGAACACGTTTCGGTATGGAATACTCGGCACGTCCGATGCCAATATCTACTTGTCTCTCGGGATGCTGAGCCTTTTGGTGGTGGTGCTTTTTATAGCTTGCCTGGTGCTGTTGCGCAAAGGCACAGGATTGCGTCACTGATGACAAATTTGAATCCGCTGGGCAATCCAACCGAGTATCCTGCTTCCTACAACGCATCATTGCTCTACGCGATTCCTCGTAGTCAGAATCGACAACGGCTTGGACTTGTTGATGGCAATCTGCCGTTTCGTGGTTACGACATGTGGCGCGCCTACGAAATTTCCTGGCTGGACATGAATGGCAAACCAGTAGTGGCAGTGGGTGAAATCCTTGTTCCGGCAGCTTCGCCGAACATGGTGGAATCCAAGTCTTTCAAGCTCTATTTGAATTCCTTGAATCAGGAAAGATATGAAAACATGCAGCGAGTTCAGGAGCTGATTTCGAAAGATGTGTCGCTCCTTGCTGGCACAACAGCGCTGGTTCAGCTGTACTCTCTGCGCGCATTCGATGAACTGCAATGCACGGCACCTGTCGGAAAAAGTCTTGATGAGCTCGATATTGTTGTCGATGCGTATTCGCCCGACGCCTCAATGCTCCAGACTCTTCATGAAGGCATAGTGGAAGAAACTTTGTATTCCAATCTGTTCCGATCGAATTGTCCGGTGACGTCTCAGCCTGATTGGGGAACAGTGGCCATCAATTACCGAGGTGCTGCTCTGGACCATGCTGGCCTGCTGAAGTATCTGGTTTCTTTCCGCAGTCACAATGGTTTTCATGAGGACTGCGCGGAACTGATCTTTCTGGACATCATGGAGCGTGCCGCACCTGAACAATTGAGTGTAACCATCCATTTTTTGCGCAGAGGCGGGCTCGAGATAAACCCTGTCCGAACATCTTCGCTTGCGCGTTTTGAGTTTCCTGCAGGCCGTCTGCTGCGCCAGTAGCACAAGCTTGTAATTGCATAGTTGCTGATATAAAGTGTCGCGCCTTTGAATCAAGACATGAATCAAAGGTTTCCAAGAAACGGTGAGGTGTCCGAGTGGCTGAAGGAGCACGCCTGGAAAGTGTGTATACGTTAATAGCGTATCGAGGGTTCGAATCCCTCTCTCACCGCCATATTGCTTGAAATTGCGTGATGATATTCCGCAATCTGCTTTGACTGCTCAGGTCCACTTCTCTTTTTCTGCATGCATTCGTCCTGTAGTATCCCGAACACAATAACTAAAGATATCGGGGTCTACCGGTGCGGCTTACATCCCTTCTCAGCGTACACTTGGCGCTAATTGCCTTTGCATGTTCGTGCAGTCTGCACGCAAATGACTGGCGTTCTTACGGCGCCGACTCTGCGTCTACCAAGTATGTGCCTTTCGACCAGATCACCCCGTCCAACATTGGTCAACTGCAGAGTGCCTGGACCTGGCTGTCTCCAGACAATGACACGGTCCTTGAAAATCAGCGCCTCCAGAACTTTCGGGCAACGCCTGGTGCGTTCAAAGTCACACCAATCGCCATCAACGGCATCCTTTACAGCAGCACCTCCTTCGGCAGGGTCGTTGCAATCGACGGCACAAATGGCGAAGAACTCTGGAAGTTCGACACGCGCTCCTGGGAAGCTGGGCGTCCGGCAAATCTTGGCTACAACCATCGCGGAGTCTCTTACTGGACTGACGGAGTGAATGCCCGAATCTTCATGCCATCCAATGATTCCTGGCTGTGGTCGCTTGATGCTGCTACCGGGCTGCCTGATCCGTCCTTCGGAGATCAGGGACGAATTGATCTGACACTGGGGCTTGGTCGGGATGTTGATCGCAGTGCCTACACCCAGATTTCAGCTCCAATGATCGTTGGCGATATCGTGGTAGTGGGTTCTTCCATCAATGATGTGCCGCGTCAAAAGGAAGCGCCTCCAGGACATGTTCGCGGATTTGATGCCCAAACGGGTGAACAAGTCTGGATATTTCACACCATCCCGCAGAACGGCGAGTTCGGGGTTGAAACCTGGGAAGAAGATTCCTGGCAGTACACTGGCAACACCAATGTCTGGACCTTGATGAGCGCAGATGAAGAGCTGGGCTACCTCTATCTGCCAGTAGGTACGCCAACCAATGACTGGTACGGCGGACATCGCAAGGGCGACAACCTTTTTGCCGAAAGTTTGATATGTGTCGACGCCAGAACTGGCAAGCGTGTCTGGCACTATCAATTTGTTCATCATGGGGTGTGGGACTACGACTTGCCTGCCGCGCCAAATCTTGTCGATATCGTAGTGGATGGTCGCCCTGTCAAGGCGGTTGCGCAGACTACCAAGCAAGGCTTTGTCTTTGTATTTGATCGCCTGACAGGTGAGCCGATCTGGCCGATTGAAGAAAGGCAAGTGCCGAAAAGCGCTGTTCCCGGCGAGGTATTGTCGGCCACACAACCCTTTCCAACACGACCGGCGCCCTTTGAGCCTCAGGGAATCTCTCTGGATACGCTGATTGATTTCACGCCCGAATTGCGCAACGAAGCGCTGCAGATGATTGAAGCGTTTGACTATGGCCCTTTGTACACGCCACCTTCATTGCGCGGCACAATCAATTTTCCGGGCTGGTTCGGAGGAGGGGGCTGGCAAGGAGCTGCCGCAGATCCCGAGACAGGAATTCTCTATGTTCCTTCAGGCAGCGCCCCAATGGTCGTTCAACTTGTTGCACCTGAGGCTGCAGATTCCAACTTTCGCTACTTGAGGGGTGGTAATACTGCGGCACCCAGTCCTTCTGGCCTGCCACTGACAAAGCCACCCTATGGACGTATCACTGCAATCGATCTCAATACTGGCGAACATCTCTGGATGGTGCCACACGGCGAAGGCATTAGAGAGCGCATCATCGCTGCCGGCGCCCTGGACCCGGGGCCTGTCGGATCACCCGCTCGTACCGGCCCGTTGCTTACTAGAACATTGTTGATCATTGGACAGGAAGACAATGGACGTTATGTATTGCGCGCTTTTGACAAGCAGAACGGCGCAGTACTGCATGAGATCGATTTGCCACTTCCTCCAGGAGGCACGCCCATGTCCTACCAGGTAGATGGCAGACAATACATCGCAATAGCCGTTGGTGCAGGTCAGGACTCTCGAATCATGAGCTTCGCGCTGCCTTGAACGACGGGGATTCCAGCTTGATTAACAAGGGCGCTTTCACCATAATGCGGCGCTGTGACGGCACTGACAGGTGTATTCACGTTCGATGGTGTCTCTTGCCGGTCCCCTCGCAATGATAAGCTGTGAACCCCGCCAGGCCCGGAAGGGAGCAACGGTAATAGCTGACTCATGTGCCGTGGTGTGGCTGGCAGGAGATACCTCCAATTATCGACACCCAGCTTGTCCACGCCTCTTGTTGCCTGCCGTTGCCCGTCGGTAGCATTGATTACTTCACGCCAGTACGGCCAACCGGACGACGATGACTTATCAGGTATTAGCGCGCAAGTGGCGTCCAAAGACCTTCCAGGACATGGCCGGTCAGGAGCACGTGCTCCAGACACTGGTTCACGCGCTCGACAACAAGCGCCTGCATCATGCCTATCTGTTTACCGGCACTCGTGGCGTCGGCAAGACGACTATCGCTCGAATCTTTGCAAAATGTCTGAACTGTGAAGCCGGCGTCACCTCCACACCGTGTGGAAAGTGTGATGCTTGTATTGAAATTGCAGAAGGTCGTTTTATTGATTTGATCGAGGTGGATGCTGCTTCCAGGACGAAAGTGGAGGATACCCGCGAGCTGCTGGACAACGTTCAGTATGCCCCGTCGCGAGGTCGCTACAAGGTCTATCTGATCGACGAAGTGCATATGTTGTCCATGCACAGCTTCAATGCCTTGCTCAAGACTCTTGAAGAACCACCACCCCATGTTGTGTTCTTGCTTGCCACAACAGACCCGCACAAATTGCCAGTCACCATACTGTCGCGCTGCCTGCAGTTCAGTCTCAAGAATTTAAGCCCTCAGAAAATCGTAGAGTATCTGCAATCCGTGTTGATCGCAGAGCAAATCCCTTTTGCTGAAGGTGCACTATGGCAACTTGCCAGAGCCGCGCAAGGCAGCATGCGTGATGCGTTGACCCTTCTGGACCAGAGCATTTCCTTCTGTGGTGGTTCTATCAACGAAGCTGATGTCAGTGCCTTGCTGGGTACTCCAGATCAGGCTTTGCTACAGCAGATCATGAACGCATTGCATCTTGGCGATGCGATCAAGATGCTGGAGGTTGCCGGCTACACTGCAGATCACTCTGGTGATTTCTTTGCATTGCTCGACAATTTGCTGGCCCTGATTCATCGGATTGCAATCGGGCAAATGGTACCCGGTGGAATAGACAATAGCCTGGGTGATCGTGAACAGGTGCTGGAAATCGCACAAAAGCTCACTGCCGAAGAGGTTCAGCTTTACTACCAGATTGCTCTGCACGGTCGTCGTGACATGACGCTGGCCCCTGATCCTCGCATGGCATTCGAGATGATCCTGATGAGAATGGTGGCATTCAAACCAGCTCAATGGGCGGACAATGCGGAGGGAATGGGCGAGAGTCCAGCTTTATCATCCGTTGCCATGCCAGCCATGGCGCTGACTCCAGCCGAAGACGAAAAAAAAAAGACTGAGTTCTCTCCTACCGCACCACTAATTTGCGCGGCACCCACACCCGCCCCCTTGCAAGAAACTGCGCTGCCTGCAGAGTTCTCATTGCTCGAAATCGACAATTGGCACACATTTTTTGAGCGCTTGAATCTGACCGGCATTACCCGCAATCTTTTGGCAAATTGCATCGTCGAGGATATTAAGGAATCTCACCTGGCCATTTTGCTCGATGTCCAGCAAAGCGCTCTTTTGAATGACGAACACCGCCAGCGCATCATCCAATGCTTGAGAGACGTGCTCGGCACTCACTGGCAAATCAGTTTGCGAATCGGTGAATTGACGCAAGAGTCTCCTGCCCGGCGCAAACAGCGAATCATGGACGAGCGCATTGGAAAAGCACTTGCTGACTTCCATGCAGATCCCAACGTGAGGCACCTTGTTGACCGTTTTTCGGCAAGCGTCCTACCAGAAAGTATCAACTTCATCAGCGAGAAAAGAGATGACAGACTTCAATGAAATTCTGAAGCAGGCGCGGCAGATGCAGGAGAAGATGCAGAATGCCCAGAGGGAAGCCGCCAAACTTGTGCTTGTCGGGGAATCCGGTGCAGGACTGGTGCGAGTGCACATGAATGGGCACCATGACGTCCAGAGAGTAGAACTCGACTCAGGTCTTATGAGCGAGGACAAGGATGTTATTGAAGACCTCATTGCTGCAGCTTTCAACGACGCGGTCAAGAAGCTGGCGGAACGCAATCAGGACTCGATGGCGGGTCTTGCCTCCGGGCTCAAGCTTCCTGACGGTTTCAAATTTCCTTTCTGACACTGATTTTCTGAGTAAGTTACATGTTCTCAAGTCCCTTGATAGAAGAATTGGTAGAGGCTTTCCGATGCTTGCCGGGCGTCGGGCCGAAGTCGGCACAACGGATGGCTTTCTATCTGCTGGAAAGAAACCGCCAGGGCGGTCGACAGCTGACTGCCGCATTGGATGAGGCGTTGAGCAAAGTGGGACATTGCAGCTGTTGCCGTACGTTGACAGAAGAGCCTGAGTGCCGAATATGTCGCGACCCGTCGCGCAATGGCAGTCTGCTTTGTATCGTGGAGTCGCCTGCAGATGTGCACGCGATTGAACAAATGGGGAGCTACAAAGGGCAATATTTCGTGCTGATGGGGCATTTGTCGCCCATAGATGGCATTGGTCCGGAACAACTTGGCTTGCCGGACTTGATTGCACGTTTGACGGATAAGCAGATTACTGAAGTCATTCTGGCTTGCAACCCCACTGTAGAAGGTGAGGCAACCGCTTATTACATTGCAGAGCAGATAAAGTCATTTCAGCTGGTCGTCAGTAGAATTGCACATGGTGTGCCTGTTGGCGGGGAGCTCGAGTTTGTTGATGGCAGTACGTTGAACCACGCATTCAAGGGCAGGTTGGTTGTGCGGGCGCCATGATGACACTCTCTCAAGCACTTACTGAATATGTTCTTGTCACAGACAACAATACTCTGGCTGAGCTCTGCGTGCAGTGGCAACACTGTTGCGTCCTCGCACTGGATACTGAGTTCATCCGGATTGATACGTTTCATCCGCGACTTGGGCTGATTCAGGTATGTGACGGTCAGACCAACTACCTTCTGGATCCGCTGGCGATTACACATTGGGCTGCTTTCTCCAATATTCTCGACAACCCCCGTGTCCTGAAGTCCTTGCATTCATGCTCGGAAGATCTGGTGGTATTCAAAGGTTTTTTCGGCAAGGTGCCTTCCCCACTGTTCGATACCCAGCGTGCGGCAGCCTTTCTAGGCTATGGGTACAGCATCAGTTACCAGAATCTTGTGAAGGAAGTCCTTGGTCTCGAAGTCAGCAAGGATCAGACACGCTCGGATTGGCTTCGCAGACCGTTATCGGCAGAGCAACTTGCTTACGCCGCGCTGGATGTTGCTTGTATGCCCCGGATTACTGATTTTCTTCAGGAGAAGCTGGCAAGCACAGGTCGCCATGGATGGGCTGTTCATGAGTTTGATCAAATGCTGGTGGGTGCGTCTCTGGAGAGCGGCTCGACTGAATGGAGCCAATACTATCAGTCGCTGGGAATGTCCTGGCGCTTGAATCCCTTGCAACTTGCGACATTACAACGCCTTTGCGCCTGGCGTGAGAAAGTAGCAAGAGAAAAAGACAAACCCCGTAGCTGGATCGCGAAGGACGCCGACTTGATCGCTCTCGCGGAACGACGCCCTGTTTCGGCATCTGAGGTGCAGAAGATTCCCGACTTGTCCAAACAATTGATGCACAAGTTCCTGACCGAAGTACTGCAGATAATTGCCACTCCCCATGTGGGCGAGCCTTTGCCACAATCGGCAGCGGATCAGCCGCTGACGCCTGCCATGCGGGCCCAGCTCAAACGTTGTCAGGAAGAAGTCGCATCCATCGCCCTGGATCTCGGCATTGCACCGGAAGTCCTTGCCCGCAAGAAGCAGTTGCTGCAACTTCTGACTGAATCGGCCGCAGCGGGCAAACTGGTGTGGCCGCTGGACATGCGCCAGTGGCGCCAGCAATTGCTGGAATCTCGCTTTGCATCCATCCTTAAATATGGCGAGTGAGTGCGATGACAGTGACTGAAAAATTCTGGGAAAAGCCTCTCGATTTACTCAACAGAGAAGAGTGGGAGGCTTTGTGTGACGGCTGTGGGCGTTGTTGCCTGAAGAAGTTGATCAACAGTCGCAATGAACAGGTGCACTATACGCGCGTAGTCTGCCGTTATCTGGATCAGGACAAATGCCGCTGTCAGTCCTACGAGCGCCGTCAGATCCTGGTTCCTGACTGTCTCGTACTCGACTTGCAGAATCTACCTTTATTGCATTGGATCCCCGATACTTGCGCCTATCGGTTGCGCTATGAAGGCAAAGCACTACCTGACTGGCATCCGCTTGTCAGTGGCGACAGAGAAGCGATGAAACGCCAGCAGATTACGGTGACAAACAAGGTCATATCTGAAGAATACGTGCATGAAAAGGGACTGGAAGAACATATTATTCGTTGGGTGAGCGCGGCATGCTAGACATCTATGATTATGTAGTCGGCTGGGCTGTTTATATTGCCTGTGGCACCCTGTGCTACATGATTTTTTATCGATTTACCGGAATGCTCAGTTTCAAACCTCTGGCAAATACATTGCGAGCCATCCTTCTGGCGCTGATGTTCACTCCATGGTATGTAAGCCCCGGCAGTGACCTGCTGGCACCGGCACTTATTGTCATCTTGCTGGACATGGTGACGGTGGGCGGAACCAGCTTCGTAAGGGCGCTGGTGCCACTGAGTATGTCAGTTGCAGCTGCAGTCTTTGTTGCTCTCTTCATGCGGTTGTTCAAGCGCATGCTGAGATACTTTTTTCAGAAGTCTGATGCCAAGCCAGGGTGAGAACCAACCTCAACCAGCAAGCGTAGATACTTCATGAAATGCGAGTGTGATTCACAGTGCAGCCAGATTGATCAAATAATTCAAGAAACAAGGGCAAGACCGACACTTGGAGAGAGCGACGATGTCAGAAGCCAAGACGAGTGAATTGACAGGAGACCTGGATCCGGCTCGGTTCTCACGTGTTCCGGAAATTTACGAACACGCATTTCGAACATATGGAGATCGTCCAGCCTTTACAGCATTGGGACATACGATTTCCTACGAGGACCTCCAACGTTTCAGCGATCAGTTTTGCGAATTTCTGATGGGCCAGTCTGCGCTTTCGGCGGGTGACCGTATCGCCATTCAGTTGCCCAATATCCTGCAATTCCCGATTGCAGCGCTGGGAGCCATGAAAGCGGGTCTTGTGCTCGTAAACACCAACCCGCTTTATACCGCTCGTGAGATGTCTCATCAATTCAAAGACTCTGGCGTAAAGGCCATTGTGATACTCGCCAATTTTTGCGACAAACTGGAGCAGGTTCTTCCTGAAACGGACATTCGTGTGATTGTTGTCACGGAACTGGGTGACATGCTTCCACGGCTGAACAGAATCGCAATTAATTTCGCATTGCGTTACGTCAAAAAGCTGGTACCCAGATATGCTCTGCCATCTGCGATTAGCTGGCGTGGAATTGTTAAGGGACGAGGGGCAGATAATCCAGTCGCCAGCAGGGAGTCTGGGACAGATACGGCAATTATTCTTTATACAGGCGGTACTACAGGCGTTGCCAAAGGCGCGATGCTGACTCATGCCAATTTACTGGCCAATATGATGCAGCTGCGGGCTGTGAGCATTTCGGTCATCAAGGATGGCAGCGATTCCATCATCGGGCCTTTGCCGCTCTACCACACGTATGCGTTCATGTTTCACTGCCTGACCATGATTCTGGCGGGCAATCATTCAGTGCTGATTCCCAACCCCCGTGACATTGATGGCTTGATAAAAGTCATGCGCAAGGCACGCGCCAATGGTTTTGTCGGCATCAATACCTTGTACCTGGCGTTGTGCCGCCACAAGGACATAGGGAAAGTAGACTTCAGCGACATGCGCTTTGCTGGTGCCGGCGGTATGGCTTTGACTGTGAACGTGGCGCGAGAATGGACTCGAATAACCAACTGTGAAGTCTTTGAAGGGTATGGACTCACTGAATGTTCGCCGGTAGTCACGGTCAACAGACCCGGCCAGGTGAGGCTTGGGACCGTTGGCCCTGCTGTGCCAGATACTCAGCTGCAGGTTGTGGATGATGCAGGTGTGGTGGGTGGTGTTGGCGACAAGGGCGAGCTGTGGGTTCGCGGCCCGCAAGTCATGAAAGGCTATTGGCAGAACCCGGAAGCCACAGCCGACGCCATCACTTCAGACGGTTGGTTCAAGACCGGAGACTATGCAACCATCGATTCAGATGGTTACGTGAGCATTGTCGATCGCAAGAAGGACATGATCATAGTCTCCGGATTCAATGTATTTCCCAGTGAGGTGGAAGAGCTGATCAATGCCCACCCGGGTGTTTTCGAATCTGCGGTCATCGGTATACCAAGTGAGCGCAGTGGAGAGGCTGTCAAGCTGTTCATAGTGCCACGTGACCCGGCTCTGGATGCAGAGAACATGAAGGCCTATTGCCGCGAGAACCTCACTGCATACAAGGTTCCCAGAGAAATCGTGTTCGTCAAGGATCTGCCGAAGTCCAATGTTGGCAAAATTTTGCGACGCGAATTGCGGGAGCAGGAACTGGCGCGCTTCAACAGCCACGGCAGTCAGTAACCAGAGAACGACAGTTCACCAGGACGCAGGGAAACCACGCACTTGCAGGACACCTTCCAGACACAGATACAGGCCTGTGCTACGCGCGATCGCCATGCACTGCAGACTTTGCTGCGACAAGTTCAACGTGCGCGTGCCGATTCTGACGAAGGCCAAATTCTGTTGGCCAGGCTGAAGGAGCGATTGCAGCATTGCGCCGCTCAGATCTCCGACCGTCGCCAGTTGTTGCCTCGCATCTCCTATCCCGAGAACCTGCCGGTGTCAGAGCGGCGGGAGGATATAGCCGCTGCCATTCGTGATCATCAGGTCGTGGTGATTGCTGGCGATACCGGCTCTGGCAAGACAACACAGCTACCCAAGATCTGTCTTGAACTGGGGCTCGGGATTCGGGGGCTGATCGGACACACCCAGCCGCGTCGACTTGCAGCCCGCGCCGTAGCGACACGCATTGCAGAGGAGCTGGCCGTTCCTGTGGGCGGTGTCGTTGGTTATCAGGTGCGCTTTTCCGACAGCACCAGTGCTGACACGCTCATCAAACTGATGACCGACGGCATTCTGTTAGCGGAGATTCAACAGGATCGCTATCTCAACAAATACGAAGTCCTGATCATTGACGAAGCGCACGAGCGCAGCCTGAATATTGACTTCATTCTCGGTTACCTGTCCCAATTGCTGGTGAAAAGGCCAGACCTCAAAGTCATCATCACGTCTGCAACAATCGATGTGGAGAAATTTTCTGCTCATTTTGACAATGCCCCCATCGTCGCCGTGGCCGGACGGACCTATCCGGTGGATATTCTGTATCGACCTGTGGAAGAGGGCACAGAACAGAGTGAAGAGCCGCTATTGCAGGGCATCATTGATGCATTGCGGGAGATTGAAGCCTTGGAGAAGTCGCAGCGACCAGCGTTGCGGGATGTCCTGGTATTCCTGAGCGGGGAGCGTGAGATTCGTGATGTGGCGATGACGCTTCGAAAGTCCGATCTGCGTCACACCGAGATTCTGCCCCTCTATGCTCGCTTGACACCAGCCGAGCAACAAAAGATTTTTCTGCCAATGAAGGGGCGCAAAGTTGTGCTCGCAACGAATGTGGCTGAAACATCCATTACAGTGCCAGGTATTGCCTATGTCATCGATACTGGTCTTGCTCGCATCAGTCGCTACAGTGTGCAGAGCAAGGTACAGCGACTTCCAATTGAGCGAGTGTCACAGGCAAGTGCCAATCAACGCGCAGGGCGCTGCGGGCGAGTAGGGCACGGCACCTGTTTTCGACTTTACGATTCGGATGACTTTACTTCTCGACCACTCTTCACCGAGCCGGAGATTCAGCGCACCAATCTGAGTGCCGTCATTCTGCAAATGCTCGCTCTTGGCCTGGGTGACATTGAAGCGTTCCCGTTTCTGGACAAGCCTGATAGAAGATCAGTGAATGATGGGCTCAAATTACTGCAAGAGCTCGGCGCGCTGGACGAACAACGGCGAATTACTTCAACAGGGCGCCTGCTTGCTGCACTGCCTGTGGACCCTCGCCTGGGCAGAATGTTGATCGAGGCTGAGTCGCGCAATTGTCTGCAGGAAGTACTGATAATAGTCAGTGCCCTCAGTGTTCAGGACCCCCGGGAATTTCCAGCCGACAAGAAGCAGGCTGCCAGGGAAAAGCATGTGTTGTTTGCGCACAAGGAATCCGATTTTCTGTCATGGATTTTGCTGTGGTCCGAGTACGAAAAGCAGCGCCAGGCATTGACCAATTCAGGGCTGAAAGAATTCTGCCGCAAGCATTTTCTATCTCACATGCGCATGCGTGAATGGCGGGAGACGCATCGCCACTTGCATCTGATGAGCCATCAGCTTGGTTTTAGAGAGAATCGTCGTGCCGATACCATCTTCAAGCCCGAGGACATCAATTACGAAGCAGTGCATCGAGCAATAATACGTGGATCACTGAATCAGCTGGGAATGAAAACAGAGGACGCTCTTTACCTCGGAAGCCGCAGTCGCAAGTTCTCAATTTTCCCCACATCAACATTGGCACGCAAGATGCCCAAATGGCTCGTCACAGCCGAGCTCATGGAAACCAGTCGACTGTATGCAACACAGGCTGGCTCTATTCAACCGGAATGGGTGTTGGATGCTGCTGTTGGCTTGCTGCGCCACGAGTACTCGGAGCCCCACTGGGAGAAGAGCAGAGGGCAGGTTATGGCCTTTGACAGGATCAGTCTGTTCGGACTTACCTTGATAGAGCGTAAACGAGTGTCATATTCCAGTATCGATCCTGTAGCCAGTCGCGAAATCTTCATTCGAGAAGGACTTGCAGCGATGCAGCTGGAAACGCGCGCTCCGTTCTATCAGCACAATGCAGCCTTGCTCGAGAGTATTCGCAAGGAGGAGGAAAAACTTCGCCGACCGGAAAGCATTGTGAGCGAGGAAAGAATCTATGACTTCTTTGCGAGCAAGATTCCTCCCGGTATCTGTGACACTCGCGCACTGGAATCGTGGGCGCGACAGCAAAAGCTCAAATCAGGCAGTACAGGCTTGGAGCTTGGGCGAGAAAATCTGATGAGCGCGGAAGTGACAGAAAAATTGCGACTCGATTTCCCAGACGCTTTAGCTGTAAAAAGCAATTTTCTGCGCATTGATTATCTCTTCGAGCCTGGCGAGGATCTCGATGGCGCTACTATCGATGTGCCGCTGGAAGTGCTGCCCATGCTGAAGCAGAGCAATCTCGACTGGGCTGTTCCTGGTACCTTGCAGGAGCGAAGTGTATTCCTGATGAAGAATCTGCCCAAACATTTGCGCAAACTGTTTGTGCCTCTTCCCGACTTCATTGAAGGCTTCCTGGCATGGCAGGAGGCTTTGCCCGTGGCTGCTGAACCTCCAGGCTTGCGCGAACACCTTCGAGACTATGCGCGCCGCTCACGAGGGATCAGGCTGGAGGAGGGTATTCTGGAGACCATCTTGCTTCCTGTGCATCTGCAGCCCTGGGTTCGTGTACTCGATGACGCCGGAAAAGAGATCGCCCGTAGCCAGTCGCTGCCCCAGTTGCACAAGCAATTTGCTCGAACTGCTGTTTTGCAGATACCGCAAGAGTCCGCACATTCCTTGGAACGAGAGCATATAAAAGACTGGACTTTTGGTGAGTTGCCCAAGATCGTCACTGTCAATCCTGCTACCGGTCTTCAGCGTTACCCTGCCTTGGTAGACAAAGGCGATTCTGCTGCATTGCTCCTGCAGGAAGACGGCACAATTGCTGAGCAATTGACTCGGCAGGGCCTGTGTCGTCTCGTGATATTGCGAAGCGCACAACAGAGATCTCTTATTCAGTCTCGACTCAAGTCTGTTTCAGCCAGGCTGACAGTGCTGGCGCTACATACGCCTGAAGAGATTCAAAAAGAGGGGCTGACACTCATATTCCGCCAGGCATTCAACCTGGATGACTGCGCCATTCCCCGCAGCAAGGATGCCTTCGAGGAACTTCTGATGCAGGGAAAGCCCCGTTTGATAGCAGCTACCGAGAAGTTTGAGGCGCTTGTCCGACGCATTGTGGATATGCACTTCGATGTTCAACGAAGGCTTGGCACAGTGATCGGCAAGCATCTGGAATACGTCGTCCAGGACATCAGGCAGCAATTGCTGGGATTGATGTCCGCCGGCTATCTTTCCAGAACGCCGGGCCCCTGGTTGCAGGAGCTGCCTCGGTACCTGCACGCAATACAGCTGCGCCTGGACAAGCTCTCCGGACAATTGCCGAAGGACAAGGAAAATCAGCATCTGCTCAATTCCCTGGAAGCGCGACGCCGCACAGTACTTGCTCACTGTGACGAGCGAGAATCAGCGCTGGACGATACCCGGTGGCTCATTGAAGAGCTGCGTGTTTCGCTGTTCGCGCAGACTTTGGGAACCAAAGTGCCCATATCGGAAAAGCGCATAGTGAAAAGACTCGAGGAGCTGGAGCGAGCAACCCATTGACGCTTTGGAAAAGTACAGATTCTTGAGCATTTCCTGCACATGGAGTTCCAGATACCCAGACTTTGGCTATCTGCGCCGAATAACGATACGCGAACTGCAAAATGTCGGCGGCAAGTCTTTTTGAGTATTTCCCCATTTCAGGGGGGGGACACCTGCACTCGTAATCGGGATAATATGAGCTGCAAGCTAGGAACTACCGTAGTCATGGCGCATAATGCGCGCCGATTTGATTCGTGGACACAATGAAAGTGAATTCAGTAGTAAGTGCAGGTCACTCGGTTATGCTAGGTGCACTGCTCCTGTGCAGCAGCCAGGCTTTTGCCAACGATCCATGGGAATCTGCGAATTTAAACATTTTTGCCTTCAACAAGTTTTTTGATGGCTGGCTGCTGCGTCCCGTCGCAATCGTCTACAACAACGGCTTGCCTACGATTGTTCGTCAAGGCATAGGCAATTTCTTCAGCAATATCGATGACGTCAATGTGCTGGCGAACAATGTCCTTCAGATGAAACTGCAGGATGCCGCGTCCGACTCCGGAAGATTGCTGATCAACACCACGGTCGGAATTGGCGGAGTCATTGACGTGGCATCCTCCGTGGGACTTGCCAAGAACGAAGAGGATTTTGGCCAGACATTTGGGCGATGGGGAATTGGCGCTGGTCCCTATGTGGTTTTGCCGTTGTTCGGCCCGAGTTCCTTGCGCGACTCGTTTGGCATGGTGCTGGACACCCTCTTCAACCCAATCCAGTATCACAATGATGACTCAACAAGACACACTCTGACTGCGCTCAAGGAGCTTGATAATCGCGCCTCTGTACTCTCAATGGAGAATCTAATTTCCGGCGATGAGTATATTTTTCTCCGCGAAGCCTACCTGCAACAACGTGAGTATCTCGTCAATGACGGGGCTTACTACGACGACTTCGAAGAATTTTGAAGAATCGAATCTGCACGGATATCAATTCGTGACCTGACCTCCAGCTTCGTGCGAATGAAGTCGCTGTGCCTGACATGAATCAGATCTGCAACCTTGCGAACCAAATGGTCTTCGTAGCGATCCAGGTGCTGGTCTGCGTACGCCACTTCCCAAAGACTCTCCACCAGTTCTACGCGCTCTGCGTAACTGTAGTCTGCATTTATCAGACTGGTGAATTCGTAAAGAGATGTAGCGCGTCGTGCCTCTCCCTCTGCCAGTGCGATGACCTCCTGCAACTTCTTTTCGTCAAGTTTGAAGGTCCTTCGAAGGACCTGTATCAATGTCTCGATTTCGCGTTCGTCTACCAGCTGATCCGTCTTCAACAGTTCAAACATCAAGGCGGCAGTTGCCAGCGGCAACCGAGCACTTTTTTCTGCAACGCTGGTGTTGCTATCGAGATGCAGATTTTTTTCGAAGAATTTCTTTATATTCGAAATCATGCTGTCTGGTCCTCTCTGTTTGCAATGCTGGAAAAGTCCTCAACTTTCGCGACGGCATCTTCCAGAACGGAAAGACCGGCATTGCGGCGAAAGGCGTTCTCGCTGAGATGTCTTCTGAAGGCTTTTCCTCCTGGTACACCATGGAACAACCCAAGAATATGACGAGTCATGTGCTGCAACGGTGTTCCATCCGACAATTGCCTGGAAACATAGGGAAGGTAATCTCTGACTGTGTCAATTCTGGAATACGTGTTTGGTGGTTCTCCGAAAAGCAATTCATCCACACCATGCAGTGTCCAAGGATTGTGATAAGCCTCCCGCCCCATCATGACGCCATCGACATGCGCAAGAATCTGCATTGCGTCATCTATACTTTTGACTCCGCCATTGAGGATAATTTTCAATTGAGGAAAGCGCTCTTTCATCATGTAAACACGCTCATAGTTCAAAGGAGGAATCTCGCGATTCTCCTTGGGACTCAGCCCATTGAGAATTGCGATTCGCGCATGAATAATCAGCAAATCGGATCCTGCATCGGCAATCGCTGAGACAAAATCTGCAAGAAACGCAGCGGAGTCGTGCTGATCAATGCCAGTGCGGCATTTGACTGTGACGGGCAAATCGACTGCATCCTTCATGGCTCGCACACAATCAGCGACCAGCGTTGCATCAGCCATAAGGCAGGCGCCGAAACGACCCGCTTGCACACGATCACTTGGGCAGCCAACGTTGAGATTTATTTCATCATAGCCATAGTCGCGGGCAATGCGAGCACAACGAACCAGGTCCTCCACCTCACTACCGCCAAGCTGCAGTGCCAGTGGATGTTCAACAGAGTCATAGGCAAGATGTCGATGGACATCGCCATGCATCAGAGCACCCGTTGTTACCATTTCAGTGTAGAGGCGGGCGTGACGACTTATCAGTCTTAGAAAATAGCGTTCGTGACGGTCAGTCCAATCCAGCATGGGCGCCACGCAGAAGCGATGGCTGTCGGGGGAAAGTGGCATGTTGTAATACTAGAAGGAGAATTCGATGTTGATGATGTTAATGGTTTGCACGCAATTACGATAGCGTATAATCATCTGCAATTACGCATCGACAACGTGCAGATCTGCAAATCAATCACTCTTTACGGACACAACATGCTCAAGGTAAGAACTCGAATTGCCCCTTCGCCCACGGGTGATCCACATGTAGGAACTGCCTATATAGCCCTGTTCAATCGCTGCTTCGCACACCAGCATGCTGGCGAGTTCATTTTACGTATTGAAGACACCGATCAAGTGCGCAGCACTGCGAAGTCAGAGGCAGATATTCTGGCTGCGTTGCGCTGGTTGGGGCTGACCTGGAGCGAAGGCCCCGACGTTGGCGGCCCTTGCGGGCCATACCGGCAAAGTGAACGTAGCGATTTGTATTCCAGAGAAATCAGGACACTTCTGAGCAGCGGACACGCATTCAGATGCTTTTGTACGTCTGAACGCCTTAGTTCATTGCGAGCGCAGCAGATGCAGGACAAGGCTGCTGTAGGCTACGACGGCCACTGCCTGAGCCTGTCTTCGGAACAGGTTGCGGCTTATGTTGCTGCTGGCACGGAGCATGTCATTCGCATGCTAATTCCAGAGGAGGGCGATTGCGTTTTTCAAGACATGCTTCGAGGTGAAATTCGCATCTCCTGGCAACAAATTGACATGCAGGTGCTGATCAAATCCGATGGACTTCCAACCTATCATTTCGCCAATGTGGTTGACGATCATCATATGGAAATAAGCCATGTCATTCGCGGCGAAGAATGGATCAACTCCACCCCGAAGCATTTGCTGCTGTATCAGTATTTTGGATGGGTACCTCCGACTTATTGTCATATGCCTTTGCTGCGCAATCCCGACAAAAGCAAACTAAGCAAACGCAAGAATCCTACCAGCATCAGTTATTACCGCGACATGGGATACTTGCCACGCGCTCTGGTGAACTACCTGGGTCAAATGGGATGGACCATGCCTGATGGGCGAGAAATGTTTTCTATTGAAGAGATGACAGCAGAGTTCGATCTCACGCGGGTTTCGCTTGGAGGTCCGGTTTTCGACGTAGACAAGTTGACGTGGTTGAATGGCAAGTACCTTCGAGAACGTGTCAGCGACAATGAGTTCATGGCCCTTTTTCGTGACTGGGCATTTGAACCGTCAAAAGTGGCACGCATAGTCCCGCTGCTCAAGGATCGTGTGGACAAATTCACAGATGTGGAACCACTGGCAGGGTTTTTCCTCGCAGGATTGCCAGCGATAGACAGTGCGTCTTTCGCACACAAGTCACTGGATACTGAAAGTATCAGACGGATACTGCAATTCACTATCTGGCAGTTCGAAAATATCAGAGAGTTCAGTAGAGACGAAATTGAAAATGTGTGCTTGCTGCTTTCAAATCACATGGCATTGAAGATCCGTGATTTCCTGTTTCCACTGTTCGTGGCCATTTCTGGAAAATCGGTGTCCACTTCCGTAGTGGACTCCATCAGCATTCTTGGTCTGGATATCACACGTGCAAGACTGCGGCATGCAATCACGGTGCTTGGTGGCATTTCCAACAAGGAGTCCAAGTCGCTTGAAAAGGAGTTTCAGCAGTTCTCAGGTGCAAGTGACTAATCGTTGACAGGTCCGGGATCGGTGCTTAGAATGCGCGGACTTCGAACGAGGGGCACCTGGCCGTTGTCGTGAGAAGTCCGCAAATGGGGTCTTAGCTCAGCTGGGAGAGCGCAACGCTGGCAGCGTTGAGGTCATCGGTTCGATCCCGATAGGCTCCACCATTTTTTCCGGCAACACTTCTTCGAATTGATTTCCGCCCAGTTGTATTTCCAATGTCTTGACGATGCATTGCAGCAGTATTGCACTGGATTGATTTAAGGTTTCATCGCGGATAGTTTCTCTTGGCGTGCCCTGTATACAATTGACGTGGGCGCCCGATTTTGTATGAATTGCTGATCATCTCATTCCAGTGGGAGATCCATCCCGGCGTCCTGCCCACGGCGAATATTACGGTGAACATTGACGTGGGAATTCCAATTGCCTTGAGGATTATGCCCGAGTAGAAGTCCACATTGGGGTATAGTTTCCGCTCAATGAAATATTCATCTTCAAGCGCTATTTTCTCCAGTCGGCGTGCAATTCTGAAAAGAGGATCGTTATCCACACCCAGGTCCGCAAGCACTTCGTCACATATTTTGCGCATCACCTTGGCACGAGGGTCGAAATTCTTGTAGACGCGATGGCCAAAGCCCATCAACCGGAATGGGTCGTTCTTGTCCTTTGCCCGCTTGATGTACTCCTCGATGCGTGACTCATCCTTGATCTCGTACAACATGTTGAGCACTGCCTCGTTCGCGCCCCCATGTGCCGGCCCCCATAGTGCTGCGATTCCCGCTGAAATGCATGCGAAAGGATTGGCGCCTGTAGAGCCTGCAAGACGAACGGTGGAGGTTGAAGCATTCTGCTCATGATCTGCGTGCAGCAGGAAAATAGTGTCCATGGCCTTGGCTAGAATCGGGCTAACCCTGGGTGCTTCACATGGCGTGCTGAACATCATATGCAGGAAGTTTTCTGCAAAACCGAAATCATTGCGCGGATACATGAAAGGCTGGCCGATAGCATGCTTGTAGCACATGGCGGCGATCGTCGGCATTTTGGCAATCAACCTGTGTGCGGAGATCCTTCGATCTTCCTCTTTCGTGATGTCAAGAGAGTCATGGTAGAAAGCGGACAGCGCACCAACTACGCCTACCATTATTGCCATGGGGTGCGCATTCATCGGAAACCCCTTGAAAAACTGACAAAGTTGCTCATGCACCATGGTGTGATAGCGAATGTCGTTTTCAAAGCGAGCCTTTTCAGCGACGTCAGGCAATTCCCCATTGAGAAGCAGGAAGCAGGTTTCCAGATAGTCTGATTTCTCTGCAAGCTGCTCTATTGGGTAGCCCCTGTGCAATAAAACGCCCTCGTCACCATCAATAAAGGTAATTTTGGACTCGCATGAGGCCGTAGACATGAAGCCAGGGTCATACGTGAAATACCCCTTGGCTGTAAGTCCTCCAACGTCAATGACATTCGGGCCGATATTGCCCTCAAGAACAGGAAGTTCAATGCTGTCTTTGATGCCTTCAATAGACAAAGTGGCAGTTTTCTTGTTCATACCGAACTCCTGGCAATGCTGATTTCCGGGGGATGAAGTCCTGGGCCAATTACTTTTGCTCGAGCGTCATGCAAAAGCTGTTCAAAAAGATGTCAGGTCAATCTGAATTTCCAGCTGTCTGGCATTTTAGCAATGCCAAGTGCTTGAGAGTCAAGACAATTGGCGGCCCCGATACCCAATGACAATAAACTGTCACAATCCCTGCAAATACCCTGGAGTTTATTGTATTCCATATGTCAGAAGACTATACTCCACGCCCATGTTACGCGAGCAGGAATTGCAAGTGTAATCAAACAGATCGGCCCAGTCAGGGTCGGCCAATTTATCTAACCAAGCCCCTCCGGGCCTCATGGAAATGTAAATTCTGTGAACGACAAACGACCCAAGAACCTCGATTTCTCTACCCTTCGATTGCCCCTTCCTGCCATCACATCGATTCTGCATCGCGTTTCTGGCGTATTCATCTTCGCCGGAGTGGCTGTGCTGTTGTGGCTGTTCAGCGAATCCTTGTCTTCTAGCGAGGGTTTCGCGCGAGTTGATTCATGGCTTTCAATGCCAATCACGAAACTCCTGATTTGGGCGATCCTGTCCGGCTTGTTGTATCACCTTATCGCAGGCATCAAGCACCTCGTGATGGATCTGGGTATCGGTGAAACTCTCTCTGGAGCTCAGACCGGAGCCAGATTGGTAGTCGCCCTTTCAATCATTGCAATTGTCATGTCAGGAGTATGGCTGTGGTAACAAATGTCACCAGTTTTGGTCGAAGTGGGCTTTACGACTGGGTCGTACAGCGACTGACGGCCGTATATCTTGCGGTGTATTTCGTTGGGTTGCTCGGGTATCTGGCCTTTTCTCCAGAGCTTAGTTTCGAACAGTGGCGAGACCTTTTCAGCGCAACCTGGATGCGCATTGCGAGTTTGTTCGCCCTGGTTGCCCTGTGTGCTCATGCGTGGGTTGGGTTGTGGACAATTTCCACGGATTATTTGACTTCGGACTTGCTGGGCTCCAAGGCTTCTGTAATTAGATTCGCCTTCCAATCAGCCTGCGTCATCGTGATGTTCATTTACCTCGTCTGGGGTATTCAGATTCTGTGGGGACTTTAAATGTCAGATGTACGAACTCTTTCTTTTGATGCGGTAATCGTAGGTGGTGGCGGGTCAGGCCTGCGCGCTGCATTGCAGCTTTCCCAGTCGGGCTACAAGACAGCTGTTATAAGCAAGGTCTTTCCGACCAGATCGCACACTGTATCTGCGCAGGGCGGAATAACGTGTGCCATAGCGAGCGCAGATCCAGATGACGATTGGCGCTGGCACATGTACGACACTGTCAAGGGCTCCGACTATATTGGTGACCAGGACGCTATCGAGTATATGTGCAGCGAGGGCCCCCAAGCTGTGTTCGAACTGGAGCATATGGGACTGCCGTTCTCCAGGACTGAAAGCGGCCGGATTTATCAGCGCCCGTTCGGCGGGCAATCAAAGGATTTTGGCAAGGGAGGCCAGGCAGCACGTACCTGTGCTGCTGCGGACCGAACGGGTCATGCGCTGCTTCACACTCTTTATCAAGGTAACGTTAAAAACAAAACCGTCTTCCTGAATGAGTGGTTCGCAACAGATCTGGTGCGCAACCAAGACGGAGTCGTCGTAGGCGTAACGGCTATCTGCATTGAGACAGGTGAAACTGTTTACATCAAATCAAAGGCGACTGTTTTTGCTACTGGTGGTGCAGGTCGAATTTACGCCTCTACGACCAATGCCATGATTTGTACTGGTGACGGTATCGGTATGGCATTGCGAGCGGGCTACCCGGTACAGGACATGGAAATGTGGCAGTTCCACCCAACAGGAATCTATGGCGCGGGCTCACTCGTGACTGAAGGCTGCCGTGGGGAAGGTGGGTACCTGATCAACAAGGACGGTGAGCGGTTTATGGAGCGCTACGCTCCCAACGCGAAGGATCTCGCGGGTCGCGATGTTGTCGCCCGCTCGATGATTCTTGAGATCATTGAAGGGCGTGGCTGTGGTCCTCTGGGTGATCACGTCATGCTCAAGCTCGATCACCTTGGCGAGAAGGTTTTGAATGCAAAACTGCCTGGAATTCTCGAGCTGTCTCGTACTTTCGCACATGTGGATCCGGTCAAAGAACCTATTCCTGTAGTGCCTACATGCCATTACATGATGGGTGGCATTCCCACCAACATTCATGGACAGGCGCTATCACAGGATGCGGATGGCAACGACAAGATTATAGAAGGGCTGTTTGCAGTAGGTGAAGTGGCCTGCGTTTCAGTGCATGGCGCCAATCGTCTTGGTGGCAACTCGCTGCTGGACCTCGTGGTATTTGGCCGCGCGGCAGGCAAGCATATCGAGAGCATGCTACGTCAGGGCATCGAACAGCGCGCCGCTTCCGAGTCAGATATAGAGCAGGCGTTGACCCGCCTGAACCGTTTGAACAATACAACCAAGGGCGAAAGCGTTGCGGAATTGCGCATTGCCATGCAAACGATTATGCAGAACTACTTCGGTGTATTCCGACGCGGCGATTTCATGAGAGAAGGGATTCAAAAGCTCGCGGAATTGCGATTGCGGATCGCCAATATCTCACTCGCTGATAAGAGCAACGCATTCAATACAGCACGCATTGAAGCGCTTGAATTGGAGAATTTGTTTGAAGTGGCGGAAGCAACTGCGATTGCTGCTGAAGGAAGAACTGAAAGCAGGGGGGCACACGCGCGAGATGACTTTCAGGAGCGCGATGATGAGAGTTGGCTATGCCATTCACTGTACTTTCCCGGCACAAATACTATTTCAAAACGTGCGGTTAACTTCTCTCCAAAAACGGTCGAGAAATTCGAACCGAAGGTCAGAACCTATTAATTTGCCTCACTTGGCGCTAAGTTCCTGCGAGTGACAGGAAAAGGTAGATCATCGTGCTAGTCAGTCTATATCGCTACAACCCGGAAGTGGATTCGAAGCCCCACATGCAGGACTACGAGATCGAGTTGCCGGCTGGAAAAGATCTGATGGTTCTGGACGTACTTGAATTGCTCAAGCGTCAGGACCCGTCCATTGCATATCGCAGATCGTGCCGAGAGGGTGTTTGCGGCTCCGATGGTATGAATATCAGTGGCACCAATGGCCTCGCTTGCATTACCCCTGTTTCTGCGGCAGTCAGAGGCGGCAAACTGGTACTGCGTCCGCTGCCAGGATTGCCAGTAGTACGTGATCTTGTTGTGGACATGGGTGTGTTCTACAAACAGTTTGAGAAGGTTCAGCCCTTTCTTATCAATACGACGCCAGCGCCATCCATTGAGCGCCTGCAGTCGCCTGAAGATCGCGAAAAGCTCGATGGCCTCTACGAGTGCATACTGTGCGCCTGTTGCAGCACAAATTGCCCCTCTTTCTGGTGGAACCCGGACAAGTTCATCGGCCCTGCAGGGCTGCTTCAGGCTTACCGATTTCTGGCGGATTCGCGCGACACGGCAACAGATGCCCGACTTGCTGACCTGGAAGATCCCTTCAGCGTGTTCCGCTGCAGAGGTATCATGAATTGCGTGGCTGTTTGCCCAAAGGGACTTAACCCGACAAGAGCCATCGGCCACATTCGATCAATGCTTCTGCAAAGAGCGACATGAGTAGGAACATACTCTAACAATAATCAGTTACTGGATACGGACATTATTGAAGCAGGCAATGATTCTGCTTCCTCAATTACCCAGGAAGAATACAAATGCAAGAAAGCATTATGGAACTCATGTGGAAAACAGGGCACTTGTCTGGCGGCAACGCGTCTTACGTCGAACAGTTGTATGATCAATTCCTGCAGGATCCCAATTCGGTGCCGCAGGAATGGCGCACGAACTTTGAGAGTCTCCCGCAAATATCCGATTCACAGGAATCGGATATTTCACATTTGGAGATCCAGAAATATTTCAAGGAACTTGGCAAGACCAGCCGCTTCAAGCCCTTGCTTTCGGATGACGCCGTCGTCAACTCCGAGCATGAAAACAAGCAGGTTGAGGTTCTCCATCTTATAAGCTCATATCGGGTACGGGGGCATCAAAAGGCAAAACTCGATCCATTGAACATGATGCGTCGTGAGCAGGTCCCTGATCTTCAACTTGATTTCCATGGCCTCTCGCCGGTTGATTACTCAACCGTGTTTCAAACCGGGTCGCTTTTCATAAAGAAAGACAAGGCGCCACTGCGTGAAATCGTTGAAGTACTAGAGCGCATCTATTGCGGATCGATTGGTTACGAATTCATGCATATTGTCGACCTGGCAGAAAAGCAATGGATTCAGAAGCGAATCGAAACTCATCTTGGCAATCCTGACTTCCCCTCTGAGGTCAAGAAGCATCTGCTTGAACGCCTGAGTGCAGCCGAAGGTCTTGAAAAGCATCTGGACTCCAAATATCCAGGGACAAAGCGCTTTGGACTTGAAGGAGGAGAGAGTCTTATCCCGCTCGTCGACGAGCTTATTCAGCGCTCCGGCAGTTACGGTGCAAAAGAAATCGTCATCGGCATGGCTCACCGCGGTCGACTCAATGTGCTGGTCAACACGCTCGGCAAGAATCCGTCTGATTTGTTCAGTGAGTTCGAAGGCCGTGCGACTTACAAGAGTTCAGGGGACGTAAAATATCACCAGGGCTTCTCTTCCAACATCATGACACCTGGTGGCGAAGTCCACCTTGCCATGGCTTTCAACCCGTCGCATCTTGAAATTGTGTCTCCCGTGGTAGAAGGCTCTGTGCGCGCACGGCAGGACCGCAGGCTCGACAAGGTTGGCAGTAAAGTCGTCCCGATCATTATTCACGGCGACGCCGCATTTGCCGGGCAGGGTGTGGTGATGGAAACCTTCCAGATGTCCAAGACCCGCGCCTACTCCACCGGCGGCACGATTCATTTGATCGTGAACAATCAGGTTGGGTTCACCACAAGCAAGCAGGAAGATGCTCGGTCTACGGAATACTGCACAGATGTCGCAAGAATGGTTCAGGCACCTATTTTCCATGTCAACGGTGATGATCCTGAAGCTGTGCTTTTTGTCACGCAACTGGCGCTGGATTTCCGCTACGAGTTCAAGAAGGACGTCGTTATCGATCTTATGTGCTACCGCCGTCGCGGCCACAACGAAACTGACGAACCAGCAAGCACCCAACCACTCATGTATACCCAGATACGTCAGCAGAAGACAACGCGTGCTCTGTATGCGGAGCGCCTGATAGCAGCGTCGGTGGTGACTGAGGAAGAGGCTGAGTTCCTGAATACCTCCTACCGCAAGGCATTGGATACCGGCGAACATGTTGTGAAGTCTCTGGTCAAAGAGCCATCTGTAGAGTTGTTCGTGGACTGGAACCCCTATCTCGGTCACGAGTGGACGCCTAATTACAATACAACCATCAAACTCGAAACACTTCAGGCTCTCGGACGCAAACTGGTAAAGATCCCATCCGGCATGACGCTGCACAAGCAAGTGCAGAAGATCATCGATGACCGTGCCCAGATGGCATCCGGTGAAAAGCCGGTTGACTGGGGTTTCGCCGAGAGTCTGGCATACGCCAGCATCCTGACCAGCGGCAACAAAGTTAGAATTACTGGACAGGACGTGGGGCGCGGGACGTTTTCGCATCGTCACGCAGTGCTTCATGATCAGGAAACCGGGGCGGAATATATT
>Ga0255140_1000040_pt1 | contig 62359 bp, 60 predicted proteins | sample Law_Colum_RepC_8_FD_188547 | JGI IMG/M metagenome (GOLD analysis project Ga0255140, IMG submission 188547) | Freshwater microbial communities from St. Lawrence River, New York, United States - Law_Colum_RepC_8d | ecosystem: Environmental > Aquatic > Freshwater > River | place: USA: New York...
CAACCCGCCCACGCCCTTGGGCGAGTGGAACTGCTGGCCCTGCAGTTGGCGCGCATCCAGAACGGCAGTCCCCTACCGTTCGACCTGCTGGTGTTCGACTCGCCCCAGCTGCTGGTGTTCGCTGCTGACCATGGGCTGGCCGATGAAGGCCTGTCGAGCTGGCCGCAGGCCATGACCTTGACCGAGGTGCAGGCCCTGCTGGATGGTTCTGCCCCGGTGGCCCTGCTGGCCCGCCAGCACGGGTTCGAGATGACAGTAGTGGACGCTGGCGTGGCGACGCCCATCGAGCCCCCCAGCACGACGCGGCCGCGGGCAAGGCTGCTCACGCGGAAAATCGGCTTCGGCACGCGCAACCTGCTGCTGGGGCCGGCCATGTCCGTCACCCAGGCGGTGTCGGCCCTGCACGCGGGCATGGACGTGGTGCGACACCTGCCGGGCAATGTGGTGGCGCTGGGCGATGTGGGCGTGGCCAATCAGGCCAGTGCGGCGCTGCTGCTCTCGCGTCTGTGCGGCGTGCCCATCTCGGATGCCTGTGCGCGAGACGATGACGCCAGCGGCGACTTCAGCGACAGCGTCTACCAGGTACGCGTGGAAAAGCTGCTGGCAGCGGCCACCCGACACCGCCGGGCCATTCAGCCAATGGACGTGCTGGCGGCCCTGGGTGGTTTCGAGATCGCCATGATGGTAGGCGCCATGCTGCAAGCCGCCAGCGAGCGGCGGGTGGTGCTGGTGGATGGCTTGGTTCCCACGGCGGCTGCCTTGGTGGCCCGTGGATTGAACCCGGCCGTCACCGATTACCTGGTGTTTGCGCAGCGCCACGCCGACCCAGGCCACCGCCTCATGCTCATCCACCTGCAGGCCCAGCCCGTGCTGGACCTGGGCATGCGCACCCACCAGGGCATTGGTGCGATGCTGGCTTGGCCGCTGCTGCTGGCCGCCCAGACGCTGCTGGAGCGCTGACCGCCGCTTCGCTTCAGCGCTCGTAGTCGAGCCGCACGCGTTGCTGCAAAGACCGCAGCACCCGCAACACTTCCTTCAGCAGGCGCCGGTCGATGTCGTGCAGGTCATCAATGGCGATGCGGTTCGGGTTGCCCGCCACGGTGCGCCCGTCGAGCTGAGCGCGCAGGCGCAGGGTCTGCAAAAAGTCGAAGGCACCGATCCAGGCCTGGTGCTCGGCTGGCGGCACGCCCATCGGTGGGCCAACACTCGCCAGGCGCTCGCGTGTACCAGTGGCCGACACGCCATTGGCCAGCGCATACAGGCGAGCCACGTCCACCACGAGGGCCGTGCCCTGCAGCTTCAGGTCAAGGGTTTGCCGGCCTTCCACCTCGGTGGTGTCGATGTTGCCCAGCCAGTTCAAGGGCGCACCTTGCCGCAAACCATTCAGGGCTAACTGACGCAGGAAGCGAGGCGTGGCCTGCGCGCGTGGCGTCACCCACTCACGCAAACGCTCGGCCAGGGCGCGGTCACCGGCCAAGGCGCGGAAGTCGAAGTAGATGCTGGCGTTGAGCAGGTCTTGCGGCGAACCGTGCTCGATCCAGTGCGCGAAGCGCTCACGCCAGTCCGCCAGCGTGAGGCAGCAGGCCGGGTTGCTGGCCATGATGCCCCCCTTGCACAGCGGGTAGCCGCAGGCGTCGAGCGTCTCGTTCACCTCGCGGGCAAAGGCCAGCCAGGGCGCGGCCTCTTGGCCCTCACCCAGGATGAGGGCGTTGTCCTGGTCGGTGGCAATGGTCTGCTCGTTGCGCCCCTCCGAGCCCAGCGCCAGCCAGCACACGCGGCGCAGGTCAAGCCCGTGGCGCTGGGCCGTGAGTTCCAGCAACCGCCCGGTGAGCACATCGTTGAGGTGGCTGATCAGGGCCGTGAGCTGTTGCGCCTGCACACCCTGCCCCAGCAGGCGGCGAGCGAAGGCCTGGATCTCGGTGGCAGCCTCGCGCATCTCACCCAAGTCTCGCGCGTCGCGCAGACGTGAGCTCACGTGCTTGAGGCTCAGTCGCTGCAACGCGAACAGGTCTCGCTCGGAGACCACGCCCATCAGGCGCCCCTGCTGCAGCACGGGTACGTGACGGACACCCTGTGCCGACATGAGCAGCGCAGCCTCTTGGGCTGTGCGCTCAGATGGCAGGGTGTGCACCGGCTGCACCATCACGGCGGACACGGGGGTGTGCAGCGGCACCTCGGCCAGGGCCACCCGGTGCAACACATCGCTTCGGGTCAGGATGCCGACCACCGTGCCTGCCGCGTCCAGCACGACCATGGCCCCCACCCGCTCGTCGTGCATGCGCTGCAGCACCTCGCGCAGAGGCGTGTCGGCGGCGCAGGCCACCGGCGCCCTGTGCACCAGCTGGGCGAGAGGCGTTTCCCACGACTGCTCGGCCAGCACGCGGGACGCATAGGCGGTCTGCAGGGCCGTGCGCGAGAGCGCCAGGAAGGTCAGGATGCGCCGGTTAAGGAAATCACCGAACACCGCACTGCGGGCAGCCAGCGCCTGCATCTGCTCGGCAGAGATGGCCAAGGCCTCGGTGTCTTCGCTGGCGCTGTAGCGCGTGGTGGGCGCGCGCTGCGCCAGCACCGCGCTCACGGGGAAAAGATCACCGGCTTCGTATTGAAAGGCGCCACCGGCCAGGTCAGACAAGCCGCGCTGCCCGGTGACGGCGCCACGCCGGATGAAGAACAACTCGCGCACCGGGCCGTCCTCGGGCGCCACCACCAGTTGCCCGCGGCGAAAGTGCACCGCGCGCGCGGCCGCCGCGAACTCGCGCACGTGCTCGGGCGCCATCTGGTTGAAAGGTGGGTGGCGGCGCAACTCGTCGATTGCGCTGAACAAATCAGGCCCTGCTTGCCCCGGGGTGTGGCGATCGCCAGGGTGCGCCATGGCCTGCGGCGTTAGGAGGGGTTGGGCGGCGGCAAAGCCAAATCGATCGGGTTGCCAGCACCCGATGCCGGCGCCAGCCGCGCCTGCCTGGCGCCGAGCGACTTGAGCACCAGCCCGCCTTCCAGCAAGGCGCCCACCCGGTAGGGCTTGGGCGGCTGCCCGTCCACTGAAATCAGGGCCGCGCCGCGGTCGGTGCCCGACGCCACCACCCCGATCAGGCGGTAGCGTGAGGCCGCGTCAACTGCCGGCGCCACACCAGCAACGGCGGCTGGCGCGGCTGGCACGGCACCCAAGGCTCGGGCCACTGCCGAGGGCTCGGGCGCCTGAACAGGTGCCGCGGTGGCCACCAAGGGGCTGATCGGTCCCTGGCCGATGGCCTGCAAGGCCCAATAGCCGGCGCTCAACCCGGCGGCCAGCCACAACACCCCCGCCAGCAGGGCTGGCGCACGGCGCGGCACCTGGGCGTTGCTGAGGGGGCCATCGGTGAGAAAGCCCGAATGTCCGAAGGTGGAAGACCGACTCATGCGGGCATTATCATCGACCGAACCCGCCCGGCGTCGCCCCGATGGCCGGGCTTTTGCCGGGAGACCTTCGCGTGACACGCCCACTGAAGACCGCCCTCGCGGTCACCCGCCGCCAGCTGCTGCGCGGCTTCACCCTGATTGAGCTGATGGTGGTGCTGGTGATCATCGGCGTGCTGGCCGCGCTCATCGTGCCCAACGTGCTTGACCGCGCCGACGACGCCCGCGTCACCGCCGCGAAGACCGATGTGAACAACCTCATGCAGGCCCTCAAGCTGTACCGCCTGGACAACCAGCGCTACCCCACGGCCGAGCAGGGCCTGGCCGCGCTGGTGAACAAGCCCGGCGCAGGCCCACAGCCGCCAGCCTGGCGCCGCTACCTCGACAAGCTGCCCGCTGACCCCTGGGGCCGGCCTTACCAATACCTGAACCCGGGCGTGCACGGCGAAGTGGATGTGCTCTCGCTGGGCGCCGACGGTCAGCCCGGCGGCGAGGGCCAAAACGCCGACGTCGGCAGCTGGCAATAAACCCGCTGCGCTCCCTGCGCCGCCACGCCATGCGCCACGCCCTGGGCTTCACCTTGCTGGAGTTGATGGTGGTGGTGGCCATCGCGGCCCTGGCCACGGCGGGGGTCACCCTGGCGTGGCGCGACAGCGACGCCGAGCGGCTGGATCGCGAGGCGCTGCGGCTGGCGGCGCTGATCGAGTCGGCGCGGGCCCAGTCTCGCGTCACCGGCCTGCCGGTGGCATGGCGCGCCGTGCCGGGGGGGTTTGAATTCCTGGGCCTGCGACGCCCGGGCACCAATGGCGCATCGGCCGCGCCGCAGCCATGGCTGTCTGAGCAGACCAGCGCCACCGTGGTGCAGCCCGCTGGGGCGCCCGTGCTGGTGCTCGGGCCTGAGCCGGTGGTGCCACAGCAGCGCCTGATGCTGGCCCTGGGCGATCGGCGCCTGACCATGGGCACCGACGGCGTCGGGCCTTTCAAGGTGATGCCGGACGGCACTCCATGAGCCCCCCTCACCCGACCCCTTCGCGGGGCTTTACCCTGGTCGAGGTGCTGGTGGCGCTGGCGGTGGTGGCCATCACCCTGGCCACCGGCTTGCGCGCCACCGGCGCGCTGGTGCGCAGCGCCGAGCGCCAGACCGATCAGTTCATGGCCCAACTCTGCGCCGAGAACGAACTCACCCGCCTGCGGCTGCAACGGCAGTTGCCCGGCATCGGCGACACCGACGCCACCTGCGAACAAGGCGGACAGTCGTGGCGGGTGCGGTTGACGGTGGCCCCCACGCCCAACCCCAACTTCCGCCGGGTCGACGCCGCGGTGTTCGGCACCGCCGACGGGACCGAGGCGCGCCTGCTGCAGTTGTCCACCGTGCTGGGGCGTTACTGACATGGCCGAGCGCTGGTCCCGCAACCGGGGTTTCACCCTGATCGAGTTGCTCACGGCGGTGGCCATCATGGCCTTGCTGGCGGTGCTGAGCTGGCGCGCCATCGACGGTATGGGACGAACCCAGACGGTGACGCAGTCTCGCAGCGAGGCCTTGCAGCGCCTGCAGGCCGGCCTGCTGCAATGGACGCTTGACCTGGAAGCGATCACCGACACGCGCGAGGTGAACGCCATCGATTTCAACGGTCAGGCCCTGCGCCTGACCCGGCGCGACATGGCCGCCAGCCTGGTGGACAACCCTGGCCTGCGCGTGGTGGCCTGGGCCCGCCGCAACGGGCCCGACGGCAGCCAGTGGATGCGCTGGCAATCGGGCCCGATTCGGCAGCGCGACGAACTCGCCCGCGCCTGGCAGCGCGCCGCCGACTGGGCCCGGGGCGTGGCCGACCCCGCCCCGGCCAATGCGGCCGGCGACAGCGCGGTGGCGCTGCTGCCGGTCAGCGACTGGCAGCTCTTGTTCCACCGGGGCGAGACCTGGGTCAACCCACAGTCGTCCGTGGGCGCCCTGCGCCCCGGCGACGAGTTGGGCGGCAATGCTCGCTTGCCCAACGGGGTGCGCCTCACGCTGCGCTTGCCCGAGGGTGGCCCCATCACAGGGCAGATCACGCGCGATTGGGTGCGCCCCACCCTGGAGGCGGGTCAATGAAGCGCCAGCGCGGGGCCGCCCTGCTGCTGGCCATGCTGACGGTGGCGCTGGTGGCCACCATTGCCGCCGCCGCGACGTGGCAGCAATGGCAGGCCGTGGAAACCGAGCGGGCCGAGCGCCAGCGCGCGCAGGCCGCCTGGATTCTGAACGGCGCACTGGACTGGGCGCGCCTGATCCTGCGCGAAGACGCACGTGGCAACCAGACCAGCGGCAACGCCGATCACCTGGGCGAGCCCTGGGCCCTGCCCTTGGCCGAGGCGCGCCTGTCGAGCTTTCTGGCGGCCGACCGGGACAACAACGCCGACAACGTGCTGCAGGCCTTTCTGTCCGGCGAGATGCTGGACCAGCAATCGCGCCTGAACCTCTTCAACCTGGTGCGGGTGGAAGGCTCGGGCAACTCGGCACAGGTAAGCGTGTCAGAACCCGACCTGCTGGCGGCGCGCCGGCTCTACGAGCTGCTGGGCCTGCCGGCCGCCGAGCTGACCCAGGCCGTCAACACCTGGCGCGACACCGTCTCGCGCGGGCTGGCTGAGGCGCAACCGACGGCCACACCACTCATTCCCCGCCGTTTCGGCGAGCTGTCGTGGCTGGGCATCTCGGCACGCAGCCTGCAGGTGCTGGCCCCACACAGCACCCTGCTGCCCGAGCGCACCCCGGTCAACCTCAACACCGCCGGGCTGGAGGTGCTGCAGGCCGTCTTGCCTGGTGTGGATGCCGCCCGCGCCCGCCAACTGATGAGCACGCGCGAACGCAGCCCATTCAAGAACCTGGGCGACGTGAGCCGCGCGCTGGGCGACAACGCACCGCGACTGATGGAAACGCAGCACGATGTGCGCAGCCGCTACTTCGAGGTGCGGGGCCGCCTGCGCCTGGACGACGTGGTGATTGAAGAGCGGTCGCTGGTGGTGCGCGACAACCTCACGGTGCGCGTGGCGTGGCGAGAACGCCTCGCCCGTCCCTGAATCGGGCGCCCTCGCCTTGGCGCCACACCGCAGCGTCACCATCGGTCTCTAGAATGCTTTGGATCGCCCGTCCACCCCTTAATCGGCCTCAACGTGCTCATCGTCACCCCGTCTGACCTCTCGTTGGCCTCAGCCGCCCCCGGCCCGGCCAGCGAATTCGCCTGGGCGCACTCGCCCGATGGCCAGCAGGTGGGCGACCACGGTGTGTGTGCCGCGTCGTTGATGCCGCGCGACGAAGACGTGGTGCTCGTGTTGCCCGCCAGTGCCCTCTCCTGGCACCGGGTGAGCGTGCCCAAGGTGGCGCCCGCCAAGCTGCGCGCGGTGCTCGAAGGCTTGCTGGAAGACCGGGTGCTGAGCGACGTGGCCGGGCTGCACCTGGCGCTGGAGCCCGGCGGCAAACCAGGCCAGACCCTTTGGGTGGCGGCCACCGACAGCGAACCCCTGCGTGCCTGGCTGCGCGTGCTGGACACGTCCGGCCGCCCCGTGAGTCGCATCGTGCCCAGCCTGTGGCCGCTCAAGCGGCCACAGGGCAGCGACCTGGGGAGCAGCCGCTCGCGCCTGTTCGATGAAGACGTGCCCGAGCCCTTGCACTGGGCGCACGCCGAGGGCGAGCAAGCCTGGCTGGACAGCACCAGCGTGCACGGGGTCAGCCGCCTGCCTCTGCGCGAGGGCAGCGACGCCCAGGCGGCCATCGCCGGGCTGGGCAGCCCTGACGGCTTGCCCGACAACGGCATTTGGCTGGCCGATCCGGCGGTGGCCGGTCTGGCCGAGCGGGTGCTGGCGCGCCGTTTCCAACTGGTGTCGCCCCCTGCGTGGCTGGTGCGCTGCGCCCAGGGCGACTGGAACCTGGCGCAATTCGATTTGAGTCTGTCGGTGGCCGCGCGGCGCCGCCAGCGCCTTCGTCGGCAGTGGCAGCAGTTCCGCAAGGCCCCGGCCTGGCGCCCCGCCCGCTGGGGCCTGGCAGCCCTGGTGGCAGCCAACCTCGTTGGTCTGAACACCGCTGCCTGGCACGAGCGGCGCCTGCTGGATCAGCAGCGCCAAGCCATCGAGCAAACCCTGCGCCAGACCTTCCCCGGGGTTCCGGTGGTGCTGGACGCACCGGTGCAGATGCGCCGCGAACTCGTTCGCCTGCAACAGGCCAGTGGGCAACCGTCGCGGGCCGACCTGGAGGTCTTGCTGGCCGCGCTGGACCAGGCGGCGGGCGATGCCCCCATCGGCGCCACCCGCCTGCAGTTTCGCGCGGGCGCCTTGCAGCTCAGCGGCTGGCAGGCGCCCCCCGAGCGGGTGCAGGCCATCGCACAAGGCCTGAGCAGCAGCGGCTGGCGCGCCCGCGTTGATGGCGAACAACTCACGCTGGAGGCCGCTCAGCCATGAGCCAACCCCAACTGCTCAAGGCCCTGAGCCCGCTGCGCGACCGCCTCACCCAGGCCATGGCGCGCCTGAACGCCCGTGAACGGCGGCTGGTGCAATTCGCCGCCTGGGTGGTGGGCCTGGGCCTGGTGTGGTGGCTGGGCGTGTCGCCCGCCTTGCAAACGCTGCGGCGGGCGCCGGAACGCCAAGCCCAGCTCAGCCAGCAACTGGCCGACGTGCAACGCATGGCCGCCACCGCCGCCACCTTGCGCGAGCAGGGCAATGCCCGCGTGCCGGCGCACAACGAGGCGCTGGGTGCCCTGGAACGGGCCACCGCCAGCCTGGGCCCCCAAGGACAACTCTCGGTGCTGGGCGACCGGGCCACGCTCACGCTGCGCAACGCCGACCCCACCGCGCTGGCCCAGTGGCTGGCGCAGGCGAGGCTCAACGCCCGCGTGAGCCCGGTGGAAACGCAGCTCACGCGCGAAGGCTCGGGCTGGAGTGGCAGCGTGGTGCTCAGCGGCCCGGGCCTGGCGGGCGAGTAAGGCCATGAACCCGCGCGCACCGAAACGACTGGCCTGGATCGGCGCCTGCCTGGGCCTGGCCATTGCCCTGCTGGCGTTCGCCCCCGCGCGATGGCTGGCCGATGCCGTGACCCGCGCCACGGCCTCGCAAGTGCAACTCGTGAACGCCCGAGGGACGGTCTGGTCAGGCTCGGCCGACCTGATGTTCACCGGTGGCGAGGGCAGCCGTGACCGCAGCGCGCTGCCCCAGGGCCTGCAATGGCGACTGGGCCTGGGCCTCGCGGGCGCCTGGCCGGCCCTGGCCCTGAACCTGCGCGCGCCGTGCTGCACGCCCGACCCGCTTGCCATTCGCCTGCGCCCGCACTGGGGCGGCGTCGAGTGGCACCTGGGCGCCAACCGCTCAGCCTGGCCGGCCGATTGGCTGGCCGGACTGGGCACGCCCTGGAACACCCTGGGCATCGACGGCCTGCTGCGCGTGGAGACCCAGGGCCTGGCACTGCGCACCGACCGGGGCCGCCTGAACCTGAGCGGCGCGCTGGTGATCGACGCGGTGGACCTGGGCTCGCGCCTGGCCCGCGTGCGCCCCCTGGGCAGCTATCGCAGCACCCTGCGTTCCACCGCTGACGGCAATTCCGCCACCCTCACCCTGGAAACCCTGCGCGGCGATCTGCGCCTGCAGGGGCAAGGCGAATGGGTGGGCGGGCGCCTGCGCTTCAACGGTTTCGGCGAGGCCGCGCCCGGCGCCGAGGCGGCCTTGACCAACCTGCTCAACATCATGGGCCGCCGCCAGGGCCCACGCTCGGTGTTTGCCATCGGTTAATGCCCACGGCACACCCCTCAAGATTTAGGATTCCTCCATGCAACCGCCCATCCAATCCGCCAGCCGCGCCACCTGGGGCTCGTCATGGGGCTCATCATGGAGCGCCTGTGCGCTGGCCTGCGCGCTGAGCCTTGGCCTGCCATCGCTCACCCTGGCCCAGACCAAGGCCAGCCCCAACGAGCCGGTGACGCTGAACTTCGTGGGCGCCGACATCGAGGCCGTGGCCCGCACCATGGCCACCCTCACCGGCCGCAACGTGGTGGTGGACCCGCGCGTGAAGGGCCAGATCACCCTGGCCACCGACCGGCCGGTGCTGCCCTCGGTGGCGCTCAACCAGTTCGGTGCCGCGCTGCGCCTGCAAGGCTTCACGCTGGTGGACACGGGCGGGCTCTACAAAATCGTGCCCGAGGCCGACGCCAAGCTGCAGGGCAACCCGGTGAACGCCGGCCCGGTCACCTCACTGGCCTCGGGCAACCAGATCGTCACGCAGATCTTCCGGCTCAACCACGAGTCGGCCAACAACCTGGTGCCGGTGCTGCGCCCCTTGATCGGGCCCAACAACACCATCAACGTCAACCCCGGCAACAACTCGCTGGTCATCACCGACTACGCCGACAACCTGCAGCGCATCGGGCGCATCATCGCCTCGCTGGACGTGGCAGGCGCCACCGACGTAGAGGTCATCCCGCTGCAGCACGCGATCGCGGCCGATCTGGTGCCCCTGATCAACCGCCTGATCGAACCCACGGCGGCCAGCGGCGGCACCGCGCAGCAAGGGGATGCCTCGTACAAGACCACCATCGTGGCCGAGCCGCGCAGCAACAGCCTGGTGCTGCGCGCGGCCAACCCGGCGCGCCTGGCGCTGGTGCGCTCGCTCGTGGCCCGGCTCGACCAACCCTCGGCCGCGGCCACCAGCGGCAACATCCACGTGGTGTACCTGAAGAACGCCGATGCGGTGTCGCTGGCGACCACGCTGCGCGCGGCCCTGGCCGGCGAAGGTGGCGGTGGTGGCGCGGGTGGCACAGGCGCCGCGCCCACGCGCACTTTGACGGCGGCCACCGCCACCGGCGCCGCCGGCAGCAGCCCGGCCACCACGCCGGTCAGCCCCAGCGCGGCGCCGTCCACGGGTGGGCAGATTCAGGCCGACCCGGCCACCAACTCGCTCATCATCACCGCGCCCGAGCCGCAGTACCGGCAGTTGCGCGCCGTGATCGACCAGCTCGACTCGCGCCGCGCCCAGGTGTACGTGGAGAGCCTGATCGCCGAGGTCAACGCCGACAAGGCGGCCGAGTTCGGCATTCAGTGGCAGGGCGCTTCGGGCAACTCGGGTGACCGCGTCATCGGCCTGCTGGGCACCAACTTCGGCACCGGCGGCAACAACATCATTGACCTGGCGCAGGGCAACACCACGCCCAACCCTGGCCTGAACATCGGCCTGGCGCGGCGCACCAACGGCGTGTACGTGCTGGGCTTCCTGGCGCGCTTCCTGCAGCAGAACGGCGAGGGCAACATCCTCTCCACCCCCAACCTGCTCACGCTGGACAACGAAGAAGCCAAGATCGTGATCGGCCAGAACGTGCCCTTCGTCACTGGCCAGTTCACCAACACCGGCAGCAACAACGGCTCGGTGAACCCCTTCCAGACCTTTGAGCGCAAGGACGTGGGCCTGACGCTGCGCGTGAAGCCGCAGATCAGCGAGAACGGCACCATCAAGATGACCATCTACCAAGAGGTCAGCGCGGTGCAGCCCAGCTCGGTGAACTCGGCCACCGGCATCATTACCAACAAGCGCAGCATCGAATCGACCGTGCTGGTGGACGACGGCTCGATCGTGGTGCTGGGCGGGCTGCTGCAAGACGAATACGCGGGCAACCAGGACAAGGTGCCCGGCCTGGGCGACGTGCCTTTGCTGGGCGGCCTGTTCCGCAGCGAGACGCGCAGCCGCAAGAAGACCAACCTGATGGTGTTTCTGCGTCCCGTGGTGCTGCGCGACTCGCGCGAGACCGCCACCCTGGCGCTGGACCGCTACGACCTGATGCGCGCCACGCAGCAACAGGCCCAGCCCACGCCCAGCCGCGCGCTGCCGATCAACGAATCGGGTGTGCTGCCCCAACTGGCGCCGCCGGGTTCGCTGTCGGCACCGGCGGGTTCAGGCGCTCCGGCGGCCCCGGCCACGACAACACCCGCGCCGCAATGAGGCCGCGCCCGTGAAGTACCCCCTGCCCTACGCCTTTGCGCGCGAAAACCTGTGGTTGCTGGAGCAGGCGCACGACGGCGCCCCCGCCACGCTGCTGGGCTGCCGCACGCCGGCGGCCGACGACGCCGCTCAGGCGCAGCGCCTGTCTGCCCTCTCGGAAATCCTGCGCTTGCACCCGGTGGACACCACCGTGTGGCTGGGCGCTGACGAGCTGAGCCAGCGCATCAGCGCGGCCTATTCCCAGGGCGAATCGAGCGCGGCGGCCGTGGTGAGCGAGGTGCAGAGCGACGCCGACCTCAGCCGCATGATGCAAGAGCTGCCGGCCATCGAGGACCTGCTGGAAACCGCCGACGACGCGCCCATCATCCGCATGCTCAACGCCCTGCTCACGCAGGCCGCGCGCGACGGCGCCAGCGACATTCACATCGAGCCCTACGAACGGCACTCCAGCGTGCGCTTCCGGGTGGACGGCACGTTGCGCGAGGTGGTGCAACCGCACCGCGCCTTGCACGCCGCCCTCATCTCGCGCCTGAAGATCATGGCCGAGCTGGACATCTCGGAAAAACGCCTGCCACAAGACGGCCGCATCAGCCTGCGCATCGGCACGCGGGCGGTGGACGTGCGCGTCTCCACCCTGCCCAGCGCACATGGCGAGCGGGCCGTGCTGCGCCTGCTCGACAAGAGCGAGAGCAAGCTCGAACTGGAGGCCGTGGGCATGCAGGGCCAGGTGCTGGCGCGCTTCCAGAAGCTCATTGCGCAGCCGCACGGCATCATCCTGGTCACCGGCCCCACCGGCTCGGGCAAAACCACCACGCTATACGCGGCCCTGCAGCGGCTGGACGCCGGCACGCAGAACATCATGACGGTGGAAGACCCCATCGAGTACGAACTGGCGGGCGTGGGCCAGACGCAGATCAACGCCAAGATTGACCTGACGTTCGCCAAGGCCCTGCGCGCCATCCTGCGCCAAGACCCCGACGTGATCATGATTGGCGAGATCCGCGATTTCGAGACCGCGCAGATCGCCATCCAGGCCTCGCTCACTGGCCACTTGGTGCTGGCCACGCTGCACACCAACGATTCGGTGAGCGCCGTCACCCGCCTCACCGACATGGGCGTGGAGCCCTTTCTGCTGAGCTCGTCGCTCTTGGGCGTGCTGGCCCAGCGCCTGGTGCGCAAGCTGTGCACCGAGTGCCGGAGGCAAGACGAGCGCGGGCGCTGGCACGCCGTGGGCTGCGAGGCCTGCAACCAAACCGGCTACCGGGGCCGCACCGGCATTTACGAACTGCTGGTGGCCGACGAGAGCGTGCGCGCGCTGGTGCACTCGCGCGCCCCCGAGAGCCAACTGTTCGTGGCGGCCGAACGCGGCGGCATGACGACCATGCGCGCCGATGGACAGCGCCTGATCGACAGCGGCGTGACCACGGTCGAAGAGGTGATGTCGGTCACCCGCGACTGACGCCCAACCGAGCCCCCATGCCCGCCTACACCTTTGAAGCCCTGGACGCCCAGGGCGCCACGCAAAAAGGCCTGATCGACGCCGACACCGCCCGCGCCGCGCGCACCCAGTTGCGCGCGCGCGGCCTGGTGCCCCTGCAGGTAGAGCCGGCCGCCGCCAGCGCCGCCGGTGCCAGCGGTCAGGGCCTGCGCCGCGAGTTGTGGGCCTCCAAGGCGTTCAACGCCACCGGGTTGATGGTGTGGACGCGCCAGCTCGCCGGCCTGGTGCTGGCCGGCATGCCGCTGGAGCGCGCACTCTCGGCCCTGACCGAAGAGGCCGAGGCCGATCGCCAGCGCCACCTGTGCGCCTCGCTGCGGGCCGAGGTGAGTGGCGGCACGGCCTTTGCCCGCGCGCTGGCGCAGTTCCCGCGCGAGTTCGACACCGCCTACACCGCCGTGATCGCCGCGGGCGAACAAAGTGGCCAACTGGGCACGGTGCTCAACCGCCTGGCCGATGACCTGGAGGCCCGCGAAGCCCTGAAGAACAAGCTGATCGGTGCCTCGCTGTACCCGGCCATCGTGTCGCTGATGGCGGTGGCCATCGTGATTTTTCTGGTGTCTTACGTGGTGCCGCAGGTGGCCAGCGTGTTCCAGGGCAAGGAGCGCGCGCTGCCCTGGTTGACGGTGGTGATGCTGGCCGTGAGCGCCGTGGTGCGCGACTGGGGCTGGGCCATGCTGCTGGCCTTGCTGGCCCTGGGCGGCGGCGTGGCCCTGGCCCGGCGCCAGCCTGACCTGCGCCTGCGCATGGACGCGGCCTGGCTCACCCTGCCCTTGGTGGGGCGACTGGCCCGGGGCTTCAACGCCGCGCGTTTTGCCGCCACGCTGGCCATGCTGGCCTCGGCCGGCGTGCCGATTCTGCGTGCCCTGCAGACCGCCGCCGACACCCTGAACAACCGCGCCATGAGGGCCGACGCACTGGACGCCCTGGTGCTGGTGCGCGAAGGCGCGCCACTGGCCTCTGCCCTGGCCAGCAAGAAACGCTTTCCGCCGCTGCTGAGCATGTTCGCCCGCCTGGGCGAGCAGACTGGTCAGTTGCCCGCCATGCTGCAGCGCGCGGCCGACCAGCTCTCGGCCGAGGTGCAGCGCCGCGCCATGCACCTGGCCACGGTGCTGGAGCCGCTGCTGATCGTGGGCATGGGCCTGGTGGTGATGCTGATCGTGCTGGCGGTGCTGATGCCCATCATTCAGCTCAACCAGCTGGTTCGGTGACCCCCCTGCGCCGCTTCGCGTCTTCCCCCCGGCGGGGGGACCACACCAGTGGCCCGGCGAAGCCGGTTCCACGGTGTGTGCGGGGTGACGTCACTTCGCGCCGGACGTGCCTGTGCTGCACCGACAACTGAACACCCTTCTCGGAGACTTCTGACATGCCCGCAACATTGGACGGTCAACTGGTGGTGGCGATTTCCTCGCGTGCCTTGTTTGACTTTGAGGAAGAGAACCGGGTGTTCGAGACCGGGGACGACCGGGCTTACATGAAGCTGCAACTGGAGCGGCTGGACCAGCCGGCCGAGCCGGGCGTGGCGTTTTCGCTGGTGCACAAGCTGCTGGCCTTCAACGATGAGCGGGCGCAGCGGGTGGAGGTGGTGATCCTGTCGCGCAACGACCCGGTCTCGGGCATGCGGGTGTTCCGCTCGGCCAAGCACTACGGCCTGCCCATCCTGCGCGGCGTGTTCACGCGCGGCGTGTCGCCCTGGCGTTACTTGCGCCCGCTGCGCGCCAACCTGTTCCTGTCCACCCACCTGGCCGACGTGCGCGCCGCCCTGGACGAAGGGGTGCCGGCGGCGCAGGTGTACCCGCACTCGGTGCGGGCCAGCGACGCCCATCCGCACGAGGTGCGCATTGCCTTCGACGGCGACGCGGTGCTGTTCTCCGACGAGGCCGAGCGGGTGTACCAATCGGAAGGGCTGTCGGCGTTTCAGGCGCATGAGGTGAGCAAGGCCGCGCTGCCGCTGGCGGGCGGGCCCTTCAAGCCACTGCTCGAAGCCCTGCACCGCCTGCAAAGCGAGGGCACGCCGGCCATGCGCATTCGCACCGCGCTGGTCACGGCGCGTAGCGCACCCGCGCACGAGCGCGCCATCCGCACGCTGATGAACTGGAACATCGACGTGGACGAGGCCATGTTCCTGGGCGGTCTGCCCAAGGGCGAGTTCTTGCGCGAGTTCGAGCCCGACTTTTTCTTTGACGACCAGACCGGCCACATCGAATCGGCCGCGCGCCACGTGCCCGCCGGCCACGTGGCCAGCGGCGTGGCCAACCACTGATCGCTTCTTGCCCCCAACGCCATGACCGACTCGCCCTCAAAACCGCAGCAGTTCATGCGCTTTGCGCGCCAGGTGGGCGCGCTCACCACGCCCTACTTCACCAGCGACGAAAAATGGAAGGCCCGCGCGCTGCTGGCCGCCATCGTGGCCCTGAACCTGGGCGCGGTGTACATGCTGGTGCTGCTCAACGACTGGAACCGCGTGTTCTACGACGCGCTGCAGAACAAAGACGCCGCCGTGTTCTGGCGCGAACTGGGGCGCTTTTGTTACCTGGCCTTCGCCTACATCCTGATCGCGGTGTACCGCTTCTACCTCACGCAACTGCTGGAGATGCGCTGGCGCGCGTGGATGACCACCCACTACCTGGACCGCTGGCTGCGCCACCAGCGCTTCTACCAAATGGAGCTGGCGCGTTTCGCGCGCGGCACCGACGCGCCGCCCGACAACCCCGACCAGCGCATCGCCGAGGACATGAACCTGTTCACCAGCTACTCGGTGGGCCTGTCGATGGGCCTGCTGAACGCGGCCGTCACGCTGGTGAGCTTCGTGGGCATTCTGTGGTCGCTCTCGGGCAGCTTCGCGTTCTCGCTGCAGGGGCAAGAGGTGGTGATTCCCGGCTTCATGGTGTGGATGGCGGTGCTGTATTGCCTGGCCGGCAGCGTGATCACGCACTACCTGGGGCGCGCGCAGATTGGCCTGAACTTTCGCCAGCAGCGCTTTGAGGCCGACTTCCGCCACCACCTGGTGCGGGTGCGCGAGTACAGCGAATCCATCGCGCTGGACCGGGGCGAGCCGGTGGAGCGGCGCCACCTGGGCGAGCGCTTCACCGAGGTGCTGCGCAACTACCTGCAACTGCTGCGCGCGCAAAAGCGCCTGACCTGGTTCACCGTGGGCTTCGGGCAGGCGGCGGTGGTGTTTCCCTTCATCGTGGCGGCGCCGCGCTTCTTCAGCGGCGCCATTCAGTTGGGCGAGCTGATGCAGATCGCCTCGGCCTTCGGGCGCGTGCAAGACTCGCTGGCCTGGTTCGTGGACAACTACAGCACCCTGGCGGCCTGGCGCGCCACCACCGACCGCATCACCTCATTCGAGGCCAGCTTCGCCGCCCTGCCCGAGCCCACCCAGGCGGCCGACGCGCCCACGCCCAGCGACGACACGCTGGTGGTGGACGACCTGCACCTGAGCCTGCCCGGGGGCGTGGTCCTGCTCAGCGCGCAGGGCCTGGTGCTCAAGCCCGGCGACACGGTGCTGGTGCAAGGGCCGTCGGGCAGCGGCAAGTCCACCCTGTTCCGTGCCTTGGCGGGCATCTGGCCGTGGGCGCGGCGTCGCATTCGCCTGCCGCACGACTTCGCTGAGCAGGCCATGTTTTTGCCGCAACGGCCCTACTTCCCGGTGGGCAGCCTGCGCGATGCGCTGGCCTACCCCGAGAGCGCCGAGCGCTACACCGATGAGCAACTGCAGGCCGCCTTGCGCAACGCCCTGCTGCCCGATCTGGCCGCGCGGCTGGACGAGCACGACGCCTGGGGCCAGAAGCTATCGGGTGGCGAACAACAGCGCCTGTCGGTGGCGCGGGCACTGCTCAAACAACCGCGCTGGCTGTTCGCCGACGAGGCCACCAGCGCGCTCGACCCGCAGGCCGAGCAGGCCATCTATTCGCGGCTGCTCGACCTGGTGAAAGCGCGCCAAGGCGCGCTGGTGTCCATTGCCCACCGCCCCGCCTTGGCCGCGGTGCACGCCAGCACCTGGGCGCTGGTGCCTGGCCAGGCGGGACAAGGCCCTTACGTGGTGACCTCCAGCGGCAGCTGAACCTGCCGCCAGGCCTGCACCACCTCGCACCAGCCCCGGATGGTGGTGGCCAGGCCGTCACCGCTGACCTCATCCACCGCAGGCACCACCGACGCGAACAGCAGGCGGCTGCCGTCGTCGCTGAGGTGGAAGTGGCCGCAGAGATCGCCCATCCAGGCGGTCTGTTGCACGAGCAGGGCCTCCAGCACGACCTCGCGATGGGCGATGGGTAGGGGCCCGACGTCCAGGAAGAAGGCCACGCCGTCGAAAGGTCGATCGACCGGCCGGGCACTGAGCCAGACGCCGTTGGTGTGGACCAGCTCGCCCCGCGACAAGGCGCCAGGATCGGAGAGGCTCAGGTGGGCAGCCGCTTGGCCGCACAGTGCTTCAAATTGCGTTGCGTTCATCAGGCATTCCTTTGAATGGGTGTGATGGCCAGGCCTCAACCCTGACCATTGACCCTGGTGGGCGAGTCTGAGTCGCTGGTCTCCGAGACTGGAGCCGTGATCGCCGTCAACGCCACCTCCAGGTCGGCGGTGGTATCGGCATCGCCCTGCGCGCTACGGGTCAAGGCGGTCAGTTCTAGGGCTGTCTGCTGGAGGCTTTGGACGAAATCCCCGGCGGACGCCAACTCGTCGGCCGATGCGCTGTCCGACGCCGTCTCTGAGCCGCTCTCGGACCCACTCTCTGATCGCTCCTCAGACCGAACCCTCATTTCTTCCTCCGATGCGCCCTCCGGGTCGTCAAGAGACTCCACCCGCGTGTCCGTCTCAGATGAGGCCCCCGACGGTTCGTCTTCGGGCGGGTGATCGCCAGAGGCGATCACGGACGGCATGGTCACGGTCGTGCTGGAGGGCACAGGCGGGGTGGTCATCGTCGAGCAACTTCCCGCCAGCCGCTCCACCAGCCCGATGCCGGCATGAATGACGTGCTGGTACAGCGGATCAAACAAGACGTTGCGGGTGTTCCAACCCAGAATGGCCACCAGGGCGGTGGTGCCGGAGGCGGCGGCGTGCGGTTGCAGCGCGTGGCCGATCTGAGACGGCGTCAGGGTCACGTCCGCCGGCGTGACGGGCTGCACCCAGTACCGGCGCGCCTCTGCGTAACGGGCCTGCGCGGCACCGCCAGCCGTGGCCGCCACCCCAGCCACATTCGCTGCGTTGGCGGCATTGGCCGCCAAGACCTTGGCTGCCTCGAGAGAAGCGCCTATCGCCCGGCTGGTCGCGATGGACATCGCCGTCACCGGCATGAGGGCACTCGCGTAGCCCAGGTACTTGGACACGCCGCGCACCACCGAAGGCGAGCCATCGGTCCAGGTTGCCCCGACCGTGTGACCCGTGCGCCCTGTCACCACCCGACCGACGTCCAACACAGCACGGCTGATCGCGCCTGTGGCCGAGGTCAGCGCCCGAATGTCGTCCTGCGTCCGGGCTTTGCGTGTGCCCACTTCCTTGCTCAAGGCCTTGTACTCCTTGCACAGGTCCCGACACTGTTTGAGAAGATCCTTCAAGGCAACCCGGGTCTTTGTATCTGGCAGGTCTTGCGCCTTCAGTGCGTTTTTCAGCCGAGTCCTCAAACGCCGAAGTGCGTCCAGCACGAGATACGCTCCGGCCAACCGAGATTCATCCAGCGTCAGCTCAATCAGCTTGGGCGTGCTCTTGTCGTCGAGATAGGCGTCGTTGGTTGGATCGGTGGGCCCCACCCCTTGCACCATGGGGCGAATCCAGTCTTGCAGCAGGAACATGAAGTACATGGCGAACAAGCCTGCGCAGGTGTGGACGGCGGCATCGACCACCCTGGTGATGACCTGACCTGTGCTGCTGAGGCCGAAGAGTGCGGGCCACATGGTGTTGAGGCAGCCCGTGACACCGTTCAGAAAGGTGAACGTGTGAACCGGCAACTCATCGGACACCAGAATGCGAGCCAGCATGGCCGCCACCACCTTGTAGCGCTGAGCCTTGGTGTAAGGCGAGCCTTTTAAGGCAGCCTCCACCTCAGCCTTGGGTCTGGCCGGGTCGATGATGGGATCGACCCCCGAGGCAATGAAGAGCGGCTTGCCGGTCACGGTGCCGGGCCTGCCCTGCTCGCGCCAGACCACGGCGTTGAGGGCGCGGTCCATCTCCAAGGCGAACTTGGGCGCCAGGGCGGCATGGGCACCAGCCACGTTGGCGCGCATGTACAAGGCATGGGCCGTCATGAAGGCGGCGTATTGGCGGGAATCTTCCGACGGCACGTTGGGACCGAAGTTGCGCAACGCCGCGCCCATGGGATCCCCTGTGATGGCTTGGGTCAAGGGGACCACCAGGGCGTTGACCAGGGCCGCCAAGGCCGCGCTCCCCGCGGGCCCTGTGAACACCAGGCCAATGCCGGTCGCGGCGGTGAGCCACTTGCCCAGGAAAAAGGTCACGAGGTACATGGCCGTCGAGGCGCCCAGGGAATTGAGCAAGCCAGGACTGCTGACACCCGGCACCGGCGTCACCTGGGCTTTTGCCTTGGCATTGGCGAGGATGGTGTCGATGTCCTCATCGTTCAGGGCAAGATGGTGCAGGTATCGCCTGGCACGCCCCAAGGCCGCAAGATCGTCTGCGTGACGGTCGACATCGTAGGGCGGGGTCGCGCAGACGGCTTTCAAGTCGGTAGCCGCAATCCGGTTGGCCCAATGCAGCTGGGCCTCGTTCGCTTGGTCAAGATAGATGCGGACCAGCTCCTTGAGAGGTTGGGGAGGGTGATCGTCCGGTTCGTCTTGCGAATCGCCGATAGCGCTGCCAGTGGGATCGCCCCCCAATCCCGGGCCCTTGCCCTCAGAGCTGCAGATGCGGATCGTCCGGTCGGTGCCCGGGCTTGTCGGGTCGTCAGGCGTGCTGGCTTCGTGGCTACCGGAATCGCTCGAGCCCTGTCCAAACTCCAAGTCTGTCCACGTCTCCGGTTCCTTGCCCTTGCCGCTGCCCTCGCTGCGGTCTTGTTGCTGGTCGTCAGGAAAGATTTCCATGGTGCCTCCAGAAGCTGGGTGTCAAGGCGCCGTGGCCGTGCCAGACCGGTCCACCACGAGCAGGTCGGCGAACGCCTCGGTTCGCCACACGTGCACCTGCTCCACCAGGCGGGTGAGCACAGTCGCCAAGGCCTGGGGATCGCTGGCGGCGCGCAGTGGCAGGTTGACGCACATCAGTCGGTCGTTAACCGGGTCCAGAACAAAATGGGCCCACAGCGCCAGTTGATCTTGACCCTGCAGCTGCAGGGCCTTCATGAAGCAGGTCTCCCGCTTGCCTTCTGCCAGCGCGCCCACTTCCAGCAGCGCCAGCACGTAGTTGTCCGCCCAGCCCGCGCACATCAGCTCCACCTCGACACCGCCGATCACGGCCGGAAACCCAACGCCCAGGGCGTCCACTTCGTTCAGCCCAAACCGGGCGGACACCTGCTCGCAGATGTCATCCAGAACCAGAGGGTTCATGACTCAGCTCCTCATCGTGAGGGCGCCACACCGTGCGGCACCTTGTCAGGGGATGAGTGAGGGCTGAATGGGTGGACGCTGCGCGCGGCGCCACCCTGGGCTTGCGCACCCCAGGCCAGGCCCGCACCGGCGACGGCGACGGCGCGAAGCGAGTGCAGCGGGGGCCGATATCGAGCGCCCCGCCAAGGGGCACCCGCAGGGATTAGCGCTGGGCCTGGTGCGCGGCCCAGCCCTGCGCGCGAAGTTGGCAGGCGGGGCATTCGCCACACCCATAACCCCAGGCGTGGCGGTGGGTGCGGTCACCCAGGTAGCAGGTGTGGCTGTGCTCCACGATCAGGTCCACCAGGGCTTGGCCGCCCAGGGCATGGGCCATCTGCCAGGTGGCGGCCTTGTCGATCCACATCAGCGGCGTGTCGATGCGCAGGCGCGTGTCCATGCCCAGCGAAAGCGCCACCTGCATGGCCTTCATGGTGTCGTCGCGGCAGTCGGGGTAGCCCGAGTAGTCGGTCTCGCACACGCCAGTGACCAACACGCTCAGTCCACGGCGGTAGGCCAGAGCCGCCGCGAGCGTGAGGAACAGCAGGTTGCGCCCGGGCACGAAGGTGTTGGGCAGGCCGCTGGCCTCCATGCGGATGGCAGTGTCGCGGGTGAGCGAGGTTTCGCTTACCTCGCCCAGCACGCCCACGTCAAGCAGGTGGTCGTCGCCCAGGCGCGGGGCCCAGCGGGGAAATTCGCGCCGGATCTCGCTCAGCACGGTGGTGCGCACATTCAGTTCAACGCGGTGGCGCTGGCCGTAGTCGAAGCCGAGGGTCTCGACGTGCTCGAAGCGCGTGAGCGCATCGGCCAGGCAGGTGGTGGAGTCCTGGCCACCAGAGAAAAGGACAAGAGCGCGGGTGTGGGTGGTCATGGGCGCGATGGTATCGCCTGACCCGTCCTCACCCTCAGGTGAAGCGCTCGGAGCGCACGCCGGCGTGGTCGCGGCTGGTGGTCAGCATGCGCAGCAGCGCGCGGTTGGCCTGCTCCAGCGGGATGTCGTGTCGCACGCTCAGGGCGGGCAACTGGTGCATCTGGGCTGGGGTGGCCAGGGCACGGGCCATGTCCACCAGGGGAAAGTAAGGCCCATCGCGGCGCAGGGTGGCGTCGAACACTCGCCCGGGCAAGGGCAGCTTGTGCAGCAGCTCAGGCAGAGGCTGGTGCAGCAGCCGGTCCAACTGAGACAGCAGCGCCGTGGCGTACACCTCGGCGCGCAAGGCGTCGTCCGAGCCGGTGGCCAGCAGGTGCTGCGCCATGCGGGCGCGCATCACCATGGCCTGGCGCAGTGGGTGCAGGTCTTCGTCGGGGTCGCCCTCGGGCACCTGGTCGGTGAGCCAGCGGCTCAGTTCGCGAAAGCCCAGCATCATGAGCGCGTGCCGCAGCGAGCCAATCTCGCGGCGAAGGCCATAGGCGGCCGAGTTCACCAACAGCAGGATGCGGTACACCAGCACAGCGTCCTGGCGCACGATGCGCTCCAGGCGTTCGATGGAGCAGTCTTCGTGGTCCAGCGCGAGCAGCACCTCGTGAATGACGCGCAGGTCGTAAGTGACGGGGCGGCGCTTGTGCTGGGTGAGCACATCGTCTTCTGGCCAACCCACCAGGCCCCAGGCGCCGGTTTCGTCAAGTGCGCGGTGGGCCAGTTCGCGCGTGGGCACGCCGGCCAGCAGACCGCCGCGTGGCCAGGGTGCATAGAGCGCACCGGGCGCGGGCGCAGCTGCCAGGGTCTGGGCGTCTGCGTCGTTTATCTGCAGCAGGTTGCGCACCGGAAAGGACAACTCGCGCACCTGAGACCAAGCCGACAGCGGCAGGCGCCGCATCAAATGATGGCCTCGACCCGCCGCCAGCGACAAACGGGCCAGCCCTTCTTCTTGGTCAAAGGCACCACTGGGCACCTCGACCCAGGTGTGTGCCACCGCTGGGCCCATCAGAGCCTGGGCCAGCAGGCGCGGGCTGTTGAAGGCCAGCACCAGGGGTGGCGCGCTTTCGGGCCAGCTGTCGCCCAGCAACTGCAGCAGGTGGGTCGCATCGGCGGCCTCGGGTCGCACTGCGCCAATGTGCAGGCGCACAGCGGCCAGCGCCCGCTCGCGGCTCCAGATGGGCTCGTAGGCCAGGGTCAGGCTATCCAGCACAGACTGCGTCATCACCCCGTCCTATCAGATGGCGGAGAACAATGAGAGCTTCTGCACCTGGGCGTAGGCCTTGATGGCCGCGTCCAGAGCGGTTTGCTGGGTCTGGAAATCCGAGATGCCCTGGATCAGGTCCAGGTCTTCCAGGTTGGACTTCTCGATCTTCAGGGCCGCCGAGCGGTCGCCCAGCAAAGAGTCGAGCGAATCGGCCCGGTTGAGCCACTCGCCGGCGCGGCCACGGGCCAGCAACACGCGGTCATGGGCCGAGTCGAGTTCGGTGAGCGATTGGGTGAGCGCCTGGGTGCGCTGGGCATTGGCACCGGTGCCGGTCACGCGCAGGGCGTCAATGGCGTTCTGCACCACCTTGAACAAATCGGTGGAGGCCGACACCGGGTTGATGTCCACCGTGTCGCCGGCCGCCGGGCCGTCTTTGAGGGTAAGCGAAAGGCCGTCAAAGGCGATCGTCTGGCCCGACTGGTAAGGCATGCCCGTCTGGCCAGCCACTGGCAGGCCGGTGGTGGTGTTGGTGATGCTGTACTGCATCTGCCCACCCACGTCAGCGAAGGCGATCTGGTACGCGTCGCCCGTGACGGCAGACAGGTTGCTCACCTCGCCCATGTCGGTTCGCACAGAGCCGGTGTTGCCGGCCCCCAGGCTCACGGTAAAGGTGCCGTTGCCTTGCGGCACGCGCATCCAGATGGCGTCGCCATCCAGGGTGGAGGGCAGCGAGGTGTTGCCCGCCGCGGCCTGCCCGCGCTGGCCCTGGAACACCACGGTGGCGCCCGAGGCGGTGTAGGTGTCCACAAAGGGCGTGCTTGACCCGCCCAGGCCGCCGAACAAGGTGCGGCCATTGGTGTCGGTGCGGTTGGCCACGGCGACGAGGCGCTCGCGCAGGCTCTCCAGTTGGCGGGCCACGTCTTCGCGCTCGCTGTCGGTGAAGGCGCCGTTGCCCGCGGTCACGAACAGCTCGCGCACCTGCTGGATGAGGTCGCTGGACTCGCCCAGGCCGCTTTCCACCTGTTCCAGGCTGGTGCGGGAGGCCTTCAGGGCGCGCAGGTCGGCCTCGTTGCGGGCCAGCTTGTTCTTGGCGGTCTCGGCCAGCGTGGCCGCCACCGGGTCGTCGCTGGGCTTGAGCACCTGCTTGCCGCTGGACAGCCGCTCTTGCTGCTTGGCCAGGTCGGCCTGGCGGCGGGTGAGTTGGGCGATGGTGTTGTCAAAGGCGTTGGCGGTGGCGATGCGCATGGCGATGTCTCCGGTCTCGATCAGCGGCCCACGGTCTGCAGCAGGCTGTCGAAGGTGCTTTGGGCGATCTGCAGGAACTTGGCCGAGGCCTGGTAGGCCTGCTGAAACTGCAGCAGGCGCGCGGCTTCCTCGTCCAGGTTCACGCCGGCTTCATTGGAGCGGGCGGTCTCGGCCGTCTGGGCCACGCTGGCGGAAAAATCGGACGCGAACTTCGCGCTCTGCACGCGGGTGCCCACGTTGGAGAACAGGCCCACGTAGCCGTCGGCCAGGGCCACGCCCTCAAAGGTGGGGCGCTCACGCAAATCCAGAATGGCCTTGGCGTTGCCCGCGTTCTGGCCGATGCCGGTGGTGCTGGACGCGCCCACGGTGAAGGTGTCGCCCGCCGTGGGCGTGCCACGCAAGGTGAGACTCCAGCCGTTGGCCTCGATCGGCACGCCGGGCTTGAAGGGCGTGCCCGGCAGCGCGCCGTTGATGGTGTAGGTGCCATCGGCCTGAAAGGCGACCGTCGCCCCGGTGGCGGGCAAAGAGATGGCGTAGAGGCTCTCCACGCTCAGACCGCCGGCGTTGCCGGTGCCCGGGGTGACTTGCACCGGGCTGGCCGCGGCCAGCCGCTCGGGCGAGCCCAGCGCCACCTGCAAGTCGCGCGCGGCGGCCTCGAAAGGCTTGAGGCGGTAGCTGTCGTTGGTGGCCAGGCTACCGCTGGCCAGGGTGAAGGTCAGGCCATCCACCACCGGCGCGGGCGTGAGGCTGGAGAAGGTCTGGGTGTTGCCGTCGCTCAGGCGCACGATGGCGTAGTTGCTGCCATCGAAGCGCACGTCGTAGTCAGAGGCCACCAGCGCCGTGGGGTCGCTGACCGTGGCGGTGATGCTGGCGGTGCCCGTGTTGGAGGCGGCGGCAATGCCCCGCGCAGAAGCGGGCGGCACGAAGAAGTCTTGCCCCGGGTTGCCCTTGAGGTCAACGCCCAGCTTGTGCTGCTCGTTGAGGGTGGTGGCAATGCCAACGGCCAGACGGCCAAGCTGGTTGCGCACATCGGTGAGGTCTTCGTTGATGAAGGTCATCAGACCCGACAACTCGCCGCCGCCCAGCAAGCCGGTCTCCACCCGGGTGGATTGACCTCCCTGCACGAACGACAGGGCGATGCGCGAGGTGTCGGCCGGGTCTCGCGTGACCTCCAGCCGGTTGGCCTGCAGGCCCAGCACCAGCGGCTGGCTGCCGGCCACGAACACGTTGACCATGCCGTTGTCGGCCTCCATCGTGCTGATCTGCACCTGCTGGCTCAACTGGGCCAGGATCTTGTCGCGCGTGTCCAGCAGGTCGTTGGGCGTGTGGCGGCTGCCACCGGCTTCCTGCAGCTGCTTGTTCACCGTGACCAGGTCCTGGGCCAGTTTGTTGATGTCGCCCACGATGCCTTCGGCCTGCTGCTGTGAGTTCAGCGCCATCAGGTCCAGCTGCCCCGCCGTGTTGCGCAAGCGGGTGGCAAAGTCTTCGGCCTCGGAAAGCACCACCACGCGGGCGGTGAGGTTGCTCGGAGATGACGACACGTCGCCCCAGGCATTGAGCATGTCGTTGATGGCGGTGCCCAGGCCGCTGTCGCCAGTGGGAAAGAGCGACTCCAGCTGGGTCAGGCGGTCGAGCCGGGCCGAGTCGGCCGCCGCCACGGACGAGGTGGATCGGGCTTCGCGCGTGAGGTAGGCGTTGTAGCTGCGCTCCACCGTGGCGATCTCCACGCCCTTGCCGTAGAAGCCGTTGCCAAACTGCTGGTAGCCCGAGGTGGACAGTTGCACCGACTGGCGCGAATAGCCCTCGGTGTTGACGTTGGCGATGTTGTGACCAATGACCTGCAAGGCGGCCAGGTTGGTCGTCAGGGCTCGGGCGCCGATGGTCAGGGCAGATGACATGGTGAAAGCGTGGTCAGACCTGGGCCCGCTGCAGGCTCAGGGTGGTGTTGATGGCGCGGCTGAGCTTGGCGGCGTACTGAGGGTCTGTGGCGTAGCCGGCTTTTTGCAGGCCGGTGGCAAAGCCTTGCACCGAGTCCAGGCGCGCCATGACTTTCTCGTAGCGCGGGCTGTTGCCGATGAGGCGGGCGTAGTCGCGGAAGGCGTCTTCGTAGCTGTCGTAGGCGCGGAACTTGGCCTTGACCTTGCGCGCTTCGCCGTTGATGTATTCGGTGGTGGTGACCTCGGCCACCTTGCCCTTCCAGCCACCGGTGGCCTTGATGCCAAACAGGTTGAACGAGGGCGAACCGTCGGCGTGGCGAATCTCGCTCTTGCCCCAGCCGGTCTCGTGGCCGGCCTGGCCAATCATGTAGCTGGCGGGAATGCCCGACTCCACCGCCACCGCGTTGGCGGCGGCCGTGTGCTTGGCCACGAAGCCCGCCTGACGCGAGCCGCCGCTGACCTTGTCCAGGGTGGTGGGCACGGCCGAGGCATTGGCGGCGTTCGCGCCGCCCATCTGCCGCGCCAGCTGGCGCTCGATGGCCTCGGACAAGCCGCCCGGCAAGCCCGAGAGCTGCACCGCGAACTGCTGGTCCAGCAGGTCGGTGCCCATGGCCTCGCCCTCGCTGTCGGTCAGGCCCGACTTCTGCGTGGCCTCGCGCATGCTCTTGAGCAGCTCGCGCATGAAGAGGGACTCAAACTGCTTCGCCGCCTCTTTCAGGGCGGCGCGTTCGTTGCCGGTGGCCGCCTGCTGCCGCAGCGCGCTCAGGGCGCTGGGGTCAGCGGCCAGGCCGCTGGGCATGAGCGGGTTGGTGTTCATCGTCAGATCACCTCAAGCTCGGCATTGAGCGCACCCGATGCCTTGATGGCCTGGAGAATGGCCAGCAGGTCTTGCGGGGTGGCGCCCAGCGCGTTGAGCGCCTTCACCACGTCGGCCAGTTTGGGCGCGGTGTTGAGCTGAACGAGCGCGCCCTTGTCCTGGCTGATCTGGATGCTGGCCTTCTCGGCCACCACCGTCTCGCCACGCGAAAGCGCATTGGGCTGGCTGATGACCGGCGTGGAGCTGATGCTCACCGACAGGTTGCCGTGCGCCACGGCGCAGGCGCCAATGGTGACGGCCTGGTTCATCACCACCGAGCCGGTGCGCGAGTTGATGACCACCTTGGCGCTGGGCACGGCGGCCTCCAGGCGCACGTCTTCCACGCGGGCCAGGAAGGCCACGCGGGCGTTCGGGTCGGCCGGGGCGCGCAGGCGCACCACGCGGCCATCCACGGCACTGGCGGTGCCCGCGCCCAGGGTGCGGTTGATGGCGTCCGTCACGCGGCTGGCGGTCTGGAAATCGTTGCTTTGCAGACCCAGGTCAATGGTGTCGCCCAGCGCAAAGGGCGTGGCCACCGTGCGCTCCACCTGCGCCCCTGCGGGAATGCGGCCTGCGCTCAGGTGGTTGATCTGCACCTTGCTGCCACCGGCGGCAGCGCCCGCGCCACCCACCAGCAGGTTGCCTTGGGCCAGCGCGTAAATCTCGCCGTCGGCCCCACGCAGCGGCGTGGCAATGAGCGTGCCGCCGCGCAGCGACTTGGCGTTGCCCATGGACGAGACGGTCACGTCAATGGCCTGGCCGGGCTGCGCGAAGGCGGGCAACTGGGCGGTGACCAGCACCGCCGCCACGTTCTTCATTTGCGGGTTCACGCCCGCGGGCAGGGTCAGGCCGAACTGCTGCAGGTAGTTGGCCATGCTCTGCGTGGTGTAGGGCATCTGGGTGGTCTGGTCGCCCGTGCCGTCCAGGCCCACCACCAGGCCGTAGCCAGTGAGCTGGTTGCTGCGCACACCCTGCACCGACGCGATCTCTTTCACGCGAATGGATTGCGCGCCGGCGGTCTGGCACAGGCCGGCCGCCAGGGCGATGAGGAGAACGGACAGGGCTTTCACGATATGCATCCTGGGTTGAGCCATGAGGCCATTGTGGGCAGGCTTCAGAACGGCAGAACGCTCAAAAAGAACCGTGCCAACCAGCCAATTGACATCGCTTCACCCTGTGCACCGCGGCTGACCGACTCGATGCGCGCGTTGGCCACCTGGGTGGAGGCCACCACGTTGCCGGGGCGAATCTGGCGCGGATCGATGGTGCCGGAGAAGCGCATCACGTCCACGTTGGCGTTCACGCCGGTCTGCTTCTCGCCCACCACCAGCAGGTGGCCGTTGGGCAAGACCTCTTGCACGGTGGCGGTGATGGTGCCGGAGAAGGTGTTGTTGGCCGCGTTCTTGCCGTCGCCCGCGAACGAGTTGCTCGACTGCGCGCCCACGTCCAGCTTGCCCAGCGTGCCGCTCTTGAGCAGGGGGAAGGCCGCGATGCCGGCCGACACGTCGGCGCTGCGGTCAATGCTGGCCGAGGTGCTCTGGCTGGCGGTCACGCGCTCGGTGATCTGAATGGTGACCAGGTCGCCCGGCAAGCGCGCGCGCGGGTCTTCAAAGCCGGGGCGGTAGGCGGCGGGGCGGAACAGGCCGCCCGTGGGCACGGCCGCCGGGGCCTCGGCCTGCACGTAGCGAACAGGCTGGGCCGGCGCGACCTCGACCTTGGGCTGCATGGTTTCGCAACCGGCCAGCAAGGCCCCCAGCGACAACAGGCAACACAGAAGCGGCAGACGGGAGAACATGGCGGTCTTTCGGCTTGAGAAGGGAAACCAGGCAACGGTCAGAGCTGGCTCAGGCGCTGCAGCATCTGGTCGGAGGTCTGGATGGCCTTGGAATTCATCTCGTAGGCGCGCTGCGTCTGGATCATGCTCACCAGCTCTTGCACCACGTTCACGTTGGACGCCTCGGTGTAACCCTGCATCACCGTGCCCATGCCCTGCGTGCCCGGCGTGCCGGTGATCGGGTTGCCCGAGGCCACGCTCTCGCGGAAGAGGTTTTGGCCCAGCGGCTCCAGGCCCGGGGCGTTGATGAAGTTGGCCAGTTCCAGCACACCCACCTGCTGCAGCTGGGTGGTGCCGGGCAGCTTGGCGCTCACCACGCCGCTGCTGGAGACGGTGATGCTGGTGGTCTCGGGCGGCAGGGTGATGCCCGCGCTCAGCGGGAAACCGCTGCTGGTGACCATGCGGCCCTGCGCGTCGAGCTGGAAACTGCCGTCGCGGGTGTAGGCGGTGGTGCCGTCGGGCATTTCCACCTGGAAGAAGCCGGCGCCGTTCACGGCCAGGTCCAGGGCGTTGCCCGACTGCTGCAGGCTGCCCTGGGTGAACTGGCGCGAGGTGGCCACGGTGCGCACGCCCAGGCCCACTTGCAGGCCGGTGGGCAACTCGGCCTGCTCGGCCGCGTTGGCGCCCACCTGGCGCAGGTTCTGGTACATCAGGTCTTCAAACACCGCGTTGGAGCGCTTGAAACCGTTGGTGGAGACGTTGGCCAGGTTGTTAGAGATGACGTCGAGCTGGGTCTGCTGCGCCGTCATGCCGGTCTTGGCGATCATCAGGGAATTCATCATGGCGTGTTCTCCGGTTAACCGTTGACGTTCAACAGCTGGCTGGCCGAGCGGTCGTTCTGCTCGCCGTTTTGCAGCATGCGCATCTGCACTTCAAATTGCCGGGCCACGGCGATCATGCTGACCATGGCCTCCACGGGGTTGACGTTGGAGCCCTCCAGGGCGCCGTCTTGCAGGCGGGCCACGTCGCTGGCGGGCAGCGGGTCGCCACCGGGGCCGCGAAAGAGGCCGTCGTCGCCGCGGCGCAGCGGGTTGTCGGCGTCGGGTTCCACCATCTTCAGGCGGCCCACCACCTGCCCTGGCTCATTGCCCACGCTCGCGCTCACGGTGCCATCAGCGGCGATGTCCACCCGCGCGTTCTGCGGCACGGTGATCGGCCCGCCGTCGCCCAGCATCGCCAGGCCCGCCGCGTTGACCAGCGTGCCCTCGGTGTTCACCTCCAGTGCACCGGCACGGGTGTAGGCCTCGGTGCCATCCAGCGCCTGCACCGCGAAGTAGGCATTGCCCTTGGCCGCCACGTCCAGGTTGCGCCCGGTCTGCGTGATGGCGCCCGGCGCGTCGGAGTGGCCAGCGGTGGCCTCGGCGGCGAACACGCGGGTGCTGGCCCCATCGCCCCGAATGGGCACGGCGCGAAAGGTGGACAGCTCGGCGCGAAAGCCGGGAGTGGACAGGTTGGCCAGGTTGTTCGACAGCACCTGCTGGCGCTGCTGCGCCGCGTTGGCGCCGGTCATCGCGGTGTAGATCAGGCGGTCCATGGGGTGGCTCCGGTGTCAGGTGTTGGCGATCAGCGATCAGCGCATGTTCAGCAAGGTGCTGAGCACTTGGTCCTGCGTCTTGATGGTTTGTGCGTTGGCCTGGTAGGCGCGCTGCGCGGTCATCATGTCCACCAGCTCGGCGGTCAGGTCAACGTTGGAGTCTTCCAGCGCGCCCGACTGCAGGGCACCAAAGTTGCCCGAGCCGGGCTCGCCACGCAGCGGGTCGCCCGAGGCGTACGTGGATTGCCAGGCCCCAGTGCCGGTGGGCACCAGGCCTTGGCTGTTGCGAAAGTTCACCAGCGCGATCTGGCCCGCCGCGCGGGTCTGGCCGTTGGAGTACTGGCCGGTGATCACGCCGTTCTCGGCAATGCTCAGGCTGGTGAGTTCCCCGGGCGGGTAGCCGTCTTGCGTGAGCTTGGTGACCGCGAAGCTGGTGCCGAACTGGGTCACGTCGTCGAAGTTCATCGAGGCCGTGAAGGTCAGCGCCGGGTTGTTCGGCGAGGTCAGCGTCAGGTTGGGGATGGTGGTGGTGGCCGTGTTCAGCGTGCCATCGTTGTTGAAGTTCAGCGTGAAGGGCGTGGAGGTGGCCGGGTCGGCACCGTTCACGCCGGTGTACACCTCCCACTGGTTGTTGGCCACCTTGCGGAAGGCCAGCGACACCGGCACTTCGATGCCCTGCGGGTCGTAGGCCACCAGCGAGGTGCCGTAGGTGGACAGCGGCGGCAAGCCGGTGGTGGCGTTGTAGATGGGCGCGCGCGCATCCAGGTTGAACTCGGCAGAGATGCTGCCCGTCTGCTGCGCCGGGATCGGGCCACCCGTGGGCAGGCTCAAGGGCTGGGTCTCGAAGCTCAGGCGGTTGCCGGCAGCGTCGGTGGGGTAGCCCATGAGGCGGCTGCCGTCATTGGTGACCACATTTCCCTCGCGGTCGAGCTTGAACATGCCCGCGCGGCTGTACACGGTGGCGCCGTTGGGCATGGTCAGCTCGTAGAAGCCGTTGCCGTTGATGGCCACGTCCATCTCATTGCCGGTGGCGGTGATGTTGCCCTGGGTGAACTGCTGGGTGACGGCGGCCACCGTCACGCCGATGCCGCTGGCGGTGCCACCCGCGGCGTTGACCGAGCTGGCGTACAGCTCGGAGAACTCGGCGCGCGAGCTTTTCATGCCCACGGTGTTGGCGTTGGCGATGTTGTGCCCGATCACGTCGAGGTTTTTGCTCGCGGTGTTCAGGCCGGAGAGTCCTTGCTGGAATGCCATGGCAATGTCCTTGAAGTCCTGGAGGGGTGGGGTGTCAGAGGAAGGTGCTGACCTTGTCGTAGGCCAGGCTGGTGCCGTTCTGCAGTTGCAGCTTCACGGCACCGTCGGCGAAGCTGGTGCCGGTGACGGTGAGGCGGCTGAAGGTGGTGGCGCTCACCGGCGTGCCGCCGTTGGCCGCGCGCACCCGGAAGCTGCCCACGGTGGCGGGGTCGACCCCGGTGCCGTCCCAGTTGAACGCGTGCTGGCCGGCGGTAAGGGCGCCGAAGTTGATGGTGTCGATCACCGTGCCGTTCTTGTCGAGCACGTCCACGTCCACCTGCGCGGCGTCGCCCGCCAGTTGGAAGGCGGCCTTGCCGGTGCTGCCGTCAAAGCCCATGGTGGTGCCGGCCACCAGCGCCTCGCGTCCAATGAGCGCGGTGCCCTGCAATTGCTGGAACACACCGAACTGGCTGGCGATGGTCTTGAGCGTGTCGTTGACCGTCTCGATGCCACTGACCATGTTGATCTGGGACATCTGCGTGGTCATCTGCGCGTTGTCCATCGGGTTCAGCGGGTCCTGGTTGTTGATCTGCGCCACCAGCAGCTTGAGGAAGCGGTCTTGCGACTGCGAACTGCCGGTGGACGTGGTCGTGGTGGCCGTGGTGCTGCCCGGCTTGGTGCTGAAGGTGGAGAGATCAAGTGCGGAGGTGTACATGGTGTGGTCCTCAGTTGCCCATCTGCAGCGTCTTGAGCAGCAGGCTCTTGGCCGTGTTCATGACCTCGACGTTGTTCTGGTACGAACGCGAGGCGGAGATCATGTTGACCATCTCCTCCACCGGGTTCACGTTGGAATGGGTCACGTAGCCCTCGCCGTCGGCGCTGGGGTGGTTGGGCTGAAAGACACGTCGGCCAGGCTGGTCGCTCTCGGTGACGTTCTGCACCTTCACCCCGGCGCTGCCCGGGCCACCCATGGGCACGGTCTGGAACTGCACCTGGCGGGCCTTGTAGCTTTGGCCATCGGGGCCGGCCACGGCATCGGCGTTGGCCAGGTTGCTGGCCACCACGTTCAGGCGCTGGGCCTGCGCGCTCACGGCGCTGCCGGCAACATTGAAGATGGAAAACATGGACATGGCGTTCTCTCCGATCACTGACCCGTGATCGCGCTGAGCATGGTCTTCACATGCCCGTTGATGAATCGCAGCGTGGACTCGTAGCGCACGGTGTTGTCCACGAAGTTGGCGCGCTCACGGTCCAGATCGACCGTGTTGCGGTCTTGGCTGGGCTGGGTTTGCACGGTGTAGGCCAGGTCGGTCTTGGGTGAGCCGGGCCCGCCCTGCAGGCTCAGGTGGCGCGCATCGGTCATGGCCACGCCCTCGGTGGCACGGGCACCCGTGGCCCCGGCCGCCTTCTGCAGCGCCTGCGCGAAATCGAAATCGCGCGCCACAAAGCCCGGGGTGTCGGCGTTGGCGATGTTGCTGGCCAGCACCTGCTGACGCTGCGAGCGCAGCATGAGCGCTTTGCCGTGGAAGTCCAGCCGGGCGGTCATCTGTTCGAGCATGGGCACCTCGCGTGGTGAAGAAAGCCGCCAGGCATGAGGCCACGGCGGGAGTTCAGAGGATTGTGGGAATTCTTGAGTCGGGCAAAGCCAGGAGAAACGCAGGCGAAAGCGGGCATTTCCCGGCTTAGCCCTGCCCCGGCTCGCTCTAGAGTGATGCCTCAATCTCCATCCACTCGCCCACCAAGCCATGCCTCGCCACCCCATCACCCCGAGCCTTCGGCGCCTGCTCATCGGCGGTCTGCTGATGCTGGGCGCGTGGGCCAACGCCGCCCCGCCCGCCGGGCTGGAGCAACTGGCCCGCGACTGGCTGCAACCCGCCATTGACCAGGCCATGGCCCAGGATGGCGGCATGCCCCTGCGCGCCGAGGTGGTGATGGGCAACCTGGACAGCCGCCTGCGCCTGGCCCCCTGCCAAGCCATCGAGCCTTATCTGCCACCGGGCACCAAGCTCTGGGGGCGCAGCCGCATCGGCCTGCGCTGCACCGATGGCGTGGCCCGCTGGAACGTGTACGTGCCGGTCACCATCAAGGCCTTCGGCCCGGCCTGGGTGCTCAAGGCGCCCGTGGCGGCCGGGGAAACCCTCACTCAAGACCAGGCCGAGTTGACCGAAGTCGATTGGGCGTCCCACCCCTCGCCGGTGCTGGCCACGCCCGAGCGCTGGGTGGGCCAGACCACGGCCTACGCCCTGTCGCCCGGCCAGACGCTGCGCGAGAACATGGTGCGCGCCCAAACCGCCTTCGAGGCCGGCTCGCCGGTGAAAGTGGTCAGCGGCGGCAGCGGTTTTGCTGTCTCGGTGATGGGCCAGGCAATCAGCGAGGGCCGCGTGGGCGAAAGCGCCCGGGTGCGATTGCCCAGCGGCAAAGTGGTCAACGGGGTGGTTCGCCCCGACCAGACGGTGGAGTTGGCGATGTAGCACCGGCGCGCACCCCACCAGACAGCAGGCAAGAAAGTCGAAAAGTCGGGCTAAAGTTCACCGTTCAGGGGTCGATAGTCATTCCACATCGCCCCACCTTTGGGGAATGGAGCGTGACATGAAAGTCGATTCTTCACCGGATTCCTACATCGGTTCGGTCGCCAGCGGCCCGCAGCGGGCGGCCGCCGCACCCCCTGCGCCCCCCACCGGGGCAGCGCCGACCACGCCTGCGCCTGGCGCGCCCGCCAGCGGCGTGCAGGTCACGCTGTCGTCCACCACACAGGCACTGTCGGGGTCCGGCAACGGCAACGACGTGTTCAACGCCGACAAGGTCGAGGCCATGAAACAGGCCATCGCCAACGGCACCTTCCAGGTCAACGCCGAGGCCATCGCCGACAAGATGCTGGCCAACGCGGCGGAAATGCTCAACGCCAGTCGCCAGTAACCCACCCAGGAGCGCGCCATGAAGTCCATCGCATCCACCCCCACCGACGCTCAGGCGTGGATGACCCGACTCAACGGCGAACTCGACCAGCTCGAACTGCAACTGCTGCAGGGCGATGCCCTGGCGGTGCAAACCGCCTGCGCCCGCGTGCAAACCACGCTGCAGGCCAGCCCGGGCGCCGCCCAGTGGCAGGCAGCCAGTGCCGATCTGGTGCACCAGGCCCAGCAAGCCGCCCTGCGCTTTGGCCGCCTGCGCCAAGGCGTGTTGCGCGCCGTGGCCCAGAACCAGCGTGCCCTCCAAGCCCTCATGCCCGAGGCCCTGCAAGCCCCCACCTACGAACGCCAAGGCGGCATTCGCGGACCGGGCAGGGCCTACCTCTCGGCCTGATGCCGCCGGATTGGCCCGTTCGGGCCAATCGCCGGAACTAAGCCGGCAGCCCCCTTCTCTTTGGCGATTTGGCTCGCCACCCCGCTGATTAAATGGACGCCGTTGCCGACATGGGCCCCTAGGGTGCGCCATGGCCGGTTCCTCGGTTTCATCAGCGGGTACGCCATGTCCATCCAACTGTTTGCCAACCAGCTCGACGATTTGCTGGATCGCCTGCCCAAGCAGACCCAGGTGCTGTCCCTGGATTGCTTTGACACCATCTGGTGGCGCCGGGTGGTCGCCCCGCGAGACGTGTTCTATGCCCTGCCCCACCACGAGGTACTGAAGCGCGCCGGGGTCACCGCCTCGCTGCGCGGCAAGGCCGAGACCGAGGCCCGCGCCAAGCAGCGCCTGCTCAAGGGCCACACCGAGGTCACCCTGCACGAGATCTACCGCCAGCTGCTCGGCCCGCAAGTCGATGCCCAGCTGGTGGAGCAGTGCGTTCAAGCCGAGATCGACTGCGAGGCAGCGCACGGCTTTGTGTTCGAGCCGGTGCTGCGCCTCATCCGCAAGGCGCGCCGGCGTGGCCTGCGCGTGATCGTGGTGAGCGACACCTACCTCACCGCCGGCCAGTTGCGCGGTCTGTTGAAGAAGCGCCTGGGCGACGATGCCCAGGCGATTGCCCAGATCTACTGCTCTTGCGACCACGGCACCTCCAAGACCGGCCAGATCTGGCAACACGTGCTGGCGCGCGAAAAGCTGCGCCCCAAGGCCCTGGTGCACCTGGGCGACAACGTGCACGCCGACCACGAAGGCCCGGCGCGCCACCAGATCACCGGGTATTGGCTGCGCCACCACGACGAGGCCACCCTGAACGAGCTGGACGGGCGCGCCACCACCGCGGTGCAGTTGCTGCCCGAGATTCACCACCAGCAAGGCAACCCCAGCCTGTTCCATGGCGTGCTGGCGGCCCACAACGACCGGCAGGCCCAGGTGACCCAGCAGATCGGCTACCGCAGCCTGGGCCCCATCGTCTTCGCCTTTGGCCAGTTCGTGGCGCGCCAGGTGGCGCGCCTGCGGGACCAGGGACGTCCGGTGAAGCTGGGCTTCTTGCTGCGCGACGGCTACCTGCCGGCGCGGGTGTGCGAGGCCATCCTGGGTCAGGACGCCGTGGCCGAGATGAACGTCTCGCGCCTGACCGCCATTGCCGCCTCGCTGTGCTCGCGCGAGGACGTGGTGCGGGTGCTGGCCGCCGGCGTGTCGGTCTCGGCCATGCCGGCCATCCTCAAGCAACTGCTGCTGCCTGCCGAACAGGCGCAGGCCATCCTGGCCGAAGCCAGCGCAAGCGCCACGCCCGAAGACACCTTCTCGCAGCTCCTGCTGCGCAAGGAGACCCTGGCCTTGATCATCGAGCGCTCGGCCGCCCTGCGCGCGCGCCTGTGGCGCCACCTGCAGACCCACGCCGGGGTGCAGCGCGGCGACCGCCTGGTGCTGGTGGACCTGGGCTACAGCGGCACGGTGCAAAACCGGCTGGCCGCGGTGATGAAGGCCGAGTACGACGTGGAGCTGCACGGGCTCTACCTGATCGCCAGCCGCGTCAAGGCCGACCAGGCCGATCGCCAGGGCCTGATCGACACCCGCTGGGCCGATGACCGCCTGATCCACGCGCTGACTGCCTACATCGGTGTGTTCGAGATGATGTGCACCAAGGACGACGGCACCACCCTCGACTACGAGGAGGACGGCCGCCCCGTTCGCGCCGACGTGGGCGTGGGCCCGGCCCAGGCCGCGCTGGTGGCCCAGATGCAGGCCGCCGCCCTGCGCTTCGTGCGCGACGCCCTGGCCATGCCGGCCCACTGCCGCCCCAGCGACCACGACGACCACGACGACCTGGTGCTGGCGCACCAGGCCACCATTGACCTGGGCCGCCTGATCTACTTCCCCACGGCAGACGAGATTCAGTGCCTCAGCGCCCTGCGCTTTGACTTCAACCTGGGCACCGACCTGATCCTGGCCACCGCCGACCTGGAACGTGGCCTGGCCGAGTACCGCCGCGAAGGCTTTGCGCTGATGAACCGCGACTTCACCGCGCTGCGCGTGAGCTACCCCATGGAGCTGCGCCACATCGACGTGTCGCTCTCCACCCTGCTGCTGTCGCTGCAGCGCTTTGGCTACGGCGTCACCCCCTCGCAGGCCAGCTACCGCAGCGAGACCATTCACACCCTGGCGGCCAATGCCCAACAGCACGCCGCCGGCAGCTCGCGCGCCTTTGCCACGCACGACGGCTTCTACTGCCTGCACCTGCCCATGACGGCCCGCTTTGACCTGAGCGTGCTCTGGGGTCAGACGCACGAGTGGCTGCAACTGGACTCCATCGAAAAAGTGCCCATGCACGGCGAGGGCGAACGCGCCGACCTGGTGCTGGGCGAGCAGGTGCTGCTCGATGGGGTGGAGCAGATCGAAGGCAACATGGTGAAGTTCACCGAGGCCGGCATGATGATCTTCCCCGCTTGCAGCGAGGCCGACCAGCGCCGCTGCATGATTCGCGTGGTGTACCGCCCGCTGCTGGCGCGCCAGGCGGCCACCCCTTCCACTGAGCCGGTGGCAGCGCAATTGGAGGCCGAGTCCGCATGAGCATGCCAAGCCACTCCCGCATCGTCATCACTGGCGACCTGCTGCGCCCCTTTCCCGTCGACGATGGCTGGGAAGGCGCCACCTGGAAAAACATTCGCTGGCTCAGCGCCCTGCTGCGCCCGCTGCTGCCCGACAACGCTCCCGCTCCCACCACCCTCGCATGGGATGCGCTGATGCCCGCTGGTGCCGGTGTGTTTTTCGACACACCGGCTCTATATGACGCCCTGGGGGAGTCCCTCAACCTCCGGAGTTGGGCCACGCTAGCCCAGCGCCAGACCGCCCCCGATGCCTTGGTGGAGGCCCTTCGCGAACCGCTGCAAGACGCCCTGGTCATCGGCTACGAACTGCCACCGGTGCTGCTCGATGCAATGCGGCAACTGCAACTGCCGGTGATCGACCTCATCCTGCACCCCTTACGCTTTTTGCCCGACCTGGTGTTTGCCATGCGAACTAACGTACCGGCCTTCCACGAGGTGTTGCTGCGCCATGCGCTGGCGCCGTCAGAAGTGGCCCGCCAGGTAGGGCTCATCCAGGCGAAAGCCGCCTGGATGCCACCACCCGAGCCCATGCCGTCGGGCACCGCGCTGCTGCTCGGGCAGGTGGCCAGCGACCGCGCCATGGTGCTTGCAGACGGACGCCTCGCCCGGCTGGACGATCACCTGGGTGAGTTGCACCGCCTATGCACCGAGCACCCGCTGGTGCTCTACAAGCCACACCCCTACGCCGCCTACGATCCCGCCGCACAGACGGTATTGCAGCAGCTGCCATGCATCGTGCGCACCAGCGCCAACTTCTACCACCTGCTGGCCCAGCCCGAACTCGATACCGTGGTGGCCTTGAATTCCAGCGGCCTGATCGAAGCACGGGCATTCGGGCGACGCGCACACCAACTGGTGCCGTTCTTGTACGACTTCGACTCGTCTCGGGCGCCCGCTGGCGGCCACCCGGGCAGCCCCGTGGCCCTGTCACCGGCCTGGAATGAGCCCGGTTTCTGGCGCTCGATGCTGGCGGGCGACGCATCCACGCCAACTACCCCTGCCTGGGTGCCCAACCGCCTGCGGCGCTCCATGAACGCCGACTGGGGTTATCAATTCATGGAACAGGTGTGCGCATGAGCCTTGACCCGATGACTGCCGACGCACTGGTAAACGCTGCCTTTCAAGCCTTGTCCGAGGGCGACCTGGGCGGCGCCGAAACGCCCGTGGCCCAAGGCTTGGCCCAGTTCCCGACCGACAGCCGCCTGCACCTCCTGGCTGGCGTCATGGCCAATGCACAAGCCCAGCCCACCGCGGCCCTGGCGCACTTCTGGCACGGACTGGCCGGTGACCCGTCGTCGGCCTTGATTCGTCAGGAGATCCGCCACCTGGTGGTTCAGGACCAGCCCTCCATCGAACACATCGAGAAAGACTTTTCCCTGCAAAGCGGTGAGCGGCAGACGGCCGACCAGATCCCCCTCATTCGAGCCGATCACCGGGCGCGCTATGCCTTCGCGGCCCAGTGGGTGCGACGCTTCCTCGTGCCCTCGCACCAAACCATGGGCCTGGACGTGTTCTGCGGCAATGGCTACGGCAGCCGCATGGTGGCCAATATCGCTGGCGCTCGCATGGTGGGCCTAGACGGATCGAGTGAAGCCGTGGGGCTGGCCGAGTGCGCCTACGGCACCCACCGAGTGGTGTTCGGCCATGCGGTCTTTCCCTTCACGCTTCAAGCCGGGCTGTTCGATTTCGCGATCAGTTTCGAGTCCATTGAACACGTGGACGACGCACCAGGCCTGCTTGACCAGATGGTGCGCGCCACCGATGGCCCCCTGCTGATCTCGGTGCCCCACGAGGGCGGCCTGCCCTTTGCACGTTTTGGCCATCGCTTTGAGCACCACGTTCGCCACTTCACACTGGACGAAACCGTGGCGATGCTGGCGCGCGTGGGCCGAGCGCGCATTCGCGCCATGCATGGCCAGCAGGTCTACTGCACAGAGAACGGCGAGATCACCGGCCTGCTGCCCACCGACCAGATGGGCCTGGGGCCAATGAAGGCCGACAGCCAGTTCTGCGTTCTGGTGGCCGATCGGCCCGAGTGAGCGCCGCGACGGCGCATTTCCCCGGTCACGTCCCTGCTCTCTGGTGTGATTTTTTGTGATTTAAAGGAAAACTTAAGTAAACTTTATTGGCACAAGAGCCCGCCGACATGAGCGGCTCAGCCACAGGAGGATTCATGAGCACCGACCATGTCGAGGACGTCAGCGTCCCGGGCCAGCCCCCACTCGCCGCTCCAACGGAAGGCACTCAGTGGTCTCAGCAGTGGTCACCGGCTATGTCACGCCCGGACAACCTTCCCCGCATTACCCAGCGACTCACCATGCCGCCCGGCGTAGCCGTGCGCATCCGCCACCTCGTCGAAGACGTCATCGTGCGCTGAGCAGGCCCTCGGCATGCGTCCGGCTCACGGCTACCTGCGCGACTCGGTGGAAGTGCGCACCACCACAAAAGGCGTCGAGCTTCGCTTCTCCGTCTGGAGCGTCGACGTTCCCGCTGATACCCTTCAGGCGCAACCCCGCCTGGCGGCCTTCCTTCGCCGGGAGATCGATGCCCAGGCCCTGGCAGCCGATTCGGTAGAAGCAGCCAATCTGGTCACCGTTCTCGACCAGCAAGGCTGCCTGGTGCCGGCCAACGAGAAGCCGAACTACACGCAAGAAGAGGTTCTGCGATTTGCCATCGGATTCTGCAACGAGGCCTATGGACGCTACTACGGCCACCCCTTGTGGACCGCCATGCGACACCAGCAGATTCCCTATCCGCTCATCCGGCATTGGGCGGCACGGGCCTATTTCCGCTCTCGCTTCGCGGGCGTCACGGCCGCCGTGGCCTGCCTGCAAGCCCCCGATCGCGTGGTGCGCAACACCTTTCTCAAGAGCACGCTGGAGGAATACGCCCACTGCGAGGTGTTCTACCGCCCGCCCCCGCCTCTGTTTCCCCATCCCCTGGGCTACACAGACGGCGTGGCGCCGACCGGCTCGGACCTGGCCTTCGACCAACAGATGCAGTACCTGGCACGACACCATTGGCTGGGGCACCTGCTGGTGGCGCTGTGCCAGGAGCGCACATCGGCCTTTCAAGAAGGTGCCTGCCAACTCTATGAACGGATCGAGCAGCGACTGGCGATGCCAGATGTGCTGCAAGGCTGGCGCCAACACATTGAGTTGGACAGGCACTGTGACCACGAAGCCGACCTTTGCGCGCTGCTGCAGCGCCCGGTGCAGACCGATCATGCCCAATTGCGCAGCGCTCTGGACGAGGCCAGCTTCACGATCGACCTGCTCATCGATGGCCTGACCGACACCCTCACGCAAGGCATGTCGGGACGCAACCCGCGCGCCCGGGTCACTGGCGCACACCTGCTGGCACAGCATGTCACCGGGCTCACGGCCTTGTCATCGGTGGTCGGACACGTGATCCGTGCCGAGAGACCGTGTGGGCTGATCGCCGAGCTGATCGAACTGATCACAGGCCACCCCACCGGGGCCTCCTGGCTGGCCGACACCACGCCACTGCTGGAGTCGCTAATCGAGCACTCGCTGGTGCGCCTCAGCCTGGAGACCCTCACCCAGGCCAGTGGGCACGCAGAAATCCTGTGCTCGGGGTCAATGGTGGACGCGGCATCCCAGGACGGGCTGACCCTGCACGAGGACGCCAGCTTGGCCGAGCGGCCCCAACGCGTGCTGCACAGCCACTTGAAACACCAGGCACGCCAGCCAGGCGAATTCGCGTTTCACGCCTTGCTGTGCCTGAGCCTGGCGGAAACAGGACGGGCGTCACACCACCTGGGTGCGGCTTCCGCCAAGCGGCCAAGCCTTCGCTCTGCCTTGACACTGACGGTAGAGACACTGGGTGACCGCATGCCCCTCACGCACTGGGTCAATGGCGCGCTCGACACCCTGGCGGTGCTGGAGTACGCGCAGCAAATGCAGGTGCTGGACTACCCCGCCACCCAGTTCTCGTTGGGGCATCGCGCCGGTGTGGTGGCCTGACAGCCCATTGGCCTTCGGCGCGAGCGTTCAATGCTCGCGCAGCTTGGCCCGCAGGCGCGCAATCGACTGGCTGTGCAGCTGGCAGATTCGCGACTCGGTCACGCCCAGCACGGCCGCGATCTCCTTGAGGTTCATGTCGTGCTCGTAGTACATGCTCATGATCTGCTGTTCGCGGTCGGGCAGGCCCTTGATGGCCGCCACCAGCGCCATGCGCATGCGCTGGTCTTGCAGCACGGCAGAGGGGTCGGCCTCGTGGTCGCCCATGTGGCGATCAAGAAAGCTGTCTTCGTCTTCGCCACCGCTGATGTCTTCCAGGTACACGAGCTGGGTGCCTCGCACCTTGGCCAGCAGGTGCTGGTAGTCGGCCAGGGCCATGCCGAGTTCCTTGGCGATCTCGCTCTCCATCGGGGCGCGGTGCAGCTTCTGCTGCAGGCGGTGCACGGCCTGCTCGATGTCTTTCTGGCTCTTGCGCGAGCCGCGCGACATCCAGTCGCCGTCGCGCAACTCGTCGATCATGGCGCCGCGAATGCGCTGGCTGGCGAAGGTTTCGAACTGCACGCCCTGCGAGGGCTCGTAACGTGAGATGGCCTCGGTCAGGCCGATCATGCCCACCTGGATCAGGTCGTCCAGCTCCACGCTGGGGGGCAGCTTGGCGATCATGTGGTGGGCCAGCCGGCGCACCAGCGGGCTGTACTTGCGCAACTGCTCGTCCCGGTTGAGCGTGCCTTTGGCGGTGTACATCTTCAGCTCCAGAGGGAATGGGTGGCGCAGGCGTGGGCGCCGCGCAGCCTAGGCGTCGTGGTATCGCCAGCCGGAATCAGGGCACTCTCCTGGGCGCGCAGGGCCCAGGTGGCCGAGGGCCAGACCGACAGGGAATGGTTCAGGTAACGGGCGGCGCAATCGACCACGTTGCCCACCAGCTGGGGCGGGGCCTCGATGGCGGGCGCCAGCACCGGGTTCAGGCCGGCTTGCTGCAGCAGCTTGACGGCGCCGTAGGCGTCGATGCTGGCCTGTGCCTGCGGCAGCACGGGCACCAGCACGCGGCCACCACAGCCGCCCAGCAGGGCACTCAGGGCCTGGGGCGGTGCGAACAGCAGCACCAGGGCGCCACCCGCAAAGGGGGCCAGCAAGCGGGCCAGCGCGCGCTTCGGCCCGGCGTGGCGGGCGGTGTCAAGCAGCAGCTCCAGGCCCAGGGCGCCGGGCATCACCCGCCACTCACCCGCGTCGCCCACGGCGCCGAGCTGGGCCATGGAGGGGTCTTGCAGGGCCTGGTGCAGACCGAGCGATGCGTCGTCGGTGTCGCGCAGAGCGGCGGTTTCGCGCGCCGTGGCGTCCACCACGATCACCTCGCGGTCTTGGGCGGCCAGTTCGGCCGCCAGGTGGCACAGCCACTCAAAGGCGCGCGAGGGCTGGGCCGGGCTGGCCAGCGGCACCAGGGCCGCGTGGGCACCGGGCAGGCTGGCGCGCAGGCCGGCGGCCTGATCGAAACCGGGCTCAAACATGGGTGGCCCCAAGGTGAACGGCCTGGCTGGACTGGGCGAAGTAGAAGCCCAGGTCGTTGACCATGGGGTCGTGCACCGACTTGCCCTGGCTGCCCATGGACAGGCGCACCAGCGAGGCGGCGTCGGGGGTCTGCCAGTCTTCGGGCACGCGCTGGCCGTTGGCCACGCCGCGCAGCACCACCTGGTGGCGCACCAGCGCGTCAATGGCCGGGCCGAGCTTCACGGCCTCGTCCACCTTGGACAGCACCACGCCGTGCAACTGGGCGGCCTTGAACGAGGTGAGCACCTCGTCCAGCGTGTCGCCTTGCGAGCCGGCATTGAGCACCAGCATCTTCTTCACCGAGGGCATGGCCAGCACATCGAGCATCTCTTGAATGCGCTGGTCGCGCTGGCCCAGGCCAGCGGTGTCGATGATGACCATGCGCTTGCCTTGCAGCAGGTTGAGCAGGTCCACCAGGGCGGCGCGGTCGTGGGCCAGGTGGGCCACCACGCCGAGCATGCGGCCGTAGGTGCGCAACTGCTCGTAGCCGGAGACGCGATAAGTATCGAGGGTGATCATGCCCACACTGCCGGCACCGTGTTGCTTGACGCACTGGGCGGCCAGCTTGGCGGCGGTGGTGGTCTTGCCCACGCCGGTGGCGCCGATCAGCGAGATCACGCCGCCTTCGTCGGCCAGGCCACGGCCGGGTGCGGCCACCTTGAGGTTGCGGGTGAGCACGTCCACCAGCCAGCGCATGGCCTCGGCGGGCGAGGCGTCGGGCGACACGCGCTCCAGCACGGCGCGGGCCAGGGCGGGCGAGTAGCCGGCGCGAATGAGCTTGTGCATCAGGTTGGCCTGCAGCGGGTTCTGGCGCGAAGAGCCCAGCCAGGCCAGGGTGTTGAAGCGCTCTTCGATCATCTCGCGCAGGGCCGAGAGCTCCACCGCCATGCGCTGGTTGTCGTCGGCACTGAAGCGCACCGGCGGCTGGCTGTCTTCCCACGCGGGCACCTGGGCCTGGGTGCGGATCGGCTCGGGGCGCGGCTGGCTCACCTCGGGCACGCGGTTGAAGTGCTGCACCGGCACGGCGATGGGCTCAGCCTTGGGCTGCTGGCGCGGCTCGGCTCGCACCGGGGCGGCCTGCGGCACGGGTGCGGCCATCGGCGCCTGCCCCGTTGCTTCGCGGCGCTTGCGCAGCATGCGCTCGCGCACGTAGTCCTGGAACGACAGGGTGCTCATGGCCATGGTCTCGGTGTCCTTCTCCACCGAAGCGGCCGCGGCCGGCGCGGGGCGGGCTGCGGGCTGGGGCGCGGCGGCCGAGGCGGTGGTGATGCTGGCGAGGCTTTCCTCGGCAGCGGCCATCACTTCAAAACCATCGCCGGTGGAGCGCGTGGACAGGATCACCGCGCTGTCGCCAAAGGCACGGCGGGCCTTGGCCATGGCTTCGCGCGAGGTGGGGGCGATAAAGCGTTGGATGTTCATGCGGCAAGCTCTCCAAGAATCGGGCCGATGCGGATCAGGTGGGTCTCAGGAATTTCGCTGTGGGCCAGCACCTGCAGGCGTGGCGCGGCACGGCGCAGCAGGCGGGCCATGGCGGTGCGAATGGCGTCGGGCACCAGCAGGCAGGCGGGCACGCCCTTTTCTTCCTGGCGGTTGGCGATGTCGGTGGCCGACTGGCTGAGCATCTCGGCCACGCCGGGGTCCAGCGCGCCAGCGTTCTGGCCGGTGAGGGCCTGCATCAGCAGGCGCTCCAGGCCAGGCTCGATGGCGATCACTTCCAGCTCTTTCACCGGGCCGTAGATCTGCTGCACGATGGCCGGGGCCAGCGCCATGCGCACACGGCGCGCCAGCTCGGCCGGGTCGGTGGTGTGGGGGGCGTTCTCGGCCAGCGACTCGATGATGGTGCGGATGTCGCGCACGTGCACCCCTTCCTCCAGCAGCAGCTGGAGCACTTTCTGGAAGGTGGCAACCGAAACCATCTTGGGCACGACTTCTTCAATCAGTTTGGGGGCCAGGCGGGTCACGTGTTCGACCAGGTCCTGGGTCTCCGTCCGGCTGAGCAACTTGGCCGCCTGGACTTGCATCAAGTGTGAAAGATGCGTGGCCAGCACGGTCTCGGAATCAACCACGGTGAAACCTGCCATTTGCGCGTTTTCCTTCTGGCGCTCGTCGATCCAGTGCGCGGGCAGGCCGAATGCCGGGTCGGTGGTGGGAGTGCCGATCAGCGGCGTGCCGATGCCGCCCGGGTCAATGGCCAGGAACATGCCGGGGAACACCTCGCCCTCGCCCACCACCACACCGCGCAGGGTGATGCGGTAGCCGCTGGGGCGCAGTTCCAGGTTGTCGCGCACGTGCACGGCCGGGGGCAGAAAGCCCACGTCCTGGGCGAACTTCTTGCGCACGCCCTTGATGCGGGTGAGCAGGTCGCCCTGGCGGTTCTTGTCCACCAGCGCGATCAGGCGGTAGCCCAGCTCCAGGCCGAGGAGGTCCACCGGTTGCAGGTCGTCCCAACTGGCCTCGCCATCGCTGGTGGGCCCGGCGGCGCTGGCCTCAAGCGGTGCGGGGCGCTGCTCTTCCTGGTAGCGCCACCAGGCCAGGCCACCCAACAACGCGGCGAAGGTCAGGAAGAACAGGTGCGGCATGCCCGGCACGATGCCCAGCATGAACAGCACGCCGGCCACGATGCCCAGCACCCGCGAGGACAGGAACATCTGGCTGGCCATCTGCACGCCCAGGTCCTCGTCTTTGCCCACGCGCGAGACCACCATGGCCGCGGCCACCGAGATCAGTAGCGAGGGAATCTGCGCCACCAGCGCGTCGCCCACCGCCAGCAGCACGTAGCTGTCCACGGCCTGCCCGATGGACAGGCCGTGCTGGGCCATGCCAATGGCCAGGCCGCCAATGATGTTGATGATGAGAATCAGGATGCCGGCCATGGCGTCGCCGCGCACGAACTTGGAGGCACCGTCCATGGAGCCGAAAAACTCGGCTTCTTCGCCCACCTCGGCGCGGCGGCGCTTGGCTTCTTTCTCGTCGATCAGGCCGGCACCCAGGTCGGCGTCGATGGCCATCTGCTTGCCGGGCATGGCGTCCAGGGTGAAGCGGGCCGACACCTCGGCAATGCGCTCGGAGCCCTTGGTGATCACCACGAAGTTGATCACCACCAGGATCACGAACACGATGAAGCCCACCGCGAAGTTGCCGCCAATGAGGAAGTGGCCGAAGGCCTCGATCACCGCACCGGCCGCGCCGGGGCCGGTATGGCCTTCTAGCAGCACCACGCGGGTGGAGGCCACGTTGAGCGACAGGCGCAGCAGCGTGGTGAGCAGCAGCACCGTGGGGAAAACCGAGAAGTCCAGCGGGCGGCGCATGTAGGCGGCCACCATCATCACGATCAGGGCCAGCGCGATGTTCAGGGTGAAGAAGGTGTCCAGCAGCCAAGGCGGCAGCGGCAACACCATCATCGACAGGACGGTGATCACCAACATGGGCGCGGCCAGGCCACCGGCCCAGCCGGCGTTGCGCCGCAACCATTGCTGCAGGGGCTGCAAGGCGTTCATTCAACAGACTCCCGAGAGACAGGCTTTTTCTTGAAGTGCGGGTCCAGCTCGGGCGGCACTTGCGGCTGTGGCTCGACGGGCATGGCCCCTTCGCCGCGCAGCGCGGCCTTGAGCTGATAGACGTAGGCCAGCACCTGGGCCACGGCGGTGTAGAGCGCCGACGGGATCTCTTCGTCGATCTCCGCGTTGGCGTACAAGGCCCGCGCCAGCATGGGCGACTGCAGCACCGGCACCTTCGATGCCTTGGCCACGTCGCGAATCTTCATGGCCAGCAGGTCAGTGCCCTTGGCGATCACGCGCGGCGCACTCATGCTGGCGTCGTCGTAGCGAATGGCCACGGCGTAGTGGGTGGGGTTCATGACCACCAGGTCGGCGCGCGGCACGGCCGAGATGCTCAGGCGCTGCGCCAGTTCGCGCGCCTTGGCGCGGCGCTTGCCCTTGAAGGTGGGGTCACCCTCGGCCTGCTTGAATTCTTCCTTCACTTCCTGGTGGGACATGCGCAGGCGCTGCGCGTGCAGGAACTTCTGCACAGGAAAGTCCACCGCCGCCACCACGGCCACCACCACCAACAGCAGGCCAACGCCGGTCACCATCCACTGTCCCAGCTGGCCCAGGCCGGCCTCCAGCGGCTGCATCACCAGCGAAGCGAAGTCTTGAAGGTGCGAAGCGAGGAAGCGCCAGCCCACCAGCGCCACCACGGCGGTGATGAAGACCAGCTTGATGGTCTCCACCACCTGCTGTTTGGAAAACAAACGCCCCATGCCCGAGAGCGGGTTCAGCTTGCCGAAGTTGGGCATCAGCGGCTTGGTGGTGAAGCCCCAGCTGCCCGAGGCCACGGCCACCACCAGCGCCAACGCCAGGGTGAGCACGCCCAGAGGGAGGTAAATCATGAGGCCCTGGCCAAACCCCTCGCCCAAGCGCTGCAAGGCTTGGGCGGGCTCGCGAAGCGCGGTGTGGTCAAAGCGCAGCTGGGCCCGCAGCATGGTGCGCAAGCCTTCAAAGGCAGCCGGCAGCAAGGCCAGCAGGATCAGGGCACCACCACCGAGCACCGCCAGGTGACCCAGGTCGCGCGAGTGCGCGATCTGGCCTTCGTCACGCGCCTCTCGCAGGCGCTTGGCGGTGGCTGGCAGGTTTTTGTCTTGGGCGGAGGAGTCCATGGATCAGGCTCTGGGGATGAGCCCGATTGTGGAGACCGCCTCGACAAACTAAAGGGCGATAAAGCCCAGGGAAACCGCGCTTTTCGCGCGGCCAATGCGGCCGGGGTCAGAAGCCCAGGCTGGCCAGCAGGTCGTCCACCTGCTGCTGGTTGCTGACCACGTCGGTGCGGCCCTCGGCGTTGACCACCGGGCCCGCGAGTTCAAAGGCCTGGTCTTGCCCGGGCTGACCAGTGGGGGCGCTTTGCAACAAGAGGTCGAGCAGCTGCTCTTCGATGGTGCCGGCCAACTGCACCACGCGGGCGATCACCTGGCCGGTAAGGTCGTGGAAGTCTTGCGCCATCATGATGTTGGTCAGGCGAGCATCGGTCTGCTCGCTCAGGCGCACCACGTCGTTGGACCACTCCATCAACTCGGGCATGGCCTTGGCCAGTGCCGGCACGCGGGAGATGGTGTCGGCCAGCTGGCGACCGCGCTGGGTCAGTTCGTTCTGCTCGGACTTGGCGCTCTCCACCTCACCCAGCACCTTCTCGGCCGCCTCGCCGGTGAGGCGGGCGATGTAGGACAGACGGCTTTGCGCATCGGGAAGCTGGTCCACCGAGCCCTTGAGCTTGTCGGTGTAACCCAGCTCCTTGAGCGCATCGTGCAGCTGGCGCGTGATGGTGCCGAGCTGGTGAAACATGGTCGGGCTGGCAGCGGAGTCTTCACTGTTGCTCATGGCTAGCCCCCTCAAAGGCCAAGTTTCTTGAAGATGTTGGCAAGCTTCTCTTCCAGGGTCGCCTTCGTGAAAGGCTTCACGATGTAGCCGGCTGCCCCACTCTGGGCCGCCAGCACGATGTCTTCCTTTCGCGCCTCGGCCGTCACCATCAGCACCGGCAGGTGCTTGAGGCTTTCGTCTGCCTTGATGGCCGACAACAACTGAAAGCCGTTCATGTTGGGCATGTTGATATCGGTGACCACAAAGTTGAAATTGCCGGTCTTGAGTTTGTTCAAGGCGACGGCGCCGTCTTCTGCCTCATCGGCATCGGAGTGGCCAATTTCCTTGAGCAGGTTGCGCACGATGCGGCGCATCGTGGAGAAGTCATCAACGATCAGGAATTTCATCGGTACGGACATGTGGCCTCCGGCAAAACAGGCATCAGGGGCGGGGGTCTTCACTTGGCGATGCGACCTTTTTCGTCATATCGCTGGAAATCTGTAGCGGCGCAGTCTCTTCGGCCAATCCCGCTGCCGTTTCGGCGGGCCTGGAAGCAGCCGCCTGGGTCGCCTGGGCAGAAGCGGAAGGCAACATGCGCTCTTCGGCCTCGCGGGTCATCACCACGATGCTGATGCGCCGGTTGGACGGGTCAAAGGGCTGGTCGGGGTGCAGAAGCCGGCTGGACGCCAGGCCCTCCACGCGCACGAGCTTGTCATCGGGCAGGCCACCGGCCACCAGGTCGCGACGCGAGGCATTGGCCCGGTCGGCGGACAGCTCCCAGTTGCTGTAGCCACGTTGCCCGGTGCCGTAAGGCTTGGCGTCGGTGTGACCCGCCAGGGCAATGCGGTTTTCCACTCCCATGAGGGCGCCACCGATTTCGCGCAGGATGTCGCGCATGTAAGGCTTCACCAACGCACTGCCGGTGTCGAACATCGGGCGGTTCTGCGCGTCAACAATCAGGATGTGCAACCCGTCAGGCGTCTTGATGAGCTGGATCTGACCCTTGTAGTCAGCCAGCTTGGGGCTGCTGTCGATCAGCTTGCGGATCTTTGTCTCCAGGAGGTCGATTCGCTCGCTGTCCTGGCGCGCCTGCTCCTGGCGGATCTGCTCGGCGCGCGCCATTTGCGCCCCCATGATCTTGGCTGCGCGCTGGGCCTCGCCGCTGTCCATCTGGCCGAAGGCACGCGAGAGGTCCCTTCCGCCACCCGGCAAGATGCTGTCGCTGTTGCCGGTGCCATTGCCCCCCATCAGGGAAATCTTCACTGGGTTGGCGAAGTAGTCAGCAATGCCCTGCAGTTCACCTTTGGCGGTGGAGCCCAGCAACCACATGAGCAGGAAGAAGGCCATCATGGCTGTCACGAAGTCGGCATACGCGATCTTCCAGGCACCGCCATGGGCGCCATGGCTGGTCTTCTTGACGCGCTTGACGATGATGGGTTGGAGTTTTTTTCCGTCACCAGCCATGGTTCAAATCCGCCTCACTTCTTGCCTTTGACGTGGCTCTCCAGCTCGGTGAAGCTGGGGCGCACGTCCGAGTACAACACCTTGCGGCCGAACTCGATGGCCGTGGCCGGGGCATAGCCCTGCATGCTGGCCAGCAGCGTGGTCTTCACGCACTCGTATTCCTTGGCGCCTTCGGCGGTGCGCTGCTCCATCAGGCCCCCCAGCGGCTCGAACACGCCGTAGGCCAGCAGAATGCCCAGGAAGGTGCCCACCAGGGCCGAGCCGATCATGGCGCCCAGCACAGCCGGCGGCTGACCGACCGAGCCCATGGTGTTCACCACCCCCAACACGGCCGCGACGATGCCAAAGGCTGGCAATCCACCGGCCACGCGTGCAATGGCGGCCACGGGAGCGTGGGCCTCCTGGTGGTGGGTCTCGATCTCGGCGTCCATCAAGGCCTCGATCTCGTGGGCGTTGAGGTTGCCCGAGACCATCATGCGCAGGTAATCGGTGATGAACTCCACCAAGTGGTGATCGGCCGAAATGGTGGCGTACTTCTTGAACACGGGCGACTCGTGTGGTGTCTCCACGTCTTGCTCAATGGCCATGAGGCCTTCCTTACGGGCCTTCTGCAGCAAGTCGTACTGCAGGGCCAGCAACTCCAGGTAGCGCGACTTGGTGTAGCGACTGCCCTTGAAGCACTGGGCAATGCCTTTGAACGCGGCCTTCACCACCTTCATCTGATTGTTGATGAGGAAAGCGCCCAGGGCCGCGCCCAGGATGGTGGTCATCTCGAACGGCAAGGCCTTGAGCACCACCCCGATGTTTCCTCCGTGGGCGATGAACACCCCGAAGATGCAGGCCATGGAGACCAGAAAGCCGACGATGACAAACATGCTGTGAGACCCCGAATGGCTGGTGAGCGCGCCGCCCCCTTGGCGCAGCGTCGCTCTTACTCAATGTTCTATCGGCCAACTCTAGGCGGTATTGATGGCGCCCATGAAGCCGAAAAGGGCCCCGTTGGGGGCCCTTTTCTGGATTGCGCAGATGGAAGCTGGGGGTATCGGGTGCGGCTCAGTGCAGGCGCAGACCACCAGAGGCCGCGCCCTTGCCGGCGCGAGCGGGCGGCTGGCACAGGCCGCAGACAAAGTGGCGGGCGTTTTCGTAGGGCTCGGTGACGAAATGGCCGCCGCAGCACGAGCACTTGGTGAGGGTGAGCATGCCGCTGTCCACGAACTTCACCAGACGCCAGGCGCGCGTGATGGACAGCAGGGGCTCAATGGCGCTGGCCGTCATCTGTTCGCTGTACAGGCGGAAGGCCTTGATCACCGCGTCGATCTCTTCGATTTCGCTGGACTTGGACAGGTACTCGTGGATGTTCAGGAACAGCGAGGCGTGGATGTTGGGCTGCCAGGTCAGGAACCAGTCGGTGGAAAAAGGCAGTTGGCCCTTGGACGGGCTCTTGCCCGCCACTTCTTTGTACAGGCGCAAAAGGCGCTCGTACGACAGGCTGGTCTCGTACTCCAGCACCTGCAGGCGCGCACCCAGTTGGATGAGCGCAACCGCGCGCTCGATGTCACGCGACTCGTTGAGGATGCTTTTCACGGCGGCCATGGTGTGTGCTCCTGCGCGGCGAGTAAGGGCTTAGTGGGCGGCGGCCATCGAGTCGGCGAAACGGCCGGCCATCAGGATGGAAGCATGCAGGCGGGTGGTGGTGCCGTTTTCCACCTTCTTCACGTTGTGGTTGGTCAGCAGGTTCCAGACCAGGTCGTCGTCCACGCGGAAGCGGCACAGCAGCATGTTGCTGGAGGCGATCTTGAGCATCTGGGCCGGTGAGAGCATCACCAGCAGGTCAGCGGCCTCTTCGCTCAGGCCCAGGCGGAACAGGGCTTCTGCACGGTCCTTGCGGATCAGGTTCTGGGCCAGCATCAGGTAGGTGAGGTTGGCTTCGCGGATCTCGGCGAGCAGTTGTTCGTTGTCCATCTTGATACCCCTTTCGGTACGGCGCTTACATCTGGTGACTTGATGTGAGTGATTGTGTCGAGGGGCAAAAATTCTTGAATCGGTGGACCGCTGCTCGTGGCGTCAGGCGCCGCCTCACACTCTGTAAGGCAAATTCCGACAAAGACGGGCTGCCAAGGCAGTCCAGCGGCAGCGGGCGTGCCGCTGATCGGCCTCCATCGGCCGCTGCGCCCTAAGCGGCGAACAAGGCCCCGAGGAGACCGCTTATCGCCCGATTGATTAATGGGCGGCGCTAAAGAATCTGGCTCCACCACCGAAAACCTCCTCAACGAACTTCTAAGTGGGTTCGTCGTCCGGCCAGCGAAGGCGGCAAGCGCAAACGGTGGTGGCCTCGCAAGAGGTCGATCCGGCGCCAAACGCCGATGGCTGATGTCACCACCGAGAGGCAGTGACCGCCAGACATTCAGCCGGATTACTTTGTTCGACCATTTTTTAGGAGTGAGTGATGACCACGATCAACACCAACGTGATGTCCCTGAACGCACAGCGCAACCTGGCCTCGACCGGCGCGTCGCTGGCCACCTCGATGCAGCGCCTGTCTTCGGGCCTGCGCGTCAACAGCGCCAAGGACGACGCCGCCGGCCTGGCCATCGCCGAGCGCATGAACGCTCAGGTTCGTGGCATGAACGTTGCCATCCGCAACGCCAACGACGGCATCTCCCTGTCGCAGACCGCTGAAGGCGCGCTGGGCAAGGTGGGCGATTCGCTGCAGCGCATGCGCGAACTGGCGGTGCAGGCCCGCAACTCCACCAACAGCGATGAGGACAAGGATTCGCTGGACAAGGAATTCCAGGAACTGGCTTCCGAAATCGAGCGCGTGCTCGGCGGCACCACCTTCAACGGCAAGGCCATTCTGGGTGCCGAGGCTGGCTCCCTGACCTTCCAGGTGGGCGCCAACACCACGACCAACGACACCATCAGCATCACCTCCACCAACCTGACGACCGACGCCAGCATCACCGCGGTGACCGGCGCCACCATCGACAACACGTCCACGGAAACCACCCTGAAGGACGTGATCGACGACATCGACACCGCGCTGGACACCGTGAACTCGCAGCGCGCCACCTTCGGTGCCGCGCAGAACCGCTTCGATGCCGTGATCGCCAACCTGCGCGTCTCGGTGGAAAACCAGTCGGCCGCCCGCGGTCGCATCATGGACGCGGACTTCGCCCAGGAAACCGCCAACCTGTCGCGCACCCAGATCCTGCAACAGGCAGGCACCGCGATGATTGCGCAGGCCAACCAGTCGCCGCAGAACGTGCTGTCTCTGCTGCGCTGATCGAGCGTCCAGGCGTTCGCACCGCCACGCCTCGCGGCGTGGCGCCCAAGCGGCAGCGGCAGCCATCTGCCCTGCCGCTTCGGTCTTGCGAGCGGGATGCACAGAGCGCATGCCTTTGCGTGCGGTCCGTCCATCCTGAGGGAAGCACACCATGGCCACCATCTCCTCTGCCGGCATTGGCAGCGGGCTCAACGTCGAGTCCATCGTCTCGCAGCTTGTCTCGCTGGAGAAAAAGCCCCTGGAGACGCTGCAGACACTGGCCACGTCGATGCAGACCAAGCTGTCGTTGTACGGCACCATCAAGTCGCAAATCTCGGCCCTGGGCGATGCCGCGGCCGCACTGGGCCGCACGAGTTCCTGGTCGGCCGTCACCGGCACCTCGTCCAACGCGGCGGCAGTGGGTGTGACCACGGGCAGCGGCGCCGCTGCTGGCAACCTCACCGTGTCGGTGCAGCAGCTGGCCAAGGCCCAGGCCACCGCCTCAGCGGCCATCACCAGTGGCTCGGCAGTGGGCGAGGGCAGCCTCAGCATCGACCTGGGCCGCTGGAGCGGCGGCAGCTTCACCCCATCGGGCTCGGCCACGACGGTCACCGTCGGGGCCACCGACACGCTGGCCCAGGTGGCCGCCAAGATCAACAACGCCAAAGGGGGCGTCACCGCCACGGTGCTGAAGGACGCCTCGGGCGAGCGCCTGTTGCTGCGCTCCAGCGCCACCGGTGAGGCCCAAGGCTTTCGTGTGCAAGTGACCGACGCCGATGGCAACGACGGCGACGCCAGCGGACTGTCTCGCCTGGCCTATGACTCGGGCCTGAGCAACGGCACCACCCTGACCCAGGTGGGCCAGAACGCCAACGCCACCATCAATGGCGTGGCCGTCACCTCGGCCAGCAACGACCTCAACGACAGCCTGGCGGGCGTGCAGCTCAAGTTGCAGCAGGTCACGACCTCGCCGGTGGAGATCGCCATCAGCCAGGACACGGAGGCGCTGCGCAAGAACCTCCAGACCTTCGTGGACGCGTACAACGCGATCAACAACACATTGAGCAACGCCACCAAATACGACGACACGAGCAAAAAGGCCGGCGCGCTGCAGGGCGATGCCACCGCCGTGGGCCTGCTCAACTCGCTGCGCGGCGTGATGCGCTCCACCCTGCCCAGCGGCACCTACCAGCGCCTGAACGACATCGGCCTGGAGATGAAGGCCGGCGGAACCCTGGCGGTGAACACCACCCGCCTGAACGAAGCACTGAACAACCCAGACGCCCTCAAGGCGCTGTTCACCACCGACACGGGCGACAACACCACCAACGGTCTGGGGCTGCGCATCAAGGCCTTCACCAATGGCCTGCTGGACATCAGCGGTACCGTGGCGAACAAGCAGACCTCCATCAAGAGCATGCTCGAGCGCAACAGCGATGAGCAAGACCGCGTGAGCGACCGCATCTCGCGCACCGAGACCCGCTTGCGCAGCATGTACACCGCCCTGGACACGCAGATGGCGCAGCTCAGTTCGCTCAGCGCCTACGTCTCGCAACAGGTCACGACCTGGAACAAATAGCGGCGCCACCGGCGAGGCAAATGGCCGCCCCGCGGCGGCTGGCGCACTGCCTTGATCCTTGCCTGGCAAAGCCCGCAGAAGCCAGATTTACTCCCCCTATTTCCTGCACCCGCTCCCTACAGTCCACCCCATGGCTGCCGATAAAAACTGGCATCAGACACAAGGAACCGTTGCCATGTTCACCTCCGTCAACTCCCGCGCCGCCACTGCTTACCAGCGGGTAGCCGTCGAGACCAGCGTGCAGGGCGCAGACCCCCATCACCTGGTGACCATGCTTTACGACGGCTTGCTGCGCAGCCTGCAGCTTGCCCGCAGCGCCATGGAGCGCCAGGACGTGGCCGCCAAAGGCCAGGCCCTGGGCAAGGCCAGCCGCATCCTCGACGAAGGCCTCAAAGCTGGCCTGAACCTGACCGAAGGCGGTGAGCTGGCCCAGAACCTGCGAAACCTGTACGTGTATTGCACCCAGCGCCTCATGCAAGCCAACTTGCGCAATGACCTGGCTGCCGTGGATGAGGTGATCGGCCTGATCGACCCGCTGGCGGACTCGTGGAAAAAGATCCGGAACGCCGCCCTTCTGGGAGGCTGACATGGAGCCCACCTTGCTCGACTACTACAAAGCCATCGAGAAGACCAGCCGCGACATGCTCACGGCGGCCCAGCAAGAAGACTGGGACCAGCTGGTTCGCCTGGAAGGGGCCTGCGCGGTGCTGATCGCCCAGTTGCGCTACAAGGCGCGCACGCTGCCCCTGGCGCCCGAAGACCGCAAGGAAAAGGCCCAGATCATGCAGCGCATCCTGCGCACCGACGCCGAGATCCGAAACCTGGCCGAGCCCTGGCTGCAAGACCTGGCGCAGATCCTGGACCACGGCAGCGTGGTGCACTGAAGACAGGGGCCTCAGCCGCCCCTTGGCCCCGCGCGGGCCAAACGAAAAAGCCCTGGGGCCCGAAGGCGCCAGAGCAACACCCTTCTCACAAGGGAGTCGGAGAAACCAGCAGGCCCACGCGCAAGGCGGGGCAGCGATCAGACCGACATGTTCATGATGTCGGAATAGGCCTGCACCATGCGGTTGCGCACGTGCAAGGTGGCCTGGAAACCGATCTGCGCCTTCTGCATGGCCAGCATGGTTTCTTCCAGGCTGACGTTGGGGTTGCCCAGTTGCACCTGGGTCTGCAGCTCGGAGGCCTTGGCCTGAGAAGCGCTCACGTTCTGCAGCGCGGTCTTGAAGCTGTCGGCAAAGGCATCACCCGGCATGGCGGTGCGCTGCGTGCGCTGCGCGGTGGCCGGGTTCAGGCCGCTCAGGGCGGAGTTGGAGAGAGCGTTGAGGCGGAGGTCCATGGCAAATTCCTTCCACAGGGGGAATGGCCCCGACTCTAGGGGCGCCAGCGCCACGGCACGCGGCGAATAAAGGGCCAAAGTCGGCCCTTTTCCTTGCTATGCCCCCGGGGGGAGCCGCCCATACTCGGTCGCCATAGGGGGATGTCCCCCCTGCATGAGCTTCCGTCACGCCCCATGAGCACCTCTGTTGCCGAATTGGATATCCAGCCCGTGCGCCGCAACGCACTGGCCGAGGGCTTCTCGCGCATGACCCAGGCCCAGAAGATCAAGCTGGGTGCGGGTCTGCTGGCCCTGCTGGCCATTGCCCTGGCGGCCATCTTCATGAACCGCCAGCCCGCCTGGCGTGTGCTGTTTGCCAACCTGTCCGACAAGGACGGTGGCGCCATCGTGGCCCAGCTCTCGCAGATGAACGTGCCCTACAAGCACGCCGAAGGCGGTGGCGCGATCATGGTGCCGGCCGACAAGGTGCACGACATCCGCCTGCGCCTGGCCTCGCAAGGCCTGCCCAAGGGCACGGTGAACGGCTTCGAGCTGATGGAGGCCAACCGCTTTGGCATGACGCAGTTTCAAGAGCGCCTGACCTTCCAGCGCGGCCTGGAGGGCGAACTCACCCGTTCGATCCAGTCGCTCTCGTCGGTGCAGGCCGCGCGCGTGCACCTGGCCCTGCCCAACCAGAACGGTTTCTTCCGCGAGCAGCAAAAGGCCAGCGCCTCGGTGCTGCTCACCCTGCACCCTGGCCGCACGCTCGACCGCGCCCAGGTGGCCGGCATCGTGCACCTGGTGGCCAGCAGCGTGCCGGAAATGAACCCCAAAGCGGTGAGCGTGGTGGACGACGCCGGCAACCTGCTGTCGAACGCACCCGACGCCAGCCAGTCGGGCACCGACACGCAGAAGCTGCAATACGTGCAGCAGATCGAGCAGCTCTACACCCGCCGCATCATGGACATGCTGGAGCCCCTGGTGGGCGCCGGCAATGTGAAGGCACAGGTCACGGCCGATGTCGATTTTTCGCAGGTCGAGTCCACCTCTGAGCAGCACGCGCCCAACCAGGGCGGCGCCCCCAGCGCGGTGCGCAGCCAGCAACTGGTGGAAGACGGCACGGCCGCCTCGGCCCAGCCCTCGGGCGTGCCTGGCGCGGTGAGCAACCAGCCCCCGGCCCAGGGGACGGCCCCCATCAACGGCCCGGCCGCCCCTGTTGGCGTGGCCGCACAGGGCGGCACCGACAAGTCGGGCAACCAGCGCCGCGAGTCGGTGGTGAACTACGAGGTCGACAAAACCGTGAAGGTGGTGCGCGAGTCCACCGGCAACATCCGCCGCCTGAGCGCGGCCGTGGTGGTGAACCACCGCGCCTTCACCGACAAGACGGGCAAGTCCCTGGCCTCGCCGATCCCGCCTGAGCAGCTTGAGCAGATGACCGCCCTGGTGCGCGAGACCATTGGTTTCAACAGAGGGCGCGGCGACTCGGTGAACCTGGTGAATGCCCCCTTCCAGGTGGAAAAGGCGCCCGAGGCCGAAGCCGCCGCCTGGTGGCAGCAACCGGAGCAGATGGAACTGGCGCGCAGCCTGTCCGCCCCGGCCGGCCTGCTGGCCCTGGCTTTGCTGGTCTTCTTCGGCCTGATCCGCCCCTCGATGCGCCTGATCAAGAGCCCGGCCCCCGTGGCGATACGCCAGGCTCAGCCGGTGAACGCCCTGCTCAACGACACGCCCGAGCGGCCTGGGCTGCCGATGCCCGCCGACGGCGCCGAGTCTCCCGAGTTCAGACGTCTGTCCGATGCCCGTCGCCTGGCGCTGGAGAACCCGGCGGCCGTGGCCAACATCGTCAAGGGCTGGGTCAATGGTGAGGCCCCGGCCTGACCCCACCTCCATTTGCAGTGAGCCAGACCATGGAAGACCAAGGACTCCAGGACGCAGCGATCTTTCTCATGTCGCTGGGCGAAGAAGAGGCCGCCGAGGTGTTCAAGCACCTGAGCCCGAAAGAGGTGCAAAAGCTCGGCGAGACCATTGCCAAGACCCGCGCCGTCTCGCACGAGCGGGTGGACCAGGTGATGCAGCGCTTCTCCAGCGAGGCGTCGTCGCAAAGCCTGCTGGTGTCCGACACCGACAACTACGTGCGCAGCGTGCTCAAGCGCGCGCTGGGCGACGACAAGGCCGCGCTGCTGATTGACCGCATCCTGCAGGGCGGCGATGTCTCGGGCATTGAGAGCCTGAAGTGGATGGACCCGCTCTCGATCGCCGAACTGCTGCGCAACGAGCACCCGCAGATCGTGGCCGCCATCCTGGTGCACCTGGAGGCAGAGCAGACCGCGGGGGTGCTCAAGCACTTCCCCGAGCGCACCCGCAACGACGTGATGCTGCGCATCGCCACGCTGGAAGGCATTCAGCCCACCGCGCTGAAAGACCTGAACGAGGTGCTCTACAAGGTGCTGGCCGGCGGCGACAAGATCCGCAAGACCAGCATGGGCGGCGTGAAGACGGCGGCCGAGATCATCAACATGATGGGCACGCAGATCGAGCACTCGGTGATCGAGTCGATTCGCGAATTCGACGCCGATCTGGCACAAAAGATCATGGACAAGATGTTCACCTTCGACGACCTGCTGCGCCTGGACGGCAAGTCCATCCAGCTGGTGCTCAAGGAAGTGGCCACCGACCAGCTCGTCATCGCGCTCAAGGGCGCCACCAACGACCTGCGCGAGCTCATCCTCTCCAACATGTCCACCCGCGCCGCCGAGGCGCTGCGCGAAGACCTGGAATCGCGCGGCCCGGTGCGCCTGTCGGAAGTGGAGGCCCAGCAAAAGGACATCCTCAAGGTGGTGCGCCGCCTCAGCGAAGAGGGCCAGATCGCGCTGGGCGGCGGCGAAGAAGAGGCCTTTGTGTAAGCCATGAACAAGCCCGTGAGCAAACCCAGCCCCCACTCGCGCTTCATTCCACGCGAAGAGATCGACGGCGTGGCCGCCTGGCGCTTCAGCGCCATGGACGGCAGCGACGATGAAGCCCCGCAGGTCGAAAGCGAAGCCACGACCGCCGTGGACACCGCCGCGCTGGAAGAGGCGCGGCAGCAGGCTTACGCCGAAGGCTTCCAGCACGGCCACGACGCCGGCGCCAAGGAAGTGCGCGACGCCATGGAAGCAGCCATGCGCCGCACGGCCGAAGAGACCGCGGTGCGCATGGCGCAACTGCTGCGCAACACCAGCGACCACCTCAAGGCCAGCGAGGCCAAGATCGCCCGTCACATCCTTGAACTCGCCTGCGACCTGGCGCGCCAGGTGGTGCGCCGCGAACTCAAGGCCGACCACGCCTCGCTGCAGCCGGTGATCGTGGAAGCCCTGCGCGAACTGGTGGACGACGGCCTGCCCGCCACCGTGCGCATGAACCCCGCCGACCTCGCCCTGATGAAAGGCGCGCTGCAGGAAACCCTGGGCCATGCCACCCCCGAGCTGGTGGCCGACCCCAGCATCAGCCCCGGTGGCTGCCTGATCGAGTCGAGCACCACCACGGTGGACGCCACCATCCAGAAGCGCTGGGCCCGCGCCATTGGCAACCTGGGCCTGGAGGCCCCCTGGAGCACGGAGGACGCCGATGTCTGACAGCGTGTTCGGCTCAGATCAGCGTTGGGACCAGTACATGGCCGACCTGCGCACCCACGCCAGCACCCCCACCCCGCTGGAGGTGCGCGGCACCCTCACCCGCCTGGCCGGGCTGGTGCTGGAGGCCGTGGGCCTGAAGGTGCCCGTGGGCTCGCAATGCCTGATCGAGAACGGCAGCAAGCCGCCCGTGCTGGCCGAGGTGGTGGGCTTCGCCAACGACCGCGCCTTCCTGATGCCGGCCGGTGACGTGCATGGCTTGTCCAGCGGCGCCAGCGTCACGCCCCTGCCGCCCTACCGCACCGTGCCCAGCGTGGGCCAGTTCAACCCGCCCCCTTCGCCCGACGACCGCGGCACCCTGCGCCTGCCCCTGGGCCGCGGCCTGCTGGGCCGCGTGGTCGATGCCCACGGCCAGCCCATGGACCACCAGGGCCCCATTTCGGACGTGGACATCGCCCCCATGGACCGCGCGCCGCTCAACGCCATGGACCGTGCCCCGGTGCGCGAGACCCTGGACACCGGCGTGCGCGCCATCAACGCCCTGCTCACCGTGGGCCGCGGCCAGCGCATTGGCCTGTTTGCCGGCTCCGGCGTGGGCAAGAGCGTGCTGCTGGGCATGATGGCCCGCTACACCCAGGCCGACGTGATCGTGGTGGGCCTGATCGGCGAGCGCGGCCGCGAGGTGAAGGAATTCATCGAAGACATCCTGGGCCAAGACGGCCGCCAGCGCTCAGTGGTGGTGGCCGCCCCGGCCGACGCACCGCCCCTGGTGCGCATGCAAGGCGCCGCTTACGCCACCGCCATCGCCGAGCGCTTTCGCGACGACGGCCTGCACGTGCTGCTGCTGATGGACTCGCTCACCCGCTACGCCATGGCGCAGCGCGAAATCGCCCTGGCCATTGGCGAGCCCCCAGCCACCAAGGGCTACCCGCCGAGCTGCTTCGCCAAGCTGCCCCAACTGGTGGAGCGTAGCGGCAACGGCCTCAATGGCGTGGGCTCGATCACGGCCTTCTACACCGTGCTCTCCGAGGGCGACGACCAGCAAGACCCCATCGCCGACTCGGCCCGCGCCATTCTGGACGGTCACATCGTGCTCTCGCGCGCCCTGGCCGAAGCGGGCCACTACCCCGCCATCGACGTGGAGGCCTCGGCCTCGCGCGTGATGCACAACGTGGCCACGCCGCAGCACCTGGAGCTGGCGCGCAAGTTCCGCGCCGCCTACTCGCGCTACCAAAAGAGCCGTGACCTGATCCAGCTCGGCGCCTACGTGCCCGGCAGCGACCCGGAGACCGACCGCGCCATCGTGCTCTTCCCGGGCCTGCAACGCTTTCTCATGCAGGGCATGCACGAGGCATCGCCCCTGCCCGAGAGCCTGCAGGCGCTGCAAAGCGCGTTGCAAGAAGACAAGCCGGCCCGCGAGGCGCCCAGCCAGCGCGCCACCCGCCCGAACCACAACCCCTATGAAGGCAGCGGCGCATGAGCCACGATTCCCTGGCCTCGCTGCAACGGGTCATTGAAATGGCCGAGAAGCGGCGCGACGAAGCGCTGGCCGAACAGGCCCGCCTGCAGCGCGAGCAACAGCACGCGCTGGCGCAGATGGACCAGATTCAAGGCTACGCACAAGAGGCCGAACAGCGCTGGGCGCAGCGCAGCGCCCAGGGCGTGACCACGGCCCTGCTCATGCACCACCGCCAGTTCATGCAGAAGATTCACCACGCCATCGACTTCCAGCGCGGCGTGCTGAGCGAGAAAGAGATTCGCCTGGAGCGCGCGCAGTCCACCGTGCTGGAGGCCGAGCGCGAAGTGGCCAGCCTACGCAAGTACACCGAGCGCCAGCAAGCCGCCCTGGCCCTGCAGGCCATGCGCATCGAGCAAAAGCAGACGGACGAAATGGCCCAGAACATTCACCGCCGCCAGCAGGCCGCCCAGGCCCAGGCCCACCCCATGCACACCGGAGCCGGTCGATGAGCACCACCGTTCACACCCAGGGCACGGGCAGCACGCCCCCCGCCCACCAGGCCAAGCCCAAGGCGCACGACAAGCCCGCGCACGACACGGCGCCGGCCGACCTGTTCGCCAGCCTGCTCGCCTTGGTCGGCCAGGCACCGGCCTTGGCCGACGCCACCCTTGACGCCGCCGCTGACGGCGCCAGCGACCTGAGCCAGGACACCACGGCCCAAAACGGCTCGGGTGGCACCGACAAGCGCGGCGCCTCCTTGCCCTTGTCCAGCAGCCCTTTGTCGCTGAACAGCAACCCTGCGCCGGGTAACACACCGGCGCTCGCGCTGGCGGCCACGTTCACCGGGCGCCCGGCGCAAGCGCGCCTCACGCTGGAAGGCTTCACCGCTGTTGAAGGCCGCGAAACCCTGCCCACCCAGGCGCTGGAAACCGGGCCGACCATCAACGCCGAGACCGGCAAGCGCACAGGCCCTGCCCCCGCCTTCGCCTGGCGCAACGCACCGGGCGCCGCCCAGGCGGCGCAGGCAACGGCCACCCAGTTCGGCAACGCGCCCGCCGCCATGAGTTGGCAGCGGGTGCAAAGCCTGGCGCCAGACTCGACCCTGTCGGCGCCGGGCGGCCTCACGGCACCGCGCGCCACGGTGGCGCTGGACGAGCGCTTCATGCCCCAGTTGCTGCGCACGACCGACAGCACCATTGGCCCATCGCATGGTGCGGTGGCTGGCCTGGACGGCGACAACGCCGATGCCCCTTCGGCCCTGTCGCCCAGCGGCACCTCCCTGCGCCAAGGCGGCGATGGCCTGGGCACCAGTGCCCCGGGCACCGTGGTGGCCGGCGCTGGCGAGGCCAGCGGCCTGGGCGGCAGCGGCGACAACGCCTCTCAAGGCCAGGCATCGCCCGATCAGCCCGATGCCCAGAACCCAGCCACCCAGGCGGACGAACCCACCGAGATCGGCCACTGGGGCACCGGCGCCCTGCGCCACGCCAGCCTGCGCGTGGGCGAAGACGCGGCCACCGCCATCGACATCCAGCTCAAGGTTCAGGGCCAGCAGGTGGACGTGAACTTCACCACCAACCACCCCGAGGCGCGCGATGCCCTGCGCGAGCAGGCGACAGCCGCCCTGAGCGAGCTGCTGCAACAAAGCGGGCTGGGCCTGGGCGGTGTGTCAGTGGGGGGACAGGGACAGTCGCGCGACCCCTCGCGTGAGCAGGCCCCGGGGCCTGCTC
>Ga0255140_1000043_pt1 | contig 59239 bp, 57 predicted proteins | sample Law_Colum_RepC_8_FD_188547 | JGI IMG/M metagenome (GOLD analysis project Ga0255140, IMG submission 188547) | Freshwater microbial communities from St. Lawrence River, New York, United States - Law_Colum_RepC_8d | ecosystem: Environmental > Aquatic > Freshwater > River | place: USA: New York...
GTCTGCACGCGCATTTCACGGTGAGCAGTCAGGCCTTTGTCGAGCACAAAGCGGGCGAAACAGCGCGCGCCATTGCCACAGTGCTCCACTTCATTGCCATCAGCGTTGAAGATGCGGTAGTTGAATTCCACGTCGGGTCGCGTCGGGGCTTCGATCAGCAACAATTGGTCGAAGCCTATGCCGGAATGGCGATCGGCCAGGCGACGGATCTGGGTGCTGGTCAGCACGACGGGATTCGAAATCAGGTCGATGACCATGAAGTCGTTGCCGAGGCCGTGCATTTTCGTAAACGGTAAGTACATAAAATCTCGTCAGGGAAGCACTGACTCCAGAGCCAGCTGATACTCCAGAGTTTCGCGCTGCCGCACCACGGTAGCGACGTCGCCTTCCACCATGATCTCTGCGACACGATTGCGCGTGTTGTAATTCGAGCTCATCACGAACCCATAGGCGCCAGCGGTGCGCACGGCCAGCAGATCACCCTGGGCAATGGCCAGCGTGCGCTCCTTGCCCAGGAAGTCGGAGGACTCGCAGACAGGACCTACCACATCGTACACACGGGTCGGCACAGCGTCCGGCGCATGTTCCTGCACGGCTACGATATTCTGCCAGGCGCCATACAGTGCGGGCCGCAGCAGATCATTCATGGCGCCGTCCACAATAGCAAAATTCTTGTGGGCGTTGTGCTTGAGATACTCGATCTTCGTCACGAACAGACCGGCGTTCGCGCAGATTGAACGCCCTGGTTCCAGAAAAAGACTCAGGCTGCGTCCGGCGATGCGCCCGAGCACCGCGTGGATGAATTCCGCCGGTGCGGGCGGCTTCTCGTCCCGATAACACACCCCCAGTCCGCCACCCATGTCGAAGTGACGAATGGCGATGCCCTGAGCGGCCAGCGTGTCCACCAGCAACAGCACCCGATCGATGGCGTCGAGGTAAGGAGCGATGGTGGTCAGTTGCGAGCCGATGTGGCAGTCCACGCCCACGATGTCAATGTGGCTCATCTTCGCGGCACGCCCGTAGACGTCCACGGCGGTGTCGATGGCGATGCCGAACTTGTTTTCCTTCAGTCCGGTGGAAATATAAGGATGGGTGCCCGCATCGACATCGGGGTTCACCCGCAGCGAGATCGGCGCACGCAGGTTCAGACGCGCGGCAACGGCATTGATGCGGTCCAGTTCTGGCTCGGACTCCACGTTGAAGCAGCAGATGCCCAGTGTCAGCGCACGGGCGATCTCGTCTTCCGTCTTGCCAAGGCCCGAGAAGATCACCTTGCCCGGGTCGCCTCCGGCGCGGATCACGCGCTCCAGTTCGCCGCCGGACACGATGTCAAAGCCTGCGCCAAGGCGCGCCAGCACGTTCAGCACCGCCAGGTTGGAGTTGGCCTTGACGGCAAAACAGGTCAGATGTGGCGTGCCGGACAGCGCTTTTTCATAGGCCAGAAGATTGTGCTCCAGTGCGGAGCGCGAGTAGATGTAACATGGCGTCCCGAAACGCCGGGCAAGATCGGAGACCGGGATGTCTTCTGCAAACAAGGCATTGTCACGGTACTGGAACGGATCCATTGATGAGCGTCCTGGGAGTCGGTGGAAAGAGGTGTCAATCAGCGCACGGAGGCCGTGAAGGCGCTCTGGTCGGGTCGCTGAAGGGGGCCCTTCTGACCACAGCTCAAAAGGCCGCAGCACAGGAAAAGCATCAGTGTCAGGCGCAGGGAGTTGGTCACGGTTGTGGGCTTGTCCGGGTTCTTGAAAGTGCCGGGATTATAGCCGCAGACGTGTCGCAAAAGCCACGACGCCGGGGCTTGCAGGCTGCTTGATCTGACTTGAAATCACGCATCGCTGTCCCCACAAAGGCGGCTCGTTTGTCGTATACGGAACTATAATCATGATTGAAATAAATCAGTTAACGAAAAAATTCGACAATTTTACCGCCGTGGACAATCTCAGTTTCACGGTGCGGGAAGGTGAAGTACTGGGATTTCTCGGGCCCAACGGCGCGGGCAAGTCCACGACCATGAAGGTCATCACTGGCTTTCTGGCGGCCACCTCCGGCTCGGTGAAGGTGGACGGGCACGACATCGCCACCGACCCGCTGGCCGTCAAGGCGCTGATCGGTTACCTGCCCGAAGGCGCGCCCTGTTATCCCGACATGACGGTGCTGCAGTTCCTCGACTTCATCGCCGAGATCCGCGGCTTCACCGGCCAGGAGAAGCAGCGGCGCATCGACAAGGTGATCGGAGACGTCGAGCTGGGGGCCGTTTGCCACAAGACGATCGACACCCTCTCCAAAGGTTTCAAGCGCCGGGTGGGACTGGCCCAGGCCATCCTGCATGACCCCAAGGTGCTGATTCTGGACGAGCCCACAGACGGCCTCGACCCGAACCAGAAACACCAGGTCCGCCAGCTCATCCGCAACCTAGCCAAAGACAAGATCGTCATCATCTCCACCCATATCCTCGAAGAAGTCAGTGCCGTGTGCACCCGCGCGATCATCATTGCCGGCGGGCGCATTCTGGCCGATGGCACCCCGAAGGAGCTGGAGGCCCGCTCGCGCTACTTCGGCGCGGTGAGCGTGCAGCTGACGGCAGATTTCGATCTGCACAAGGCGGTGGCGAGTGTGACGGAAGTCAGCGGCATCGAGCTGAGTGATGCCAGCGGACGCCGCCACGTGCTGCTGCCGCAGCAGGGCGCGCAGATCTTCAGCAAGGTGCTGGATCTGGCACAAAACGAGCGCTGGCCAGTGGCGGAATTTCATCTGGTGGAAGGGCTGCTGGAAGATTACTTCCGCAGTGTGACACAGGGCACGGTCACTGGCGGTGCCCCGAAGCATGAGACAGGAGTGACGCAATGAGAATTCTGCAGATCATTTTCAAACGCGAACTGGCCGGCTACTTCGCCACCCCGCTCGCCTATGTGTTCATCGTGATCTTTCTGGTGATGAACGGCATCTTCACCTTCGACCTGGGCGGTTTCTACGTGCGCGGCCAGGCTGACCTGATGCCTTTCTTCAGTTTCCATCCCTGGTTGTATCTGTTCATGATTCCGGCCATCGCCATGGGCCTGTGGGCCGACGAGCGCAAGACCGGCACCATCGAACTGCTGATGACGCTGCCGGTGAAGCTCACCGATGCGGTGCTCGGCAAATTCCTCGCCGCGTGGGTATTGTGCGGTGCGGCACTTCTGCTGACCTTCCCCATCTGGATCACCGTGAACTATCTGGGCGACCCTGACAACGGGGTGATCGTCGCGGCCTATCTGGGCAGCTGGCTGATGGCCGGCAGTTTTCTGGCCATCGGTTCGTGCATGTCGGCCATGACGCGCAATTCGGTGATTGCCTTCATCCTGACCGTGGCCATCTGCTTCGTGTTCGTGGCCTCGGGCTCCGAGATTGTGCTGAACGCCTTCAACTGGGCGCCGCAAGTGCTGGTGGATGCCGTGGCCGCACTGAGTTTTCTGACGCATTTCGACGCCATCAGCAAAGGGGTGCTCGACGTGCGTGACATTCTGTTCTTCCTCGTGTTCATGGCGTCGTGGCTGTTTGCCTCCGCCATCGTCATCGAAATCAAGAAAGCGAATTGAGGGGTCTGATGATGAACAGCAAGATGATGTTTTCTGGAAAAGGCCTGGTGATCACCGGCGCCTTCCTGCTGGTCAGCGTGGCGCTGATCAGCGTGTTTCCCCGGCTGCGCGTCGACCTGACGCAGGACAGTCTCTACACCCTCGCCGACGGCACCCGCAATATCGTGCGAAATCTCGAGAAGCCCGTCGAGCTGTTGTTCTTCTACTCCGAAGAGGCCACGGCCGATGTGCCACAGCTGCGCACCTATGGCACCCGCGTACAGGAGTTGCTGCAGGAAATGGAGATCGCCAGCGAGGGCAACCTGACACTGCGCCTTGTGGACCCGGTGCCGTTCTCCGAGGAAGAAGACGAAGCTGTAGAGTACGGCGTGCAGCGCGTGCCGCTGAGCGAAGGCGGCGAGGAAGTGTTCTTCGGCATCGTGGCAGTGGATCCGTCCACCGTTGAGGCAGAAGGCGAGGAAGCCGAGGCGGAGAAAATCTTCAAGACCATCGCCCTGGTGCGGCCTGATCAGGAAGAGTTTCTGGAATACGAAGTTGCCAAACTGATTACCCAGGTGGCGAACCCCACGCCGCCAGTGGTGGGGTTTCTGTCCAGCGTTCCCGTGGATGGCGGCATGAATCCCGACACGATGCAGCCGGTGGCGCCGCTGATGATCATGGACACCATCCGTCAGCTGTACACCGCCCGGCGCGTGGCACCCGATGCCACGAGCATCGACGAGGACATCACCATTCTGATGCTGGTGCATCCGCAGGAGCTGAGCCTGCAGACCCAGTACGCAATCGATCAGTTCGTATTGCGTGGCGGCAAGGTGCTGGCCTTTCTCGATCCCAACGCCGACTCCCAGGCACAGCCGGGCGAAGACGGTGTGCCTGTGGCGCGTCCGAATCAGGCCTCGGACCTCGCAGCACTGCTGGCAGCATGGGGCGTGCAGTTCGACAATACCCGCGTGGTGGCCGACCGCGAGCAGGCGCTGCTGGTGAATCTGGGTGAGTCCACGCGCCCGGTGACGCACTACGGCATGATGGGCCTGCAGCGCGGCAGTTTCGCGAATGACATCGTGACCACGGGAATGCAGGTGTTGAACCTGTCCTCCGCCGGCGCGATCTCGCCGCTCGAGGGCGCACAGACCACCTTCGAGCCTTTGCTGCAGAGCAGTGCTGACGCTGGCCTGATGGAGGCGCCGTTGTTCAAGGCGCTGACCGACCCGACCATTCTGCTGGATGACTTCCAGGCTACCGGCGAGCGTTACACCATTGCGGCGCGCGTCTCCGGCCCCGTGCAGTCTGCCTTCCCCGAGGGACGTCCGGCACCCGCCGCCGAGCCCGTTGCCGAACACCTCAGCGAATCCAGCGGTCCGGTCAATATCATCCTGATTGCCGACTCGGACATGCTCAACGATCGACTGTGGGTGCAGATCCAGTCCTTCTTCGGCCAGCGCATCGGCCAGGCCTTCGCGAGCAATGGCGACTTCATCATGAATTCGCTGGACAATCTCTCAGGCAATGCCGAGCTGGTCACTATCCGCAGCCGTGGCCGTTATGCACGTCCTTTCCTGACCGTGATGGAACTGCAGCGGGAAGCCGACTTGCGTCTGCGTGAGGAAGAGACGGAACTGCTGCAGAATCTGCAGCAGACGGAAGTGCAGATTGCGGCACTGTCGAGCACGCAGGACGGCAACCAGCTTTCTGACGAGCAGCGCGCCGAGATCGACCGCTTCAACGAGCAGCAGCTGGAAACGCGACGTCGTCTGCGGGAAGTGCAGCTGCAGTTGAATCAGGACATCGAGCGCCTGGGCTCGGTGCTGAAGTTTGTGAACACGGCGCTGGTGCCGATTCTGCTGATTGGCTTCGTGCTGCTGATGGGCTACCTGCGCGGGCGGCGCCGCACGGCGTAGGTGCGGTTGTAGGAGCGGGCTTGCCCGCGAAGGTTCGCGGGCAAGCCCGCTCCTACAAAGCAGCGTCCGCTCCTACAAGGACGGGTCCTTCTCCTGCTCATAGGGCAGGAACACCTTTACGTGGGTGCCCACGCCCAGCTCGCTGCTGATTTCCAGGCGGCCCCCGTGGGCCTGTGCAATCAGCCGGCAAAGATAAAGTCCCAGTCCAAAACCACCCGTGTTGCGCTGGCGCGCGCTGTCGGCGCGATAGAAGGGCTCGCTCAGATGTTCCATGTGCTCCGCCGAGATGCCCTCACCCTCGTCCTGTACTTCCAGAATCGCTTCGCTCGCAGTGAATGACACACGCACGCAGATGGGCTTGTCCCGACCGTGCCGGATGGCATTGTTCACGATATTGGTCAGCAGCAGCCGTGTGCGCAGCTTGTCGATGGAGATCGAGGCGTCTTCTTCCGGGCGCTGATAGTCCACGCCCGGCGCATAGTTGTGGAAGTAGGGCTCCAGCACCAGGCCGATGTAATCGGCGAAATCCACGTGTTCTGCCAGCAATGCCTGGTGCTGATTGCTCAGGCGCTCGGCTTCGATCAGATCGGAAATCAGCAGGTCGATCTCATTGATGTCGTCCGCCAGCGCTTCGCGCACGGAGTCGTCGTCCATGAATTCCAGCTGCAGTTTTGCGCGGGTAATCGGCGTGCGCAGTTCGTGGCTGATGGCCAGCAGCAACTGGCGCTTCGCCTCCAGCATTGACTGCAGCGAGTCGGCCATGTGGTTCACGCTCTGGGTCAGCTCGCCCAGCTCGTCTGTGCGGCGCGTCTTCACGCGGTAGCTCAGGTCGCCGTCGCAGATGCGTTCCGCACCTTCCCGCAGCTTGCGCACGGGGTCTACCAGCAGGCGATGCACGAGCAGATAATTGAGCAGCAATGCGAAACCGGCGAGGGCGAGTCCGATGTACACCACGATGTAGTCATAGTCGCTGAGTGTCGGTACGCGCCGGTTCAGAAAGTACTCATAAGCGCCGCGTGCCACACGAATCACTTCCTCGTCACCCACCACCATGATCTGCGCTTCCCGCGACAGCGTGCGGACGAAGGCCGCGCTGTCCACGTCCAGATCGCTCTGGTCATCGGACTGCCAGTTGATGTGAGGACTGCGGATGATGATGGTCAGCGACAGTTCGGATGCAAGCTGTGTGGCCCGCTGCAGATCGGGCGGCACGCCGATGTTGTCGACGATGAGCGTGATGTTGTCGAGGTAGAAATCGGGCAGTGGATTCAGCCGTTCGGAGCGCCAGTTTTCGTCGATCTGGCGGATCGACAGGGTGATGATCAGGAAGAACACCAGCACCGTCACGCTGAAGATCAGGAACAGGCGAAAGAAGAGGGAGTTGTTGATGCGTCCAGGCAGAGTCTTCATGGTGATGCCACTGGTGCGGCGCAGGCCTCAGCCTGGCTCACCCACAAAGGTGTAGCCGCGACCCCACACCGTCTTGATGAAGCGCGGCGTCTTCGAGGTGTCCTTGAGCTTGTGGCGCAGCCGGCTGACGAGAGTGTCCACGGCGCGCGAAAACAATTCTGCGTCGATGCCGCGCAGGCGGTTCATCAGTTCGTCACGGGTGAAGGTCTTGTTGGGTGACTGCATGAACAGCAGCAGAAGCTCGTACTCCATGGTGGTCAGTTCGACGATCTCCTCATCCAGCTTGACCAGGCGCCGCACCGTGTCCACTTCCAGGCCCTGAATTCTCGGCACATCCAGCTGGCTGCGTGCTTCATCACTGGTGCGGCGCAGGATATTGGTGATGCGCGCCACCAGTTCGCGGGGTTCAAATGGCTTGGGCAGGTAATCGTCGGCACCCAGCTCGAGCCCGACGATGCGGTCAGTGACTTCGCCGTGGGCGGTAAGCATCAGGATGGGCAGCTGGCCGTACAGTGACGATTTGGCGCGAATCTCGCGGCAGATTTCGAAGCCGTCCTTTTCGGGCAGCATGACATCCAGGATCAGCAGATCAGGCTTGTTGCGCTTGAGGTATTCGAAACCCTTCGACGGCGTATGGGCTGCCGTCACCTTCATGTCATAGCGCTCCAGATATTGCGTCAGCAACTGTCCGAGTTTCTCGTCGTCATCTATCAGCAGAATCTGTTTCATGCCGCACCCTGAATGCAAGTCTGACCGAGTGTACGAAGTCGGCCAGGGGAAATCAATCAGACTGGCTGGCGCTGCACGCTAGTGCCTTGGCAGGGGCAGCGGTAGTATGATTGCCCGCCATCGGGCCGTGCAGGCCCTCCCTCTACGAGTGATCGCGATGATTTCCCTGAACAATGCCACGCTGATGCGCGGCGAACTCGTGCTGCTGCGCGATGCCAGTCTGGCCATTCACAATGGGCAGAAGATTGGTGTCATTGGCCGCAATGGCAGCGGCAAATCCAGCCTGTTTGCCTGTCTTCTGGGGCAACTGGCGCTGGATCAGGGCGATCTGTCCATGCCGGAAGGTCTGCGGTGTGCGCACATGCGTCAGGAGACCGTGGCTTCGGCCACGTCGGCGGTGGACTTCGTGATTGATGGCGATGCGCGCTACCGCGAGATCGAACGGCTGTTGCACGCGGCGGAGGCAAAGGGCGACGGTTCGGCCATTGCCCATCTGCACAGCGACATGGACAAGATTGGCGGCTACGACATTCGTTTCCGGGCCATGCAGTTGCTATCGGGACTCGGCTTTTCGGCTGAACAGTTCGACAATCCCGTCTCGAGCTTTTCCGGGGGCTGGCGCATCCGCCTGAATCTCGCCGCCGCCCTGATGGCACCCTCCGACCTGCTGCTGCTGGACGAGCCCACCAACCACCTCGACCTGGAAGCCACGCTATGGCTGGAACAATGGCTCAAGCGTTATCAGGGCACGCTGCTGATCATTTCCCACGACCGCAGTTTTCTCGACGAAGTCATCTCGTATGTGGTGAGCGTCGAGCAACAGAAACTCACACTCTATCGCGGCAACTACAGCAGTTTTGAAACGCAGCGTGCAGAACGGCTCTCGCAGGAGCAGGCCATGTTCGAGAAGCAGCAGCGGCGCGTGGCCGAGATCGAGGACTTCGTGCGGCGTTTCCGTGCCAAGGCCACCAAGGCGCGGCAGGCTCAGAGTCGCCTCAAGGAGCTTGACCGCATGCAGCTGATTGCGCCGGCGCATATCGACTCGCCATTCCATTTCGAGTTCCCGGCACCGGAGCGCCTGCCTGCCGAGCTGCTGGCGCTGGACAAGGTGAGCGTCGGCTATGGTTCGCCACTGGTCAGCAATATCCGACTGACCATTCGCGACACCACGCGCATCGGTCTGCTGGGTTTCAACGGCTGCGGCAAGTCCACGCTGCTGCGCACGATTGCGAGCGATCTGGCTCCCCTGGCCGGAGAAATGCGCAGCTCGAAGTTTCTGCAGGTGGGGTATTTCGCTCAGCACCAGGTGGACGTGCTGGATCAGCGCGCCAGCCCGATGCTGCTCCTGCAGCGACTGGATCCGGCGGCGCGTGACCAGAGCATCCGCGATTTTCTGGGCGGATTCGATTTCCGTGGAGATCGAATCACCGAGACCATCGAGAATTTCTCTGGTGGCGAGAAGGCGCGGCTCGCACTGGCCCTGGTGGTGTGGCAGAAGCCGAACCTGTTGCTGCTGGACGAACCCACCAACCACCTGGATTTGGAAATGCGCCACGCGCTTACAGTGGCGCTGCAGGGATTCGAGGGGGCGCTGGTCATTGTGTCCCACGACCGTCACCTGTTGAGCAATACCGTCGATGAGTTCCACTCCATACACAATGGGCGCTGTCAGGAATTCGAAGGCGATCTGCACGACTACGAAAAGTGGATGCAGGAGAACAGCAAGGGCAGCACGGGCACGGCGGCGAAACCTGCGGAGGCGGGTGACGACCGGAAGGGCGATCGCAAGGAACTGCGCCAGCAGGCCGCTGCTACCCGCCAGCAACTGGCGCCGCTGCGCAATGAGATCAAGAAGCTGGAGCAGAAGCTCGACAAGCTGCACGCAGACCTGACACAGGTGGAAACCCAGCTGGGCGATGCGAGTCTGTACGAAGAGAGCCGCAAGAAGGACCTGAGTGCGCTGCTGCAGAAGCAGGCCGCGCTCAAGTCCGAGGCCGAGGGTGTCGAAACTCTCTGGCTGGAAAAAAGTGAGCAGCTGGAAACACTGTAGGAGCGGGCCTTGCCCGCGAACTGCTTGAACAGATCTCTAGACCAGTTCGCGGGCAAGGCCCGCTCCCACAGGCAGGGCCCGCACAACAAGCATTCAACAACACACGTCCAACACAGGAGCCACACCATGAAGACTGTACTGCTCGCACTGATTACGTCGCTCGTCCTCGCTCTTTCCGCCAGCGTCCTGCAGGCACAGCCGGGCAGTGGCCAGGGGGGTGGTCCCGGCCAGGGAGGGGGTGGCGGCATGCGCATGAACCCCGAGGCCCGTGTGCAGCAGTTGATCACTGCACTGGAAATCACGTCAGAGCAGGAACCCGCGTTCCGCGCAGCGATGGCAAAAGTCACTGAAATGCAGATGGCCGCGATGGGCGCGATGCGTCAGGGCGGAGGACAGGGGCAAGGCGGGGGTCAAGGCCAGGGCATGCAGCGCCGTGCAGAAATGCAGCGGCAAACCGAAGAGATTCTTGCCACTGTGCTGACCGATGCGCAGATGACGAAGTTCCGCGAGGCCGAAGAAGCCCGCATGGCGCAGATGCGCGAGCGCAATGCGCCCTGACGGCATGGCAATTTTCCTACAGGATAGGAATTCCTGAGAATCCTGTTAATATCCCGCCGGTCACTTTCGTCGTGAGCGGTACCATGCAGAAAAGAACCTCCGAAGAGGTCATTGTCCTCGTCCTGTCGCTGATCTCCGTGATCGGCCTGCTCCCCTTTGCCTTTGTGCGTTTCAGCACGGGAGACTGGGCTGTCGGCCTGGTGGACACCATTGGCGTTGTGGGCTCCTCGGCCACCTTCGCGTATGTGTGGCGCACGCGCCGTACCGAGATACCCGGCTTCTTCATTGCCGTGCTGTCACTGTCAGGCATGGTGGCCAATCTCTTCTTTCTCGGCCCCCGGGATCTGTACTTTCTGTACCCGGTCACTATCGCCGCCTTCTTCCTGACACCGCCGGCCACCGCGTTGCGACTCACGGCGGCGGCACTGCTCGCGTCGTCCCTGGCCTTGTTTTCTGGGCTGACGGCTTTCGATTTCGCGAAATTCTTCCTGTCCCTCCTCGGGTGCATCCTCTTTGCCTTTGCCTTTGCCTTCGCGCAGCAGCGCAACCGGCAGCGCGATCAGCTGCTGCAATTGTCCACGGAAGACCCGCTGACCGGTGCGGGCAATCGCCGGGCGCTGAACAAGAAGCTGGATCAGCTCGTGGCGACGTACCGCCGCACGGCCATGCCGATGTCGGCCATTCTGCTGGATCTGGACAACTTCAAGATCGTCAATGACGCAGGCGGCCATGCAGCCGGAGACGAAGTGCTGCGTCGGGTCGCCGACATCATCGCCACGCGCATCCGTCTGACCGACAATCTGTACCGCTTTGGCGGGGACGAATTCGTCGTGCTGGCCACGAGTGCCACCGGCGAGACGGCGGCAAAACTAGCCGAAGATATCCGCGATCTGGTGGCCCGCGCGCTTGCGGACATAGCCCTGCCGGTGACCGCCTCACTCGGCGTGGCGGAATACATTGCCGACGAGTCCGTGGAACAGTGGCTGGCACGGGCCGACAAGGCCATGTACAAGGCCAAGGCGTCGGGCAAGAACACGGTTCGCTTCCTCGGCGTTCCCGAAACCCTGCGCAGTGCGGCCTGAAGCCGGCAGCGCGCGACTTCCCCGCAATACCCGAAAGTGCCATGATCCCGGGTCTCTGCCTGTCACTGATGTCTATCACATGCCCTGGATTCTTCTCATTCTCGCCGGCCTGCTGGGACCTGGTCTGTTGATTCTCATGACATTGCCGGGCGCGAGGCTGGCACTATGAAAACAATCGGCATGCTGGGCGGCATGAGCTGGGAAAGCACCAGCACCTATTATCGGGCGCTGAACGAGGGCGTGCGCGTTGCCTGCGGCGGTCTGCACTCGGCGAAGATTCTGCTGCACAGTGTCGACTTCGCCCCGCTGGAGGCTCTTCAGCATGCCGGCGACTGGGATGCCATTGCCGAGCAACTGGCAGCTGCCGCCCGCAGCGTGCAGGCCGGGGGTGCTGACTTCCTGATGCTCTGTACCAACACCATGCACAAGGTGGCCCCACAGATCGAAGCGGCCATCGACATTCCTCTTCTGCATATTGCGGACGCCACCGCCGAGGCATTGCAGGGGCAGGGCATTCGCCGCGTGGGACTGCTGGGCACGGCCTTCACCATGGAGCAGGATTTCTACAAGGGGCGCATTGCCAGCCGCTATGGCATCGAGGTGCTGGTGCCGGAACAGGACGCACGGCGTCTGGTCCACCGGGTCATCTATGAGGAGCTGTGCCTGGGGCGCATCGAGCCAGCATCGCGGGAGGCCTATCTCGATATCGTGGCCGACCTGTCTGCACAGGGTGCTGAAGCTGTCATTCTGGGCTGCACAGAGATTGGTTTGTTGATCAGGCAGCGGGACACGTCAGTGACACTGTACGATTCGACAGCCATCCACTCCGCGCGCGCCGTCACGATGGCACTTTCCCAGTGATCTGTTGCAAGAGGCATTGCCATGACTCACCGCATCCTGCTCATTCAAGGACATCCTGATACCAGCAAGCGCCATCTCAATCATCTTCTGCTCGACGCCTATGCACAGGGTGCGGCAGCGGCGGGGCATGAGACACGGACACTGGTCGTCGCCGATCTCGAATTTCCACTGTTGCGGACACAGGACGACTGGGAGAAGGGCACGGTGCCTGCGGGCCTGACGGACGCCCAGGCCGACATTCTCTGGGCAGACCATCTGGTGTTGTTTTTTCCCCTCTGGCTTGGCGACATGCCGGCGCTCCTGAAAGGCTTTCTGGAGCAGGTGGCACGGCCTGGTTTCGCCTTTCACCGGGATGCCCGAAACCCCTTCGGCGCAAAAGCGCTGGGTGGACGCAGCGCCCGCGTAGTCGTCACGATGGGCATGCCGGCCCTGGTGTACCGCTGGTATTTCCGCGCCCACAGTGTGAAGGCGCTGGAGCGCAACGTCCTGGGCTTCATAGGCATAGCGCCAGTGCGCGAGACCTTGATAGGCATGGTAGCCGGCATGGCGCCGGAGAAGGTGATGCACTGGGAAGCGACCATGCGCAAACTGGGCGGCCGCGCGCAGTAACCGGGCTCAGAGACGCCGGGCAAGCACGGCAGAAGCCGCCACCAGCAAGGACGAGACGAAAAGGCACATCGCCAGCCCTGCTGTCTGATACACCAGGCCCGACAGCACGGTGCCCAGCAGTCGGCCGGCAGCATTGGCCATGTAATAGAAGCCCACGTCCAGCGACACGCCGTCAGTGCGCGCCCAGGACACGATCAGATAGGAATGCACGGCCGAGTTGATGGCGAACACGGCGCCAAACACCAGCAGTCCGCCCACCAGCACCAGTTCCGCCTGCCATTGCGCCAGCAGCGCCGCGCCGATCAGCGCCGGCAGCAGACACAGCAGTGCTGCCCACACAAAGGCCGTGCGCCCGGTAGGAGCGAGCCCTGCTCGCGAACTCCCCCCCACAAATCCCGGCGCCAGCGCCTGCACCGCACCATAGCCAATCACCCACACCGCCAGCAGCGCTCCCACCTGCAGCGCACTCCAGCCCAGCCGACTCTGCAGATACACAGGCAGCGCCACCACGAACCAGACATCCCGTGAGGCGAACAGAAAGAAGCGCGCTGCTGCCAGCCGGTTGATGGCATTGCTGCTGGAGAATATCTCGCGAAACTTCGGCTTGAAGCTGGCTACCCCGCTCTGGCGTTCGAGCAGCAGCAGGCTGGCCAGCAGCACCACCCCCAGCAGCACTGCCATGATGAGAATGGCCCCGTGGAATCCGACGCTGGCCAGCAACGCCCCGCCCAGGAAAAAGCCAACGCCCTTGAGTGCATTCTTGGAGCCAGTCAGCCGCGCCACCCAGCGGTAGAGTGTGCCCTGGGCGTCGTCCGGCACCAGGCTCTTCACGCTGCTCTTGGCGCTCATCTTGTTCAGATCCTTGGCGATGCCGGACAGCGCCTGCGCCACCATCACCCACACCACGGTCAGCAGCGCCGGGTCCGCCAGCAGCATCAGCAGGGCCACTATCTGCAGTGCCAGGCCGATGTGCATGGTCACGTTCAGGCCGATACGGCTGGCCAGCCAGCCTCCGAACAAGTTGGTGACCATGCCGAAGAATTCATACAGCAGGAACAGCGAAGCCACCTCCAGCGGACTGAAACCAAGGCCGTGGAAGAACAGCACCACCAGCATGCGCAGGGCGCCGTCGGTCAGGGTGAAAGCCCAGTAGCTGGCGGTGATCACCAGGTACTGGGCAAACGGATTGTGGCGCAGGCTCAGACCCACTGCTCTCAGCTCCGCCCCACTTTGAGGGCCAGTTCCATCATGCGGTGTACGTAGCCGATCTCATTGTCGTACCACGCCAGTATCTTCACCTGAGTACCGTTGATCACCATGGTGGAAAGTGCGTCGACAATGCTGGAACGCGGATCATTCACATAGTCCACCGATACCAGCGGGCGTTCCTCGTAGCCCAGAATGCCCTGCAGCCGGCCCTCGGCGGCAGCTTTCAGGGCAGCATTGACCTGCTCCACCGTGACGGACTGTTCCAGCTCGAAGACACAGTCCGTCAATGAGGCATTGGTGATGGGCACGCGAATCGCGATGCCGTTCAGTCGGCCCTTCAGCTCCGGAAAAATCTCGGTGATGGCGGTGGCAGACCCGGTGCTGGTGGGAATCAGCGACTGGCCGCAGGCGCGGGCGCGGCGCAGGTCCTTGTGATACCCGTCCAGCACGCTCTGGGTGTTGGTGATGTCATGCACGGTGGTGATGCTGCCATGGCGGATGCCGAAGCTGCGGTGAATCACGTCCACCACGGGCGCCAGGCAATTGGTGGTGCAGGAGGCCGCTGTGACAATGCGGTGCTGCGCTGGGTCGTACAGATGATCATTGACGCCCATGACGATATTGAGGGTCCCGTCCTTGACCGGCGCCGACACCACCACGCGGCGGATGCCCTGCGCCAGCAGCGGGGCCAGTGCCTCCCGGGACTTGACCCTGCCAGTGCATTCCACCACCACATTGGCGCCCGTGGCTGCCCAGTCGGTATCCGCCAGCGCCGTGTTGCGGGACCACGGGACAGGCCGGCCTTCGATGCGCAGGCCCTCGGCTGTGGCACTGACATTCTTGTGCCAGGTGCCGTGCTGGGAATCGAAAGTCAGCAGATGCGCGGCATCGGCGGGGCTGCCGGCGATCTCGTTGATGTGGACGATCTCGACGTCTGGCCAGTCCCATGCCGCGCGCAGGGCAAGGCGACCCATGCGGCCGAATCCGTTGAAGGCGATCTTGATGCTCATTCTCAATTTCCTGGTAATTGCAGCGGCCGAAATTATAGGGGGGCGATTGTGACAGGGTCACGGAATTTGTCCGGACCCCTTGAAGCCATGGGCCGGCACTCCCACTATAACGCCCACGCCAATTGCATCAGGAGTACTGCGCACCATGAAACACCGTCATTACTGGCTCGCATTGATTGCCTTGCTGAGCGCCAGTCTTGTCGCCGCCAGCGCAGTGGCACAGCAAGACTATGCCACCTTCAAGACCAATGACGAAGAAAACAACATCGAAGTCTTCAAGCAAGCCAGCCCCTCCGTGGTGTACATCACCAATTCACGCCTGGTGCGCCGCTCTTTCTACTCGCTGAACCCCCAGGAGATTCCGCAGGGCAGCGGCTCGGGCTTCATCTGGAGCCGCGACGGCTATGTGGTGACCAATTTCCACGTCATCCAGCAGGCCTCGCGACTGACTGTTACCTTGCAGGATGGCAGTGCCTGGGACGCCGAAGTGGTGGGTGCTGAACCTGACAAGGACCTGGCAGTACTGCGCATTCAGGCACCGGCAGAGAAGCTGCAGCCGCTGCAGGTGGGCGACTCGTCGCTGCTGGAAGTCGGGCGCAAGGTCATTGCCATCGGCAACCCTTTCGGTCTGGATACCACCCTGACCGTGGGTGTGGTCAGCGCGCTTGGCCGGGAGATCGATTCGGTCAGCCGTCGCAAGATTCGCGACGTGATTCAGACCGATGCCGCCATCAATCCCGGCAATTCGGGCGGGCCGTTGCTCAATTCCCTGGGGCAGCTGGTGGGCGTCAACACGGCCATCTACAGCCCGACGGGCGCGAGTTCCGGCATTGGCTTCGCAATCCCGGCCAATACGGTTGCCAAGATTGTGCCGGAGCTGATTACCTTTGGCCGCGTGCAGACCCCGACGCTGGGCATCTCCCTGCTGCCGCCGCAATACGCAGAGTATTACCGTCAGAACGCGGGCATCCTGGGGGTAATCGTAATGGATGTGATAGAGGGTGGGAGCCTCGAAATTGCGGGCATGCGTGGCCTTCAGGAGACGGCGCGGGGCATTGCGCTGGGGGATGTGATCACGAAGATCGATGACGAGGAGATCGTCAATGAAGACGATCTGCTCAATGCGCTGGAGAATCGCAGGGCGGGGGATGTGGTGTCGGTGACGACGCAGCGCGATACCGAAACGCTCACCTACGAGATCGAGCTTCAGGCGTCGCAGGCGCAGTAGCGGGGAGTTGGATGGCAGGCCTGTGGGATTGAGATGTCCCTGTGGGATTGAGATGTGCCTGTGGGAGCGGGCCCTGCCCGCGAACAATCATCAGCGGCGCTGCTGTTGAAAACCTTCTCAGTCAAGGCGCCGGGGGCCGGTCATCCCGTTCTGCGGCTGACCTGCGGCCCTCCGGGCTGCCCTCTCTCCGAAAAATGCCTCAGGTCATTTTTCTGCGCTCGGCGCTGGTCTCTTATGCCGCTGAACGGGACGACCGGCCCCCATCGCCTGGCGAGTGCCAGTTCCCAAAAGTTGCAGCTTCGTTTGTTCGCGGGCAGGGCCCGCTCCCACACTTTCCATCCAGCATCCAGCATCCAGCATCCAGCATCCAGCATCCAGCATCCAGCACCCAGCACCCAGCACCCAGCACCCAACTCCCAGCCCTCAGAGTTCTGTCCTCAGTCGCGGGCAGCCAGTTCGCTGCGGCGCTTCGCCACTGCCGCCCGGACCTGCTGCGGCGCCGTGCCGCCGACGTGGTTGCGCGACTGCACTGAGCCTTCCAGCGTCAGCACGGCGAACACATCCTGCGCGATCATCGGTGAGAACTGCTGCAGCTCCTGAAGCGACAGCGCGCTCAGATCCTTCTTCTGCGCGATGCCATAGGCCACTGACTTGCCGACGATCTCGTGGGCGTCGCGGAAGGCGATGCCCTTGCGCACCAGATAGTCCGCCAGATCTGTGGCTGTGGCGTAGCCTTTGAGCGCCGCGTTGTAGAGCGATTCCTTCTTCGGCCGGATGGCCGGCACCATGTCGGCATAGGCCTTCAGGCAGTCGCGCACGGTGTCAATCAGGTCGAAAAGTGGCTCCTTGTCCTCCTGATTGTCCTTGTTGTAGGCCAGCGGCTGGGACTTCATGAGTGTCAGCAGCGCCACCAGATGGCCGTTGACGCGGCCGGTCTTGCCACGCACCAGCTCGGGCACGTCGGGATTCTTCTTCTGGGGCATGATGGACGAGCCGGTGCAGAAACGGTCGGGAAGATCCACGAAGTCGAACTGCGAGGACGTCCACAGCACCAGCTCCTCAGAGAAGCGTGACAGGTGGGTCATGATCAGGCTGGCAGCCGCAGCCAGCTCGATGGCGAAGTCGCGGTCGCTCACCGAATCCAGCGAATTGCGGGTCGCGGCGGTGAAACCCAGCAGCTGCGCGGTGTACTCGCGCTCGATGGGGTAACTCGTTCCCGCCAGCGCGGCCGCCCCCAGCGGCGAATAGTTCAGACGGGCCCGGCAGTCGAGCAGACGGCCGTGGTCGCGCTCCAGCATCTCGAACCAGGCCATCATGTGGTGGCCGAAGGTAATGGGCTGGGCGGTCTGCAGATGGGTGAAGCCCGGCATGATGGTGTCGGCTTCGCGCTCGGCCATGTCCAGCAAGGCCAGCTGCAGGCGGTGCAGGGTGGCGCCGATGGAGTCGATCTCGTCGCGCACATACAGGCGGATGTCGGTCGCCACCTGGTCATTGCGTGAGCGCCCGGTGTGCAGCTTCTTGCCCGTCATGCCGATGCGGCGCGTCAGCTCGGACTCGATGTTCATGTGCACGTCTTCCAGCGCCACGGACCACTCGAAGCGGCCCGCCACGATGTCCTCGCGGATGCCTTCCAGGCCGGTGACGATGTCCTGGACTTCCTGCGCGCTCAGAATGCCGACCTTGCCCAGCATGGTGGCATGGGCAATGGAGCCGTTGATGTCGTGGTGATACAGACGCTTGTCGAAGGTCACGGAAGCGGTGAAGCGCTCGACGAAGGCGTCGGTGGCCTCGCTGAATCGTCCGCCCCAGGGTTTGATTGCGTCGGGTGTCTTGTCGCTCATAGTCCGTCTCTCTCGGGCCGTCTGGCCGGTACAGGGGCGGCGATTATAACAACATCGCCCCGGGCTGTGTCTCGGGCGGGGGATTGGCGTAGAATCGCCGGCAAGACAATTCTGGAGTTCCCCCCTGATCATGGCAGTTGAAAGAATCCGCATCGCCACGCGCGAGAGCCCCCTGGCCCTGTGGCAGGCAGAGCATGTGAAGAGCCGTCTGCTGGCTCATTACCCCGCCCTGCAGGTTGAACTGATAGGCATGACAACCCGGGGCGACATCATTCTCGACACGCCGCTGGCGAAGATCGGCGGCAAGGCGCTGTTCGTGAAGGAGCTGGAAGTGGCCATGCTGGAAGGGCGCGCCGACATTGCCGTGCATTCCATGAAGGACGTGCCGATGGAGTTTCCGGAGGGTCTGGGCCTGCGCGTCATCTGCGAACGGGAAGACCCCAGTGATGCCTTCGTCTCGAACACCTATGCCAGCATCGACGCGCTGCCCCAGGGCGCCCGCGTGGGCACCTCCAGTCTGCGTCGCCAGTGTCAGCTGCGCAGCCACCGGCCCGACCTGCAGATCGGCGATCTGCGTGGCAACGTCGGCACACGCCTGAGCAAGCTGGACCGCGGTGACTATGACGCCATCATCCTCGCCACTGCCGGACTGGTGCGCTTGGGCCTGGGCGAACGCATACGCGCCCGTATGGACACCACGTCGTCGCTGCCGGCCGGCGGGCAGGGTGCCGTGGGCATCGAGTGCCGCGTGGACGATCATGAAATCATCGCGCTGCTGCAGGTGCTGCATCACGCAGACACGGCTGACCGCGTCGTCGCCGAGCGCGCCGTGAACACGCGGCTGCAGGGTGGCTGTCAGGTGCCGATCGCCTGCTTCGCCGAACTGGAGGGCGAGCAGCTGCATCTGCGGGCGCTGGTGGGCGATGTCAACGGCCAGCGCATTCTGCGCGAGGAGTTGCGTGGCCCCCGCCAGAATGCCGAACAGCTTGGCATCGCCGTGGCCGAGGCGCTGCTGGCCAAAGGTGCCGACAAGATCCTGGCCGCGTTGTACGCCGAGGCATGAACACACCCCCCCGACAGAGTCCCCTTGCTGGTCCGCAGGCCGCGCTGGCCCTGCAGCAGTGCCGTGTGCTGCTGACCCGCCCGGCGGGCCAGGTCGAGCGTCTGGCTTTGGCCATTGCCGACCAGGGTGGTCACACCTTGAGCCTGCCGCTGCTCAGTATCCTGCCGGTGCAGGAACGTGACGACATCGAGCGGGTAAAATCCCGCATCCTCGCTCTCGATACCTATGACATCGCCATCTTCATCAGCACCAATGCCGCCCATCTGGGGCTCGAGTGGATCGAAAGCTACTGGCCGCAGCTGCCCGTTGGCCTGGAGGCCTATGCGGTAGGGCCAGGCACCGCCGCTGTCCTGCGTCAGCATCCCTGGCCGGTGCATTGTGCGGACACTGGCGTGACCAGCGAGGACCTGCTGGCGCTGCCCGGCCTGCAACAGGTGCAGGGCAGGCGCATCGCGCTGTTCCGGGGCAAGGGTGGCCGGGAACTGCTGGCCGAAACGCTGCGAGAGCGTGGCGCGCAGGTGGACTACATCGAACTCTACACACGCCAGGTGCCTGCCCACACGCGCGCCGAGGTGCTGGCGGCCCTGCAGGAGCAGCACATCAACTGCGTGGTGCTGACCAGTCTGCAGATTTTCGAGAGCTTCCTCAGCCTGCTCAAGGTGCCCGAAACGGCGGGCGCAGCGCTTGATTTGTCGCAAGACAAGGCCGCAAACCCTCTGCTAGGCTTGCAGCAGACACTGACGCTGATCGTGCCTTCTGCGCGTGTCGAACAGAACGCCCGCCGTGCCGGATTCGCCCACGTGCTCAATGCCGGGGGTGCCGATGATCTGACCGTGCTCGCCTGCCTGCGCCATTGCCCGGCGACGCACGCAGACCCCCAGGAGGCTTTGTGACTGACGGCAGTACCCCCGCGCCCTCTGCAGAGTCGGCGCCGCGAATCGACACGCCGCGCGTGCTGGACGAACTGAGCCGCAGCAATGCGGCTCCGCATCTTCCCCGCGCCCGCTCGCGCAGCAGTGGTCTGCGACGCTTCCTCATCATGATGCTGGTGCTGGTACCGGTGTTGCTGGCCATCTTCTGGCTTGTATACGAACAATTGCGCGTACTCTCACTGATCGAAACCCTGCAGACCGAAAATATGGCGCTGCAGCAGAACGCCCCTGCTACTGCGCCGGCGGCAGTGCCCGACGAACTTCTCGCCACGCTGGCGGACCGGCAGTCACTGGAAGCGCTGCGCACAAGCCTCGAGACGCGCATCGCAGCACTGGCCAGCAGCACCGCCAGCGTGGAACAGCGCCTGGAGGCCGAACCAACCCAGCGTGATGTGCAGGAATGGCTGTGGACGGAAGCGGAATATCTTTTGCGACTGGCCAATCAAAAACTCACGCTGCAGGGCGATGCTGACTCGGCCCTGCTCATTCTTTCCACTGTCGATGAAATGCTGCGCGACTCGGGGGACGCCACGGTGCTTGGCGTGCGCGATGCGCTGGCAGGCGAGATGCTGGCACTGCGCAATCTGGAGTATGTGGACGTGCCGGGCCTGTACGTGCGCATGAACAATCTGCTGCCTTTGATCGACCAGCTCTCTCTACGCAACACTCTGGTACAGAATTACTCCGAGCAGCTTGCTGCACAGCAGGGCGCGACATTGTCGGCTGACACCGGCTTTGGTGTCCGGGCACTGGAGCTGCTGGGCAGCATCTTCGTGTGGCAGGAGTGGGACGTGGCGCCCGAGGCACTGCTGCCGCCCCAGCAGGAAGCGACACTCAAGCAGAATCTGCGATTGATGCTGGAGCAGGCGCAGCTTGCCCTGCTGATGGCAGAGCAGGAAGTCTATCGCAGCAGTCTGGAGAAAGGCCGTGACTGGATGACGCGCTACTTTGCCATCGACGCAGGCGCCGGACGCACACTGGGGCAGGAACTGGAGGCGCTTGCAGCGGCGACAGTGGCTACATCCCGCCCGGATATTTCCGGATCACTTGCGCTGCTGCAGCAGGCCAATGCCCGTCGTGCCCAATCAGCCACGACTGACAGCGACGGTCGCTGAGCATGATCCGACTCTTCCTTTTTTCACTGCTGGCGATCACCACGGGCCTGCTCGTGACGCTGGCGCTCGCGCGCGACCCGGGCTATCTGCTTCTTTCCTGGGGCAACGCCACCTTCGAGACGAGCCTGTTCGCACTCTTTGTGGCCATGGTGCTGTTACTGATAGCCGCGCGCCTGGTGTATCTGCTGCTCAGCTGGCTCAATCCGCTGAATCTCGTGCGCGCTGGCCGGCAATGGTCCGCTGCCCGCGCCGCACGCAAGGCCCTCAACGCACAGAACGATGTGGAAGAACAGCAGCTGGAACTGATGCACAGGCTCGCGAGTCTCAGCGAGGAACCAGGTACAAGGGTGTCTGCACTGCGGCGCTTCTGGAAACGGCACACCCGTGGCATGGTGCCCGGCGATGAGCTGATCAGTGCCTGCGTTCAGGCGTACATGCGCATCGGCGCTCTGCACGACGCTGTAGCGATGTTCGAGTCCTCACTGGAGACCCGCTGGAGTGATTCGCTGGTGCGCCGGTACAGTCTGCTGAGTTTGCGGGTGGATGATGCGCAGGCCGTCAGGCAGTTGCAGAAGGCGGAGAGCTGGCTGAGTGCGCGCAGCGAAGATGGTGTGCTGTTGCTGGCCGCGGGGAGGCTGGCGCTGCGGGCATCACTGTGGGGAAAGGCCAGAGATTATTTTGAACGCAGCCTGCGTGTCAGTGCTGATGTGGAGGCTTACGCAGAGCTGGCGCGTCTGCTGCAGAATCTGAAAGAACAGGACCGTGATCCGCGCGCTCTTGCTGCAGCCACCCGTGCCATGAGTGCAGGGCTGCCGCAGTTTCCCCAACCGGGGTGATGGCGCTTACTTGATGCCCAGCTCGTTCCAGATGTCGTCCACGCGCTTCTTCACATCGTCACTCATGCTGATCGGCGTGCCCCATTCGCGGGTGGTTTCTGCCGGCCATTTGCTGGTGGCATCCATCCCCATCTTCGAGCCGAGGCCGGACACCGGCGACGCAAAATCCAGGTAGTCGATCGGCGTGTTTTCGATGAGCACGGTGTCCCGTGCCGGGTCCATGCGCGTGGTCATGGCCCAGATCACATCGTTCCAGTCGCGCACATTCACGTCGTCGTCCACGATGATCACAAACTTCGTATACATGAACTGACGCAGGAACGACCACGCGCCCATCATGATGCGCTTGGCGTGTCCCGGGTACTGCTTGCGAATGCTGATGACGGCCATGCGGTAGGAACAGCCTTCGGGCGGCAGATAGAAATCCACGATCTCCGGGTACTGTTTCTGAATCAGCGGAATGAACACTTCGTTCAGCGCCACGCCCAGCATGGCGGGCTCATCCGGCGGACGTCCGGTGTAGGTGCTGTGGTAGATCGGGTCTTTGCGATGCGTGAGTTTCTTGACCGTGAAAACTGGAAAGCGTTCCACTTCGTTGTAATAGCCGGTGTGGTCTCCAAACGGGCCTTCTTCCGCCATCTCACCTGGCTCGATCACGCCTTCCAGCACGAACTCTGCGCTGGCCGGCACCTGCAGATTGCTGGTGAGGCAGGTGAGCACTTCCGTCTTCTGCCCGCGCAGCAAACCGGCGAAGGCATATTCTGAAAGCGTGTCCGGAATTGGTGTCACCGTGGCCAGAATCGTGGCCGGGTCGGCCCCGATCGCAATCGCCACGGGAAAGGGTTCGCCGGGGTGCTTGATCTGCCAGTCGCGGAAGTCCAGCGCGCCGCCACGGTGGGACAGCCAGCGCATGATCATCTTGTTGCGGCCAATGACCTGCATGCGGTAGATGCCCAGGTTCTGGCGCTCTTTCTCGGGACCGCGGGTGATCACCAGCGGCCAGGTCACCAGCGGGCCAACATCGCCCGGCCAGCAGGTCTGCACGGGCAACATGCCCAGATCGATATCGGCCTCGTCGATGATGACGTCGCGACAGGGCGCCGTTTTCTTCAGATCCGGCGCAATGTTCAGCACCTGGCGGTAGGCGGGCAGGTTCTGCCACAGCTCCTTCCAGCCTTTGGGCGGAACGGGTTCTTTCAGGAAGGCGAGAAGGTGCCCAACATCTCGCAAACCCTGCAGGTCTTTCTGACCCATCGCCAGCGCCACGCGCCGGGGATGTCCGAACAGATTGCCGAGCAGGGGAATCTTTGAGTTGCGGGGATTCTCGAACAGCAGGGCGGGACCGCCTGCACGCAGCGTGCGGTCGCAGATTTCCGTGATCTCAAGATTGGGATCGACTTCCGTCTTGATCCTGATCAGATCGCCCTCCTTCTCCAGGAAGGCGATGAATTCACGAAGGTCTTTGCAGGGCATTGGCGTGATCCTGAGAGGTATTTCCATCTGTAGGAGCTTGCGCTGCAAGCGAACTGCCGGGGCAGGAGTTCATGCTCGCGAGCAGGGCTCGCTCCTACAGGGAATCACTTGCGCTTCATGGAGTTGAAGAACTCGTCGTTGGTCTTTGTGTCCTTCAGCTTGTCGAGGATGAACTCGGTGGCCTGCACGTCTTCCATCGAGCTCAGAATCTTGCGCAGAATCCACATGCGCTGCAGTTCTTCTTCGGTGGTCAGCAGTTCTTCACGACGTGTACCGGAACGGCGCACGTTGATGGCCGGGTACACGCGCTTCTCGGCGATCTTGCGGTCAAGGTGCAATTCCATGTTGCCGGTGCCCTTGAATTCTTCGTAGATCACTTCGTCCATCTTGGAGCCGGTTTCCACCAGCGCAGTGGCGATGATCGTCAGACTGCCGCCTTCTTCAAGGTTGCGTGCTGCACCGAAGAAACGCTTCGGACGCTCAAGCGCATGGGCATCCACACCACCCGTCAGCACCTTGCCTGACGACGGCACGATGGTGTTGTAGGCACGGGCCAGACGCGTGATCGAGTCGAGCAGAATCACCACGTCTTCCTTGTGTTCGACCAGACGCTTTGCCTTCTCGATGACCATCTCGGCCACCTGCACGTGACGTGCGGGTGGTTCGTCAAATGTACTGGCTACCACTTCACCGCGCACGGAACGCTGCATCTCGGTCACTTCTTCCGGGCGCTCGTCGATCAGCAGCACGATCAGTCGGCATTCGGGGTTGTTCTTGGCGATGGACTGGGCGATGTTTTGCAGAATGAAGGTCTTGCCTGCCTTGGGCGGCGATACGATCAGACCACGCTGGCCTTTGCCGATGGGCGCCGTGAGGTCGATGGTGCGCGCGCTCAGATCCTCGGTGCTGCCATTGCCGATCTGCAGACGCAGACGTTCGGTCGGGAACAGAGGGGTCAGGTTTTCGAAGAGAATCTTGTTCTTGGAGTTTTCAGGTTTGGAGAAGTTGACTTCGGAGATCTTCAGCAGGGCGAAGTAGCGTTCGCCGTCTTTCGGGGGCCTGATCTTGCCTTCGATCGTATCCCCTGTGCGCAAATTGAAGCGACGAATCTGACTGGGCGAAACATAGATATCATCCGGGCCTGCAAGATAAGACGAGTCGGCAGAGCGCAGAAAGCCGAAACCGTCCTGCAGAATTTCCAGCACGCCATCGCCGGAAATGTCTTCGCCGTTCTTGGCGTGCTTCTTGAGGATGGCGAAAATGATGTCTTGTTTGCGGGTTCTGGAGAGGTTTTCGAGACCCATTTCCTGGGACATGGCAAGCAGGTCCGCGATGGGTTGTTTCTTCAGGTCAGTTAGATTCATGATGATTTGTTACGCAGGTTTGTGGGGTAAGGACAAGCTTAGTCCCGAAACAGAGCACGACGCTGATGGTCAGCCTGCACGGGTCTGACATGCTTGTGTTGGTTATGAACAGAATGGTTTTCTGATGTTAAGTAAATAGTGAGTTTCGGGTTTCTGGTTAATGCGTTGTTTGGAGCGGTGTAGATAAGAGACAAGGTCGTCAGCCGGACGAGACGATGGGCGCAATATAGAACGGCTGAATGATGCTGTCCAGAACAATTTTGTCTTTATTTGTGACCGGAAATCAGGCCTCTGGGGGCCTTCCAGACATGGTATGGAAGGCTGTTCGAGGCGCTGTTCAGGAGAGACAATCCTGCACGCAAGCAGGGCTGCCAAGACGGGTCAAATGACGCTGTCGACAAATGCAGCGAGCTGCGAACGCGACAATGCGCCCACTTTGGTACCGGCGACCTGGCCATTCTTGAAGATGATCAGTGTGGGGATACCGCGCACGCCGTATTTGGGGGCGGTTGCCATATTTGAATCAATATTCAGCTTTGCGATGGTCAGGCGACCTGCGTATTCCTCGGCGATGTCTTCCAGTACCGGAGCGATAATCTTGCAGGGGCCGCACCATTCCGCCCAGAAATCCACCATTACCGGGACGGTGGCCTGCAGTACATCCTGTTCAAAACTGGCATCAGTCACTTGAACGATATGGTCGCTCATAAATTCATTCCTTCAATGGTGGGGGAGACGTGCTGGCCGCTTGAAACGTGCCGACCTTCACGTAGGTTGCTTATGATAAGGCCTAAAGTGCCGGTTTCAAGTGAGAAATGCGCGGCACGTGGAATAGTCTTCATTGCTTCAGCAGCGTGGCCACCTTCTTCGCGAAGTAGGTCAGGATGGCATCCGCGCCAGCACGCTTGATGGAAACCAGCGACTCCATCGCCACGGCAGATTCGTTCAGCCAGCCATTGCGGGCTGCCGCCATGTGCATCGCGTATTCGCCGCTGACCTGATACACGAAGGTGGGTGCACCAAATTCGTCCTTCACGCGCCGCACGATGTCCAGATAGGGCATGCCAGGTTTGACCATGATCATGTCGGCCCCTTCGGCCAGATCCATGGCCACTTCATGAAGGGCTTCATCACTGTTGCCGATGTCCATCTGATAGGTGTGTTTGTTGCCTTTGCCAAGATTGGCACTGGAGCCTACCGCATCGCGAAAGGGGCCATAGTAGCTGGACGCATACTTTGCCGAGTACGCGAGAATACGCGTGTGGATGTGTCCTGCGGCTTCAAGGGCAGCGCGGATGGCACCAATGCGCCCGTCCATCATGTCTGAAGGCGCGACGATGTCGGCGCCTGCAGCGGCGTGTGACAGCGATTGCCTGATCAAGGCGTCCACTGTGACATCATTCAGGACATAGCCGTCTTCATCAATGATGCCGTCCTGACCATGGGTAGTGTAAGGATCAAGGGCCACATCGGTGATGATGCCGAGCTGCGGAAACTGCGCCTTGAGCGTACGCACGGCGCGTTGCACCAGACCTTCCGGATTCCACGCCTCGCGACCATCGAGTGACTTGGTGTCCGCATGGGGAGACGGAAACAGCGCAATGGCCGGGATGCCCAGCGCGACAATCTCTGCCACTTCCCTGAGCATCTCATCGATGCTGAAACGGAAGATGTCGGGCATTGAAGGAATCGGCTGGCGTTGCCGCGTCCCTTCGACGATGAACATCGGGAATATCAGATCATCTGTGGTCAGCCGCGTTTCGCGCATCAGGCGCCGGCTGAACTCGTCGCGGCGCATGCGGCGCAGGCGGGTCGAAGGAAATTGACGGGAGGTCTTCCCGCCGGGCTTTGTGGTATCGTTCGGCACGTTGCGTTTCTCGGGCTGTGACAAGAAGCTGGCCTTATAGCATATCAATCCCCGAATGCAGAAATAAACTGACGCCTTTGTCACGCCGCGCGCGTACCCAGCGTCTGCTGTGTCAACAATCCCGATACGAGAGCTCCATGAAAATTGTAAAACTGCTGGTTGTGGTGGCATTTGTCGCATTGATCGCGACCTTTTATGTCTTCGAGCTCGGGCGCTACATGACGCTCGACTTTGTGCAATCGCAGCTGCAGGTCATGCAGGAGTACAGTCGGGACAATTTCTTCACGGTAGCGGCCATCTACTTTCTGGTGTATGTCACTGCGACGGCTCTTTCCATTCCCGGGTCAGTGATCATTACCCTGGTCGGAGGCGCCGTTTTCGGACTGTGGTGGGGCACGCTGCTGGTGTCGTTTGCCAGCACCATCGGCGCCACTCTGGCCTTCCTGACCTCCCGCCTGCTGTTGCGCGACTGGGTGCAGTCGCGCTTTGGCAACTCCCTCAAGGCCATGAATGCCGGCATCGAAAAGGACGGCAACTTCTACCTGTTCAGTCTGCGCATCGTGCCGGTGTTTCCATTTTTTCTGGTGAATCTGCTGATGGGGCTCACGCCTATCCGCATCATTCCCTACTTCGTTGTCAGCCAGGTCGGGATGCTGATGGCAACGCTGATCTACGTGAACGCAGGCTCTGAACTCGCGCAGATCGAATCACTTTCCGGTCTGGTCAGTGTCAACATTCTCCTGTCGCTGGCTCTGCTGGGCATTCTGCCGTGGCTCGCGCGAGGCTTGCTCGCCCTGCTGCGTCCTGCCCGTACGCCAAGGCATTTCGCCAGGCCGCGGCGCTTTGACGCCAATGTCGTGGTCATTGGTGCCGGGTCTGCGGGCCTGGTCTCGTCCATTATCGCGGCGGGCGCCAAGGCCAAAGTGGTGTTGATAGAGCGACACAGGATGGGGGGCGACTGTCTGAACACGGGCTGTGTGCCCAGCAAGGCGCTGATTCGCAGTGCGCGCATTGCCGACTATCTGAAGCGGGCATCGGAGTTCGGCATTGATGGCGCCACGGGCCAGGTCAACTTCCGCAAGATCATGGAGCGTGTGCAGAGCGTCATTGCCCGCATCGAGCCCCACGATTCTGTCGAGCGCTTCACCTCCCTCGGTGTCGAGTGCGTCAGCGGCGAGGCCTTCATCACTTCCCCCTGGAGCGTACAGGTGGGCGAGCGCAGCATCACCACGCGTGCCATCGTGGTGGCAACGGGAGCACGCCCGTTCGTGCCCCCCATTCCCGGTCTTGACCAGATTGCGTACCTGACCTCTGACACGCTCTGGGAACTGCGGGACCTGCCACAGCGCCTGCTGGTGCTCGGGGGCGGCCCGATCGGTTGCGAGCTGGCGCAGAGCTTTGCCCGCCTGGGTGCGCAGGTGACACTGGTCGATCAGGCGCCGCGCATCATGCCTCGTGAAGACGATGACGTGTCAGCCTGCGTCCTGGCGCGTTTTCAGGAAGCAGGCATTCGCGTACTGACGGGCTGCAGAGCCAGGGGCTTCTTGAAGGAAGGCGCGGGCGGTGTGCTGACTGCAGAGTCAGCAGACGGCGAGGTGCAGATCGGCTTTGACAAGGTATTGATCGCCATTGGCCGCAAGGCGAATGTTGAAGGCTTCGGCCTGGAGGAGCTGGAAATGCCGCTGACTGAGCGGGGTCTGCTCAAGGTGAATGCGCAGCTGCAGACTCTCTACCCCAGCATCTATGCCTGTGGCGATGTGGCCGGCCCGTACCAGTTTACGCATATGGCCTCGTTCCAGGCCTGGTATGCCACCCTCAATGCCCTGCTGGGAAGACTGAAGAAGTTCAGTGTCAATTATCGCGTCGTGCCCTGGGCCACCTTTACTGACCCGGAAGTGGCTCGTGTCGGCCTGAGCGAACAGGAGGCGAAAGAGCAGGGGATCGCTTACGAGCTGACGCGCTACGAGATCGACGATCTCGACCGTGCCATTGCCGACAGCGAGGCCCACGGCTTCATCAAGGTGCTGACGGTGCCGGGCTCTGACCGCATTCTGGGTGCCACGATCGTGGGGTATCACGCGGGAGAACTGATCACGGAATTCGTGCTGGCCATGACCCATGGGTTGGGCCTGAAGAAGATCGGCGCTACCACGCACATCTACCCGACGCTCTCGGAATCCAATCGTTTCGCCGCCAATGCCTGGCGCAACGCGCGGATTCCGGTGCATCTGCTGCCCTGGGCCGAGCGTTTCTTCCGCTGGCGTCGTGGCTAGCGGGAACTCAGCCTTTGCGCAGGGCCTGGTAAAGGCACAGTGCGAACAGACCGATGAAGCCGCCCATGGATAGTTCGGCAATCGAGAAGATGTCCAGGAATCGCCACGTGACTTCTGCGCAGTTGCCGTCGCCCTTGAACAGGAAGGACAGCATGTCCATCAGCGGGAAATTGTCCATGATGTAGCTCAGCCCCGGGCCGCAGGCAGGCACCTGGTCTTCGGGAAGCTGCTGCAGCCAGATCTGGCGACCGGCGAAATAGCCCCCTGCAATGCACATGCTGGCGGCTGCGAGCGCGTAGTTGCGGCGTCCGGCCTCGCCGGTCTTGTGCAGCGCCGAAGCCAGGCAGATGAAGCCCACCAGAATCACGAACACCCGCTGGGTGATGCACAGGCCGCAGGGCTGCAGCAGCATCACGTGTTCCATGTAGAGCGCCACGCCGATGATGGACGTGCAGGCCAGAAAGATCATGAAATTGAGATTCCGGGAGCCCGGAATTCTGTCCAACAAGGATTGTGCCATCGTAAAACTCACTGCCTGCTTGAGGCTCTCTGGGTTGACAGTGCTCTGTGCGAGCGACTGTGGTGCATTGTAATCAAAACTCATCGGCGGCGTCCGCCATTGCCTGCAGCGCACGTATTCACGCAATCGTCGCTCTTGCCGATATATGGCATACTGGCCGCGCTTGTCGGAAATGACAGTCACGCTTCACAGAAATTCACGCAAAGGGTCAACGCCAGGCCAACGTTCACTGCCACTCTTGCACACTCTGCCGCTCGCCTGCTGGCTGCCGGCTTTCTGCTGTTCGGCTTGTCAGCTCCTGGCTGGACAGCCTCAGCGCCAGCGCCCGGCGCCAACAGCGAGTTTCCCTATGTGGAACTCAGTCCCAGCTTCGTCACCAATTACGACGGCGGTGGCCGGCTGCGATACCTGAAGGTCGACGTTTCTGTCCGCACCGCGCGCCCGGGCGACGAAGTGCTTCGTCACCACATGTCCTATGTACGCAGCCGTCTCGTGGAACTGTTCTCCGGTCAGCTGGAAGAGAATCTGACGTCCACGGAAGGCAAGGAAAAGCTGCGTCAGGACGCCCTGACACTGATTCGCGAAGCCATCGAACTGGTGGAGGGCGAGGGTTCCGAGAACATGCTGGACCTGTACTTCACGTCTTATGTGATTCAGCAGTAAGGTTCCACTGCCGCACATAGTCCTCAAAACCCACTGTATCTTCCGACTCAATCGCCGCCTGTCTCTCCAGAGACAGGCGCGAGGCTTCCTGCATTTCCTGCAGACGTTTCTCCGGCAGCGCCATACCTGTGAAATGGGCCTGGGTCGCCGCTGACTGCCCCATGGTATAGGCACAAAAGGGTCGCCGTGCTTCTCGCATTTCCCGCAGAACCCGGGCTGAGGGTGTCAGGTCCGGGTTGGCCAGCTTCGCCAGTTGTGCCGCATTGGCCAGACTGTAATCCGCAGTGTTGTGGATGTTGTCCAGCAGCACAGCGGCATGCCCCACGTCCTGCAGCAGCTCGTCTGCCCACGCAGCAAAGGCCACTTCCTGACCGCCCCGCGACAATGTCAGTCCCGGCTCACGTCCGCGGTTCACGATTCTGGAAAGATTCTCCTCAATTTCGTTGTAGCTGACCCGGGTGCAAGCCGGGCTGTCCGACAGCAGGCAGTGCAGCAGGAAGGCATCGAGGAAACGGATCTGCTCTGCATCAATGCCCACTGGCAGAAAGGGATTGAGGTCCAGTACCCGCACTTCGATGTACTGAATGCCTTGGGTGCGCAACAGCGTCAGCGGCCGCTCGCTGGAATCACCGACACGCTTTGGCCGGATGGTGCCGTAGAACTCGTTTTCCAGTTGCAACAGATTGGTGTTGATCTGCTGCAGGTGGCCGTCTTTCCTGGCGCCGATCGCCACATAGGGTGCGTAGGGAGTGGTCAGCGCTTTCTGCAGGCTGTCCAGGTAGGAGCCCAGCTCGTTGTAGCACACGAACAGGGTTTTCTGTGCCTCGCTCTTGTAGCCCAGGTTGCCCATGCGCAGAGCGGTAGCCCAGGGTTTGTACCAGGTGCTCTCGTCAAATGCTTCCAGGTCGTGGGGCCGTCCCCTTGTGAAGCAGCGGGATACGGCCGGAGAGGCCCCGAACAGGTAGGGCAGCAGCCAGCTGTAGCGATGGAAGTTGCGGATCAGATGCAGGTACTGCCGCGTCTGGAATTCCTGCAGCGGCTCGGTGGCGCCCTTGAGCGCGCGGTACTCTGGCCAGAAATTCTCGGGCATGGAGAAGTTGTAGTGGATGCCTGCAATGGTCTGCATCACGCGGCCATAGCGCAGGCCCAGACCCTCGCGGTACAGCGTCTTCAGTTTCCCGACATTGGAGCTGCCATAGCGCGCCAGTGGAATCTGTTCGTCGCTCTCGATCAGGCAGGGCATGCTGGATACCCACAGGCGCTCACCTTCCGGAAGGTGAGCGCAGGTATAGGCGTGCAGATCGTGCAGTTGTTGCAGGCAGTCTTCGATGGAGTCGCTGACCGGAGTGATCAGTTCCAGAAGCGCCTCGGAATAGTCTGTGGTGATGCTGGTGTGTGTCAGGGCGGAGCCCAGCGCGCGCGGGTGGTCTGTCTGTGCCAGCGTGCCGCGGGAGGTGACCCGCAGACTTTCCTTCTCAATGCCCCGGCGGATCTGGCCCCATTCCGGCTTGAACTGGGTCAGGCCGAAGTGCTGCAAACTGTCTTTCAATGTACGTGTCATGCTGCGCCCTCTGCGCCATAGCCCTGCGGGCCGGCCGCGACGATCGCTTCGGGCACCTTGAATTTGATGAAATTGCGCTGGAACTGGTCGATCAGCTCGGCCGCCTTTCTGTCGTACTGCAAGGGGTCGGTCCACGTAGTGCGTGGGTTGAGTACTGCACTGGAAACCCCCGGCACCGAACGCGGAATGTGCAGATTGATGCCGGGCAGGTGTTCGGTTGGCACTGACGTCAATGCGCCGCTTTGCACCGCGGCAATTACTGCACGGGTGTCGGGGATGCTGAAGCGGCGACCCACGCCGTGGGGGCCCCCAGTCCATCCCGTGTTCACCAGGTACACCTGGCTGCCCGACGCTTCGATGCGTCTCATGAGAAGTTCGGCATAGTCACCTGCCGGACGCGGAAAAAAGGGGGCTCCGAAACACGTGGAGAACGTGGCCTTGATGCCTTCACCGGCCCCCATTTCCGTGGAACCCACCAGCGCCGTGTAACCACTGAGAAAGTGATAGGCCGCTGCCTCCTTCGACAGGATGGCAACGGGGGGCAGCACCCCATTCAGATCACAGGTCAGGAAGATGATGGACGAGGGTTCTGCCGCACGGTTGTCCGGCATGCGCACGGGGATGTGTGACAACGGATAGCAGGCCCGGGTGTTCTGCGTCAGGCTGACATCGGCATAGTCTGCGGTGCGGGTCTGCTCGTCAATCACCACGTTCTCCAGCACGGCCCCGAAACGAATGGCGTCCCAGATCACCGGCTCGTTCTTCTGGCTCAGGTCAACACACTTTGCGTAACACCCCCCTTCCAGATTGAACACGGTACCTTCGCCCCAGCCGTGCTCGTCGTCGCCAATCAGGAAGCGGCTTGCATCAGCAGAGAGCGTGGTCTTGCCCGTGCCGGACAGGCCGAAAAACAGACACACATCCCCTCCTGCGCCCACGTTGGCGGAGCAGTGCATGGGCAGGACGTCCTTGTCGGGCAGCAGAAAGTTCTGTACAGCGAACATGGACTTCTTCATCTCCCCCGCATAGCGCATGCCTGCCAGCAGGACGCGGCGCCTGGCGAAGTCGAGGATGAGTGTGCTTTCGGAGTTTGTGCCATCGCGCTGCGGATCGCAGACGAAGCCCGGCGCACTGAGCACCTGCCACACGGGTTTCTGCAGCGGGTTGTAGTCTTCCGAATGAATGAAAAGTGCGCTGGCAAACAGGCTGTGCCAGGCCAGCTCGGCACTGACCTGCACCGGCTGATAGTGTTCGGGGTGCGCTCCCACATGCAGGTCGGACATGAAAACATCCTTGTCAGCCAGATAGGCGCTGACTTTGTCCCACAGAACACTGGCCCGCAAGGGATCGAAGGGCTGGTTCACGGTGCCCCAGTCGATGAGATCCTGAGTGCTCGACTCCTTGACGATGAAGCGGTCGCGCGGGCTGCGTCCGGTGCGCTTGCCAGTCTCCACCACCAATGCCCCGGTGTCGGCAAGCCGGCCTTCTGCGCGCTGCAGTGCGATCTCGACAAGCTGACTGCTGCTCAGATTCTGATACAGGCGGCGGCCATTGCCGGAGCGGATATCCGTTCTGCTACTCGGCATTCGTTAGGTCTCCTGACTCTTCAAGTTCTTGTTCCTGGCGTCGGGTGCCGGCTTTCGCGAGCGGGGCGGATTCCCATAGAACGGGCGCGCCCGGATTATGCCAAATATTCTCCGGCCCAGCGAACGGCCGGCTAGTAAGGTGCACGCTCACTCGGATCGCTGCCGCAGTGCCTGTCGCAGGCGACGGTCTTTCTTGTCCGGCTTGGTCATGGGTTGTTCCAGCAGGGCGTGCAGGCGACGCTGCTCACCCACCTGCTGGCGCTTCGCCACGCTTTCTTCTGTTTCTCTGTAAAGCAGCGCTGCTTCCGGGGCGCCGCGGCGCTGTTCGGACAGGCCCGTTACCAGCAGGACGCGTTCATCCCAACCCTGGCGCACCGTCAGCAACATGCCCGGCTGCATCTCGCGTCCAGGCTTGAGCCGCTGGCCCTCGGCCTGCACCTTGCCGCTTTCCACCGCTTGTTTGGCGATGGCGCGGGTCTTGAACAGGCGGGCCGCCCACAGCCACTTGTCGAGGCGCACGCCGTCAGCGTCTTTCTCGTTCGCGTCGCTCATCGTGCCTCCAGGCCCGGCATGATGTCGGTGAAATGGCTGATCTGGCGGAACTCCGGTGAAGGGGCCAGGGCGGGGCGCTGACTGTCTGGCTGCAGCACGCCCAGCACATGCCGGATGCCTTCTTTTTGCGCACAACGCAGCACGGGCAGGCTGTCGTCGATCAGCAGGGTGCGGGCGGGATCGAACGGGTGGCGCTCGCGCAAGGCGTGCCAGAAACCGTCGTTCTCCTTGGCCAGGCGCAGTGAATGCGAGCTCACCGTCTGGTGAAAGTGGCGGTCGATCTCTGTCGTCTGCATCTTCAGCGCAAGGCTCTGGGGATGGGCATTGGTGACCAGCAGCAGCTGCCTGCCGCTGGCGCGCAATTGCTGCAAAAAATCGACAGCATGCGGGCGTATGGCGATCTTGTGCCGGATGTCTTCCTTCAGGCGCGCAATGTCCAGCGCCAGGCTGTCCGACCAGAAATCCAGGCAGTACCAGTCCAGCGTGCCCTTCACGTTTTCATAGCGGGCACGCAGCATCACTGACGCTTCTGCTGCGCTGAGTCCGTGCATTTCGCCATAACGCGCCGGGACGAATTCTTCCCAGAAGTAGTTGTCGAAGTGCAGGTCGAGGACGGTGCCGTCCATGTCCAGCAGCACCGTGTCGATATCCTTCCAGTCCAGCATGGGTCTCTCAGTCTCGTTTCAGTAGGCGTCCAGACCCTCGGTGAATTCGATGTAGACACCGGTGGGGTCCGTAATGAAGGCGATCTTCAGGCCGATGGCCGGCACGTCGCGATAGGCGACATCGAAGGCGATGCCTTTTTCTTCCAGCAGCTTGCAGAAGGCTTCCAGATTTTCCACTTCGAACCCGATGTGGTCGATGGAGCGACCCTTGGTGGCCAGCCGCTCTTCGTCGGAACTGGCAAAGCTGAGGTTCATGCCAGGCACATTCGTCGTGGTAGGGATCGAGCCGCGAGAACGCACTTCCAGTCCCAGCAGTTCGGTGTACCAGCTCAGCAATTCTTCATGTTTCGGGGTGTAGAAGTGGATGTGGTAGGGCTCAACTTCAAGTGGCAACGACTGATCTTCCTGGAGTTCCACATACACATCGTCCGGCATCATCACGTAAGCGTTGGGCTGGCCTTCGGCGCCGATGAATTCGCGGCCGACCCAGAGGCCGTCTGCCCGCCACTTTTCCAGGAAGCTGGCCAGATTGCGTACCTTGAAGCCGAAGTGGTCCATCACCGTGCCCTGCGAGCCGCCGGTGGGCTCGCGACCACTCAGGAGGATGGCCATGTTGGGCATGCGGATGGCGGTCAGAGTGCCTTTCTGCACGACAGTCCCCCCGAAGTGTTTCACCCACAGGGATTTGTGCAGTTCCATGTCGGTGACATTGAGGTGCACGTGGCCGTAGGTCAGGCCTGCCTCGTTGGGCACGGCAAGCTGGGCATTGGCGTTGCCGGCGCAAAGCGCGAGCACAAACAGAAGGGCGAGAGAGCGCATGGTGAGAGTCCTTGTTGTTGTTATGACTGGAGCATTGCGCAGGCATGCTAGCATCGCTTTCAATGAATAGTCGAACGTCGTGAGGCAGCGGCGTATTGGGCAAGGGAAACAAGAAATGCATGGCATAAGAAGCACGCTGGAGGCGGTGGCCGCCATCGCCGAACGCGCAGGCGAAGAGATTCTCGAGGTATACGCACGCACTGACGCGCTTCAGGTGGAATACAAGGAGGATGACTCGCCGCTGACCGAAGCCGACACCCGCGCCAACGCGCTGATCGTGCAGGCACTGCGTCAGCTGACGCCGACCATTCCCGTGCTGTCTGAAGAAGCGGCACTGCCACCATTTGCCGTGCGCAGCGCGTGGCAGGAATACTGGCTGATCGACCCGTTGGACGGCACCAGGGAATTTGTGAGTCGCAATGGTGAATTTACCGTAAACATCGCCTTGATTCAGGACGGAGTCCCGGTGCTTGGCGTTGTGCATGCCCCTGTGCCTGGCGTCAGCTGGCTGGGGGTACCGGGCTCAGGCGCGTGGAAGTGCGAGACCGGCAAGTCCTGGCAGGCAATCCACACGGCTGCTCTCCCGACCGCGTCGTTGCGTGTGGTGGCCAGCCGCCGTCACGGGGCCGAAGCGCTGGATGTGCTGCTGAAGCGGCTGGCCGCTCACTTTCCGGAGGTGTCCCTGGTCAACAAGGGCAGTTCGCTGAAATTCTGTCTACTGGCCGAGGGCAGCGCTGACTTCTATGCGCGCCTTGCGCCGACCAGTGAATGGGACACGGCCGCCGCGCAGGCAGTGCTGGTGGCAGCCGGGGGGGCGGTACTGCAGGAAGATTTCCAGACGCTGCGCTACAACGCCAAGGCAGACATTCTCAATCCGTCTTTCCTGGCTGTCGCCGATGCGGGCGCCGACTGGGCCAGGCTATTGACCTGATTCAGATCAGCTGGCCGGCACTCATTCGGGCACGCGGATGGGCAGTTCCGCTGCGAACAGCATGGTGCGGTCGCGGTCTCTGGCCGCCCAGGTCAGCAGTGTCTGTTCGCTCGGCTCCACGTGGCCTGCCAGCACCCCCGTGCCGTTGACCAGCACCTGCACCGGCTGCCCGAAGTCCACTTCGTCCGGACTGAGCAGCAGAGTGAAGTCGCGCACTCCGAAGGATGTCACGTCAAACACATTTCCCCTGCGCTCCACCACGACTCTGCCTGGCTGGCCCGGTGTGATCAGAGTATCGATCCGCAGCCAGTGATTGCGGTTGTAGCGGTCGGTGCGATCCGTGGCCCACTGCACACGGTCGGGCAGCGGGTCACGCACATGCTCTGACTTGAAGCGTTCAATGGCCGGGCGTTCCTCGGGCAACCACTGGGTGTTGTGGCCACCGTTCGGGATGATTCTGAAGGTGTGATCGACATTGGCCCGTGCCATCAGATCAATGAAAGGCTGGATGCGCGCCGCCGGATAAAGCGGGTCATTCTCGCCATTCACGATGTAGAGCGGCTTGCCGGCCAGATTGTCGAATGACAGCGGGTAGCTGACACGGCCCGCCGGATTGCGCAGCACGGCGAGATTGCCGATGTAGGGCAGGAACGCCGCCCACTCGGTGGGCTGCAGAAACGCGAAGAAGTAAGAGCCGGTGCCGCCGTCCGAAACGCCGGACATCGTCACGCGATTGTCATCTACGTGATAGGTCTGCTTGAGCTGGCGGAGGATGGCGGGGATGTTGTCAGCCTGATTGTCGAACCACCAGAACGCCTCGTCCCAGGCGGCGGGCACCACAACGATTCGTCCGGGCTCACGCAGCTGCTCGTAGCCATTGCGCCAGAAGGCCTCGCCGGCCTCGGGTTTTGGTCGGCTGATGCCGCCGTGCAGATTGAATTCGACGGGGTAGGCTGTGCGGGGGTCATAGTCCTCTGGCACCAGCACCACAAAGGGGAACTCCGTGCCTTCGGCATCCTCGCGGCTCAGGTGCAGCTCGCCGGTAGGCGCGTCGGGCGACCACTGCGGCCCACTGCGCAACCATGCGTGAAGGGTGGCCGCGTCGGGAGCAGACTCCTGCAGTCGTTGCGCGGCAGCGTCGGATGCTGAGGGGGAGGCGTTCCAGAAGTGGGTAACCAACTCCTGCGCTGCATCGTCGATGGCCGCGGCGGACTGGCATTGCGTGAGCAGCACGGCGGCGCTCAAGGTAAAGACACGTTTCATTGTTCTCATGGTCGCATCATAAACCAGCACCCAGTGGTGGCCAAACTTTCCTTTTTGGAGCATTGAGACTAGGATTCAGCCCCAACGCAGCGCGATCGCAAGACACGCTCGCCGCAGGTCAAAACAACACGCGAAGGCTGCCATCTGCAGTCACGATCAAGGGAATAAAATCATGTCTTTGAAACCAATCCACGGAGTGTTTCTGGCCCTGTGCATGCTTTGCAGCAGCACATTTGCGCAGAACTTCGGTATCGACGAACTGCAGCAGCGCGCCGAATCCGGCGACGCCGAGGCCCAGAACAATCTGGCCGTGATGTATCACACTGGCCAGGGCGTGCCCGCCGACCTAAACGAAGCCATTCGCTGGTACAACGCCGCCGCCGAGCAGGGCCGCGCCAATGCCCAGCTCAATCTGGGAGTACTTTACAATTTCGGCATGGGCGTTCCCCAGGACCATGGCGAAGCTGCACGCTGGTTTCGTCTTGCTGCTGACCAGGGCGAACTGATGGCGCAGATCAGTCTGGCCGCTTTGTATGTCACCGGACAGGGTGTGCCTATCGACTACATCGAAGCCGCCAAGTACTACACCATGGCTGCGGAGCAGGGTGACCCGGGTGCGCAGATGACCATGGCAGAGATGTACCTCAGCGGTCAGGGTGTGGCACAGGACCATGCCGAGTCAGCGCGCTTCTACCGTATGGCGGCCGAGCGCGGCGAAGTGGCGGCACAGTTCAGCCTGGCCATCATGTACCGCGATGGCATGGGCGTGACCCAGAGTTCCGAAGACGCCGCCAACTGGTATCGCATGGCAGCCGAGCAGGGCCACATCGCCGCGATGTTCAGCATGGCGGCACTGCACGAAACAGGGGAAGGCGTTGCGCTGGACTTGTCAGAAGCCTACCGCTGGTACAAGGCCGCAGCCAGCCAGGGACATCCTGGTTCGCAAAACAATCTGGCCCTGATGTACGAATCCGGGCAGGGGGTTGCGCAGAGCCTGCCGCACGCCTACATGTGGATGGATCTGGCGTCCAAGCTGGCCGATGGCCCGGAGCAGGAGCGCTACGAGCTCAACCGCGATCAGCTGGAGGTGCGTCTGAGTGCCGAGGACCTGGTAAAGGCAAAAGGGATGTCAGGCCGCTGTCTCGAAACCCGCTACGCTGAGTGTGAATGAGTGAAAAGGAGGGGTGCTGCGCCGGCGCGTTCAGTCGCAGTCGGCGTAGCGCGTCTCCAGGCAGCGGTCGGCGCGAGCACGTGCAATGTCGATCTGGTCCTTGCTCAGCCTTTCGCCAACGGCATCGCGGTTGCGTTCCGAGCGTCCCTGCCGCGCTACCGGTGACAGCCGGGTCGACAGCTCCGACCACATGTAGGCCTTGATGTCGTTCTGCTCAACGCCGTAACCCGCCGCGTACATTTCTCCGATGTTGTACTGCGCTTCGGGGTGTCCTTGCCTGGCAGCGGCAAGATAGAGACGGCCCGCCGTCGCGTAATCCCGTTCCACACCACTGCCGGCGATATACATGTCACCCAGCGCAAACTGTGCTGACATGTTGCCACGCTCGGCAGCGCGCTGATACCACTTCGCGGCTTCCTCGAAATTCTGCTCTACCCCCGTGGCGTTGCTGTAAATGGCGCCCAGATTGAACTGCCCGGTCGGATACTCCTGTTCCGCCGACAGTTGCAGCCATTTCAGGGATTCGGCGTAGTCCTGCTCCACGCCATAGCCATATTTGTAAATCACGCCGAGATTGTTCTGGGCGGCCGCATGACCGAGTTCTGCCGCAGCGTGGTACCAGCGCGCGGCCTCGGTGTAATCCTGGGACACACCCTGGCCGTTGTCATACATGAAGCCAAGGTTGTACTGGGCGCGCATATGGTTCTGCGAGGCAGCGAGACGGAACCAGTTCAGTGCCTCGGCAAAATCCTGTTCCACGCCGAAACCGTTGGCGAACATGTTTCCGTAGTTGTACTGGGCGTCGGCGTAGCCCTGTCGAGTCGCGGTCTGGAACCAGCGGATCGCCTCCGCGAAATCTTGCTCGACACCTTCGCCCACGGCATAAACATAGCCAAGCTCCGTCTGCGCCTCCGCCTCTCCGGCCTGCGCGCGAGCGACAAGAGCTGAGTCCTGAGCCATACTTGCGCCCACAGGCAACAAAGCCATCAGGAGCAGGAGAGCCAGTCGTGGTGCGCGTGTTGTCACGGTAATGTCTGCCTGAAATATCATACTGTCGCGATGCGAGCGACGTTGGAATTGCGTTGAAGTGCTTTTATAACACGAAGAAATTGCCCAACAAACTCGAATGAATGCGAGGGCCCGTTGTCGTGAAGCCAGCAGGAGATCATGAATTGTCAGAGCAGGAACTCGAAGAGCTGAAAGCCTTGTTCGAAGGCGGTTTCGACAATTCGGATCGCTGGTACTTGCTGAAGTTTCACCTTGCTCTGCTGGCGGCTGCGTACTACGCGTTCGCCATGAGCTTTTTCCCCGGCATGATTATTGATTGGCTTGACCTGCAAAGCAGCGCCAGGGCCGGCGAGTGGGAATTCATCTTTCGAATGCGCGGAATGTTCATCAGCTTTGCGGCACTGGTGGCTGTCTATTCCTATCTGCACGACATGCACATGCGTCTGATTTTCGGCAGTACATCGATCATTGCCTTCGTCAATCTGGTGATGGACTTTCCTGTCTTCTACTGGGAAAAGTTTGCAAGCCCCAGCCTTGCCTTTGGCATGATCCTGACATTGATAATCATCATCGTGGTGTTACTGTTCTCGCTCTATGCGAACATTGATCGCATATCGGATGGGCCAAGAAGATTGTTCGCGAATCCGTTCAGGATTCGGAGAAAAGACTGACCCTGCCATAGGGGAGGAGTAAGGCAGACCCTCTAGTTGCCGAGGAAAATGGTCTGAACCTTTCTGGAAGTCTCCAGTGTATCCCCGAAAGCAGGTCCTGGAGAATGCAGCAGCCATGGCCGGAACAGCACCAATCTATTGTACTTGTAGGGAATGGAAAGAGTCTTCTCCCACAATGACTCATCCAGCCCTTCATTTTCAAGAAACGCTTTCAAATCCTGGAACGACTTCCAGCCATACTTGGCAAAGCCTTCGGGGGTATTGGGGGCTATTTCCAGCCCGGTTCTCAAGTGTCTCCAGAAACAAGTGCCTTCTGCCTTTGGATGGTCTTTTGACAGATAGACAACGCCTGCCCACTTGGTTTGCACATCCACGTCGTAATGAATATGAAATTTGAATGAGTCGTTCGCTTTCGTGAACCGTATTCGTCCGTTGGCATTTGTCGAGGAGTCTATTGATGGCTCCAGCGTCAGCTTCTTGAATATTTCCCGATGCTGCTCTCCAAGGAATGCTTGTGCGGTCATCACGCCTGCGTAGTTGCCGGTTGGGGAGTCTTCTACTCGCATTGAGTCCATTGCAACTCGAACCAATGTGTCGGGATCGCTATAAAAATCGTCTACTATTATGTATCTGTTGATCATTTACTTGCCGCTCGTAACAGATAGATCCAGTGCTTGTGGGGGTGCTTGGAGCGCAATTATTCTAAGCCATGCAATTTGTGTTTGTATACCCGCTGTCAGGCTGGCTGAAAAATCTGTCGTAACGGTGTCTGGTGAAGTGGAATTCTGCACGTGGTGCATCAGGGGGTTATGGCGCCAGGAGCGGAGTCGGCTCACCGACACAAAAATGTTCAAGTGACACATTCGCAGAAAGTGCGAATAAGCAAGCTAAGTTAAGCTTCCTTTTTCTTTCCATGCGAATCGTTATGCTGGAAGAGTTTTGGGTCTTTTAATAAAAATCAATAATATCAAATAGCTAGAGATATTCTGTGTTGGAAAAAGTTAAAAAACATCAATACCCAATGGTCAGCATCAGGGTTCTGCCCCGATTTTACGGATACATCAAAGAAGGCTCATTTGGCTCGCGAGCTGGGTACTGGGCCCGGCATGCTCAGTCGCTGGAGTCGCGAAGCCCAGTTAGAGGGCAAGCAGGTCTTTGGTGGCTCAGGCAAGCGCAAAAATGAGTATGCGTGCAGCCTCGCACGGGAACTGGCTCGGGTGAAGAAGAAGCGCGATTTTTTACGCGAAGCGGCAACGTTCTCTGCAAGGGGTCGACCCGCCAGCGCCAGGCAGATCGACAAAGAGCGCTTGCCGGGGCGTATCAAGCAGATCCACGCACGCAGCCAAGGCGCTGGGTGTTCCGCGCATGCATGAAGACCTGAGCGATATAGGTCAAGCTGCGAGCAAAGGCGGCGTTACCTGTGCCGCAGGTGCAGAGCTTGTTGGAGCGCAATTTCAACGCTGTGGAGCCCGCAACCAAATGGGTGACCGACATTACCCGGATCGCCACCGACGAGGGCAAGCTGTTCTTGTGTGTTGTCGTCGATCTGAACGGCGAGCTGGTTTGTTTGATAAGTGCGGTAGCGCACTGCGGTGGCAAGGCAGCGAGCGAGGTGTTATTCGGCATGCTCAACCTTGAACATGTTTACCGCCGAAAGTACCGGGCTTTGGAAATAAGAAACGAGGATATGTTCAATTGCATTAAGCTGTTTCACAACCCCCGTATGCGAAGACGCTTGGCAAAGCGTGATCTGGAGTTTTCAGCAGTTTTATTGCGCACTCCTGCCTTAATTCCCAATCAAGCTCATAATTTCCAGTAAAAACAACACTAGATTTGACTTTTCTGGTACATTTCCAAGTATTGCTATTACCAGGTCAAGCAATTATCCAAGACAGAGTGATCTGTTGGGATTGCGGGGCATTGATTTAATTGGGCTGAAACCCTTCGAGATTGGCATGCGAGTAGGTGACACGGTTTTTTTGGGTAACAGCGAGGTAATGGTTCAGCTTCGGAGGTTGATTGATACCTGCGCCAAGTCGGAAGCATCGGTCCTGATTTTAGGTGATACCGGTGTAGGTAAAGAGTTGATCAGCCGTGAACTGCATGTCAAATCTTCCCGATCCAATGGCCCGCTGGTGCCTATTAATTGCGCGGCCATACCCGGCGCGCTTTTGGAAAGCGAGCTGTTTGGTTTTTCAAAAGGTTCCTTTACAGGTGCAATTTCCGACAGGGTGGGACGCTTTGCACTGGCTAATGGCGGTACGTTGTTTCTAGATGAGATAGGCGATATGCCGTTGGAGCTGCAGTCAAAACTTTTGAGAGTCTTGGAGCAGCGGGTGATCGAACCCATCGGTGGCGGAGAAGGCAAACCGATCGATGTGAGAATTATCGCTGCTACCCACCGCGATCTTCCTGCCATGGTCAAGGACGGTCTGTTCAGGCAGGATCTGTATTTTCGACTGAATGTGCTGCCGGTGACCGTGCCCTCCGTGAGGCAGCGAAAGGAGGATATATTGCCGATGTGCCAGTTTTTTTCTCGTATTCACGCTAGATACAGTCGCTCTATCAGTTTTACTGAGCGATCGGCGGATGTACTGATTGCATATGACTGGCCAGGAAATGTACGCGAAATTTCCAACCTTATGATGCGCTTCAGCGTGCTTTTTGCCGGCGAGAAAATCGACGTTCCCTCCCTGCCGCCCGAATTATTGCCTGAAGGTCTGGCCGAACTGATCGCGGTCAGGCTTGCTGATAATCAAAACAGTGATAGTTGCCGGGATTGGTTGGATGTTCATTCAGTGGAGCCCAGTGTCGCAGATCCACAGAACTGTGATGAGGAGGCCGCGGTGGCAGGCGAGGATGTATCGCCACATGACATCGAGCACGTACTGAGGCTGTCTAACTCTATCGGTAATTTCCCCGTGGAGGGCATCAAAGCGAAGGAATTCATGGCCGATATCGAGATTCGTTTAATAAAAGCAGCCCTTGTGCAGTCCAAGGGCAGCATCAGCCGCGCCGCGCAGTTGTTGCATATGCAGCGCACCACTCTTATCCAGAAAATCGCCCGTTACAACATCAACACCGCCTTTCTGTAAGCTCTTTTCCTCCCCTCTCTTGGCTTGTACAAATTCTGACAGTGGCTAAAAAGTCTGTCATAAAATTTACAAGATCAAAATAAAAGCATATAAAACAACACCTTGAAGAGATGGCCTGATCCTTGCTTTAACTGTTTGCGAGCGTCATGCCGTATACAAGAGAACCAGGGAAAATGCTTCAGTCCGATAACACTAACAAACAACCATTCTTGTTTGTTGATCCACAAAGCGCACAAATTTTTTCACTGGCATGCCGGGTGGCGGTATCCACTATTCCGGTTCTAATCACCGGGCCCACCGGCTCTGGCAAAGAGATTCTTGCGAAGGTCGTGCATGAGGCTTCGCCACAATCATCCGGACCCTTTATTGCTGTTAACTGCGCGGCGATTCCTGCAACCTTGGCTGAGAGTCTGTTTTTTGGACACGAAAAAGGGACGTTTACCGGCGCTGGCGTGGGTACAACCGGGTATTTCGAGCAAGCAAACAACGGTACCTTGTTTCTTGATGAAATCGGCGAGATGCCAATCGATCTGCAGCCAAAGATACTGCGAGCCCTGCAAGAGAAAAAAATTACGCGCCTCGGTGGTACACGCGAGATCAGTGTCAACGTAAGGATTGTCGCTGCAACGAACGTAAATCTTCTCGAAGAGGCAAAAAAGCATCGCTTCCGGGAAGATTTGTACTACCGGCTAAGTGCATTCAAATTCAATATGCCTCCGCTGTCGCGGCGACCCCTGGATATCAAGCCACTCGCGTATCTGATGATACAGAAATACGGCACCGATACTCTCGCCCCTGAGATATCACAAGGCGCGATGGAGATGCTTCTGAGCCATTCCTGGCCCGGCAACATCCGGGAACTCGAAAACGTGATCGCCCGGGCAATGATTCTGCGGCAGTCCGAGAATATCGAGCCAGAAGATATACAGTTCGACGAATATCCTGCTTCGGAAACCAACGGATCAGTTGTTGGTCACGAGGGGCATGCAACCGCGCCCTTCAATGCCGGCAACACAACAACTTCAACCAATCTGCCCGGCTCTATGCAGCACGTTGAGCTCAGCAGCATTCTGTCAGCTTTGAACATCTCGGCATCCAGGGCTGATGCAGCCAAGAGACTGGGTATCAGCCAGAGAACTTTGCGTCACAAGCTGCGTACCTATCGATCCAAAGGGCACCGTGTGCCTGATGCGTACGCACGCTAGCTGAGGAGATGAACATGGCCATCACAAACAACGTTAATGCTCAGTACCTGTTGTCCCAGATTCAGAAATACCAGAGCAGCATTCAAGCTACGCAGTCGCGTGACCCTATCGCTGACATAAATACCACGAATGTTGAGCGCACAAACTTTGCAAGCACGGTCGCGGACGCGATGGGGCGAGCGCTGAATAATGTAAACAACAGCCAGGAGATTTCGCGCGCCATGGTAACGCGCTTTGAGTCAGGAGGGGATGTGCCATTGACGGATGTTGTATTGTCAATGCAGAAATCGTCTCTGGCTTTTGAGGCCACGCTTCAGGTACGTAACAAGATTCTGAAAGCGTACGAAGACATTATGAACATGCCTGTTTAACGAGATTGAGTAATTCACATGGCTACTATACAAAATTCACCGACAGCTTTAGCTTCAGCCGGCACTGGACAGTCAATGGCCGGTGCAATGAAACTACCTGTGGTGAGCCAAGCTCCGAATATGCCGGCCAATCTAGCGGAAAGCCGATCTTATCCCACGGTGAAGGAGATAATCAGTCAGCCGCTGGTGCGGAAATCCTTACCTGCCATCGCCGCAGTTTTTCTTTTTGCTATATTTTTGATTGCCGCGCTCTGGTTAAACGGAGGTGAATATCGCGCTCTTCATCCGGGAATGAGTGAAGTCGATCGGTCCGAAGCGATGGAGATTCTCCAAGGCAGCGCCATACCTGTCCAGGTTGACAGCGCGACCGGCGCACTGAATGTTCCTGTTGAAAGTTACTATGAGGCACGCATGGCGCTGGCTGCTGCCGGAATTCCGAGGGATGTAAATACTGGAACGTTAGACTATTTTGACCAGCAGACATCAATGACTACCAGTCAGTTCATGGAAGAAGCCAGATACACGGCCGCCATTGAGAATGAGTTGGCAAAAAGTATCACCAGGATATCAACGGTCCAATCTGCACGTGTTCATATCGCAGCCCCTCGCCAGAGTAATTTTATCCGTAACAGGGCAACCACCAAAGCGTCGGTTATCATTACTCCCTTCGCAGGCAGATCAGTCAGCCAGCCTCAGGTAGAGGCGATCGTGAATCTGATCGCGTCCAGCATCCCGTTTCTGGCTACCACCGATGTTTCTGTTGTTGACGATCGTGGAAACTTGCTGACAAGCAACAGCGCCACGCTGTCTCAGGCTAATGAGGAACTCACCTACCAGCAGTCTGTCGAGCAGAGTTATAAGGATCGTATTGATGCCTTGTTGGCTCCGCTGCTCGGTGAAGGGGCGATCACAAGTAAAGTGGATGTTGCAATGGATTTCACAAGAGCGGAATCCACGGTTGAAGAATTTGATCCCAATGGCACTGGACCATTGGCCAGATCCGAGTCAACTCAGACGGACATGGCGAGCAACATTGGCGCCCAGGGGGTTCCCGGAGGCACTTCAAACGTGGTTCCCAACAATACGTTGTTACTGCCCGCTAACGAAGCAGCTGCAAACACTGTAAATGCGGCAAACCCCGAACAGGTGCGCAGCAGTCAAATAACACGAAACTTTGAAATTGATCGCACCATACGCTACGTCCGTGATCAGGTAGGAGTTCTAAACCGCATTTCGGTGGCGATTGCCGTCGATGAGTCGATCCTGCTTGAAGCGGTTGCTGCCCAGCCTGGTGCTGGCGAAGAGCCTGCCGCGACAGAGATCCTCATTCAACAGGAAATTGAAAAACTGACGGGGCTGGTCCGCGCAGCAATAGGATTTGATGAAAATCGTGGCGATGTAATCACTATTGTTGCCTCGCGATTCTACCAAAATACCGCTGTGACTGAAGGCGCTATCTGGTACGAACAGCCGACAATCATTGCATTGATTAAATACGGAATAATCGCGTTGTTAACGACTTTGTTCATGATTATAGTGGTACGTCCGGTAATGAAACTTTATATGCCAGTACCGGAAGTGGCATTAGCGATTGGCGAAGAAGAACTACTTAATAAAGGTGATCTTAGCGAGTCGGACCTTGCCATGCTTTCGTCAGGTGATGCGGCAGGAATTGACGAAATTAAAGCTAAGCTAAGGCCTAAGAAATCGTCTATCTCTGCGGACATGCTGGACACAGCAAACACATATGATGACAAAGTGGCGTTGATCAGACTCTTGGTCGCAGAGGATTCTGCGCGAGTAGCAAACGTTCTGAAGAAACTTATAAAGCCTGTTTAAACAGTGGATGAGAAAAATGGCGGTTACTGAGAAAAAGAATGTTGTGGCTGAACTCCCAGCGGTGGAAATGTCAGAGTCTCTGCGTGAAGAGTTGGATATGATGACAACCACAGACAGAGCCGCTGTCATTATGTTGCTTCTGGGCGAGCAACAGGCTGCGGATATTATCCGTTACCTGTCGCCTCGAGAGGTGCAAGCGCTTGGCGCCTGCATGGTGTCCGTAGCTGATCTATCTCAGGAATGCGTCAATGTTGTGCTCGATGATTTTGTTTCCACTATCAAGAAACAGACAAATTTGGGGCTCGGTACTGCAGATTATGTTGAGAATGTCTTCAAGCGTGCGCTAGGCGCTGATAAAGCTGCCACCATTTTGGGCAGAATTATGCCTGGGTCTTCGAGCAAAGGGCTGGAGATACTTCGCTGGATGGACGCGCGCTCAATTGCAGAAATGATACAAGGAGAACATGCGCAGGTTATCGCCATTATTGTCTCTGTTCTTGAATATGATGTTGCTGCCGATGTGCTGAATTTCCTTAAGCCTGAACAGAGACCTGAAGTCATTCAAAGGGTCGCACTCTTGGATACGGTACAGCCTAGCGCGATGGATGAACTTGAGCAGATCATGAAGCAGCAGTTCTCCAGTAGCTCTAGTGCCAAGTCTTCCAATTTCGGTGGTGTGAAGACTGCTGCGAAAATTATGAATTTCACCAAGGTGGAGCTCGAAGGCAAAATCATGGAGGGTGTCGCTAAGATTGACGAAGAACTCGCCATGCGTATCCAAGACAATATGTTTACCTTTGATAACCTCAGTGGCCTGGATAACCGCAGCATACAGACGTTGATGCGCAGTATCGATCAGGAACAATTGATGATCGCCTTCAAGGGCGCTGACGAATTGGTTAAAGATAAATTCATGGCTAACATGTCGCAGCGTGCTCGCGCCATGTTCCTCGATGAGATGGAAGCAAAAGGGCCGCTGCGTATCACCGATGTTGAGGTTGCGCAGAAGCAGATCATGCGTATTGCGCGCAAGCTCTCTGACAAAGGTGAGATTGTGCTATCAGGTAGAGGTGATGATTTTGTCTGATAAAACGGCCGCAAATATTGATTGGAAACTCAACCAGCTGTTGTCTGCCAGCAAGGCGTCGCGGACTTATGTGACGCACCCACTTGAACAGGCAGCAATCGAGAAGCCCAAGTTTTCGCCGTGGTCGCCCAAGCAATTGGGTCAGTTATCCACACAGAACCAGCCAGCGCCGGCATGGCAACCTGTAGCAGATGACGAGGGCAGTGAAATCTCTGCGAATCCTTTCTCGCCTGAGCAATTCGGTGCGGCGGCGCAGCATTTAGAGCCGTTAGCAATACCTCCCAATTCCCGCATAACAACGGACGCTGAACTTGAGCTACTCAGGTCTGCTGCGTTCGACGCTGGTAAAAGGCAGGCGCTCGACGAGATGGGGCAGCAGACGGTGGACAACGAGCAGGGATTCCGTGATCTGATCAACTCGCTTTCGGCCTCAAAGGTTGATATGTCAGGATTACAAAAATCAGTCACCGAGTTGTCGATGTTCATTGCCAGTCAGATCGTTCGCGCTGAGCTGTCCATTAACGTCCAATGGTGCGAAAACCTCATAGAGCGCTGTCTTGCTGAGATTCGGCTGCATGGCAATGATGTGGTCGCGGTTCGGCTGAGCCGGTCAGATTTTGAATCTCACTGTGCCCGGTTAGTGAAAGCACATGAGGCCGTGCAATTCACTCACGATGACCGCTTAAGGCCGGGCGATGTGGAAGTCGAGATGGGCGCCACTCGAATTTCAGAGCTCATCGAGACCAAATTGACAATGATTTCCCGGCAGTTGCTGTCGTCGTTGACAGCAGATACGCCCAGTGCGGCTCCCGTTACTGGCAGCAATCTTTTGCTGACTGGAGGAAGCTGATGTCAGGACATCTTGTTGATCGGTACTCGACCCACGAGGTGATCTGCGAATCTTTTGACCACTGGCGTCAGCACGCCTTGCTGCCACTCGTACAGGCCTCCGGGAGATTATCGAAAGTCTCGGGGACCACCATTGAAGCGGAGGGATTGTACGCCCCAATCGGAGCGCAGTGTGCCATTGAGTCAGCCGCTCTCAAAAAAGTAACGGATGCGGAAGTCATCGGGTTTTTCGACAAAAAATTGATTTTGATGTCCTATGCCGGTATCGACGGACTCAGCCCTGGCGACAGAGTGCATGTGGTTACCAGTCAGTCGCTGGGGCAGTTAGGTGACGCGCTGATCGGACGGGTCATAGATGGTTTTGGGAACCCTATCGACAGAAAAGGAAGTATTGATTACCAGTGCCGAGCCAACCTGGATGGTGTGCTGCTGAACCCTATGGAGCGTGGGCCAATCGATACCATTCTGGACACTGGCGTCAAAGCCATCAATACGGCGCTGACGATCGGACGGGGTCAGCGCATTGGTCTGATTGCCGGGTCGGGTGTTGGCAAAAGTGTGCTGCTCGGAATGTTGACGCGCAACACGGCTGCTGATGTGGTGGTGATAGGAATGATTGGGGAGCGCGGCCGGGAGGTTCAGGACTTTGTGCAGAACACTCTTGGTGAAGAGGGGCTTTCACACTCGGTAGTGATTGCCGCGCCGGCAAACTCATCACCGGTAGCACGCATCAAAGCTGCCAAGCTGGCGCATCTGGTAAGTGAGTATTTCCGTGACCAGGGGCGCCATGTCCTGCTGCTGTTGGACAGCATGACGCGCGTGGCACACGCACAGCGCGAGATCGGGTTGGCAATGGGTGAGCCTCCAACCTCAAAAGGTTATCCACCCTCGGTTTTCAGTTTATTTCCCAATCTGATCGAAAGGCCAGGGGCGGGGCGTGATGGCCACGGCTCTATCACTAGCTTTTACACGGTGCTGGCGGAAGGGGATGACCGCAATGACCCCATCGTTGATATTTGCCGGGCATCACTGGACGGTCAAGTCATGTTGAGTCGTTCACTGGCTGATGCTGCTCACTATCCTGCTATCGATCTGAACGGCTCAATCTCACGGCTTGCTAATAGCCTGCTTGATCCAAAGCGCGCGCTGCTTGCCCAGCGGTTACGCAGGCTCTGTGCTGTTTATCGAGAAAAGGAAGATTTCATTCAGGTCGGAGCCTATGACCAGAATATCAATCCTGAGCTGGATGAGGCCATCCGGCACCATCCCAAGTTGGTCGCATTTTTACAGCAACAATCCGACGAAAATTTTTCGTTAAGAGAGTCGTGGCTGATGTTAAATCAGATTCTTGGAGATTCGTCATGAAAACAAAGGTGTGGCAAGCATTGATTAACAAAGAAGAGTCCAAGGCAAGCCTGGTAAATCGGCAGCTTCAGACTGTTCTCCGGCAGTATAATTATATTCGTGAGCGCATGGCTTACATTGAGGGATTGGTGGCTGAATATTCAGTCAGTGCTGAGGGGTCGCCATTGCAGCGCTCAAGGTATCAGCTCCAACTTCATCGGATGCGCGAGCAGCTTGGCACAGAGGCTGAGTCGTTGGCGTTCAAAGTCCGCGAAACCCAAAAGAATCTGGCGGGTCACCATGGCGAGATACAGAAGTTTGACAAAATGCGAGAGCTAAGCGAGGAGCGCCTGCAAGAAAAGGAGCAACGTACAGAAAACTTGAGCGAGGAGGAGTCTTGCACCTTGCAGTTTAATTACCGGCGCCGGCAATGAGGATTTTTGCGTTGGCCTGATTATTGCCTAATCATGCATGTAAGCGTTCAACGCAACCCCCATGGACCGTAAAACAGATACATAGGAATAAAATAGTAATAATGAAGATCCAGCCGGAATTCAACATCGCTGCCATCCTTAGCAAGATCTCTGTTGCAGACGTTGCGAGCAATCAGTTGTCAGCTGCGCAACGCGCAACATCGCCTTTTGAATCCTATTTTGAGGCGGCTTTGCAAGAAATAGACGACCCGCAGCTTGCCGCAACGATTGCCACTTTGAATGAAAGTGGCATGATCCAGCCAGATTCGAGCGGAGCGTTTAGCGCCCCCGACGCCGGTTCGGGGCTGCTCATGGCCGCTGGCCCCGAGGCTTTACCGCTGTCTTTTCGCACCTTACAGTTGCTGAATGGGCGCTCAGTCATCACCACCTCCGTAGCGTTCAGCGACACGGCAATTCGATCGCCTGCAATGAGTGAGGGTCTGCTCGCGGAAAACCCTGCGTTCAAGCAGCAAAGCGCGCTGATTCGCGCGCAGATTCGCGCGCTGCTTGGGGATACGGCTATTGTGCCAAAGGAAAGCGAAGTCGCTGCGGCGTCGGTCAGTCCGGCGATTCCGGCATCGATCACGGCGAGCAGGCCCGTGCCCTCTCAGAAAGTCACAGCAGCGTCGGTCATGCCGCGAGGACTGATCACTGTGCCGAGCGTCCAGACGCCGGCTCAAGAAGCCGCTCGGCTTCAGTTGTTTGCGCCGACTCAATCCGTTCCGCCTCAAACAGCGGTGCCGTCTCAGTTGACTGCGTCCGCTGAGACCGCTGAGCGCCGGTCGTCAACCGAGGCCTGGCTGTCAGCATCGGTCAGGGCGAGTAGCCCCGTACCCTTGCAGACAGTCACAGCAGCATCAGTCATGCCGCAAGGACAGACCACTGTGCCTAGCGTCCAGACGCCGACTCAAGAAGCCGCTCGGCCTCAGTTGTTTGCGCCGACTCAAGCCGTTCCGTCTCAAACAGCGGTGCCGGCTCAGTTGACTGCGCCCGCTGAGACAGGTGAGCGCCGGCCGTCAACCGAGGCCTGGCTGTCAGCATCGGTCAGGGCGAGTAGCCCCGTGCCCTCTCAGAAAGTCACAGCAGCGTCAGTCATGCCGCAAGGACAGACCACTGTGCCGAGCGTCCAGACGCCGGCTCAAGAAGCCGCTCGGCCTCAGTTGTTTGCGCCGACTCAATCCGTTCCGTCTCAAACAGCGGTGCCGGCTCAGTTGACTGCGTCCGCTGAGACAGGTGAGCGCCGGCCATCAACCGAAGCGTGGCTGTCAGCATCGGTCAGGGCGAGTAGCCCCGTGCCCTCTCAGAAAGTCACAGCGGCGTCAGTCATGCCGCAAGGACTGACCACTGTGCCGAGCGTCCAGACGCCGACTCAAGAAGCCGCTCAGTCTCAGTTGACTGCGTCCGCTGAGACAGGTGAGCGCCGGCCGTCAACCGAAGCGTGGCTGTCAGCATCGGGCAGGGCGAGTAGGCCCGTGACCTTGCAGACAGTCGCAGCAGGGTTAGGGTCAGTCATGCCGCAAGGACAGACCACTGTGCCGAGCGTCCAGGCGCCGACTCAAGAAGCCGCTCAGTCTCAGTTGACTGCGTCCGCTGAGACAGGTGAGCGCCGGCCGTCAACCGAAGCGTGGCTGTCAGCATCGGTCAGGGCGAGCAGCCCCGTGCCCTTGCAGACAGTCACAGCAGCGTCAGTCCAGCCGCAGGGCCAGACCACTGTGCCGAGCGTCCTGGCGCCGACACAATCCGTTCCGTCTCAAACAGCGGTGCCGGCTCAGTTGGCTGCGTCCGCTGAGACGGGTGAGCGCCTGCCGTCAACTGAAGCGTGGCTGTCAAGCTCAACTAGAGCAAATGTGGAAGCGCCAGCATTAGTATCAACATCTGCTCCGCGAACAAGCGCGTCTGGGATGTCAATCATTGGCGCGAGCCAAACCGTGTCTGATATTTCCACCCGCAGTCGACCGGGCGCCCGCGAGTCCTCAGCGCAACGCTTCTCCAGTAGTGACTTGCCCAAGGTGGCCGGAATGGCTGTGCTTGCCGACGCAGCTCTGGCGAAATCTGACCAGCCGGCACTTCTCGCGATGGAGATTCCAGGCAGTGCGTCCTTGCCTGCCGCGCTGATTTCAGAGTCTGCTGTGCAACCAACATCCCCGAATCAGGTGTCGGTCTCTGTACCCGGGCAGCCGACGGCTCAGCCATCCGCAGACAGTCAACGGACGGCAGAGCGCTGGATGCATGTGGATGATCTAGGCAAGCAATTTGGATCCGTGATCCAGGGTGCCTTGCTAAATCGCACTGTTGCGGGACAAACCAGTCTCCGCATCATGCTCTATCCTGAGAACATGGGCGGCATAGAGGCCGAGATAATCGACAATAATCAAGGGGTGACGGTTAATCTGATTGCGCAGAATGACGATGTTGTGCGTCTGCTCAAAGATCACAGCCAGGCACTGCGCGATTTATTGGCTCAGAGTGGATCATTTGAATTGAATATCATGAAAGAGCGCAGCGGATCTGATGCGCATCAGGCGCGTGATCAATCAGGTTCGGGCAATGACCGTTCCCAGCCGCTCTTGGAGAGTTTGCCGAAGCCTGGCAACGGCGTTGTGCCTGGCTCACTAAGGCCAAATGAAAGTGGTGAATTGGATACCTATGTATGACAATCATAATGGAGGCTAATTATGGCAGAAGATAAAAACAGCAGCAGCAGCGACGATGTCAAGAAGAAGCTGCCAATTGTGCCGATACTTATCGGCGTCCTGGTGGTCTTGGTGGTCGCTGTTGGCGCTGTGTTTGCCACATTGATGTTGACAGGGGGGTTTTCAGATGAGGATCTCGAGTCGGAATTGGCAGAAATAGAGAGTGCTGCGACGGGCGCGCAGTCGAGTGCAGCGCCAGATGGCGGTATTGATGCAGCGCCGCCAGTCGAGCCGCAATTGCTGGTCACACCAGTTCCGCCTCGGCTGGACACGCTTTACTATGAGATGGCGAGGCCTTTAACAGCCAATCTGAGCGGTTCACGGCGGGTGATGCAGGTTACAATTGCAATCATGACGCACTACGATCAACTGGTAGTGGACAATATCGTGAAGCATGAAATGGCCATACGCTCAGCATTGCTGACGGTCCTGAGTAGCACGCCAGAGGCAAATATTGAGCGCCCTGATTTCCGGATTGAGCTTGGCGAAGAAATGCGCATTGCAGTCAACTCGGTACTTGAGCAGTTTGAAAATTTTGGTGGTGTGGAATCTGTTTACTTCACTGAATTTTTGATTCAGTAGTTGCCCGGAATACTTTGATGATCGCTGGATAATTTATGAATTACACGAGTGGAAAATTAAGCGATGAGGAACTGCTCGCATTACAAGAGAGCAGTGCCTATCAGGATGAGAGTGCGCAGGTTGTCCTGCATGATCTGGCTACTGAAGACACTTCTCTGGGTTTTAATGAGTCAGCAATTGACATGATTAACGAGCGTTTTACGCGGCAGTTGCGCGTCGGGCTCATGGATGTATTACGCACGACGCCAAAAATCAGCATCGAGCGGGTGAAAATAGAAAAATATGGCACGTTCCTGTCAACACTGCAGGCGCCGTTGTCAGTAAATACTGTAAAGTTCGAACCCTTACGTGGGTATTCTCTTATTGTTATCGATCCCGTAGTTATCTTCTCTTCGCTGGATAATTTTTTTGGTGGCAACGGAAAAGGCAACACGCCCTTACATCCTGGCAGAATGTTCACGCCCACTGAAAACTCAATTATCCGGATTATGTTGAACATAATTTTCGGCTCGTTAAAAGAGGCCTGGTCACCGATCATCTCTTTGGATTTTATTGAAACAGCGTCGGAGATAAATCCTCAGTTCGCACAGATAGCGGACGATAATGATCCGGTTGTTATTAGCAGATTTGTGCTGGCACTCGATGCAAATACCGAGGGCACAATCAGTATTGTGACGCCTTTTATTTCTCTAAAGCCGATTCGCGATCTATTGCGTAGCCGCATTCAAACATCTGAAGACAACGACGAAAAAGCCAATCAATGGCGCGACGAGATGCGCGACGCTTGTGGTCATTCCAAGCTTGACTTGGTGGTCAATCTGGCGAAAATCAGCTCAACTTTGAAAGAACTTCAGCGCATGAACGTCGGCGATATACTATACTTTAGCAAGCCTGAATACGCGTCGGTTGAAATATCCAACACAAAGGTGTTCACTGCGGAGGTCGGAAGTATTGGCAATAATGTTGCTGTGCAAATAAAAAAATTCGTTCGGACACCAACTTCTAACCAGCGAGACTGATATGGCAGACGATCAAAACAATGATGATGTGTTGCTCGGTGAGGCGTCAAGAAATTTACTGACCTCGGGCAGTGTTTCAGTCGGCGGCGGTAGTATAGACGCGGATGTGCTTAATAACATTGCCATCACAATCTCAGTTGAGGTGGGGCGGACATCGCTTAAAATCAAAGATTTGATGCGCCTTACTCAGGGGTCCGTCGTGGAACTTGACCGTCTTGCCGGCGAACCACTGGATCTGCTGGTCAACAACACCCTGGTTGCCCAGGGTGAGGTGGTGCTGGTCAATGAGCGCTACGGGGTTCGCCTCACGCAGGTCATTCCCGCTGCTGAGCGTATAAAAAACATTTAATCAGCCTGGCCACCTCAACGGAATTTATCTGCTATGGCTTCAAGTGGAATAGAATCACTACTCGCGGTGTTTATTGTCTCCTTGCTGATGGCGGGTTTTTTTTATGGTCTTAACAAATACAAGAGCAAGTATCTCTACCGCGGGACTGGCGATCTGAGTATCGAATCGCAGATTACCGTGGGATACCGACAGCGTTTAATGCTGGTCAAAGCCCGTAACAAAACCATCTTGTTGGCAATTTCCCATGAAAGAACAACTGTTATCGATTCCTGGCAAGACTAGCACATCACGCTTGTCGTACTTAAGTCCTCTGCTCTTGATGGTTGTGTCGCTCACGGCTGCCTTGCTGGGATCAGACGCCGTTGCCCAAAGTGGTCTGCCGGTTTTAAGTGTCTCTGACGGCGCCAATGGCAATGCTGAATATAGTCTGACGCTGCAGGTGTTACTGCTGATGTCGGTGCTGACATTGATCCCGTCGTTACTGATTATGATGACGTCGTTTGTGCGCGTCATTATTGTGCTTTCGCTGTTGCGGCAGGCAATCGGCACGGCGCAGACGCCCCCCAATCAGGTCTTGGTGGGTATCGCTCTGTTTCTCACTTTGTTTATCATGGCACCTGTTTTTCAGCAGGTGTATGACGAAGCGATTATCCCGTATATAAACAGTGAGGCAACCGCCAACGACGCGTTCGAATCGGCCATTGGGCCTATGCGTGAGTTTATGATTCTGCAGACCCGCGAGGAAGATATGAGCGCCTTCATGGACATCGCGTCAGTTGAGTTGACGACGCCCTATGAGGAAGTGCCGTTGTCTGTGGTGATCCCTGCATTTATGACATCAGAGCTTAAAACCGCGTTTACCATTGGCTTCATGATTTATATTCCGTTTGTTATCATCGATCTGGTAGTTGCCAGTGTCTTGATGTCCATGGGCATGATGATGTTATCGCCTATGATGATTTCAATGCCCTTTAAATTAATGTTGTTTGTCTTGTCAGATGGCTGGTTGTTGGTCATGCAGTCACTGACAGCCAGTTTTGTGGTGAATTAGGGTGACAATCAGCGACGTGATTGTGTTGGGTCGTGAGGCCTTGTGGGTTGCTGTTATGCTGGCCGGGCCATTGCTGGGCGGTATTCTGATTGCAGGTGTTGTGATCGGGATTGTGCAGGCAGCAACGTCCATTCAGGAAATGACCCTGAGCTTTGTTCCTAAGCTCATTTTTATCGTTGTGGCGCTGCTGGTGATTGGTAACTGGCAAATCAACTTGTTTGTTGATTACATTGAGCGCGTATTCCTGCTCATTCCGGTCATGTTGCAGTGACGGATATTGGTAACATGGACGAACTGGTGGCGATGCTGACACTGTTCCTCTGGCCTATGATTCGTATATCTGCCTTTATGGTCACAGCTCCGCTGTTTTCCATGGATGTCATTAACCTGCGCATCCGCATTATTGTCGCTGTCGTGCTGACGTTTTTCGTGTTTGATAATCAGACCATCCCGGTGCTTGATCCACTCAGCGCGCAGGGCTTATGGCAGATTGCCGCGCAGGTTTTTATCGGCGCCAGCATGGGATTTTTGCTACAGATTGTGAATGCAGCCGTCGTGGTTGGTGGAGAGGCGATCTCAAATGCCATGGGCTTGGGTTTTGCAAGCATGGTGGATCCTAATCTTGGCAACGTGCCACTCATCTCGCAATTTATGGTCATCCTGTCTACGTTTATTTTTCTGACCTTGGGCGGGCATCTGGTGGTGCTTCAGTTACTGTTTCAGAGTTTTGATACCATCCCTATCGGCTCATTGCCACCGTTTACACAGTGGATGTCTATTTTTTTTGGCTGGTTCCCGTTTATTTTTTTGGGTGCGATGAACTTGGCCCTTTCAATGATGGTGTCACTGCTATTACTTAACATCGCGCTCGGTGTGATGACGCGCTCAGCACCGTCTCTCAACATCATTGCAGTCGGTTTTCCGGCAATTTTGTTAATGGGGCTGCTCGCGCTTAATCTAAACATCACTGCGATCGTATACAGCATCCAGCGATTGTGGACGCAGGCGCTGGATACACTGCAGTTGCTGCCCGGAGTATAACAACATGGCCGAAGAGTCCGATGACAGCGAAAGCAAAACCGAGGAACCCACCGAGAAGCGCCTCGAAAAGGCCAAAGAGGAAGGTCAGATCCTGCGGTCGCAGGACTTCTCAGTGGCAGTCACTTTATTCAGCTTTGCGGCTCTCCTATACCTCATCTCCAGCGCCACGATAGAAACCTTCAGGCGACTTTATCAGTACAATTTTATCCTTGATGCCGCGGTAACGCGTGATGCAGGCTTGATGATTGACAAGCTGGCCGGCTCGGTGGCTATTGTGTTTCCGCTGGTCGGGCTGACCTGCTCGTTGGCGGTGTTGGGCGTCTTGTTGGGCAGCAGCCTGTTTGGTGGCATCGGTTTCAGCATGAAGGCCGCGCAACCTAAACTGTCGCGGCTCAATCCCCTCAGCGGGCTCAAGCGCATGTTTGGCGGTACCGCCGTGTTCGAGCTGGTGAAGAATATACTGAAAACTGTGTTGATAAGCTTGGTGACCGGCCTTGTGCTGTCTTTTTATGTGAATGCGCTGGGCACGTTGAGCGTACTGCCAGTCCAGCAGGCGTTGAGCTCTGCCGGTTCAATTCTAGTGACTGCTACGTTGCTGATTACAGGCGCACTTTTTCTGATCGCCATGCTCGATATGTCTTGGCAGTTTTTTCAGCATCAAAAGAAGCTGCGCATGAGCCTGAAAGATATGAAGGATGAGTTCAAGGAAAGTGATGGGCAGCCCGAGGTCAAGGCCCAATTGCGTCAACGCCGGCGCGAAATCGCGATGAACCGCATGATGATGGCCATCGAAAAGGCCGATGTGGTGATCACTAACCCGACACACTTTGCGGTTGCTTTGTCTTACACACCAGGCACCAGTGAGGCGCCACGGGTAGTCGCGCGGGGTGCTGATCTGACCGCTGCCCGCATACGCGAACGTGCAGAACAGCACCAAGTGCCACTTTTTGAATCCCCGGAACTCGCCAGGGCCTTGTACTTCAGTACAAAGCTGGATGATATGATTCCGGAGGCGCTGTATCATACCGTCGCAGAAGTGATTGCTTATATCTTCAATATTGGTACTGCCCTGGCGCTTGGGCAGACCTTACAGCGGCCGCGACCAGTGGTTCCGGACGGTATGCGTTTTGATGAAAATGGTTTGCCACTGGAGGACTAATACTGCATGACAGTCTGCACCTTTCTTTCGCCAGCTCATGAGCAGGTCTACACCGAATTCTTGATGTCGGTCACCTGTCGCAGCGAGCTTGTTCATGCGGTGTTTGGTAGTGCTGCCGTGCGTGATCATTACCTTGCACTGCTGACGGCCCGGTTGCTGCAGAGCCCTCTTGATATCCTTGAACTCACCCCGGACACCGACATCCTGGCATTGTTTAATCCTCGCCTGAGCGATATTCCGTTAGCCGCGGCGACCCAAAGCACGCAGGCGGCGCCCTCAGGCATATTGCTGGTGCGCGATGCCGAGGCTATCGCGGCCACAACCTGGTCGGTTCTGTTTGCCCTGTTGCGTGATCTGCCGGTGTTAAACCTGGCCTGTGTGGCGTGCTGGCGTCCTGAACAGCAGGCGCAGCAAATGAGCGTATCCGGACATTTCCGTGACACACGGCCAACGTTCCGGTTTGAGACACATCCTCCAGCGTCCGATGCTGTCGGTGTTTAAAAAAGTAAAGTCCTCTGAACCTGCTAGCTGAGAGTGCTTTGTCAAAATATGACTATCGATTGTTGACCGATTCACCCCGTTATTCATTAGTTCGGGACAAGACGCCCGGTATCACACATATTTACCGGGCGCCTTTTCGCGACTTTTTCGCTTATTTCAGCAGCGACAAAACGGTCTGCTTCATC
>Ga0255140_1000046_pt1 | contig 57536 bp, 53 predicted proteins | sample Law_Colum_RepC_8_FD_188547 | JGI IMG/M metagenome (GOLD analysis project Ga0255140, IMG submission 188547) | Freshwater microbial communities from St. Lawrence River, New York, United States - Law_Colum_RepC_8d | ecosystem: Environmental > Aquatic > Freshwater > River | place: USA: New York...
GGTCATGGAGAAGTTGGACGTGGACCAAGAGGTTGCGGACATTTTGATTGAAGAAGGCTTCAATAGTTTGGAAGAAGTTGCATACGTGCCTTTGTCAGAAATGCTAGAAATTGATGCATTTGATGAAGATACGGTGAATGAATTGCGTACTCGCGCACGTGACTCGTTGTTAACGATGGAGTTGGCAAAAGAAGAGCGTGTTGAAGAGGTATCGCAAGATCTACGTAGCTTAGAAGGTATGACTACGAATCTTGTTGCCAAATTGGCAGAAGGTAATGTCCATACCCGTGATGACCTAGCGGAATTGGCTGTTGATGAGTTAGTTGAAATGACTGGCATCAACGAAGAAGACGCAAAAGCTCTCATTATGAAAGCTCGTGCACACTGGTTTAACTGATTCATAAGGGGTTCGCATGGCGACCACGACCGTAGAAGATTTGGCAAAAGAACTGAAGCGCACTCCAGCAGCATTGCTGGAGCAGCTTCAGGCTGCCGGAATTAATAAAACAGCAGCGGAAGATAAGCTGACTGAAAAAGATAAAACGAAATTACTTGAGCATTTACAAGTGGCTCATGGTTCGGATACTGCTGCACGCAAAAAAATCACTTTAACCAAACGTGAAACCACAGAGATTCGCCAGGCAGATTCTGCTGGCAAAACTCGCACAGTGCAAGTTGAAGTTCGTAAGAAGCGCGTATTAGTCAAGCGTGATGAGTCTGCTAAAGATGAGCCAGCTCCAGTGGTTGAGAAGCCAGTAACAGTTTCAGCGGAAGCTGCACCTGCCGGTATTTTGGATGATGCTGAGTTAGCAAAACGTGAAGCTGAAGCTAAACGCCAAGCTGAGTTATTAGCTCGCCAAGAAGCTGACATGCAAGCGGAGATGGATCGCAAAGCTCGCGAAGAATCAGAAAAAGCTGCCGCAAAAACAAAAGCAGCAAAAGGTGATAAGAAAGAAAAAGCAAGCGCTGAAGAAGATAAAGCCAAGGCTGAAAGCGAAGAAAAAGAAAAGGTAGCTGCCACTGCAGCTGCCAAAGTTCGTGATGACGAATTGGAAAGCATTCGTGTGCGTCGTGCCAAAGCTGAAGCTGAAGCTTTAGCGATCCGTGACATGATGAATGCACCTGCCAGGGTTCTCAAAGCAGCTAAGCCGCCTGAAGAAGAAAAGAAGGGCACGCTTCATAAGCCGGTCAAGGCTGAAGGTGCAGATGAGAAGAAGAAAGATAAAGTTAAGCCGGGTGCAAAGACCATTAAATCAACCGAGTCATCATCGACTTGGCAAGAAGATGGTAAGAAGCGCGCTGGCGGACTAAAAACTCGTGGCGACACAACCGGTGGATCAGGTAACTGGCGCACGGGTGGTGGCAGAAGAAAAAATCAACAACAAGCCTCTGATGTTCCAACTAACTTCGTGGCACCAACTGAACCAGTTGTGAGGGATGTTCATATTCCAGAAACAATCACTGTTTCAGAATTGGCTCACAAGATGTCAGTAAAAGCTGCAGAAGTGATCAAGTTGCTGATGGGCATGGGTCAGATGGTCACCATCAACCAAGTTTTAGACCAAGACACAGCGATGATCATCGTTGAAGAAATGGGTCATAAAGCTTTTGCTGCTAAGTTAGATGAGCCAGACACAGATCTATCAACCGAAGCGCATGATGCTGAGTTGATCACAAGACCACCAGTGGTCACTGTGATGGGTCACGTCGACCACGGCAAAACATCTTTATTGGATTCTATTCGCCGTGCCAAAGTTGCATCAGGCGAAGCGGGTGGTATCACCCAGCACATTGGTGCTTATCACGTAGAAACTCCACGTGGCATGATCACATTCTTGGACACGCCGGGTCACGAAGCCTTTACGGCGATGCGTGCCCGTGGTGCTCAAGCGACAGATATTGTTATTTTGGTGGTGGCTGCAGATGACGGCGTGATGCCACAAACCAAAGAAGCGATTGCCCATGCCAAGGCTGCGGGTGTTCCATTGGTTGTTGCAATCAACAAAATTGATAAGCCAGATGCCAATCCTGATCGTGTGAAACAAGAATTGGTTGCTGAAAGCGTCGTGCCTGAAGAGTACGGTGGTGATTCACCATTCATTCATGTTTCAGCTAAAACTGGCGCAGGCATTGATGAGCTTTTAGAAAACGTTTTATTGCAAGCTGAGGTGCTTGAACTTAAGGCTCCGAAAGAGGCTGCAGCTAAAGGTCTGGTGATTGAAGCTCGCCTTGATAAAGGTAAGGGACCAGTTGCAACCATCTTGGTTCAATCAGGTACTTTGCGTCGTGGCGATATGATTTTGGCGGGCTCATCTTTTGGTCGCGTTCGCGCCATGTTGGATGAAAACGGTAAGCCTTGTAATGAAGCGGGCCCATCAATCCCAGTTGAAATTCAAGGTCTATCAGAAGTTCCTGCAGCTGGCGAAGAGGTGATCGCTGTTGCTGATGAGCGCAAAGCTCGTGAAATTGCTTTGTTCCGTCAAGGTAAGTTCCGTGATGTGAAGTTAGCAAAACAGCAAGCTGTGAAACTTGAAAGCATGTTTGAAAACATGGGTGAAGGCAGTGTTGAGGCTAAGAACTTGCCAATCATCATCAAAGCAGACGTTCAAGGTTCTCAAGAAGCTTTGTCACAGTCATTGCAAAAGCTCTCAACTGCCGAAGTCAAAGTGGTGATTGTTCACGCAGCGGTTGGTGGCATTACTGAAACTGATATCAACTTAGCCGTGGCTTCTAAAGCGGTTGTGATTGGATTTAATTCTCGTGCAGATGCATTGGCACGCAAGTTGGCTGAAGCCAATGGCGTAGATATTCGTTACTACAACATCATCTACGATGCTGTTGATGAAGTGAAAGCTGCTATGAGCGGTATGTTAACGCCAGAGAAGAAAGAAGAAATCACTGGCTTGGTTGAAATCCGTCAAGTGATCCAAGTATCTAAAGTTGGTTCTGTTGCAGGTTGTATGGTTCTTGAAGGTATTGTCAAGCGATCATCACGCGCACGTTTGTTGCGAAACAACGTGGTAGTTTGGACTGGCGAATTAGATTCATTGAAACGCTTCAAAGATGACGTCAAAGAGGTGAAGGGTGGTTTTGAGTGCGGTCTATCTCTCAAAAATCACAACGACATCCATGAGGGCGATCAACTGGAAATATTTGAAGTTACAGAAGTGGCAAGAACACTTTAATAGCTTTAAGTAAATAACATGCCAGTAAAAAATCATCGCAATCAACGTGTGGCCGACCAAATCCAAAGGGATTTGGCTGAGCTCATTCCGCGCGAGATTCGTGATCCGAAAGTTGGCTTGATCACCTTGCAGGCAGTTGAACTAACAACCGATATGGCACACGCAAAAATCTTCTTCACAGTTCTTGGAGCTGAGCCGGAGAATGCTTTGGCTGCTTTGCGTGAAAAAGCCGGATATTTACATTCATTGCTGTTTAAACGTTTGCACATTCACACAGTCCCGACTTTGCATTTTCATCATGATGAATCTGTGGCTCGTGGGGTTGAAATGTCACGTTTAATAGATCAAGCGCTGCGCGACGATAAGGCTTAATCATGCCCCAAGGTATTCATGGGGTGGTTCTTCTGGATAAGCCAGAAGGAATCAGCTCACAAACTGCTGTCACGATTGTCAAGCGCGCATTTGATGCGGACAAGGCTGGGCACACAGGTACTTTGGATCCTATGGCCACTGGTTTATTGCCCGTGTGTTTGGGTGAAGCAACAAAATATTCACAAGATTTATTGGATGCAGATAAAACTTATTTAGCAACTATCAAATTTGGTGAAAAAACCTCTACAGGTGATGCAGAGGGTGAAGTGATTGAAGTTAAAGAAGCTAATTTTGATGTGACCGATGCATATCTTTTACAAGAAAAATTAGCTGAAGTAGTGTTGAAGTTCACAGGTGAGATTGCACAGATTCCGCCGATGTACTCTGCTTTGAAGCGTGATGGTAAGCCTTTGTATGAATATGCCCGCGCAGGTGAGACATTGGAGCGAGAAGCAAGAATGGTCACGATTCATTCATTGAAATGGATCGATGTGTCATGGCCAGTGGCTCAATTAGAAATTTCATGCAGCAAAGGAACGTATGTCCGAACCTTGGCTGAAGACATTGGTGATTTTTTAGGTGCTGGTGCTCATTTGATTGGCTTGCGCCGCGAGAAGGTGGGTCATTTGAGTTTGGGTCATGGCGTTAGTTTAGAGACTGTCAAAAATAATCATCAAGAAAAAAATATCAAGCCTGAGTATTTACTGCCAGTAGATGCTCTCGTACAAGACCTCAACTCATTGGGGCTTACAAATGAAGAGGCAGATCGCTTGCGTCTTGGGCAAAGAGTCCCAGTCAGTAAAGCGGGTAGTAATGAAGAGTTAATGAGGATTTATCGCGGCACGATTGAATCTTGTAATTTTATGGGTACCGCAGACTGGCGCAAGGGTGTATTGCATCCACGTCGTTTGATTGCCCAAGCAGCAGCAGTAACGAATTTAACCAATTGAAAAAAGTGAAAGCAGAACCATGAGTAATATTCGCGCCTTAAGAAACATCGCCATCATTGCCCACGTTGACCACGGTAAAACAACCTTGGTGGATCAACTACTTCGTCAATCAGGCACATTCCGTGAGAACCAAGCGCTTACAGAGCGCGTCATGGACTCTAACGACATTGAAAAAGAACGTGGTATCACGATCTTGTCTAAAAACTGTGCGGTTGAATATGAAGGTACTCATATCAACATCGTTGACACTCCAGGACACGCGGACTTCGGTGGTGAAGTTGAGCGCGTTCTATCGATGGTTGATGGTGTGTTGCTATTGGTTGATGCTGTTGAAGGCCCAATGCCGCAAACACGTTTCGTGACAAAGAAAGCTTTGGCACTTGGCTTGAAGCCAATCGTGGTGGTTAATAAAGTAGACCGTCCAGGTGCGCGTATTGACTATGTTGTGAATGCAACGTTTGAACTATTTGATAAATTGGGTGCGACTGAAGAGCAGTTAGATTTCCCAGTTGTTTACGCATCAGGTTTGGCTGGTTACGCAGGTTTGACACCTGAAGTGCGCGAAGGAACCATGGCGCCTTTGTTTGAAACAGTCTTGAAATATGTACCGATTCGTGACGAAGATCCAGATGGTCCTTTGCAATTCCAGATTTCATCAATTGATTACAACAGCTATGTTGGCAAAATTGGTGTAGGTCGTATCAGCCGCGGTACAGTAAAAGCCGGTCAAGCAGTTGTTTGCCAAAACGGTCCAGATGGCACGCCATTCAATGGTCGCGTTAACCAAGTGCTTAAATTCCAAGGTCTTGAGCGTGTTCAGGTTGATCAGGCTGCTTCAGGCGATATCGTTTTGATCAACGGTATCGAAGATTTAGCGATTGGTACAACAGTGTGCGCACCAGACAAAGTTGACCCATTGCCGATGTTGAAGGTGGATGAGCCAACTTTGACCATGAACTTCATGGTTAACACCAGCCCATTGGCTGGACGTGAAGGTAAATTCATTACCAGCCGTCAGATTCGTGATCGTTTGCAGCGCGAGCTAAAGTCAAACATGGCTTTGCGTGTGAGTGATACAGATGATGACACCGTGTTTGAAGTTTCAGGCCGTGGTGAATTGCATTTAACTATTTTGATTGAAAACATGCGTCGTGAAGGTTACGAGCTTGCAGTTTCTCGTCCTCGTGTGGTTTTCCATGAAGAAAATGGCGTCAAGATGGAGCCGTTTGAAAACTTAACAAGGTGGCGTGATGGAAGAGTTAGGTAAGCGTAAAGGTGAACTCCAGGATATGGTTTCAGACGGTAAAGGTCGAACACGTCTTGAGTACAGAATTCCTGCGCGTGGCTTGATTGGTTTCCAAGGCGACTTCTTGACGATGACTCGCGGTACTGGTTTGATGAGTCACACATTTGATACATACGGCCCAATGAAAGAAGGCATGGTTGGCGAGCGTCACAATGGCGTGTTGATTTCTCAAGACGATGGTGAAGCTGTTGCTTACGCTCTATGGAAGCTTCAAGATCGCGGACGCATGTTCGTGGTTCCTGGTGATGCGTTGTACGAAGGTATGGTTATTGGCATCCACAGTCGTGACAATGACTTGGTTGTGAACCCGATCAAAGGTAAGCAATTAACCAACGTACGTGCCTCAGGCACTGATGAAGCTGTTCGCCTCGTGCCTTCTATTCAGATGTCTTTGGAATATGCGGTTGAATTCATCGCTGAAGATGAATTGGTTGAGGTCACACCAAAGAGCATCCGTATTCGTAAACGTTATTTGAAAGAGAATGAGCGTAAGAAGGCAAGTCGTCCTTCTGGCGTTTAATTAGCCATAGTTAATAAAATCCATAAAGCCGCAACCATCAAGTTGCGGCTTTATGGTTTCTGAAATAGCAAAAAATACCATCTATCATGGACATTAAAAACGGCGTTGGCCCTAGTAAAGTATTTATTAAAAATACTGAAAAAGCCCATGCCTATTTAATTGATTTTTTAATTGAAAAATTTCCTCAAATACCAAAAGAGGAATGGCTTAAGAGAATGGATCAAGGCCTCGTTCTAGACGAGGAGGGCATCCCTCAATCTGCGAGCGATCAGTGTCGAACCAATACATTCATCTACTACTACCGAAGTATTGAGATAGAGGAATCGATTCCGTTTCAGGAGTTAATAGTTTATGAAGATGAACATTTACTCGTTGCTGATAAACCTCATTTCTTACCCGTTACTCCAGCAGGGCATTACTTACAAGAAACACTGCTCGTTCGCCTAAAAAATAAAACAGGCATTAAAGACTTAACGCCAATACATAGAATCGATCGAGAGACTGCTGGTTTGGTAGCATTCTCAAAAAAGGCGCAGGATCGTAATCTCTATCAAGTTTTATTCAGAGAGCGTCAAATTAAAAAGACATATGAAGCGATTGCACCTTATCAAGAACATCTGAAAGATCAGTTCCCAATCGAACGCGTGAGCAGAATTGAAGAGTCTGATATTTTTATTCAGATGCAAGAAGTTTCTGGAGAACCCAATTCAGACACGGTCATTCAATTATTGGAAGTGAGCAAGCCATGGGCCAGATATCAGCTCGAACTTGGTACTGGTAAGAAACATCAATTAAGGGTTCATATGAATGCTTTAGGGATGCCGATCAAACACGATAAAATTTATCCCAACATCATGACGCAACCAAAAATGGGTAAAGACTTCTCAGAGCCTTTGCAGCTTTTAGCTAAACAACTGAGTTTTAAGGATCCTGTGACTCAGTTGGAACATGAGTTTCAGAGCTCGTTTGTACTTTCTCTATAAAATCCCATCATGTTGAATAACACCAAACGCTTGGCCGTTGCCCCAATGATGGATTGGACTGATCGTCAGTGCCGAACATTTCATCGCAGTCTCACCAAACAAGCTGTTCTTTATAGCGAAATGGTGACAACCGGTGCTTTAATCCATGGCGATGTTCCAAGACACCTTGATTTTGATGAAGTGCAACACCCAGTTGTTTTGCAGCTGGGGGGCAGTGAGCCACAAGACTTGGCAACTTCAGCAAAGTTAGCTCAGCAGTGGGGCTACGATGAAGTTGATTTGAACTGTGGCTGTCCTTCTGAAAGAGTTCAACGAGGATCATTTGGCGCTTGCTTGATGGCTGAGCCAGACTTGGTGGCGGATTGTGTGAAGGCCATGGTCGATGCTGTTGATATGCCCATCACGGTGAAGCACCGCATTGGCTTGAATGAGATGAACGTTCAAGATAATCAAGCGGACTATCAATTCACTTTGGATTTCATTTGTAAAGTAGCCCAGGCAGGAGCCAGTCAGGTGACCATCCATGCCCGCAATGCTATTTTGAAAGGCCTTTCTCCAAAGGAGAATCGGACCGTTCCGCCATTGCGTTACGAGATCGCTAAACAATTGCGTCTAGACGCACAAAAGCACTTTCCCCATTTAAAAGTTTTGCTGAATGGCGGCTTAGAAAATAATGGAGATATTGCGCGCTATTGGAATGACTTTGATGGATTCATGATCGGTAGAGCGGCCTATCACACGCCAGGAATCATGTTGGACTGGGATGAGATGTTATCGACCGAGGGTCAGGCTTTTGGCCACTTCTTTGGAGTGGATCAATGGAATCGGATCACTGAAGAATTAATCGGCCAATGTACTCGCTGGCTCAAGCATTGTGAAGCCACCCAGCAAGTCTTCCATATGGCGGCCATTACCAGGCATATTCTGGGCTTGGCTCACGGTAAGGGTGGTTCAAAGCAATGGCGCAGGAAGTTGTCGGACTATCGTTTATTGGGGGCAGTCAAGACGGAGCAAGACATTCGCGCCTTTTTTGAGGATGCTAATAGAGAGCTCAGAATGTATGTTGAACATGACGATCAGGACAGGTTATAATCTTATTTCTCTACGGTGGCTGTAGCTCAGTTGGTAGAGTCCAGGATTGTGATTCCTGTTGTCGTGGGTTCGAGCCCCATCAGCCACCCCAAATTCAAAAAAGCCCCTGTGGAATAAAACCATTGGGGCTTTTTCATTAAATTCAATTAAGATAACGAGTAGATTTCTAACGAGGCTCCCATGAAACTTTCTAAATATATTCCTGTGATTATGTTTTCAACGCTTTTGCCAAATATTGTCATGGCCAATGGCGAAACTACTTACAAGCAAGTATGTATGGCTTGCCATACTTCAGGCGTAGCTGGTGCACCCAAGTTAGGGGATAAGGCCAAGTGGGCCCCATTGATCAAGGAGGGTCAAGCTATTTTGACTGCTCATGGTTACGTAGGTATTCGTGGTATGCCGGCCAAAGGCGGTAAATCTGATTTAAGCGTTGAGAATTTTGCAAAAGCTTTGGTGTACATGGTGAACCAATCAGGAGGCGCCTGGAAAGATCCTGATGCTAAAACTCTACAAGCAATTGATCTAGAAATTGATGCGCGTAAAAAAGAGTTGGCTAAGAAAAAGTAAAACAAGATAGTTAGGTATTGCTAAACAAAAAAGGGCTTCAAAATGAAGCCCTTTTTTATGGTTTGATGTGTGGCGCGCATTTAAAGTTCTAGGGATTCTGATGGAAGTAAATCATCAGGCTAATTAATATGGCTGCGATGGATATTTGACTAATGATTGTTCGGTGAGTCAGTTTATGAGCAATCCGATTTTCAATATTTTCCATTTCTCGAGCAATATCTTTTCTGAGTTCTCTAAGGCCGCTTAATAAATGATTGGTCTGCGTTCTTAGATCTTTAATTTCATCCCTTACTTCTTTGATGTCGCTTTTTAATTCGTTGCGTACTTGATGTAACTCCTCTTTTGTTGCTAGATCTGTTTGATTTTTTGACAAATCATTCATTGCATGACTTAGGCTGCAGGCCTGAGCATTGTTAAAACCATTGGCTTCAAAAGTCTCTTTGAGTTTTAGGGTGTCAATCACAGGGTCTCCTTTGTTGCTAAGACAATAATTTATGTTATTTATAAGTAAATGACAAATCAACAAAAATGATGGTGACTAAATTGTGAGGGTATTAAACACGGAATAGCTTTGTGTTCGTGAGAAAATCTACTTGTGAAAACTTTTTTTAACATCTTGGCCCACGGCTTTTTATGGTTCTTGACGATCGTTCCTTATCGCTGGACGGTTGCTATTGGTCATGCCTTAGGTTCTATTGCGCCTTTATTCTCAAAATCACGCGTCAAGATTGTGAATGCCAATCTAAAAGCTTGCTTTCCAAAGTTGTCTCAAGAAGAAAGAGATGTCTTGGCGAAGCAGCATTGGCGTTTATTAGGAAGAAGTTTTGCTGAACGTGGCCGTCTTTGGTTGGGCAGCGCTGAATCAATTAATGAATTTGTGACTGTTTATCCCGAAGTAGACATGAACGATGGCAAGCCACGTTTGTATGTCAGTATGCATATGGCAGGTATTGAAGCTGGTTTGATTGCCATCACCATGCATCTGAAAAAAATCAAAGCTGCACCCGGTATCACTTTGTACGTCTTTATGAAAAACGATTACTTTGAGCCGCGCATTAAAAAATGGCGTGAACGTTTTGGTGCCAAGATGTTACTCAGAGAGAGTCATGGACGTGAGTTGATCCGTGAGGCACGCAAAGGCACCTTTGTGTGTTTGTCTCCAGACATGGATTTGGGTAGAAGAGATTCTGAGTTTGTGCCATTCTTTGGTGTACCAACCAACACAGTTTTGTCAGTCTCCAAAATGGCCAAGTTAGCAGGCGCTGAAGTCTGTCCAATCTTCACGACTTTGCGCTCAGATCAATCAGGTTATGACTGTCATGTCGGCAAGCCTTGGCCAAATTTTCCGACAGACGATCCTGTCGCGGATACGATTCGCATGAGCCAATATTTTGAAGAAGTGATAAAGCCAAGAATCCCAGAGTACTACTGGATACACAAGCGATTTAAGAATAGACCTGAGGGTGAGCCGTCTATTTATTGAAAATTATTTAATTAGTTCTTAATAAATAGTTTCAAGATGTGTTCAAAGACCGCCAGGTCTGATCAAACCAACAGCAAGACCTTCAATTGTGATTTCGTGACGACGTGGGTCAACGATGATATTTTCAAAATCAGGATTTTCTGCAATCAATTCAATTTTGATTCCGTGAGGACCTTTTGATTGTGACCAACGTTTTACAGTCACTTCATCATCGAGACGTGCCACAACCACTTCACCATTTCTGGCTTCAGTGGTTTTCTTAACAGCCAAATAGTCACCATCCAAAATACCTGCGTCGCGCATACTCATGCCACGAACTTGTAAAAGATAATCCGCACCTTTATCAAACAATGATGGATCGCAAGGAATTTGTTTTTGAATATGTTCAACTGCCAAAATAGGTGAGCCAGCAGCCACTCGACCAATCAATGGCAAAGTGAGTTGTTGTAATGCTGCCAGTGGCAAATTCATTTGCTTGGGTAGTTTGATACCGCGCGATGTGCCTGGTGTTAACTCAACGTATCCCTTGCGAGCAAGGGCACGTAAATGCTCTTCAGCCGCATTTGCTGAGGCAAAGCCCAATCGGGTCGCAATTTCAGCGCGTGTGGGTGGAAGACCACTTTTAGATATGGCATCAGTGATCAAGCCAAGGATTTCCTCTTGGCGGGCTGTTAACTTGGGTTTTGCTGTAATTGCATCCATGCTGTGATTCTATACAGTGATTTCATAACTTGCAATACCCATTGATAATGTTTTTTTATGAGTACGCAATATTTATTACTTTTGGGCACGGGTGGAACCATCGCAGGTTTGGCCATGGATGCTCAAAAACCTCTCAATTATGTGGCTGGCCAGCTACCAGTTGAAGGGCTTTTGGAGAAAGTTCAAGAAAGCCTTGAATTTGGTGAGGTGCGCACAGTTCAGGTAGCCAACATCGACAGTCGAAATATGACCGAGGACCTATTAGTCAAGCTTGGTTGGGCCGTCAAGGCTGGTCTAGAGAATGATGAGGTGTCTGGGATTGTGATCACTCATGGCACCGATACCATGGAAGAAACGGGTGTTTTCTTGCATGCCACCTTGGGTAAATTGGCCAGTCACTATAAAAAAGCAGTGGTTTTGACTGGCGCGATGCTGCCAGCCAATGCCGATCACTCAGATGGTCAAACCAACTTAAAGTCAGCCTTGTACTTGGCCAAAGAGGCACGTCTACTTCAACAATTCGGAATTTTGGCTGTGATGGCAGGAAAACCTTGCTTGGCAAGAGATCTATCCAAGCAGCACACCCATGCCCTGGATGCCTTGGTGGTCAATGCCCGTGAATTAGATGGCCCTATTCATAAAAGGCAAGCAGACCTTCAGTTACCTGCCCAAGCATCATGGCCTTGGGTGGAGATTGTGACCAGTCATGCGGGTGCATCAGGTAGGTTGGTCGATATGCTGGTTGCTCAAGGGGTGCAAGGCATTGTGGTTGCAGGAACTGGGCAGGGCAGCGTGAACAAAGTCCTGGCCGATCAATTGATCCAGGCAGCTTTGAACGATGTAGCAGTCATCAGGTCCTCAAGGGTGGGAGCTGGCGCCGTATTTTCTGAGATTCCAGAGCCTGATACGGCCTGGAATTGGCTATCTGCCAGGGATTTGAATCCTGCCAAGTCCAGAATTGCCCTCCAGTTGGCACTTTTAGAGGCAAATTCCCGTAAAACTGACGATTGGCAGAGTATTTTTGCTACAATCTAAGGCTGTAGTTTTTTTACCTTGTCACACTGGTCAATTATCTAAACAGAGGTAGTTGAGACGCCCAGGTGACTTTTATCCATAAGGAGTAATTAATGCGTCATTACGAAATCGTTTTTATCGTCCATCCGGACCAAAGCGAGCAAGTACCTGCCATGGTTGAAAAGTACACAAGTACTATTACAACTCAAGGTGGCAAAGTTCACCGCGTTGAAGATTGGGGTCGTCGTCAGATGGCTTACATGATCGACAAACTTGCTAAAGCTCACTACGTTTGCATGAACATCGAGTGCGGTCAAACGACTCTTGATGAACTAGAGCACGGCTTTAAGTTCAACGATGCTGTATTGCGTCACTTGGTTATCAAGACAAAGAAAGCTGAAACAGAGCCTTCTATCATGATGAAGCAAGTTGAACGTGAAGAAGCTCGTAAAGCTCTTCAAGCAACGGAGGCGCCTGCTGCCTAATAGGCACTGAGCGGGTTTGGGTTGAATCATTTCATCCTAACAGCCGCCCTTGTCGCTCGGGAAGCTCTTCGATATACCCCTGCTGGAGTCCCTGTGATTGAATGCCTACTAGAACATAGTGGCGAAGTTCAAGAAGCAGGACATGCAAGGTTAATCAAAATGAGTCTTGAAGCGATGGCCATCGGAACAGTGCAACAAAAACTGGATCAGATGGAGTTGGGGAGGTTGGCTAGATTTGAGGGATTTTTAGCTCATAAAAGCCTGCGCAGTCAGCGACTCGTCTTTCATATCACGCATATTGAATTGTAAAAAGGAAACATCATGGCATTTGTAAAAAAAGGTGATGACCGCAAGAACAAGCGTCCAGCACAAAACCCATTATTTAAACGTAAGCGTTTTTGCCGCTTCACAGCTGCAAACGTTGACCAAATTGATTACAAAGATGTAGACACACTACGTGACTTCATCGGTGAAAACGGCAAGATCACTCCTGCTCGTTTGACTGGTACAAAAGCTTTGTATCAGCGCCAATTAGAGACAGCCATCAAGCGCGCTCGTTTTTTAGCCTTGATGCCTTTCACTGACCAACATAAGAAATAATCAGGAGTCACTATGCAAATTATTCTCCTAGAAAAAGTAGCTAACCTCGGTAACTTGGGCGACGTTGTTCGCGTTAAAGATGGTTTCGCACGTAACTTTTTAATCCCACAACGCATGGCTCGCCGTGCTACAGCTGCAGCGATTGCTGAGTTTGAAACGAAGCGCGCTGAATTAGAGAAGCTAGCTGCTGAGAAATTGGCTGCTGCTCAAGCTGTTGGCGCTAAGTTGGGTGGTCTTGTTCTTGAAATCAGACAAAAAGCTGGTGTTGATGGCCGTTTGTTTGGTTCAGTAACAAATCATGACGTTGCTGACGCTTTGAAAGCCAAAGGTTTCACGATTGAGAAAGCTTCAGTTCGTATGCCTACAGGCCCATTGAAGATTGTTGGTGACCATCCGTTATCAGTTGCTGTTCACACAGACGTAGTTGTTGAAATTACTGTCCAAGTGATTGGCGAGCAAGCTTAATTCATCTTTAATTGTTTGATATCTCTCTGATATCATCAGTTCATGGTTGATTTAGCTGTACAAGCTTTAAAAGTACCTCCGCATTCCGTCGAGGCCGAGCAATCGGTACTCGGCGGTTTGCTTTTGGACAACTCCGCCTGGGATCGGGTGGGGGACATCCTCACAGAAAAAGATTTCTATCGTCCTGATCATGGTTTGATTTATCGCGTCATTGGCAAGTTGGCCAGTGAAGGTATGCCAGCAGACGTGATCACGGTTGCTGAGGCCATGAAAACTCAAGGTGGTGGTGAGTCCATTGGCATTGATTACCTCAATGCATTGGCTCAATCTACGCCCAGCGCATCAAATATTCGTGGCTATGCTGAAATCGTGCGTGACCGCAGCGTTCTGCGTCGCTTGATTCAAACCTCAGACCAAATCGCTGGTACTGCATTCACTCCTGAAGGTCGTTCAGTCAGAACCATCTTAGACGAAGCAGAATCTAGAATCTTGGCGATTGGCGAAGAGGGTAATCGCGGCAAAACAGATTATTTTGAAATCGCCCCATTGTTGACTGAAGTGGTGAGCCGCATTGATGAGCTTTATCACCGTCAAGGTTCAACGGATGTCACAGGTGTGGCAACCAGCTTCGTGGATTTAGATCGCCAAACCAGCGGCCTGCAAAAGGGTGATTTGATCATTGTGGCGGGTCGTCCATCGATGGGTAAAACCAGTTTTGCGGTCAACATTGCTGAGAACGTTGCCCTCAAAGAAGGTCTTCCTGTATTGATTTTCTCTATGGAGATGGGCGCCTCACAATTAGCCTCCCGTATTCTGGGCTCTGTAGGGCGCATCGACCAATCGCGCATGAGAACTGGTAAGTTATCTGAAGATGAGTGGCCTAAGATCACTGAGGCTATTTCTCGTTTGAATGAAGCCAGCATCATGATTGATGAGACTGGCGCATTGAGCAGTCTTGAGCTTCGTGCCCGAGCCAGACGTATTGCACGCAAGTGCGGTACTTTAGGTTTGATTGTGGTTGATTACCTTCAGCTGATGAGTGGTAACAGTGGTGGTAGTAGCTCTGAAAACCGGGCCACGGAAATTTCAGAAATATCCAGATCTTTAAAATCATTGGCCAAAGAGTTGCAATGCCCAGTGATTGCTTTATCTCAGTTAAATCGTGGCTTAGAGCAACGTCCAAACAAACGCCCAATCATGTCTGATTTGCGTGAATCTGGTGCTATTGAGCAAGATGCCGACGTTATTTTGTTCATTTATCGTGATGAGGTTTATCACGCTGATACAACAACGGATAAGGGTATTGCTGAGATCATTTGCGCCAAGCAGCGTAATGGTCCGATTGGCACCGTGAAGCTCAGCTGGCAGGGTCAATTTACCAAGTTTGATAACTTGGCATTGGGTCAAGGCCAGTCGTCTGGCGGATACGAACCCTTCTAACTCTTTTTCTGGTTCACTGAATCAAATAGACTAAAATGATGACACTTTTGTGTCATGTCATATAAGGATGTTTATGCTCGGTCGATTCATGCCTAAAGAAGAGAATTTCTTCGAGTTATTTAACGAACATATTGGACTTTGTGTTCAGGGGTCTAAAGATCTTTACAAGCTCATCAATGACTTGCCAAATGCCCCAGAGCATGCTCGTGCGATTCAGGCATCTGAGAAAAAAGCAGACAAAATTACTCACGAAACCATTGATTTACTCCATAAGACCTTCATTACTCCATTGGATCGCGATGAAATCCATAAGTTGATCACCACGATGGATGATATTTTGGACTTAATGGAAGATGTGGCTGAAGTTATTCAGCTATACGATGTAACTCAAGTTACTCCAGAGGCTGTTGAATTAGCCCGAATTTGTGAAGCATGTTGCGAAAGAGTTAATGCTGCAGTAACCAAGCTGCATGACATGAAAAACGCCAAGGATATTTTGCGAATTGCAACTGAGATTGACATGCTTGAGTCTGATGCTGACCGTGTGATGCGTGCTGCATTGTCTCAGTTGTTCCGTGATGAAAATGATTTCAAACGCTTGATGAAACTCAAGGCAGTCTACGAATTATTGGAAACCATCACTGATAAATGTGAGGATGTGGCGAACATCCTTGAAGGCATCGTTCTGGAAAACGCGTAATGACTCCAGTGGAAATGAGTATTTGGGTTGTAGCCTTACTGGTGGGCTTGGCCTTGCTATTCGATTTTATGAATGGCTTCCATGATGCAGCCAATTCAATTGCAACAGTTGTATCGACTGGGGTTTTAAAGCCACAGCATGCAGTTGCTATGGCCGCATTTTTTAACTTTATTGCTATCTTGGTATTTCAGCTAAAAGTGGCTGCCACGGTCGGCAAGGGCACGATTGATCCATCGATTGTTGATCACTATGTGATTTTTGGGGCTTTGGTTGGCGCAATTGCCTGGAACATCATCACTTGGTGGGGTGGTATTCCTTCAAGCTCATCTCACGCTTTGATTGGTGGCTTGGTCGGTGCAGCATTAGCAAAGTCTGGTCCAACAGCATTAATCACTGCTGGCGTGCTTAAAACGGTTGCATTTATCTTGGTTTCTCCTTTGATGGGTTTTATATTGGGATCCTTGTTGATGCTCTTGTTCTCTTGGCTCTGTTTCAGAATGTCACCAGCCCACGTTGATCGCTGGTTCAGGAGATTGCAATTGGTCTCTGCATCAATGTACAGCTTGGGTCATGGCGGCAATGATGCTCAAAAAACCATCGGTATTATTTGGTTGCTGTTGTTAACTGGTGGATACATGTCAACAACCGATTCATCACCCCCAACCTGGGTGATCGTGTCTTGTTATGTAGCGATTGGTTTGGGTACTTTATTTGGTGGTTGGCGCATTGTCAAAACCATGGGTCAAAAAATCACTAAGTTAAAACCATTTGGGGGATTCTGTGCTGAAACTGGCGGTGCTATGACCTTGTTCATGGCGGGTGCCTTAGGTATTCCAGTATCAACCACGCATACGATCACTGGAGCAATTGTTGGCGTAGGCTCTGCGCGTCGTATGTCATCTGTCCGTTGGGGATTGGCTGGTAGCATTGTTTGGGCTTGGGTTTTGACAATCCCAGCATCAGGCTTGATGGCTGCTGCCGCATGGTGGGTTGGCAAACAAATTCTCTAAGATTAAAACGCAAAGAAAATATCTCAACAAAAAAGCCTGATCATCGATCAGGCTTTTTTTATGAATGATGCTAATTATCTTTGTACAACTCGTCTGGCCTCAGTGTATCTGCTGGACCAATAAGACGATGTGATTTTTTCTAAGCGCACCGTGCCACCTTTTGAAGGGGCATGCACAAAACGTCCTTTACCCACATAAATACCAACATGTGAATGTGGACCGCCTTGGGTATTAAAAAATACCAAGTCGCCTGGAGCAGGGGTTTGATTACCCAGGGATTGACCAATTTTGCCGATTTCATCCGTGGTGCGCGGCATTTGTTTGTTGGCAGCATTCTTATAAACATAGCCAATCAAGCCACTGCAATCAAAACCACTTTTAGGGGTATTGCCACCATAGCGATAAGGGACGCCAACCAAGCCAATTGCAGCAATTGAAATATCTTCAAGGCCAGCACTGACTTCCTTGTCAAAATCAGGCAGTGATGAAAATCTCGGCAAGCTGGCGCACGCAGTCAAAATACTGCAGCTAGCAAATATCAATAAACTTCTTTTGCTTTGTTCAAAGCGCAATGAAAAAGAAGGCGAGAACTTCCTCGCCTTCTTGAGCCATGCTTGATTAAAGAGCGTCTGCTGCATGATCCGCAAGACGTGAACGCTCTCCGCGGGCCAAGGTCACGTGACCGCTGTGACGCCAACCTTTGAAACGATCAACCACATAAGTCAGGCCTGATGAGCCTTCTGTAAGGTAAGGGGTATCAATCTGAGCGATGTTACCCAAGCAAACGATTTTTGTTCCTGGGCCTGCACGAGTCACCAAGGTCTTCATTTGTTTTGGGGTTAAATTTTGCGCTTCATCAATGATCAAAAACTTGCTCACAAAGGTGCGGCCACGCATGAAGTTCATGCTCTTCACTTTGATTCTGGAACGGATCAATTCTTGCGTTGCAGCACGGCCCCATTCGCCAGCACCATCTTCATTGCGATGAAGCACTTCTAAGTTGTCATCAAAAGCACCCATCCATGGCTGCATTTTTTCTTCTTCAGTGCCTGGTAAGAATCCAATGTCTTCGCCAACCGGGACCGTGGCACGGGTGATGATGATTTCGTTGTAGCGCTTGCTATCCAAAACCTGCTCAAGAGCTGCTGCCAAGGCCAATAATGTTTTACCTGTGCCAGCCTGGCCCAACAAAGTAACAAAATCAATATCAGGGTTCATGAGCAAGTTCATCGCAAAGTTCTGTTCGCGATTGCGTGCTGTGATGCTCCACACATTGTTCTTTTGATGAGAAAAATCTCGCAAGGTTTGCAGTAATGCAGTTCGTCCTTGTACTTCTCTGACTTGCGCATAAAAGGGAGTGCCACCATCAGAGTTTTCTTGGTAAACAAACTGATTGACCATCATGTGAGCAACCGTTGGACCAGTGACTCGATAAAACATCGTGCCTGACTTTGCATCGCTCCAGCTTTCCATGTCTTTGCCATGCTTTGGCCAAAAATCCACTGGCAACTGAAGTATTCCTGCGTACATCAAGTCACGGTCTTCAAGAACTTGGTCGTTGAAGTAATCTTCTGCAGGCAAACCTAAAGCGCGGGCCTTGATGCGCATGTTGATATCTTTTGATACCAACACCACTTGTCGGTCTTTGCGGCTTTGTTGAAGCTCTCTAACAACGCCCAGAATCATGTTGTCAGCTTTGCCTGTTGGCAGACCATCGGGCAGGGTGATACTGTTGAGTTCGATTTGAAAGTACAAACTGCCGGTGGCATCTTTATTACCTAACTTATTCAGAGGAATACCTTCCTCTAAAACACCGCTGGTATTGGCAACCAGCTGATCAAGCGAGCGGCTCACAGTTCGGGCATTGCGAGCAACTTCACTCATGCCTTTTTTGTGATTATCCAACTCTTCAAGCGTCATCATTGGCAGATAAACGTCGTGCTCTTCGAAGCGGAACAGGGCTGAAGGATCATGCATCAACACGTTTGTATCAAGAACAAACAGGCGAATGATGCCGTCATCAGGTATTTTTCTGACTCGTGTTGAATTCTTGACCGCTGGAGGTGAAGATTTCTTGCTGGATTTACTCGGGGCACGCATTTTTTCAATGGCAATGTCTGCCAATGATTGAGAGTCATCTGTATCCAAATCTAGGTTGACTGAGCTCTCGACTAACTCGGTTACTTCATCTACTTCTTCAATTTCAATTCTTTTTGGACGTTTCTTTAACTCTGCTTTTGGTTGACGGCTGATGTTTACTTTATCTGCTGCTTGTGTGGGGATTGGTGGCAGAGGCATTCCGGAGGTCTCCTAAAAAAGAAAAAACCGCCTACCTGGTGGTTGGGCGGTCGATAAGGTAAATGTAATTTTGTGCATCTAGGTGATAACTTATCCTAGTTTGTGTGACATTGCAATCATAAATCGATGGCAGCTTTTAAAACATCTTGAACGTGCCCAGGAATCTTCAATCCTCGCCATTCGTGACGCAAAACGCCTTCTTCATCGATCAAGAATGTGCTGCGTTCAATGCCGCGAACTTGCTTGCCGTACATGTTCTTCATTTTCATAACGCCGAACATTTGGCAAAGGGTTTCTTCGGTGTCGGCAAGCAACTCAAAAGGTAGTTCAATCTTTCTCTTGAAGTTCTCGTGTGATTTGAGGTTATCTCTTGATATGCCCACAATCAAGGTATTGGCTTTTGTGAAATCATCAATCGCATCTCTGAACTCCATTGATTCAACAGTACAACCAGGGGTTGAATCTTTTGGGTAGAAATACATGACTACTTTGCGACCCTGACATGCTGTCGGAGTGAAAACCAGACCACTGGTTGCTGGAATCTCAAAGTAGGGGATTGGTTTGCCAAGTGCTACGCTCATTACGTCTCCAGTTTTATTATCAATGCTGCTTTTAAACATATTTATATCAGACTTATTTGAAAAGTCGATTTTTTTACTCACTTTTCAATCAATAAGGCTGCTACAACTTTCCGGCCCTCTGCCATGAGGACGTTATAAGTTCGACAGGCAGCCTGTAAATCCATGGTCTCTAGGCCAATATTGCGTGCAATCAAGGGGGCAATGAGGGCTGGTTGAGGGAATCTGATCCGCTGGCCGCTGCCGAAAATGACCACTGCTGGGTCAAGTTTGGCAATTTGTTCAAAATCCTCGATTTTGATGTCTTCAAAACGGGTGCAAGACCATTCAATCACGGGGCTTTCGGGCGATAAAAGCAAAGAATTTGTATAGCGCTGAGCGTTGATTTCGATGTAATCGGAGCCGTAGGCTGAAACTGTGTTCAGAGAGGGCTGCTTATCCGGTTGTAGTTTCACGTTAAATCGCCTCAGGCTCTGTCATAATTACAAAATTATAGATAAATTAAGACTTTATAGTATTCCTATTAGTCTCTAAGTGATTATTGTGAAAGAAATTAAAAAATCCTCCAAATTAAATAACGTTTGCTACGACATACGTGGACCCGTTCTTGAGCTCGCTCAACAGATGGAGGAAGAAGGCCAGAAAATTATCAAGTTGAATATTGGTAATGTGGGTGTTTTTGGCTTTGACCCTCCTGAAGAGATTCAGTTGGACATGATTCGTAATCTACCCAATTCGGCTGCTTACTCAGATTCCAAGGGAATTTTTTCGGCCCGTAAAGCCATCATGCATTACTGCCAAGAAAAAGGCATTCAAGGCGTGACCCTGGATGATATTTATACAGGCAATGGCGTTTCAGAATTAATCGTCTTGGCCATGAATGCTTTGTTAAATGTTGGCGATGAAGTTTTGGTGCCAGCGCCTGACTATCCTCTTTGGACAGCAGCAGTCAGTCTTTCAGGTGGAACACCCAAGCACTACTTGTGTGATGAGGCTCAAGATTGGTCTCCAGACATTGCTGACATCAAAGCAAAAATCACTTCTAAGACCAAAGCGATTGTGGTGATCAACCCTAATAATCCAACCGGTGCTTTGTATGGTGATGACGTTCTTAAAGAGATCATTGCTTTGGCTCGTGAACATGGCTTGATCATTTTTGCTGATGAGATTTACGACAAAACTTTATTCGATGGCGAAAAGCACACATCGATTGGTGCTTTATCAACCGATGTTGTGACTGTGACATTCAATGGCTTGTCCAAAAATTACCGTGCCTGCGGCTATCGCTCTGGCTGGATGGTGGTATCAGGCGATAAAAGCGGCGCCAAAGATTACATTGAAGGCTTGAACATGCTTTCATCCATGCGCTTGTGCGCTAACGTACCTGGTCAAAATGCCATTCAAACTGCTTTAGGTGGATATCAAAGTATTGATGACTTGGTGGCAGAGGGTGGACGTTTGCGCCGCCAACGAGATCTTGCTTGGGAGTTGGTCACAAAAATACCAGGTGTGACTTGCGTGAAGCCTAAAGCAGCTTTGTATCTGTTTCCTAAGTTAGATCCTGAGATGTATCCAATCGAGAATGATCAAGACTTCATCGCAACTTTATTGCGTGAAGAGAAGGTTTTATTGGTGCAGGGCAGTGGCTTTAATTGGCCAAAGCCAGATCATTTCAGAATCGTTTTCTTGCCGCATGAGGATGTCTTGCGTGAGGCAATTGCAAGGCTTGCTAAGTTCTTGGAGCGTTATCGCCAAAAGTACGGCAAAAAGTAAGCCAGTTTCTTGCAGGTATCTGCAGTAACAAATGAGCAGCAGTAAATTTTATTTTCACCTTTAATTAAGTAAGAGTTTTTAGTTATGAAACCTATTCAAGTTGGCCTTCTAGGCATCGGTACTGTTGGTGGCGGTGTGTTCAGTGTGCTTGATCGCAATCAAGAAGAAATCACCCGCCGTGCTGGTCGTGGCATCAAGATCCACACGGTTGCTGACCTTGATACTAAGCGCGCTGAAGAGTTAGTCAAAGGCCGCGCCAAGGTTGTGAGCGATGCTAAGCAGGTAGTGAATGACCCGGAAATTGACGTGGTCGTTGAATTGATCGGCGGCTATGGTATTGCTAAAGAATTGGTGTTGGCTGCAATCAATAATGGCAAGCACGTGGTGACAGCCAATAAAGCACTATTAGCTGTGCATGGCAATGAGATTTTTGCTGCTGCTCAAGCCAAGGGTGTGACGGTTAACTTTGAAGCTGCTGTTGCCGGTGGCATTCCAATCATCAAAGCTTTGCGTGAAGGTTTAACTGCCAACCGTATTGAATGGATTGCCGGCATCATCAATGGCACCACCAATTTTATTTTGTCTGAGATGCGCGATAAAGGCTTGGACTTTGATGTTGTTCTAAAAGAAGCTCAACGTTTAGGTTATGCAGAAGCTGATCCAACATTTGATATCGAGGGCGTTGATGCTGCCCATAAAGCCACCATCATGAGTGCGATTGCGTTTGGTATTCCGGTGCAATTTGATAAGGCTCACGTAGAAGGTATTACCAAACTCTCAGCAATAGATATTAAATATGCTGAGCAATTAGGTTATCGCATCAAGCTATTGGGTATCACCAAAAAAACCAAAGATGGCATTGAGTTGCGTGTTCATCCAACCTTGATTCCAACAAAACGTTTGATTGCAAACGTTGAAGGCGCCATGAACGCCGTTCAGGTGATGGGTGATGCTGTAGGAACAACGCTCTACTACGGTAAGGGTGCGGGCGCAGAGCCAACGGCTTCTGCTGTGATTGCAGATTTAGTTGATGTGGCCCGTTTGCAAACAGCGGACCCTGAGCATCGCGTACCGCATTTGGCATTCCAACCTGGTTCGATGGTCAATACGACCATCATGCCGATGGGTGAAATTACAACGAGCTACTACTTGCGCTTGCGTGTTGCAGACGTAACAGGAGTCTTGGCTGACATCACTCGTATTTTGGCGGACAACAGTATTTCAATTGATGCCATGTTGCAACGTGAAGCAGGCGATGGTGAAAACCAAACCGATCTCATCATGTTGACGCATGAAACCAAAGAGAAAAATATTTTGGCAGCCATTGCCAAGGTTGAGGCCTTGAAAACTGTTGAAGGTTCAGTCACAAAAATTCGTTTAGAAAACTTAAGTTAATTTAATTACGCAATGCACTACATTTCAACCCGTGGTCATAACGCCCATCAAACGTTTTCAGAAATCCTTCTAGGTGGCTTGGCTGCTGATGGAGGTTTGTATTTACCTGTTAAATATCCTCAGGTCACGCCAGCTCAACTAGATGCTTGGCGAGGATTGTCATACGCTGATTTAGCTTTTGAAGTTTTAAGCCTATATTGCGATGACATTCCTAAAGAGGACCTCAGGGCATTGGTTAGAAAGACTTACACGGCTGAGGTTTATTGCAATGGTCGTACTGATGATTTGGCAAAGGACATCACACCAATCCATTGGTTAGGTGATGAGCATGGTACTCGCTTGGGTTTATTGAGTTTGTCGAATGGTCCAACATTGGCATTCAAAGACATGGCTATGCAGCTTTTAGGTAACTTGTTTGAGTACACCTTGAATAAACAAGGTCAAGAACTCAACATCTTAGGTGCCACTTCAGGCGACACCGGCAGTGCAGCTGAGTATGCGATGCGCGGTAAAAAGGGTGTGCGAGTTTTCATGCTCTCACCAAAAGGCAAGATGAGCTCATTTCAGGTGGCTCAGATGTATTCCTTGCAGGACGAAAATATTTACAACATTGCGATTGATGGTGTTTTTGATGATGCTCAAGACATTGTCAAAGCGGTCAGCAATGATCACGAATTCAAAGCCCGTCAAAAAATCGGCACTGTTAATTCAATTAACTGGGCTCGAGTGGTGGCTCAGGTTGTTTATTACTTCCAAGGCTATTTATTGGCCACCAAAAACAGTGCTGAGAAGGTTTCATTCTGCGTTCCTTCAGGTAACTTCGGTAACGTTTGTGCAGGCCATATTGCCCGCATGATGGGATTGCCAATTGAAAAGTTGGTTGTGGCTACTAATGAGAATGATGTTTTAGATGAATTCTTTAAAACAGGTGTTTACAGAGCTCGTAAATCAGCTGAGACTTTCCATACCACCAGCCCATCAATGGATATTTCTAAGGCAAGTAATTTTGAGCGCTTCATCTATGACTTGATGGGGCGCGATGCCGGAAAAACTGCCCAGATGTTCAAGGATGTTGAGACCAAAGGTGGTTTTGATTTGTCGCAAGACCCTGCGTATAAAAATATTGCTCAATATGGCTTTGTTTCCGGCAAGAGCACACACCTCAATCGTCTAGATACGATCAGAGATGTTCATGCCAAGTACAAGGTCTTAATTGATACGCACACGGCTGATGGCGTCAAAGTTGCTCGTGAAAATCTACAAAGCAATGTTCCTATGTTGGTTTTAGAAACGGCATTGCCGATCAAGTTTGCTGAAACAATCGAAGAAGCGATTGGTCGTACGCCTGATCGCCCAGCATCATTCATTGGTATAGAAGATAAGCCACAGCGTGTTGTTGATATGCCAGCAGATGTTCATCAAGTGAAAGATTTTGTTGCCGCCCACACGGGTTTGTGATTAATGAGCCAAAATCAGATTCAACAAAATTCTGAACAGATGGTCAAGAGCCCTTGGCCGGTGGTTGGATTTGTTGCTTACTCTGGGACTGGCAAAACAACCTTGATCGAGCAGTTGATCGCATTTTTGACAGAGCGAGCCTACAAGGTTTCAGTCATCAAGCACACGCATCATCACTTTGATATTGATAAACCAGGTAAGGACTCTTATCGTCATCGCGAATCCGGCGCATCCGAAGTTCTGATGGTGTCTGATCAACGTTGGGTATTGATGCATGAGCTAAGACAATCTGCCGAGCCAACCATGGAAGAGCAGTTGTGTAAGTTGTCTCCTTGTGACTTGGTCATCGTTGAAGGCTTCAAGGATGCAAGAATTCCTAAAATTGAATTATGGCGTCATGAGCACGATGAGTGCGCAGTTAATCCAGTGAAAGCCAATCAAGATAACTTTATTCAAGCGATTGCATACCCGGGTGGTATCGATGCTGTTAACAAGCCAGATTTAACCAGAGACATCCCTGTGCTTGATTTGAATAATATTGAGGAAGTGGCACAGCAAGTCCTTTCAATCGCTGGTGTTTTAGCAAAATAAGCCTAAAACCATTAGACTAAGCCCATGTCGCAAGCCATGAACAAACCCCCCATGAAAACTGCTGCCGAGGCCCTTGAGCACCTCTTGGCTCAAGCAAAGTCGAGTGCAGAAGTTGAAGTGGTCAATACTCAAGATGCTTTGGGCAGAATCTTGGCCAGGGATATCCTAAGCCAAGTGGATGTTCCCCCGATGAACAATACCCAGATGGATGGTTATGCCGTTCGTGTGGCTGATATTCAAACAACCGGACAAAGTTTTGTGGTTTCTCAACGCATTCCTGCTGGGCATGTTGGTACAGAGCTCAAGTCTGGCACGATTGCCAGAATTTTCACGGGGGCTACGATTCCTCCTGGCGCAGATGCCGTGGTGATGCAGGAAGATTGTGTGGTCAACGGTGATCAAGTCACTATTCAAGAAGTACCTAAGCAAGGTCAATGGATCCGCTTGCAAGGTGAAGATTTAAAAGCAGGTGGCGTGGCTTTGAGCAAGGGAACTTATCTCAGAGCTCAAGAGTTAGGCGTTGCGGCCTCTGCTGGATATGATCAGTTGCCAGTCATCAAAAAGATCAAAGTGGCTGCTTTTTTCACTGGCGATGAATTAACTTTGCCAGGTCAGCCACTAAAACCTGGCGCTATTTACAACTCCAACAGAGACACTCTCTTGGCATGCATACGTTCACTCGGTTGTGAAGCTACTGACTTGGGCATCGTGCCTGATACTTTGGAAGCTACCAGAGATGCTTTGCGTCGCGCCAGTAAAGACCATGATTTGATCATCACCTCTGGTGGTGTGTCAGTGGGTGAAGAAGATCACATCAAGCCAGCTGTGACTGCTGAAGGTCGTCTAGATATGTGGCAAATTGCCATCAAGCCAGGCAAACCATTGGCATTTGGAGCTGTTAAAAAGCAGGGTGCTGATCATTTAGAAACTTGGTTCATGGGATTGCCCGGTAATCCGGTGTCTAGTTTTGTCACATTTTTATTATTTGTTCGTCCCTTCATTAGTAAGCTGCAGGGAAGAGCTCATGCAAATGCTCCTGTGATCATGATGCGTGCAGATTTTGATTGGTCAAAGCCTGATCGCCGCAATGAATTTTTGCGTGTCCGCATCAATGCCCAGGGTGGCTTAGATTTATTCCCCAACCAAAGCTCAGGCGTTTTAACCAGCGCTTCATGGGCGGATGGTTTGGTCGACAACCCGCCACTTCAAGCCATCAAGCCTGGCGATATGGTGAAGTACATGCCTTTTTCAGGAATGATTTAAGCTATCACTATGAAAATAACGATTAAATTCTTTGCCTCTTTGCGCGAGACCTTGAAAACATCAGAAGAGCAGTTCGATGTTCCCGCCTCAGTGAAAACCTTGACGGAGTTGCGCCATCATTTGATGAGCAGAGGCGCATCATGGTCTGAAGCATTGGCAGAGGGTAAGGCTGTGCGCATGGCTTTGAATCACCAAATGGTGGAAGGTGATACAGCTTTGGTTGATCAGGCTGAAGTGGCTTTCTTCCCTCCAGTGACGGGCGGATAAACATGCCAGTTCGTATTCAAACTGAAGATTTTGATCTCTCACAAGAGATCAAGCAATTAAGAGCTGGTGATGCTCGCGTTGGTGCGGTAGCTTCATTTGTAGGTACGGTCCGAGATCGCAATGATGGTTCCGAAGTAGCTGCGATGACTTTAGAGCACTACCCAGGCATGACTGAAAAGTCTCTTGAAGAAATCATTGAAAAAGCCAAAGCTCGTTGGGATATTTTTGACGTTTTGATCATTCACAGAGTGGGTCCTTTGAACATTGAAGATCAAATCGTTTTAACGGCTGTGACCAGTGCTCATCGTGGTGAAGCTTTTGCCGCTTGTGAATATGTCATGGACTACCTTAAAACCTTGGCGCCATTCTGGAAAAAAGAAGATACCCCTGAAGGAGCTCGCTGGGTGGATGCACGCCTGAGCGATGATGAAGCTCTGAAGAAGTGGCAGTAATAGCAATTCTTCTAAAAACTCAAACAAACTACATCAAACGTTTGAATGGCGGCAAGCCTGCCAGAATCTTTTTGCCATACGGTTTTGTTTTTAGTCTTTTATCTAAAACGATGATGGTGGCATGATCTGTTTCTGTTCTGATGCCACGGCCCACCCATTGTTGTAACTTCAAAGCCACGGCAGGCACGCTGATTTCATAAAAAGGATTGCCTTGATTCTTTTCAAGCCATTCTGATTTGGCTTCTTCAACCGGTGAATCAGGTGGTGCAAACGGTAATTTGGTGATCAAGACAGTTTCACATAATTTCCCAGGAAGATCTAAGCCTTCACCAAAACTTTGCATGCCAAACAAAATACTGCGATGACCATCCTGGATGCGTGATTCATGCTGGCTGATTAATTTATTGCGAGGCATATCTCCTTGCATCAAGACATCTTGTAAAAAATCATCAGGCAAGTCCTCGTGAACCTGTTTCATTTGCTTTTTTGATGTGAACAAAACCAAGGCGCCATGCTTCAAATCCTTTAGCTGCTTTGGGATTTCATCAGAAAGTTCATCTGTATGTCCTTGGGCGTTCGCACTGGGGCAGTTAATCATTTCTGGAACAATGAAAGTGCCTTGCTCCTCGTAATTAAAGGGTGATTCGGCTTCAAGCGTATTTGTCTTTGGGAACCAGTTCAAACCAGTTTGTCCTAAGAAGTATTGAAAATCACCCATGGTTCTGAGCGTTGCAGAGGTCAAGACTGCTGCAGAACTGGTAGACCACAGTGTCTGAGCTAAATTTTGAGCAGCGCTGATAGGGGAGGCGTGAAGCTTGAAGTCAAAGGTAGATCCCAAGTCCTGCCATTCCACCCATTTGGCAATTGGCGGGTTGGCATCAGCTTGCATGAGATGCCAGGTGTTTGATAGGTTTTCAGTTTTTGATTGATAGCTACCAATTTCTAAAATCGCAGGGCTGAATGAATCTTTATCGATACTGTTATTTCTTTGATCGTTGAGTTGTTGCAAAATTTTACTGATTCGATTGTTCAGAGCGATTGCCAGTGGCCCAATGGTTTCAGCATAACTGGAGAACTCAGGACTTAGTTCGCCATTTTTAAAGCGGTGGATGACTTGCTCATGAGTCACAAAGTTAGCTAATCTCAATGAATTGATCATTTGCTTGGTATGCATGATCAAATCTTCAACATGAGCGTGAACCTCTTCCACTGTTTTTCCTGAAGAGTCTGGCAGCAGTGCATCTGCCCGCAAAACCGCTGCCATGATTTTTTCTAGCCACCTGGTGCTGGCAATCAAGCCGACGGATGAAGCAAAGTGCTTGATACCTACTTGAGGAAGATTGTGAGCTTCATCAAAAATATAAAGTGTTTCAGATGGATCTGGAAGTATCTTTGAGCCCGAGGCAATCGTTGAAATCACCAAATCATGATTGGCGATGATCACGTCTGCTTTGACAAGATCGCGTCTGGCATTGAAATAGGGGCAGACGTTGAAGCGTTGGCAGTGCCTGCCCAAGCATGAGCTTCTTTCTGCAGCAATTCTGGGCCACATGCTATCGGTGATTTCTGGAGGTGCAGTATCTTTGTCACCATTCCATGAGCCGTCATTCAAGCTAAGTAGTGCATCTGCAAAACTATCTTTATCTTGTTCTTTAGGAGGGCCGTCCCAGTTAGCATCTTCAAAAAGCGCTGTTTGTTTCGTTTTACCGCTGACTTGTTCCAAACGGATATTGCACACATAACGACTGCGACCTTTGGCCAGGGCATATTCAAACGAGATCGGTGATAAATCTGCCAAATTAGGCAAATCTTTTTGCATCAACTGCTCTTGGAGTGCAACAGTGCCGGTGCTGATGATCACGCGCTTGTTGAGTAACTTGCTGAACACAATAGCTGGAATGAGGTACCCAAGCGTTTTACCCACACCTGTTTTACCTTCAACCACCAATATATTGTCGCCATCTCGGACGTCTTTAAGACTTTTTGCTTGGCTCAAGGTTTGAGCAATATGCGCAAACATTTGTTCTTGGCCCACGCGAGTCTTAAAGCCTGGCCAATTTGCTTGAACAGCTTGGTAAAACTCTTGGATTTTTTCCTGGATGTCTTTTAGGTGCTCGTTACTCACGCAAAAAATCCTGGTTTGAGGTTTTTAGGGAGTTTTTTGATCTGGCTTTCAGCCTTAGATGCCTCAGAGCGGTTTTCAAAAGCCTGCTGGGCGATCAATTTGACCGGACTTCTACCACGGGTGTACTTGGCGCCTGTGCCATTATTGTGAGCGTTGATACGGTTCTCCAGGTCATTGGTGATGCCAGCGTAGTAGCTTCCATCAGAACATTCCAAGAGATATAAACACCATGACATCCCCCTATGATAAAGCCAGCAATTTATTTGATCTAAATCACTTGAAATTTAGGCTTATGTACCCACATACTGAACATAAATAATGGGAGATATCCATGAGACTAGATAAATTAACCAGTAAATTTCAAGAAGCCCTGGGCGAAGCCCAAAGCTTGGCCTTGAGCGCTGATAACCAATACATTGAGTCTGAACATGTCCTTTTAGCGATGTTGCAGCAAGCTGACAGTACTGCTAAATCATTGATTAATCGAACCGGTGGTAATGCGCTGGCTTTAGAAAAGGCATGCCAAGCCTTGCTTGCTAAATTGCCTCAAGTGCAGGGCACGGGTGGTGATGTGCAAATTGGTCGTTCTTTGGCTGCTCATTTGAATCTAACTGAAAAGGAAGCCACCAAGCGAGGTGATGATTTCATCGCAGGTGAACTTTTCTTATTGGTGTTAAGTGACGATAAAGGTGATCTTGGTAAAGCAATCAAGGCCGCTGGTATTACCCGTAAAACATTAGAAGCTGCCATTGAGGCAGTTCGTGGAGGACAGTCTGTGAATAGTGCTGATGCTGAAAATCAACGTGAAGCTTTAAAAAAATACACCCTCGATTTAACCGAGCGTGCTCGCTTAGGAAAGCTAGATCCTGTCATTGGTCGCGATGATGAAATTCGTCGTGCGATTCAGATTTTGCAACGCCGTACCAAGAACAATCCCGTATTGATTGGTGAACCAGGTGTTGGTAAGACAGCGATTGTTGAAGGCTTGGCCCAAAGAATCATTGATGGCGAAGTTCCTGAAACCTTAAAAAACAAACGCGTTCTAGTTTTAGACATGGCCTTGCTATTGGCTGGAGCCAAGTACCGCGGAGAATTTGAAGAGCGCCTCAAGGCTGTTTTAAGTGATGTAGCAAAAGATGAAGGCCAGACGATTGTTTTCATCGATGAAATACACACCATGGTCGGCGCAGGTAAATCAGAAGGTGCCATGGATGCAGGCAATATGCTCAAGCCTGCTTTGGCACGTGGAGAATTGCACTGCATCGGTGCCACAACATTGGATGAGTACCGTAAATACATTGAAAAAGATGCTGCTTTGGAGCGTCGCTTTCAGAAAGTCATGGTTGGTGAGCCCAGTGTTGAAGACACGATTGCTATTTTGCGTGGCTTACAAGAAAAATACGAACTGCATCACGGTGTAGAAATCACGGATCCTGCGATTGTGGCTGCCGCAGAGTTATCTCATCGTTACATCACAGATCGCTTCTTGCCAGATAAAGCGATTGATTTGATCGATGAAGCCGCATCTCGCATCAGAATGGAAATTGATTCAAAGCCAGAAGTCATGGATAAGTTGGATCGCCGTTTGATTCAATTGAAGATTGAACGTGAAGCTGTCAAGAAAGAAAAAGACGAAGCTTCGCAAAAGCGTCTAGCGCTGATTGAAGAAGAGATCAAGCGTTTGGGCAAAGAGTATGCAGACCTTGAGGAGATTTGGAAAGCAGAAAAGGGTGCTGCTCAAGGAACAGCTTCGATCAAGGAAGAGATTGATAAAGTTAAATCTGAAATCGTCAAATTACAGCGTGATGGCAAATTAGAAAAAGTTGCTGAATTGCAGTATGGAAAGTTGCCGGAACTAGAAGGTAAATTGAAATCAGCCGCTGTTGCAGAGGCCAAAGGTTCTACTTCTAAACACAAACTATTGCGCACCCAAGTGGGTGCAGAGGAAATCGCTGAGGTGGTCTCAAGAGCCACAGGTATTCCTGTATCAAAAATGATGCAAGGAGAACGCGATAAGTTATTGCAAATGGAAGATTACTTGCACAATCGAGTGATTGGTCAAGAAGAGGCTATTTCAGCTGTTTCTGATGCTATTCGCCGCTCACGCGCTGGTCTATCTGATGAAGGCAAGCCTTACGGTTCATTCTTGTTCCTCGGTCCAACTGGCGTTGGTAAAACAGAGCTTTGCAAGGCTCTGGCTGAGTTCTTATTTGACAGTGATGAGCACTTGATTCGCATTGATATGAGTGAATTCATGGAAAAGCACAGTGTGGCTCGCTTGATTGGAGCGCCTCCTGGGTATGTTGGTTACGAAGAAGGTGGTTATTTAACTGAACTCGTTCGTCGCAAGCCTTATAGCGTCATCTTATTGGATGAGGTTGAAAAAGCTCATCCTGATGTATTCAACGTCTTGTTACAAGTCTTGGATGACGGTCGCATGACTGATGGACAGGGTCGCACTGTGGACTTTAAAAACACCGTGATCGTGATGACCAGCAATTTGGGTTCGCAAATGATTCAGTCGATGAGTGGTCAACCACAAGAAAAGCTCAAAGAAGCTGTGATGGGTGATGTCAAAGATCACTTCCGTCCTGAATTTTTAAATCGCATTGATGAGATGGTTGTGTTCCATGGCTTAGACCAAAAGAACATTGCTGCGATTGCCAAGATTCAGTTGCAACGTTTGCGTGATCGTTTGGCAAAGATGGATATGTTGCTGGAGGTCAGTGACGCAGCTCTTGCAAGAGTCTCAGAGGCTGGTTATGACCCTGTCTTTGGAGCAAGACCATTGAAGAGGGCGATTCAACAATACATTGAAAACCCAGTGGCTCGACTAATTCTGGAAGGTAAGTTTGGGCCTAAAGCGATTGTTCCAGTAGACGTTGATAAGAATGGGGCATTCATGTTTGATCGGGTGGTTCACTAAGCAAGCCCAGAGACTTTTAGTAAAACTAGGAGCCTCATTCAATCAGTAGTAACATAGGCCAATGACTATTCGTACAGACGCGGAGGTTATTGGCCTTGTCAGTGTGGCCCATGGAACCTCTCATTTTTATCATTTAATCTTAGCGCCACTATTCCCTTGGCTAAAAATTGAATTTGGGCTCAGTTATGCTGAGCTCGGGTTCTTGATGACGATGTTCTTTGTTGTCTCAACCATCATGCAAGCTGCTGCTGGTTTTTGGGTTGATCATTCTGGCCCTCTAAAAGTCCTTTTCTTTGGTGTTGCAACTCTGGCGATTTCAGCCCTGGTTCTGTCGTTTTCAACAGGCTATTGGAGTTTGTTATTTGGTGCCTGCTTGGCAGGCCTTGGAAACGGTGTATTTCATCCGGCTGATTACACCTTGATTAATCGCCGAGTTTCTTCCAAGCGTTTAGCTCATGCTTATTCAATGCATGGCGTCTCGGGAGCTCTTGGTTGGGCAGTTTCTCCAGCAGTACTGGTAACTGTTACCACTTTTGCAGGTTGGCGAGAAGCTTTGTTAGTTGCATCAGCCATTGCATGGACCATATTAGCTATTTTTTACTGGAGACGTCACGTTTTGATGGGCTCTCAGGAAGAGCGTGATCTTGAAGAAAGTGCCAGAAAAAATTCATCGGCATTCTCTTTTGATTATTTGAAGTTACCAATGGTGTGGATGTGTTGGGGGTTCTTCTTTTTGAGCGCTTTGGCTTTAAGTGGGGTTCAAAGTTTTGCACCAACTGCCATGCAGTTGCTTTATGACTTGCCAATTGCTTTGACAACTGCTGCGTCTTCCTCATATATGTTGGCCAGTGCAGTGGGGATATTTTTAGGTGGTTTTATTGCAACCCGAGCACGTTTCCCAGAAAGAGTCATCGCCATTGCTTTTACTTTTGGCAGTTTGATTTCGATGTTAATTGCAATGACCATCGTTTCTGGATCAACCATGATGAGTTTGTTTACTGTGATGGGTTTCTGTGTAGGTATTTCTGGTCCTTCTAGAGATTTGATGATTCGTTCAGCAACACCCAAAGAGGCTTCTGGCCGTGTTTTTGGCACAGTTTATTCAGGACTTGACTCAGGCTTGGCTATTGGGCCATTAATTTTTGGTTTATTAATGGACTGGAAGATGGTTCCTGGAGTCTTTATTTTAATTGCGGTTTTTTTAATGTTGACTTTGCTCACTGCTTATCGAGTTGGTGGAAATAATCGTTCAACCCAATTAAAAAATGCTTAAAGATATTTTTTGGAGAGAGCTATGAGCTTTGCCACCACCGATCTATGTGATGCTAATGAAGACTTAATTGCAACTGGAGTTCTACGTGTTTGCGCTCCAGTATTTCAAGCTTATGGTGGCTTGTCGAAGTTCAAAGGCTCAGCAGTCACTCTCAAGGTGTTCGAAGACAATACTTGGGTCAGAACCATCCTTGATGAACCTGGTCAGGGCAGGGTGTTGGTCATCGATGGTGGTGGCTCAATGCGCTGTGCTTTGGTTGGGGGTAATTTGGGCGTTTTGGCTGAGAAAAATAACTGGGCAGGTATTCTGGTCAATGGCTGTGTGCGCGACACCCTAGAGCTTGCTCAAGCCAAAGTAGGTATCAATGCGTTGGCAGTTCATCCGCAAAAAAGCGTCAAACGCAATGTGGGTGAGCGTGATTTGATCATTGACATGGCGGGCACGACGGTCAAGCCTGGTGACATGATTTACGTGGATCAGGATGGGGTGTTGGTTGCAGATCGACTCCTTGATTAACTGATTTATGTAAATTTTCTAAGTGTTGCATATCGTTGCAACTGATGATTTAGCATTCCACAATATAAAAATAACTCCCTAAGTCATTAATTTAATTAGGATATATATTCTTTGCCCTAGTCAAATTAATCCTTGCAATCTCGTTCACAAATACATAAACTCTTATATAAGACATAAGACACATAAATTGATAGCCATATGTCTTATGGGCACACATTTTTGTTATTTAACGGGAGAGAAGCATGTCAACACGTCAACAAGAAATCGATGCATTGCAAAAAGATTGGGATACAAACCCACGTTGGAAAGGTATCAAGCGCGGTTACACAGCAGCTGATGTAGTTCGTCTACGCGGTTCATTTCAAATCGAGCACACATTGGCTCGTCGTGGTGCTGAAAAACTATGGAGCTTGGTTAATAACGAGCCATACGTTAACTGTTTAGGTGCTTTGACTGGTGGTCAAGCGATGCAACAGGTTAAAGCGGGCGTGAAGGCCATTTATTTGTCAGGCTGGCAAGTTGCTGCTGATAACAACACCTACTCATCTATGTACCCTGATCAATCTTTGTACCCAGTTGATTCAGTACCTAAAGTTGTTGAGCGTATCAATAACACTTTCCGCCGTGCTGATGAAATTCAGTATTCAAAAGGTATTGAAAAAGGTGACAAGGGTCACATTGATTGTTTCGCGCCAATCGTGGCTGATGCTGAAGCAGGTTTCGGTGGTGTATTGAATGCCTTTGAATTAATGAAAGCCATGATCAAGGCTGGTGCTGCTGGTGTTCACTGGGAAGACCAATTAGCTTCAGTGAAGAAGTGTGGTCACATGGGCGGTAAAGTGTTGGTTCCAACACAAGAAGCTTGTCAAAAGTTGATCGCTGCTCGTATGGCTGCGGACGTTTGTGGCGTACCAACATTGGTGATCGCTCGAACAGATGCTGAAGCTGCTGACTTGTTGACATCAGACTACGATGAAAACGATAAGCCATTCTTGACTGGTGAGCGCACTGCAGAAGGTTTCTATAAAACTAAGAAGGGTATCGATCAAGCGATTTCACGTGCGATTGCTTATGCTGAATACGCTGACTTGGTATGGTGTGAGACTGGTACACCTGATCTTGAATTTGCTCGCAAGTTTGCTGAAGCAGTTCATGCTAAGCACCCAGGCAAGATGTTGGCATACAACTGCTCACCATCATTTAACTGGAAGAAAAACTTGGACGACGCAACCATTGCTAAGTTCCAACGTGAGCTTGGTGCGATGGGTTACAAATATCAATTCATCACATTGGCTGGTATTCACTCTATGTGGTACAACATGTTCGACTTGGCTCAAGACTATGTTGCACGCGGTATGTCTGCTTATGTTGAGAAAGTTCAAGAGCCTGAGTTCGCAGCTCGTGATCGTGGTTACACATTCGTATCACACCAACAAGAAGTTGGTACTGGTTACTTCGACGAAGTAACAACAGTGATTCAAGGTGGTGCATCATCTGTAACAGCCTTAACTGGTTCTACAGAAGAAGAGCAGTTCCACTAAGCAAGTCATTGATTTGGGCGTATCCCGCCTGAGTTGATAGCCCGGCCAAAAGCCGGGCTTTTTTATTTCTTAAATTTTTTATGATTTATTGGGATAGTCTATTTGAGCTTCCCAAGATGCTTGAATGAATGCTGGTAACTTCATGCATTCATCGAATACTTGTTGAATCTTTGTGAATTTACTTAGATCGCAATTGCTTGCTTTGGCGTTCATGATCTGCGGAATCAAGCACACATCAGCCATGCTGACTTCATCGCCAAGGCAGAACTTTCCTTGGCGTGCTTGTGTTGATAATGTTTTTTCTACGCCAGCAAGTCCAAGTTCAAGCCAGTGTTTGGCCCATGAGCTTTTCTGATCGTCACTGAGCTTTAATTTTTTGTGTAGATATTTCATTACCCGCAAATTATTCAAAGGATGAATGTCACAAGCGATGTCCATGCTCAAGGCTCTGACCCAGGCTCGCTCCTCAATATTCTTTGGTAACAAGGCGGGTGTTGGATGAGCTTCCTCTAAGAACTCAATGATGGCTAGTGATTGGCGCAGAACATGAGAGCCATGCTCTAAAACAGGGACCAGATCCTGAGGGTTTTTGGCTGAGTAGCTTGGCAGGTGCTGTTCACCGCCTTGCTTTAAAAGATCAACAGGAATGACCTCATGTGTGAGGTTTTTGAGATTGAGTGCAATTCTGACTCTAAAAGCCGCTGAGCTTCGCCAATAGCTGAATAATTTGATGTCCATGAGTCATTCATTGTTTAAGTTTTACCCAGTTTATATCTAGAAAAGGTTTTCGTCTTTTTCTGAATTAAGCGAAAATACCACCATGAATACAAATTGTCCTTTGTGCACCTCGGATGGTGGTGAGTTGATTTGGAAAAATCACGAGTTACGCGTCATTTTGGCCAATGAGCCAGAGTTACCTGGCTTTTGTCGAGTGATTTGGAATGAGCACGTCGCTGAGATGAGTGATTTGAGTCTGGATCAGCGTGGTCGTTTATTACACATCGTGTTCTTGATTGAAAAAATCATGCGAGAAGTCATGCAACCTGACAAAGTGAACCTCGCCGCTTTAGGCAATATGGTGCCTCATCTTCATTGGCACATCATCCCTAGATTCAAAGAGGATGTGTTCTTTCCAGGGTCTGCTTGGTCTGAGAAGCAAAGAGAAAGCAATGCCGCTCATCTTCAAAAGCAGTCAGTCAAAGTCCCCGTGATGGTCAAGCGCATACAAGATGTCTTGGGTCACGTTTAAAAAATTGTGAGTTACTGACTTAGATGAATCCACAAAAACGATTGGCTTTTTTTGAGGCATTGAAAAGCAACAATCCCAAGCCGACCACGGAACTTGAGTACACCACGCCTTTTGAATTGTTAGCGGCTGTTTTATTGTCAGCGCAAGCAACAGATGTCTCGGTCAATAAAGGGACCAGAGTTCTATTTCCAGTAGCCAATACTCCTGAAGCAATTCATGCGCTTGGTGTTGATGGCTTGATACCCTATATTCAGCACATTGGATTATTTAAAACCAAAGCAAAACATTTGATAGAAACTTGTCGTCTGTTGATCGAGCGCCATGGTGGAGTAGTTCCTGAGGACAGAGACGCTCTAGAAGCATTGCCAGGGGTTGGCAGAAAAACAGCGAACGTCATTTTAAATACAGCCTTTGGTCATCCAACCATGGCGGTTGATACACACATTTTCAGGGTATCAAATAGAACTGGATTGGCACCGGGTAAAGATGTTTTAGCCGTTGAGATGGCGCTGCTTAAGAGAGTCCCCAAAGATTATTTGATTGACGCGCATCATTGGTTGATTTTGCATGGTAGATATACCTGTAAGGCCAGAAGCCCCGATTGTGCAAAATGCATTGTTGAGCCATTATGCTCATTCAAAGAAAAGAATTTCTCCATATGAGTTTGTTTAATCCCAGCAAAGAGGAAGTCAGGCAATTTTTTTGTGAGGCCTGGGCCAAGCAAGGGCGCTCTGGCATCCTCACTCCCATGGAATCAATCGCGGCTAGATGGATGGTGGAGCATCCTGAGTATCACGGCATCTTAAGTGATCTTGAATCTGCCAAAGAGGCTGAGTACACCCCTGAGAAAGGACAAACCAATCCTTTCTTGCATCTATCCATGCACATGTCCATCACTGAGCAGGTGCAAATTGATCAACCACCTGGTATTCGTGAAGCCAGTAAGCAATTGTCGATCAAGTTAGATTCTGAGCATGAGGCTCAGCACAAAATCATGGAATGTTTGGGGCAAGTTCTTTGGAATGCGCAAAGAGATGGAACTCCACCAGATATGGTGGCTTATGTTGAAGCCATTAAAAAATTAGTTTAGTGTTGCCTGTCTAGTAAGCCAGGTATTTAGCTAGATGACTGAAGCTTTTCTTGAGCTCTGGCCATGGCGGCTGCAATGATGGCGCGCTTGCGTTCAATCTCTGATTTCTCATCTTCGGTTTTGGCACTTTCAAGATCAAGAGCCTTGGCTTTATTTTTAGCCTTGAGAGCCAGACGGCGTACATTGTCTAATTCTTCGCGCTCCAATCTCTTTTCACGAGACTCATAACGATTTCTGGCTAGATCAGCTAGCTCCTGACTCCAGGCATCCCAGCCAGTTGTTTTTCCAGTGACAGGAACCATGGTGATGCAATCAACTGGGCAGGGTGGAATGCACAGATCACATCCTGTGCACCATTCATCAATCACCACATGCATTTGCTTTGATGCTCCAATGATCGCATCAACTGGGCAGGCCTGAATGCAAAGCGTACAACCAATGCATACCTTTGATTCAATTAGAGCGACTGATCGAGGGCGTTCTTCGCCATTCAGAGGGTTGAGTTCTAAAACTTCTTTGTTGAGTATTTTTGCTAAACGGGTAATGCCTTCTTGTCCGCCAGGAGGGCACTGGTTATGAGAAGCTTCACCAGTTGCCATGGCTTTTGCATAAGCCCTGCAGTCAGGGTAGCCACATTTGGTGCATTGAGTTTGAGGAAGTGCGGCTAATAGACGATCCGATAGGTCATCAAGACCGTCTATGGCTTTATGCATTCTTTGAGGCTGATTTTTTGGTGGCTACTTTTTTAACAGCAGGTTTTTTGACTGCTCTTTGTACAACAGCTTTACTTCCCTTGATCGCATGTTTGCGAATGAATTGCCCAACTTCTGGGTAGACCATTTCGCGCCAACGACGACCAGAGAAAATACCGTAGTGACCAGCACCTTTGACTTCGTAGTGCTGTTTTTTACTATCAGGAATATTTTTACATAAGCCGTGAGCAGCTTTTGTTTGACCACTACCAGAAATATCATCCAACTCACCTTCAATGGTCAAAAGGGCTGTACCTTTGATGTCTTGTGGCTTGACTAACTTACCACCGACAACCCATTTACCAGTTGGTAAAGCGTGGTCTTGGAAAACAGTTTTGATCGTTTCTAAATAGTAGGCTGCATCCATGTCCAACACAGCGTTGTATTCATCATAGAACTCAATATGAGCTTGAGCATCTTGTTTATCGCCCTTGACCAAGTCTTGGAAATAATCCCAATGAGATTGAACGTGACGATCAGGGTTCATGGCAACAAAGCCGGTGTGCTGAAGGAAGCCTGGGTAAACACGACGTCCTGCGCCAGGATGTGGAGGAGGGACAGTGAAGACCACATTGTTTTCAAACCATTCGTATGATTTGTTGGTGGCAGTTGAGTTCACCATGGTCGGGCTCTTACGAGCATCAATAGGGCCACCCATCATGGTCATGGTTCTTGGGGTTACTTCACCATTAGAGGCCATCAATGAAATTGCACCTAATACAGGGACCGTCGGCTGACAAACAGACAGAACGTTCAAATCTTTTGCACCGATGGCGCGAATAAAGTCTTGGATGTAATGAACATAGTCATCCAAAGAGAAAGTACCATCTTCAAGAGGAACCAATCGGGCATCAACCCAATCAGTGATGTAGACCTTGTGATCTTGTAGCAATGTGCGAACTGTGTCGCGCAACAGGGTGGAGTGGTGACCTGATAAAGGAGCCACGATCAAGATCGCTGGATCTTCTTTGAGTTTTTTGATGACATTGACGTCATCAGAAAAGCGCTTAAAACGAACTAATTTGCAAAATGGCTTATCAACCACGGTGAATTCGTTGATGGCAACATTCTTACCGTGAGCCATCACCGTTTTAATTTTGAACTCTGGTTTCTCATATTCTTTACCTAAGCGGTATAGAAGCTCATAACCAGCAGCAATTCTGGTGGCTGAGGGAAGGAGTGAAAGTGGGTTGCTGGGATTTACAAAGGTCTTTGCTGTTGCCTGAGCCCATGCTGTCAAAGGTTGAAGCAAGGCTTTTTGGAATTCTTGATATTGATACAGCATTAGTTAATCTCCCGAAATCTAAAAATGTCCAAAACGAAGTTAAGGACTAATGTGCCATTGGGCACTTTTTACATTAACTAGATTATCCCTAAAAATATCGATTTGTGCAATGCAACATTTTGGTGCTGTGAGCACCAAAATGTTGTCTAAGACATTGATTTTAATAGCTTATAAAACTGAGGCAATTGCTTTGGCTACACCATCAATATTCTTGCTATTGAGGGCCGCAACGCAGATACGACCCGTAGAAACAGCATAAATGCCATATTCCTCACGAAGACGATCCACCTGGTCCGATGTCAGACCAGAGTACGAGAACATGCCTCTTTGGGCATTCACGAAGCCAAAATCACGTTTCGCACCAGCTTGGGCCAATTTGGTGACCAAAGAATTGCGCATTAATTTGATGCGATCGCGCATTTCTGCTAATTCTTGCTCCCACATGGCGCGTAATTCTGGGGTGTTAAGGACGGTTGCAACCACCGTACCACCATGAATAGCTGGGTTGGAGTAGTTAGTGCGAATCACACGCTTTAACTGTGACATCACGCGTGTGGATTCATCTTTGCTCTCAGTGACAATGGATAGGGCGCCAACGCGCTCCCCGTACAAAGAGAAAGATTTTGAGAATGAGCTAGAAACAAAGAAACATAGACCTGAGTCGGCAAATAGGCGAACTGCAGCACCGTCTTGATCAATATTGTCTGCAAAACCTTGATAAGCCATGTCCAAGAAAGGAATCAATTGTTTGGCTTTGCAAATTTGTACAACTTGCTTCCATTGATCCATAGACATGTCAGCACCGGTTGGGTTGTGGCAGCAGGCGTGCAACAAAACCACTGATTTGGCTGGAAGAGCCTCTAGAGACTTGACCATGCCTGTAAAGTTCACGCCACGTGTCTCAGGGTCGTAATAGGTATAGCTTTGCACTGGGAAACCAGCATTTTCAAAGATACCGCGATGGTTTTCCCAGCTAGGGTCGCTAATAGCTACCACCGCATTAGGCTCTAAGCGCTTGATAAAGTCAGCACCAATCTTTAGGGCACCTGTACCGCCAACTGCTTGGGCTGTCACAACACGGCCAGAAGTCAAAATCGCAGAATCTTTACCAAATAAAAGGTTTTGTACCCCTTGGTTGTAGGCCGCAATACCTTCAATGGCCAGATAGCCGCGGGCAGCAGATTTTTCCATCATGATCTTTTCTGCAGCTTGTACAGCACGCAATAATGGAATCTTTCCATCATCGGTGAAATACACGCCAACCCCAAGATTTACCTTGGTTGCGCGGCTGTCAGAGTTATAGGCTTCATTGAGGCCAAGAATGGGGTCACGGGGGGCAAGTTCGACGTTTGAAAAGAGGCTCATAGTATGAAATATGTCAGAAAGTTCAAGCAAGCCTAGAATGATAGCCGAGATGCCAAAAAAGACAGAAAAAAAATCAGAAATTGACGCTTTGAGCCCAGCTGAAAACATTATTCGTTTTCCGGGCTCTCCGTTCCTGCTACATCAGCCATTTCAACCCGCTGGAGATCAGCCTGAGGCCATTGCTCAGTTGGTGGAGGGGATTGAAGACGGCTTGATTTATCAAACTCTTTTGGGCGTCACCGGTTCAGGGAAGACCTACACCATGGCCAATACGATCGCACGTTTAGGTCGTCCTGCCATTATTTTTGCTCCCAATAAAACACTTGCAGCTCAGTTATATAGTGAGTTCAGAGAATTCTTTCCGCAAAATGCCGTTGAGTATTTTGTGAGTTACTACGACTATTACCAGCCGGAAGCGTATGTGCCAACCAGGGATCTTTTCATTGAAAAAGACTCTTCGATCAATGAGCACATTGAGCAAATGAGATTGTCAGCTACCAAGAGCCTTTTAGAAAGACGCGACACGATCATTGTTTCAACGGTTTCTGCAATCTACGGTATTGGTAATCCTGGCGATTACCATCAAATGGTTTTGACGGTTCGACAGGGCGACAAATTAACTCAGCGCGACATCGTGACACGTTTGATTGCGATGCAGTACGAGCGCAATGACGTAGATTTTTCAAGGGGTACCTTCCGAGTTCGAGGCGATACCATCGACGTGTTTCCGGCTGAACACAATGAGCTAGCTGTTCGCATTGATTTATTTGATGACACGGTGGATAGTCTTCAATTTTTTGATCCATTGACCGGCAGGATTCGTCAACGCATTCCACGTTTCACAATTTATCCAGGTTCGCACTATGTGACCCCTCGTGAAACTGTCTTGCGTGCGATTGAAACTATCAAAGCAGAATTGCGTGAACGATTAGATTTCTACGTCAAAGAAGGTAAGTTGGTCGAAGCGCAGCGCTTAGAGCAACGCACACGCTTTGATCTTGAAATGTTGTCCGAGTTAGGTTTCTGTAAAGGCATTGAAAACTATTCAAGACATTTGTCGGGCGCCAAACCAGGCGAAGCGCCGCCGACATTGGTGGATTACTTACCGCCAGATGCGTTGATGTTCTTAGACGAAAGTCACGTTCTGATAGGTCAATTGAACGGTATGTACAACGGTGACAAAGCTCGTAAATCAACCTTGGTTGATTACGGCTTTCGCTTGCCATCAGCGATGGACAACCGGCCGCTGAAGTTTGAAGAATTTGAAAAGAAAATGAGGCAAGTTATTTTTGTCTCAGCCACTCCAGCCGCTTACGAAGAACAGCATGCCGACAAAGTGGTCGAGCAGGTCGTAAGACCGACTGGCCTGGTGGATCCTTTGATTGATGTTAGACCGGCATCCACTCAAGTGGATGATGTGCTCAGTGAGATACATGCCCGTATCAAAGTGGGTGAGCGTGTGTTGATCACGACTTTGACGAAGCGCATGTCAGAGCAGTTAACTGATTTCATGTCTGACAACGGTATCAAGGTCCGCTACTTGCACTCTGATATTGATACCGTTGAGCGTGTAGAAATATTAAGAGACTTGCGCTTGGGTGTTTTTGACGTATTGATTGGTATCAATCTCTTGCGCGAGGGTTTGGATATTCCAGAAGTTTCTTTGGTGGCCATTTTGGATGCTGACAAAGAAGGTTTCTTGCGCTCAGAAAGAAGTTTGATTCAGACGATTGGTCGCGCTGCCAGAAACGTTAACGGTAAAGCCATTTTGTATGCTGACAAAATGACTGATTCAATGAAGAAGGCCATTGGCGAGACCGACCGTCGCAGAACCAAACAAACCGAGTTCAACAAACTTCACGGCATTACTCCTAAGGGCGTTGTGAAACGCATTAAAGATATTATTGATGGTGTTTATGACGTTGATGAGAAACGCCAAGAGCTAAAATACGAACAAGAAAAAGCTCACTATGAAGATATGAGCGAAAAACAATTGGCCAAAGAGATTAAACAGCTGGAAAAGCTGATGGTTGATCATGCTAAAAATCTTGAGTTTGAGAAAGCAGCGCAAACAAGAGATCAACTTCTAAAATTAAAGGCGATGGTTTTTGGTGCTGAGTTACACGACACAATTCAATTAAATGGAAATTAGGCATGTTTGGTTTTAAAGATTTTCGCCGTTTGTGGGCGCGTTGGAAAGAATCAAGAGATGCCTCGCAAGCATTGGATACTCTATTGCTTGTACCGAATGACACTGCTGACTTGGCGGATCGGAATCGCTGGATCATTGAATTGGCTTACTGGCTGCGCCGTACAGAAAAATCATCAAAAAATAAGCCAGCCACAACTGTGGAGGGTCACCCAGAACATGCACGCTTAAGATCATTTTTAAAAATTCTGGATCAACGACCAGACGTCAAATTAAAGATTGCGAAGTTGATACGGAGTGTTTTGCGAGATAACGATGCGCTCTCATTGCTTTGTGACACAGGGGTTGCAACAAAGCCCAGTTTTTGGGGAGAGATGACGGAGCGTTTGCGCAATCATTTGATTTCGCCGCCACTTAATAAACCAGAGCTGACAGTTTTATTTGCTCTTGGCTTTGTTGGACCGCACGATGCCTCTTGGGTTCATGATCTAGATGATGATTTGTTGCGCTCACTCCATGATTTGACTCATTATCAAGAAGATAACTCTGGCACAAATACCATGTTCAAAGACATGGCTGAAGCCATCATGATTTTGATCAGCTATATCAGTTCTGCGGGCTTGAGTTATTCCGTTAGATCAAGATTGCGAGGGGTCAGTGGTCAGGATTCACCTTTTTATCGTTTGGGTAAATTGGCCGAGGATATTCTCAAGGCTGAGCCTCGCTTAAATGATTCTGGTTATCAAGCCAAGTTAAAAGAGTTTCAAGATGTATTGAATGCTTGTTACATTGCTTGCGATGATGTTTATGCTCACCTTGATGAAAATGGCGTTTCAGTGGAAACAGTTTTTCAAGTTGAGACCATGCGTTTGCGCCTATCAAGAGTTGAAAAATTGCTGGAGGCTTGGCTTCATCGTGATCAAACGCAATTGTTGGCGAAGTTAACAGCTGATTTGATTCTGACTGTTCAAGGTCATCGCAGTATCAAGCGTCTTGCTGAACAAACATTTGCTTTGCTCTCAAGAAAAATGGTGGAACGCAGTGCGGAAACTGGTGATCATTACATCGCAGGTAGTCGTAAAGAGTATTTTTCAATGCTCAAAAAATCTCTAGGCGGTGGTGCGATTATTTCTGGCACGGTCTATTTGAAGTTTTTGATCACCAATCTTGGCTTGGTCCGTTTCTTCGAAAATATTCTTTTGACTGCTAACTACGCTATTAGTTTCTTATTGATTCAATTTGCTAATTTCACATTGGCAACAAAGCAGCCCGCTATGACTGCCCCAGCCTTAGCGCAGTTATTGGACGACGTTAAAACCAAAGAGGGCTTGGATCGTTTTGTCGATCGTGCCATGGCCTTGATGAGGTCTCAAGCAGCATCTATCTTTGGTAACTTGGCAATGGTTGTTCCTGTGGTGATCGCCATACAGATAGGCATTATTTTGTTGTTGGGTCATCCCACCATGAATCCAAGCAAAGCAGCTTATGTTTTCCACACTGTATCGCCATTCAGCGCAGCATTTTTGTTTGCGGCTTTCACAGGCGTGCTTCTATGGCTCTCTAGTGTGATTGCTGGCTTGATTGATAACTGGTTTGTCTTGCATCGTATTCAAGATGTGATTCGTTACAACCGCAGAATCACCATGGTATTTGGCGACATCAGAGCTGCAAGATGGGGGCAGTGGTGGAGAGACAATATCTCTATCGTTGCTGCTAACGTTTCTTTGGGTTTCTTGTTGATCTACGGACCAACCTTTTTGGGCTTCCTAGGCATTGGTATGGAGATCCGACACATCACACTTTCCGCTGGTCAGTTTGCTGCAGCTGCCACAGCTCTTGGCTGGAAAACATTCTTGATGTCAGGCTTTTGGTTGGGTATTTTTGGCGTCTTATTGATTGGCCTTTTCAATGTGCTGGTCAGCTTCTCTTTGGCTTTTAATATGGCGTTGAGATCAAGGGATTTGCCTACTTTGGATAGAAGACGCCTCTATGTGGCTGTTAGACGTCGAATCAAGTCTGACTTCAAGTCATTATTGCTACCACCTAAGTAATTGATTTTTATGGTTTATTTACCATGGGGTATGGCTTTGCTGAGTACTTGAGCAGTTTAATGGGGTATCTGATAAACTTGAGCACAAGAGTCAGGTATTAAACGTTTCAACAACCCAATATTGATGAGGTAAGAGATGAGACTAACAACCAAAGGACGTTTCGCTGTCACTGCAATGATTGATTTAGCCCTGCGCGAATCTCATGGACCAGTAACACTTGCCGGCATTAGCCAAAGGCAACATATTTCATTGTCATATTTAGAGCAGTTGTTCGGTAAATTACGCCGCTTTGATATTGTCGAAAGTACTCGCGGACCTGGTGGCGGTTACACCTTGGCGCGCAGAGCTGATCAAGTCACTGTGGCTGACATCATCATCGCTGTTGATGAGCCATTAGATGCAACCCAATGCGGTGGCAAGGGCAATTGCAGCGGTGAAGATGCTGGTCATGGCCGTTGTATGACCCATGATTTATGGACCAGTTTGAACCAAAAGATGGTCGAGTATCTCAGCTCAGTGTCATTGGCTGATTTAGTCAAACAACAAGAAGGCAGAGCCCATGTTCATGGCGTGCGCGAGAGCAAGATAAAAATTGAAGCTCCAAAATCCGCTAAAGCTTCAACGGCCAACACAAAAAAAGAAGTTGAAGCCAAGAAAAAACCATTGGCAAATTCAGTGTTCACTTTTGCTCAGCAAATTAATTGATACCAATCATTGATGTGGTCACAGAATAGATAAAAAAATATTGAGATTAAAGGAAGCAAATATGTCATCACCCAAACCAGTCCCTATGTTTAGTCCAGAGCACTTCCCGATTTACATGGACTATTCAGCCACAACACCAATCGACCCAAGAGTGGTCGATGTGATGATTCCATATCTTCGTGAGCAATTTGGTAACCCAGCCTCACGCAGTCATGCTTATGGTTGGAGTGCTGAAGAGGCTGTTGAGAATGCTCGAGTGGAAGTTGCAAAATTGGTAGGCGCAGATCCGAGAGAAATCGTCTGGACGAGTGGCGCTACTGAAAGCAACAACTTGGCTATCAAAGGTGCGGCTCACTTCTACAAAGAAAAAGGCAAGCACATCATCACAGTAAAAACAGAGCACAAGGCAGTTTTAGACACTTGTCGTGAGTTAGAGCGTGAAGGCTATGAGGTGACATATCTTGATGTGTTGCCAAACGGATTGATTGATTTTGATAAATTCAAAACCGCCGTTCGCCCAGATACGATTGTTGTTTCTGTGATGTTTGTGAACAACGAGATTGGCGTGATTCAAGATATTGCAAAAATCGGTGAATTCTGTCGCGAAAAAGGCATTGTGTTTCACGTAGATGCAGCACAAGCCACAGGCAAGGTTGCCATTGATTTACAAACTCTCAAAGTTGACTTGATGAGCTTTTGTGCTCACAAGACATACGGTCCAAAGGGTGTGGGTGCTTTATTTGTGCGCCGTAAACCACGTATTCGTATCGAGGCTCAAATGCACGGTGGTGGTCATGAGCGTGGGATGCGTTCAGGCACTTTACCAACTCATCAATTGGTTGGTATGGGTGAGTGCTTCCGCATTGCTCGTGAAGAAATGGCGACTGAAAACGAGCGCATTCGTATGTTACGAGATCGTTTATGGAATGGCTTGAATCAAATCGAAGAGGTTTACCTCAACGGTGACATGGATCAGCGCATTCCTCATAACTTGAACATCAGCTTTAACTATGTTGAAGGTGAGTCAATGATCATGGCATTGAAAGACATCGCTGTGTCATCAGGTTCTGCATGCACTTCAGCGTCATTAGAGCCATCTTATGTATTGAGATCATTGGGTCGCAATGATGAATTGGCGCACAGCTCAATCCGCTTCACCATCGGTCGCTTTACAACGGTAGAAGATGTTGATTTCACCATTGAGTTGGTCAAGAGCAAAATCGCAAAATTAAGAGATTTGTCACCGTTATGGGAAATGTATAAAGATGGCATTGATTTGAATACGATCCAATGGGCGGCACATTAATTTTTATTGATCAATCAATAGTATTTAAAAGATAACTGAGAAAGTAACTGAGGAAATAAAATGGCATACAGTGAAAAAGTAATTGAGCATTATGAAAATCCACGCAACGTTGGCTCATTTGAAAAAGGTGATGATCACGTTGGTACCGGTATGGTTGGTGCGCCAGCTTGCGGTGACGTGATGAAATTACAAATCCGCGTGAATGATCAAGGCATCATTGAAGATGCTAAGTTTAAGACTTATGGTTGTGGTTCAGCGATCGCCTCATCTTCTTTAGTAACAGAGTGGGTCAAAGGTAAGACTTTGGATCAAGCGCTTGAAATTAAAAACGCTGCGATTGCTGAAGAATTGGCATTGCCACCAGTAAAAATTCACTGCTCTATCTTGGCTGAAGATGCCATCAAAGCAGCAGTGGCTGACTACAAAGAAAAGCACGCTAAATAATCATGGCCATCACTCTGACAGAGAAAGCAGCTAAGCACATCACGCGTTACATCGAGCGTCGTGGCAAAGGCGTTGGCTTGCGTCTTGGGGTTAGAACAACCGGTTGTTCGGGGCTCGCCTATCAATTGGAATACGTTGATGAAATCTTGCCTGAGGACACCATGTTTGAGTCCTTGGGAGTCAAGGTTTATGTCGACCCTAAGAGTTTGGCTTATTTGGATGGCACCGAACTTGATTATGTGCGCGAAGGTCTGAATGAAGGATTTAAGTTCCAAAATCCTAATGTAAAAGATGAGTGTGGTTGTGGCGAATCTTTCAGGATTTGATGATTACTTTGCCTTATTTCAGCTAAAGCCACAATTTAAGATTGATAGGCAGGCTTTGGAGTCTGCTTATTTGACTGTGCAACAGAAAGTTCATCCTGATATGCATGCTCAGGCCAGTGATTCTGATAAGCGTGTCTCCATGCAGTTATCAGCTTTGGCTAATTCAGCCTACCGAACACTCATGAACCCGATTCAAAGGGGGTTATACATGTGTGCAAGGAATGGCGTAGATCCTCAGTTAGAAACTAATACGGCGATGCCTGCTCAATTTTTGATGCAGCAGATGGAATGGCGGGAGACTTTGGATGATGTCAGAGATCAACCTTCTGAATTAGATCAGTTGTACAAAGAAGTAGAGCAAACAAGAGCGAATTTATTGAAAGAAGTTGAGCTTGCGATTGATGAAGCCAGTGATTTTGAATTGGCAGCAAAGCAATTACGAGCTTTATTGTTCATTGATAAATTCAGTGTAGAACTTGAAGACGCAATATCAGCATAAAAAATAATTAATAACAAATAAAAATATGGCCTTATTACAAATTGCCGAACCTGGTCAATCACTTGCTCCTCATCAGCGTCGCATTGCTGTTGGTATAGATTTAGGCACAACCAATTCATTGGTTGCTGCTATGAAAAATGCTTTGCCTGAAGTCTTAGGTGATGAGCAAGGAAGAAAGTTGTTGCCGTCAGTGATTCGTTATCTGCCAGGTGGCACAACCCAGGCGGGATACCAAGCTTTACAAAATGCCAATGGCGACCCAAAAAACACAATCATTTCTGTGAAGCGTTTCATGGGTAGGGGTCTTATTGATATCCAGCATGCTCAAACAATGCCCTATGAATTTGTCGATGCTCCTGGCATGCTCAAAATTAAAACAGTTTCTGGTGAAAAGAGTCCCGTTGAAGTTTCTGCAGAAATTTTAGCCAGACTACGTCAGCGTGCAGAAGACTCTTTCGATGATGAGATCGTTGGGGCAGTGATCACGGTACCTGCTTACTTTGATGACGCGCAACGACAAGCCACTAAAGACGCCGCTAAATTAGCTGGCATTGAGGTTTTGCGGCTTTTAAACGAGCCAACTGCTGCAGCCATAGCATATGGCTTGGATAATGCTTCCGAAGGCTTGTACGCTGTATATGACTTGGGTGGCGGCACATTTGATATTTCTATTTTGCGTTTAAGCAAAGGTGTTTTTGAGGTTCTATCTACCGGCGGAGACTCTGCTTTGGGTGGTGATGACTTCGATCATCGTTTGTATTGCTGGGTTTTAGAGCAGGCAAAGTTACAGTTGTTGTCTGATAAAGACACTCGTTTATTACTCACTGCATCGAAAGAAGTTAAAGAGCAGCTCAGTAAAAATCCTTTGGCTCGGGTGCATGCAACGTTGAGTGATGGCACAGTGATCAACGTTGGTATCAGTCAAGCTCAGTTCTTTGAGTTGACGCAGCATTTAGTGAACAAAACTTTACTAGCGGCCAAAAAAGCTCTGAGAGATGCTGGTTTGACTGCAGAAGAAATCAAGGGCGTGGTCATGGTTGGTGGTGCTACTCGCATGCCTCATGTACAAAGAGCTGTTGGTGAATTATTCGGTCAGACACCATTAACAAATTTAGACCCGGATCAAGTGGTAGCAATGGGTGCTGCCATGCAAGCAGATTTGTTGGCAGGCAATCAGCAAAAGGGTGATGAGTGGTTGCTGTTGGATGTGATTCCACTTTCCTTAGGTGTTGAAACCATGGGTGGTTTGGTTGAAAAAATCATTCCACGCAATACTCCGATTCCAGTTGCAAGAGCTCAGGATTTCACAACCTTCAGAGATGGTCAGACAGCATTGGCTGTCCACGTTTTACAGGGTGAGCGCGAGGTCGTTGATCACTGTCGATCACTGGCTAAGTTCGAACTAAGAGATATCCCTCCGATGGCCGCAGGTGGAGCCAGAATTCGAGTCACCTATCAGGTAGATGCAGATGGCTTGTTATCTGTCATTGCTAGAGAGCAGCATTCAGGCGTTGAGGCTAATATCAATGTGAAGCCTTCATACGGTCTTTCTGATGTCGATATCACCACCATGCTTCAAGATGGCTTTAGTCACGCCGCTGATGATGTTCAAGATAGAGCGTTGAGAGAAGAGTTAGTGGATGCAAAGCGTTTGATTGAAGCCGTGGATGCTGCTTTGGCCGAAGATCAACAATTGCTAGACCAAGATGAGCTGGATGTTATCAATCGTAAGTTGACAGCGCTTAAGGACTTGATTGAGTCAGCAAAGGATGCCCAGGTATTGAGACGTTCAATTGAGTCATTGTCAAAAGCAACCGATGATTTTGCTGCTCGCAGAATGAATGAAAGTATCAAAAAAGCTTTGTCTGGTAAAAAGATAGAAGAAATTTAATAGGAATTAAAAATGCCACAAATTGTTGTCCTTCCTCATGCTGATTATTGCCCTGAAGGGGCTGTTTTAGAAGCTTCTGCAGGCTCCACTATTTGTGAAGCATTATTAGAAAATGATATTGAAATCGAGCATGCATGTGAGATGTCATGTGCTTGTACAACTTGTCATGTGATTGTGCGTGAAGGCATGGCCAGCTTGAATCCATCCGATGAGGCTGAAGATGATTTGCTTGATCGCGCCTGGGGTTTATGTCCTCAATCACGCTTATCTTGCCAAGCAGTGGTTGCTCAGCAAAATTTGGTCATTGAGATACCTAAGTATTCAATCAATCATGCCAAGGAAAATCATTGATCTTTGGTGTGTGAAAATGAATTAATTGAAATGGCAGATATTAAAAAGGGACCCTTGGGTCCCTTTTTAATGTCGCTTCTTCCATTGAAGATTTTTCTACTAAATCTTTTTAATCTTCTTTTCTTAAGTGCGGGAAAAGAATCACATCTCTGATGTTTGGTGAGTCGGTGATCAACATCATCAAGCGATCGATACCAATGCCACAGCCACCAGTTGGAGGCATACCGTACTCTAAGGCGCGAATGAAGTCTGCATCAAAGTACATCGCTTCTTCGTCACCAGCTTCTTTTTGAGCAACTTGAGCTTGAAAGCGTGCAGCTTGATCTTCTGCATCATTTAACTCAGAGAAGCCGTTGGCAATCTCACGGCCTGTGATGAATAGCTCAAAGCGCTCGGTGATGCCTGGTCTTGTGTCAGATTCTCTTGCCAATGGGCTGACTTCAATAGGGTAGTCAATGATGTACGTTGGTTCCCATAGATGTTCTTCAGCCGTTGCTTCAAACAAAGCTAATTGAAGGGCTCCAAGACCAGCATTTTTAAGAGTTGGTCCATTGATGTCTTCGCCAGACTTTTTAAGTTCTTGACGAACAAATTCTTTATCTTCCAATTGAGCCGAGGTGTATTGTTTTTTCGATAAAGGAGCGTACTTAAGAATTGCCTCAGCAATGGTTAAGCGCTGGAATGGCTTTGATAAATCCAAGGCTTTACCTTGGTAAGTCAAATTCGCAGTGCCCTGTGCATCGATAGCTGCTGCTCTGATGAGTTCTTCTGTGAAGGTCATGAGCCATTTGTAATCAGTGTAGGCTGCATAAAACTCCATCATGGTGAATTCTGGATTGTGTCTTGGGCTGACACCCTCGTTGCGGAAGTTTCTGTTAACTTCAAAGACTCTTTCGAAACCACCAACCACCAAGCGCTTCAAATAAAGCTCTGGAGCTATGCGCAGATACATTTCCATGTCTAAGGCATTGTGATGGGTGATGAAAGGTTTTGCTGCAGCACCACCTGGAATTGGGTGAAGCATCGGCGTTTCAACTTCCATGAATCCCGCGTCTTGCATGTGATGACGTATTGAAGACATTGCTTTGCTGCGTGCCAAGAAGGTTTGACGTGTTTCTGGAGAAACAATCAAATCAACATAGCGTTGACGGTATTTCATCTCTTGATCTGAAAGACCGTGGAATTTATCAGGAAGAGGGCGCAATGATTTTGATAAAAGACGTAAATCTTTTACTAGGATCGATAGTTCGCCTTTGTTGGTTTTAAACACCACACCTTCAGCAGCAATGAAGTCACCCATGTCCCAATGTTTAAAGGCATTGTGAGCATCAACTCCTGCATCAGCATCATTGATGTAAAACTGAATTTGACCCGTACGATCTTGGACAGTCGCAAAGCTGGCTTTCCCCATCACGCGCTTGAGCATCATTCGACCAGCTACTTTGACCGTGATATTTTTTTCAGCCAGTTGCTCTTTGCTGATTTCACCATAGTGCTCATGTAAGTCGGCAGCATGATGTGTAGGGACAAAATCATTGGGGAATGCCACACCATTTTTGCGTAATTGAGCTAATTTTTCGCGACGTTCTGCAATGATGTGATTTTCATCGACGATGGGCGTTTGTTCTTCTTGACTCATGATATTTTCGCTAACAATTGAATGGTGATTAAGTAATAGTGATGGTTAAACGCCTTGCTTTAAGCTGGCTTCAATGAATGGATCTAAGTCGCCGTCTAAAACTTTTTGCGTATTCGATATTTCTACGTTGGTTCGAAGATCTTTGATGCGGCTTTGATCTAGAACATACGATCTGATCTGATGACCCCAGCCCACATCGCTCTTTGTGGCCTCTAGTTTGTCTTGTTCTGCTTGGCGTTTACGTAACTCATGTTCGTAAAGGCGAGACTTCAACATGGACATGGCTTCAGCACGATTTTTATGTTGGCTTCGATCGTTTTGACACTGCACCACAATGCCGGTTGGTACGTGAGTCAAGCGAACCGCTGAGTCTGTTTTGTTGATGTGCTGTCCACCAGCGCCAGAGGCGCGGTAGGTATCCGTACGAATATCAGCGGGATTGATGTCGATCTCAATAGAGTCATCAACCTCTGGGTAAACAAACACACTCGTGAATGAGGTGTGACGTCCATTGGCTGAGTCGAAAGGTGATTTGCGCACCAGGCGATGCACACCAGTCTCTGTTCTTAAATGGCCGTATGCGTATTCACCATCAATTTTGATTGTGGCGCTTTTAATGCCAGCCACATCGCCGTCGGAAACTTCCAGTACTTCAGCTTTAAAGCCTTTGCGCTCACAGTAACGAAGGTATTGGCGTAACAACATGCTGGCCCAGTCACAAGCCTCAGTTCCACCAGCGCCGGATTGAATATCAATGAAGCATGAGCTGGGATCCATTGGATTGCTGAACATGCGTCGGAATTCAAGGCCCTCGACTTGTTGGCGCATGCCATCGGTATCGGTTTGAATCGAGAGAATTGTTTCGAAGTCACCTTCCTCTTTGGCCATTTCAAATAGTTCTTGGCTTGAGGTGATGTTGTCCGTCAGAAAATTAATAGTGCCTACGACACCATCTAAAAGCTTTTTTTCTTTACCCAGGGCTTGGGCCTGCTTAGGATCATCCCAAATTTTGGGATCTTCAAGGGTTTGATTAACTTCGACTAAACGTTCTGCTTTGTTGTCGACGTCAAAGATACCTCCGAAGCTCAATCGTACGAGTACGCAGGTCTTCGAGGGTGTTACTGATGAGATTTAATTGTTCGGCTTCCATGGTCGGCAATTATAAAGGGTCATCGAGAGCTTCTATGTGTAATTGAGCTCTGGCAACCCCCTGATAATGGTCTGTAACGACTCGATAAGCCAATCTGGCTGGGTTTGGTAGGGTTGCATTTCTGGAAAACCAAATGCCGTTGAAGGCTTTTGGATGACTTGAACCATTGGAATTAATGGCTTTTAACTGAACTCTGAGGTGTTTTTCTTGAATCAAGGTTTGAGTTAGCACTTCAAACTCACCTACAAATACTGGGGCAGGGAATCCTTGACCCCAAACTTCATTGGCAAGCATGGTGCCAAGTTCTGGGTCAATGAATTCTGGATCTAGTCTGCCATCGTGAGCCAGTTGTCGTTGGAGTACTTCTGGGGTCATCAAGCTTTGAGCCACTTCTTCAAAGCAAGCTTTGAATTCCTCAAATGAATCTTCTTCAATCGTCAATCCCGCAGCCATGGCATGACCGCCAAACTTCAAAATAAGATCTGGATGCTTTTTAGAAACCAAATCCAAGGCATCTCTTAAATGAAATCCTTGTATGGATCTGCCTGAGCCTTTGAGAACGGCTTGTCCAGATTCTTCACCTGGAGCAAAAATCAGGGTGGGGCGGTGGAATTTTTCTTTTAATCTTGATGCAACGATGCCGATCACGCCTTGATGCCATGTTTCATTGGCCATGCACAAGGTGGCCTGGTCACCAACTTGGATATCTATTAAGCTGGCCAATGCAGTTTCTTGCATACCCGCTTCAATGGTTCGGCGTTCGCGATTCATGCGATCAAGTTCGTGAGCCAATTTCAATGCTTCCTCTGGCGATTCAGAAAGCAAACATTGGATACCTAGTGACATGTCAGCCAATCGGCCAGCAGCATTCAGGCGAGGACCCAAGGTGAATCCAAGATCAAATGAGCTCGCACGATTCGGGTCTTTTCCGGCAGCGATATAAAGAGCCCGAATACCCGCTTGCATTTGTCCACTTTTAATTCTTTTGATGCCATTGGCAACCAAGATGCGATTATTTCTATCCAGAGATGCAACGTCCGCAACAGTGCCAAGCGCCACTAAATCTAAGAGATTTTCAAGGCGTGGTTGATTTTCTGCAGAGAATGCGCCTCGAGCACGAAACTCAGCGCGCAATGCAATCAATAAATAAAACATCACACCAACCCCGGCAAGCGCTTTACTTGGGAAAGTGCAATCAGGTTGATTGGGGTTCACAATCCAAGCGGCTTTTGGTAATTGATCGGCAGGTAAGTGATGGTCTGTGACCAATACTTCAATACCCAATTGCTGTGCTCTTTCAACACCGGCAACGCTGGCGATGCCGTTATCAACGGTGATCAAAATATCTGGTTTATCAGGAAGACCGGAAACCAAATCGACGACCTCTGGTGTCAAGCCATACCCCAAGGTGAAACGATTAGGAACAAAGTAATCAATATTGATGTTCCAGGGTGCGCCCAAAGCTCTTAAACCTTTGAGGCCGACAGCGCAGGCAGTGGCGCCATCGCAATCATAGTCAGCAACAATTAGTAATTTTTTACCTGCTTCTATTGCATCAGCCAAGTATTTCGCGGCTGACTCGCAATTTTTAAGTTGTGCAGGTGGGATCAGGTTCTTGAGTTCGAGTAAAAGTTCTTCTGGTTTTTCAACACCTCGAGCAGCAAACAATTTTGCCAATACTGGGTGAGTGCCACTTTGCTCAAGCCAAACGGCACTTTTTTCTGAAAATTGGCGCTCTTTGAATTGAATGGTCATGAGCGAAGCATATCCTGAAGTGAGCCTACAACTGGTTTTTTCCAAAGGGCAAAACCTTTTTTAGGCAGCTGTTCAATGGTGATCGTTCGAGATCTTTCTTGGCCTTCTGGAAAATCAATCAATTCAATTGCTTTAATCTCATGATTGATCAAGGTTTCATTCGCCTTTTGCCAAACAGTGTTCAACTCTGGGTCAGAGGTTGATAGCAATGAGATCGTGCCATCTAAATTCAATTCATTCAGCGAAGTGGCGTGAGGTTTGTTCAGGTGAGATGCGAGCAAGTTCAGGCATCCATCTGAACTGTGCCAGTGCTTGGCGTCTAAGAGCCTCTCGTTGGGTTTGATGTCATTCAGCGTGCCATTGCCGCTGATCCACACAGAGTTGATGCTGAGCATGCCTTCAGCTTGTCTTGCTTCATTGACTGGGTGATTGAACCAAATCATCTGAATCTCGTTTTGCCATTTGCGCCATTGTCGAGCCACACCTTCTTGGCTTGTATCAGATGGCATCCAATGATCAATGTTACGACTTTCTGCTTGAGCTGTGCTAACGGTTGATAAGGTTTGAAGTGCTGAAGATTCAATGAACCATTTATGAGGCTTGCTCCGATGAGTGATATCACTCATTTCCGCAAAAATATCTTTCACTGATTCAAATAGGGCATCAGCTTCCGATGCTTGAATGTCTAAAATTGCAGTGCTCGTTAAAACCAAGTGGTCTCTGGCTGCATGGATGTGTACCGGCTCAATTTTTGCCACACAAGTATTTGGCTTAACAGTAACACCATGCGATTGGAGTTCCAATGGGGCGCTGGCATTCTGGCTGCCCAGTAAAAACTTTTCATAGGGCAGGCCACGGTCAAAAGATTCTTGATCATGGCTGTCGGCAATAACGAGGGTGTATTTCATAACCTAGATTTTAGGGGTCATTTAGACCTTCTGTCCAAGAGCAAGCTAAACTCTTTCATATGAATATTTGGCCGATTGAACTCGAAATCGCATGGCGCTATACCAACGCCAGGAGAAAAGGCGGGAAAAACAAGGAAACAGGGTCTAAAGACGGGTTTTTGTCATTTATATCGTCTGTATCAATGTTGGGGATTGCCTTAGGCGTCGCTGCTCTGATCGTGGTTTTATCAGTCATGAATGGCTTCCAAAAAGAAGTTCGTGATCGGATGCTGTCCGTTTTGTCTCATGTCGAGATCCATGCTCCGACAGGATTGGGAGAGTGGCAGCCTCTATTGGCTAAAGTTCAAGAAAATAAGCGTGTGACAGGTGCAGCACCGATGATCATGTCTCAAGCATTGATCAGCCGAAGTGACGTGATGCGAGGTGTGGCACTTCGGGGTATAGACCCTGAATTAGAAGCCAAAGTGTCTGATATTCCTAAACACTTTATCCAAGGGCAGGTCAGCAGTCTTAAGTCAGGTGAGTTTGGTTTGGCCTTAGGAGCAGAGTTAGCTGGAATCCTAGGCGTGCAATTGGGTGACCGCATCACCATCATGGTTCCTGAAGGCGATATCAATCCTGCAGGCATGACACCACGGATGAGAGCTTTTAAGTTGATTGGCATCATCGATAGCGGCCATTATGAGTTTGATAGCACTTTGGCTGTGGTTCATTGGAAAGATGCGGCGGCATTATTGCGATTGGATGGTCCATCGGGTTTACGTCTCAAATTAGATGATATGCAGCAGGCCGCAAAAGTGGCAGACCAACTTTCTATGCAACTACCTGGCTTATGGGTCAAAGATTGGACAAGACAAAACAAAAATTGGTTTGCAGCTGTGCAAACTGAAAAACGCATGATGTTCATCATTCTTACCTTGATCATTGCAGTGGCCGCGTTTAACTTGGTCTCTACGCTGGTGATGACAGTCACTGATAAGCGAGGTGACATCGCCATTCTTCGCACCATGGGTGCCAGTGCTGGAATGATTCAAAGAATTTTCTTTGCGCAAGGCTTCATGATTGGTGCCATCGGCACTATGGGTGGAATTATCTTGGGCTTACTCATTTCGTTGAACATTGATGTGATTGTGCCAAGTTTGGAAGCTATTTTCCGTGTTCAATTCTTGCCCCGCGACATTTACTTTATTTCTAGTCTGCCTTCAGATGTACGAAGCAGTGACGTGATCACAGTGGGTTTAATGGCATTCATTCTTTCTCTTTTGGCAACGCTTTATCCAAGTTGGAG